>Ga0114945_10002324_pt1 | contig 11226 bp, 13 predicted proteins | sample OV2TP3_FD_87194 | JGI IMG/M metagenome (GOLD analysis project Ga0114945, IMG submission 87194) | Hot spring microbial communities from Beatty, Nevada to study Microbial Dark Matter (Phase II) - OV2 TP3 | ecosystem: Environmental > Aquatic > Thermal springs > Hot (42-90C) | place: USA: Beatty... | reverse complement strand
GCCGGGGTTATGAGGTCGTCAAGACGAAGGTCGTCACCTACAAGGACGGCACGACCGAGGAGACGACCGAGACGTCCACCAAATTCGATTGGCAGGCCGCAGCCTGGCGGCTGGAGCGCCGGTTCCCGGAGCGATGGGCGAAGATCGACCGGGACCTTGAGAAGCGCCTTGCGGCCCTCGAAGAACAGTTGAACGTCAAAGGTTGACCACCGCCAGGCGAGAGGACAGCGCCAGGAGGCCGGAAACGGCCCAGGAGCGAGGGCAGGCCGGAAGGCGGAAAAGAGAGTGGACCGGAGGACGAAGACGCAGCAGGCGAAAGCAGAGACGGCCAGGGCAGGCAGGAAAGACGATGCCCCGACCAGCACGAGGCCAACCGGGGCAAGATGGAGGCGGAGGGCAGCGAGAGAGTCACCCGGACTTTTCTTTTCGCCCGGCAAACAGGCCGAACACCGACACGGCCAGCGCCGCCAGCGCCAGAACGAAAGCAGCGATTCCCCAATCCATAGCGATCACCTCAGCAACCTGTAACCGGCGATGAAAAGCGCCAGGGCGCACACAAAGCCGATTGCAGCCAAAAAGAGCGTCGAATACTTCGGGTCAGGCAGGAGCACCGGACCCACCGTCAGCGTCAGCAGACACCCGATAGCCAGGTTGAACATGAACTCTGCAACGGCCTTGCGCTGGTCGTCGTTCACGGCCTTACCCTCCCACATACGATATGCAGACAACAGGGCGATGTCAAGCGGATTTCCGCCCTTTCTTCGGCGTCTTGGTGGAGGACCACCGGGCGCGACCTGACTCCTGACGCCCCGAAGGTTGCCACGTCTCAAACTTCTTGTTGGCGATCACAACCAGGTTGCGGGGGGAAAGTCTTTGCCCGTCAATCGCCCCCCTGTCTATGGCGTCTATGATCGCCTGTCGGCTGACGCCCTTCTGTTCCGCCGCTTCCTGCGTTGAAATCAGATTCATTGTATCAGCCTCCTTACCGTTGTTTCCCTAAATATAGACACTTTACGAAAAAAAAGCAATACCCTAAAAATAATACTTGACAAGAAACAAGAAATGTTTTATATTTAGGACGTGAACGATGAGCAAGGCTCTTTGACAACGCAGCGTAGCGGGAGGACAGGGCTTAGACCTCAGCCCCTACGTCAAGAATAGCATGGCAGGGTTGGAGTCAGAAAACGACGCGACCGGAACGGAACCCCGGCAACCCGGAGGCCAGGCGGACAGGGACAGGACATTGACCCCAAGGACGGGGAAGGCAAAATAAAATCGGCCCATCGGATCGCCCGCAAAGCTGAACCGATAGGCCGAAAGCAACCTTTCTTGCGAAAGGGGTATTTCTATGATAGGCAATTCTCCCTCCCCTGTCAAGGGGAATCCCAGGTCCGCCACCTTCAACCCCGGCGATGCCTCCGACAAGCTGGCGCTGGCCTACGCGGTTGAGCAGGGCTATCAATTCCGCCTGGACACAGACGGCAGCGCCGAAGTGAGCAAGCCGGACGGGACGGCCTACTACGTCGTTGATTTCCTCTGTGACTGCCCGGACGCCCACAGGCGGGACGGCGGCAGCCACGCCGGACGGTGCAAGCATGCATGGTGGGTTGCCCAAATCCGGCCCTGTGAGCACTGCGGCGGGACCATGGCGCTGGGCACGTTCAAGACGGCGTTTGGCGAAGTCCTGAGACGTTTTGAGTGCCCGGACTGCGGCAACGCCAGGGATTACGACCTGGTGAAAGGTGAGCGCCAGGAGCGCCGGCGGGAGGCCGTCCATGCCTGACCTGTATGGGCCTGACCCTGAGCCTTACGAGGGCTACGAGCCTCCCCACTGTGACGCCTGCGGGACCGTCCATGATGATTGGGACCGCTACTGCGACAACTGCGGGGCGCTGGTCGGGATGTATGCCCGGCTGAAGGAGATGGGACAGCTTGAGGCGTATCTGGCGCAGGTGGTGGACCCGGCAACCGCGCCGTTTTGAACGGATACCGAGGGGGGACGCGGTCCCTGAGCTTTGCCGAAGGGCAGGACGCGCCCCCCTTTCTCTTTGACGAGGGGAGAACCACATGGAAACGATCAACCTGGACGTGTTGACCCGGCCCTTCACGCCTGAGCAGATACGGCAACGGGAAGGGCGCGGAGGGACGCGGCTTGACTACCTGGAGACGCACAGCGTCATTACCCGGCTGAACGAGGCGTTCAACGGCGCTTGGAGTTTCGAGGTCGTAAGCCATGAGGTCACGGACAACGAGGTCCTTGTCCGGGGACGCCTGAGCGCCGGAGGTCACGTCAAAGAGCAGTTTGGCGGGTCCGACATCGCCCGGCATCGGGACAGCGGCAAGCCCGTCAGCATAGCGGACGACCTCAAGAGCGCAGCGTCGGACGCCCTGAAGAAGTGCGCTACCCTGTTCGGCGTAGGGCTGCATCTCTACGACAAGCCGCAGGCAGCCCGGCAGCCCGCACAGCAGCGCCCGGCGCAGCAGGCCGACCGGAGGCCGGGGCAGGTTCAGACACGGCCTCAGCAGCCCGTCAGCGCCAACGGCAGGCCGGTCCAACGGGACGTATCGAGGGTAGCACCACCAGGAGGGAGCGCCCGGCCTGGCACACAGGACGTGAGCAGCGCCGGCGCTCCCCCCATCTTAAAGAGGGGAGAGGCGATGGAACAGCGGGAGCTTACGCTTGCCAACGTGATCACGCTCACGAGAAGTGAGATATGCGGACTTCTGGCCGTCGGAGAGCTGATGACGAGATACGACCCCCGACCGGACAGCGAGCTTGGGAACGTCGGAATCTTGATCCGTCACCTGGCATTCTGCCTCGAATCAAAGTTGAGCATGGGGTTGAAGTGGCCGGAAGATGACGATGACGAGGGTGAGGACGAAGGCGACGAGGAGTCGGAAGGCGATGAGGGCGAGGAGTGGCCGAAGAACTGAGCGCCACCGCGCCCGGCCAGGGACGGCCAGGGCGGGCAGCAGGGCCGGGCAAGCCAGGAGGCAACCCCGGCCCTTCTCTTTGCGCGGAGGTTCACCTATGGCAGTCAGGAAGGACAAGAAATTCAGGGTCGAGGTCAGCTATCCCGGCCATGATGAAGGCTTAGACGGGAAGGCCGAGGAGATAGCCGAGAAAGCCCCCGGAGAAGCCGGATACGACTCTGAAAGCCGGGGGCGGAGGTTGTGTTTCGACTTCGACACGGAGTCAGCGGCCAAGAAAGCGGTATCCCGGTTCAAGGCTAATGGAAGGTTCAAGGTCACGGAGGTCAAGGTCGTAACGTCCGGCAAGTGGCTTTGCGACGTGTGGGTAGGCGTCCACCGGGTCAGGCGGTTGTTGCCGGACAAGCGCACGGCTGAACTCGTGGAGAAGGACCTGAAGCTGAAGGAGGCCAGGGGCGAGTACCTTGGCATCCGGGAAGTCAAGGCCGTCACGTTCGAGGCGTTCAGCCGGGATTACCTCGAATACGCCCGGACGAACCTCTCACCGGGGCGCTATGAATTGGTGGAGAGCGTCAACCGGGTTGCCCTCGTGCCTTTCTTCGGGACGCGCTACCTGAAGGACATCACCCCGAAGGCGGTGGAGGACTTCAAGACGGAGAAGGCCAAGACCCTCAAGCCGTCGTCGGTCAACGAATACCTGAGCGTCCTGCGGGCGATGCTCAACCTAGCCGTGAAGTGGGGGCACGTCAAGGACAATCCTGCCCGGCATGTGAAATGGCTGACGGTGGACGCGGTAGAGCCGCCGTCCCTGTCGGCTGAGGAGAGCAACCGGCTGTTGGAGACGTGCCGGGAGGGGCGGAACCTCTACACCTTCACGGCGCTTGGACTGAACACCGGCATGAGGGCCGGGGAAATCCTGAACCTCACATGGGCAGACGTGGACCTTCGGCGCAGGGTGGTGAAGGTCCGGCCCAAGACGGAGGCCGGGGGGGTCAAGGCGTGGAGGGTTAAGACCGGCGACATCCGGGACATCCCCGTCAACGACGCCCTGGCCGATGTGCTGGCCCGGCATCCCCGGCACATCTCAAGCCCTTACGTGCTCGTGGCCCCGGACGGAGGGCCGTATACCAGCGAGGCCATGCGGCTCGGACTTGAGAAGGCCGGTAAGCGGGCCGGGCTGTCCGTCCACGTTCACCCTCACCTGTTGCGCCATACCTTCGGGACCACCCTTGCGGCTGCGGGCGTGGACCTGGACACGATCCGCCGTCTGATGGGACACACGGACATCACCATGACCATGCGCTACCTGCACGCGGCCCCGAACCGGCTGGCCGGGGCGGTCGAAACCCTACCCTTCGGCCGTCTGATTGCACAGAATTTGGACAGTCGGGCAGATGGGCAAAGCCGGGGAGTCACGTAAGGCGCTGAGGTTTAAGGGGTTGAGGCAAGCCGTAGATTTCGCTTGCATTTTCCCCTGCCAAATCGTAGATTTATAGTGATCGCGGGGTGGAGCAGCCTGGTAGCTCGTTGGGCTCATAACCCAAAGGTCGCAGGTTCAAATCCTGCCCCCGCTACCAAGTGTTCAGGGCTTGCAGGATATTCTGCAAGCCCTGATTTTTTTATGGCGCTCTGCTCGCCTGCTCTCCCATCCTGTTCATCCCTTCGACTGTGCTCAGGGCAAGCCTGTCCATCCCTGTTCATTTTTCATTCCACAGCAGCCGCGCCAGGTTGTCCCCCTTCACCCTGTTCCGGTCGGACCCGGAGAGGTGATCGAGATGGGCGTCCACGATCTGAGGCGTCCCGCTGCCCCAGACCATCCGGTCGGGGCCAAAGGCGTCGGCCACGAGGCGCGTGAAGGGCCGGGCGCTCAGGTAGAGGGGGGCGTCTGAGGCGAAGTGGTTCAGGCCGGAGAGTTTCATGTACACGTTGTCGAATTGGGCCAGGCCCAGGACGTCCGCGTACTCGACGGCGTTCCCGATCTTAGGCTCGGCGAGGTGGTCGATCAGGACGGGGAAGTCGGGGTATTCCCGGAGGACCTCGCGGACCTGGGCGGCGACGTTCGGGCCGATGTGGAGCTCGATGATCAGGTGGAGTTCCCCGGCCCTCTGCCAGAGCGCCCGGACGCCGGGGTCGGCAAAGCTGTCCAGGTACATCTCCTTGCCGCGATGGGCGTGGAAGCGGAGGGCCACGATGCGAGGCTCGCGCCGGACCAGGTCCTCCATCTTGCGGGGCGCGTCGGGGTCCTTGGGATAGAAGAGGCACGTGCCTTTGAGGCGGTCTGGCTCTCGCCTCAGGCAGTCCAGGACGAGCCGGTGGTCGTCGCCGTAAGGCTCCGGGTGGACGATGACGGCCCGGTCGATCCGTTCCTGCGCCATGCGCTCCAGGTAAGCGGCGAGGGGGTCGTCCGTCAGGCGCGACACGTCGGGGGTGTAGGCGGCCCGGGGGTGAAAGGGGTATCGCCCCTGATCCCGGCTGAACATGTGGGCGTTCCATTCGATGACCATGGTAGCTTCCTCCGGGTTTTGGGTATGCGTCTCGCGGGAGAAATATAGTCCCTTTAAGGATGCCTGTCCAGAAAATAGACGGGTTGACAAACGCCATCCTCTGCTTTACCTTTTTCTCAGAGGAGGACCGAGAATGGGTAGAAAGACGGAGATCCGCGCGTGCGACGCTGCGGTTTCGGATGCGGACCTGAGGGCGCTGGTCGAACGGTGCTGCGTGGAGGCCGAAGGGGTCTGGCCGCCGGATGAGAAGGCGCTGGCCCGGATGCGGGCGGCGCAGGAGAGGGACCCGGAGGCGCTGGCGCTGGCGTTTGAAGCAGGCGCGCCGGTGGGGGTGTGTTCGGTGGGACTTCCGGAGGAGGGGGGGACGGCGTCTCTGCGGCTGCTGGGGGTCTGCCCGGAGCAGCGGCGGAAAGGGATCGGACGGGCCTTGGAGGGGCACGCCGTGGGTCTGATCCGGCGACGCGGGTTCCGGGAGGTCCGGACCCGGGCGATGGACAGCCGGAATCGGGCGGGCGTGGCCTTTCTGGAGGGGCTGGGCTGGGTGTCCGATTCGGGCGCGGGCATCCGGATGTGGAGGGACCTGAAGGACCTGCCTCCGGTGAGGCTGCCGGAGGGGTACGCGATCCGGGCCTACCGGGAGGGGGATGCGGAGGCGTTCGTGCGGATCAAGAACGCGGCGTTCGCCGGGGAGGAGGGAAGCGGGAGGGCGTGGACCTTAGAGGACTTTCGGAAGGAGTACCTGGAGTCGCCCCATTTCCGCCCGGAGCGGATCTTCTTTGCGGTCTGCGGGGAGGAGCCGGTGGGGACGACGACGGCGTGGACGTGGACGCACGAGGGGCGGGAGGTGGGGTTGATCCACTGGGTGGCGGTGACGCCGGAGCACCGGGGCAAAGGGCTGGGGGAGGCGCTGAACGTCCGGGCGCTGCATCACCTGAGGGAGATGGGCTACCGGGAGGCGGTCCTGAACACGAACGCCTCGCTCAGGGCCGCGGTGCGGCTGTACCATCGGCTGGGGTTTCAGGATGTGTGGCGAAGGGTCGTGTATTATAAAACGATGAACGATGAACGATGAACGATGAACGAAAAGAACCCCAAATTCCGCAAGCCTGACGGCCGGCCCGAACTCCGGGGCGTGGATGACATCCTCCGCGACGCGGCAGCCCGCGGGGAGTTCGACGACCTGCCGGGCAAGGGGTGTCCCCTCGACCTGGACGACTATTTCGCGGACAACCCGGAACACCGGATCGCAAACAGACTCCTCAAAGACAACAAGGTCCTCCCTCAACCCTTGCAGGACCGCAAGGAGGCGGAGGCCCTTTTGCAGGCCGCCCGGGACCTGTTCGCGCGGGAGGCGCGGGCCTTGCAGAAAGCCCAGGAGGAGATCCGAGGGGCGTCCGCCCCTCTCATGGCCTGTTTCCCGGACCGGCAGACGGCCGTGGACCGCCTGGGCCTGGAGGCGTGGCCTTCCTGTTTTGTCGAACCGGCCCCCGCCCCGCGGCCCGCCCTGCGACGGGTCGTCCGGCAGGCCGAACGCCTCCGGTCGCTGGTGGCGCAGTACAACGGGCGCGTCGGGGCGCTCATCGGCCGGTACGTGGACCTGCTTGAGCAGGCCAACCGCTGCATCCGCAGGCACAATGACCGGCTCGCCCTCACCGGGAGCCTGAGGGCCGGGTTTCAGATGATGGTCCTGTGCGATGTGGCTGCCCGGACGCAGGAGGCGCGGGCGCAGTTTCCGGCGCTCCCTCCGCTCCCGGAGGACCTGCCGGGGCGCATCCGGGCCTTCTGCAGGGAGGCCCGCCGGCCCTTCTGGAGGCGTCTCCTGAACGCGAAGGGCGCGAAATAAAGGCCGAATCGCGAAAGACGCGAAAAGAGCGAAAGGCGCGAAGCCCCCCTCCCCTCTTGGGAAGGGTGGTAGGGTTTCGCGTTTTTCGTATTTTTCGTACTTTCGCGATTCAGAAAAGGGAGATCGGCTGTCCGGCGAATTCGCTCAGCTGCTGGGCATAGCGGTCTATGGCGACGTTGAACTGGCCGATCTTCTGGTTGGCCTGGTCGATGATGCTGTCGTCAGGGGGGTCGACGGCGACGCTGAAGTCCTGGATGGCAGACGCCAGCGTGTCCATCGCCTTCAGGAGCTGGCCGTTGAGCTGGATGAGTTCGGGGTTGGTCAGCCGGATGGCGGCGGCGTTGCGGCCATAGGCCCGGATGCGGAGGATGAGGTTGTTTGCGTAGACCCGCGTCCAGTAGGCGTTGGTGCGGCCGCTTGCCCAGTCCTCAAAGAGGACGGTCTGCTCGTCGATGATCAGCTGGAAATCGGGCTGTATACGGGCGATGGCCCGGAGATAGGCGCCGAACTCCGACTCCTTGATATAGCTGAACTTCACCTCCTGGAGCGGGGAGAGGACGGGAGAGGACGGGGCGACAGGGGCGTCTGAGCCGCAGCCGGCCAGGGTGAAGAGCAGGAGGAGGGCGCAACAGAGCTTTATTTTCATGCCATTTACCTACAGATTCCAGATTTTCAACGCCGTCTTCCCCATGATCCACTCCCGCTCCTCGGACGAGAAGCCGGGAAAGGTCATCCAGAGGTCGAGGGCGTTGCGATACCCCTCCCTGGCGGACACGGGCGGGAAGTCCGTGGCCCAGGCCATGCGCTCCGGCCCGAAGGCCTTGAGGGCCGCCCGGACGAAGGGGTAGGTGTCCTCGTAGGGGTAACTGACCTTGCTGTAACCGTACATCCCGGACAGCTTGACGGTCGCGCCGGGGTGGTCGGCGAATTTCAGGACCCTGCTGTAGGTCGGGTAGGGGGGCCTCTCGGTCACGTCGGGGTGGCCGAGGTGCTCGACCCGGAAGCGGAGGTCCGGGGTATCCTTCACAAACTTCGCGAAGGCGTCGGAGGCGAGCGAGGCGAGGGACCCCGCCGCGCTGACGACAATGCCCAGCTCCGCGGCCTTGAGCCAGATCGGCCTCTCCTGCTCCAGCAGCCCCACGTTCAGGCGAACCCCGGCCATCCCGTGCTCCCTCACCCAGTGGGCGAGGCGCTCCGGGGCGTCGGGCTGCGTTGAGTCGACAATGGCGACGCCGGCGAACCGCCCCGGGTTGGCGCGCATGCACTCGGCCATGTAGGTGTTGTCCGGGTTGCCCATGTACTGGACGAGCACGGCCTTGTCGATGCGGTTGCGGTTCATCTGGTCAAGCAGGGCCTCCACGGGCTCGTATTTTTTCAGGCCGACGTGGACGTGGGTGTCGACAATCGTCATTGGAAAGACCTCCGGAAGGCTGCTCCCCCTTTCCTTCAGGAAAGGGGGTTAGGGGGGATAGGTCCGTAATATATAGCTTTTCACCTCTGGGTTTGTCAACAGGAATCGCGGTCACGCGGATATGCGCGCCAGCGTCTCGAAGTCGAGCGTCAGGCGGCGCCCGGCGCAGGCGATCTCAAAGCGCCGCGTCCCGAACCCGGCGCGGCAGTAAGGGTTGTCGAAGCGCTCGTAGTCGCGCAGGGGGACGGGCGCGCCGTTGACGGTGAAGGGGCCGTCCCAGGCGACGCGGGCCTCGCCCAGGCCGGGGGCGTCGTAGCGGACGGTCAGATCGCCGAACTCCACCCGGCTGCGGGCGATCCGGTCCGCGAACCGCTCGAAGGTCCCGTCGGTCTCGCGCCGGCCGAGCTGGCAGATGTAGGCGTTGCGCCGGCCGTCCACGCGGAGGCCCTCCTGCTGGAAGACGGCCCCGGCCATCCAGCGATGGGGGCGCTGCGACCGGAGGGCCAGGTAGCCGTCTCCCTTGCGGGCGAAGATCCAGCCGCCCCGTTCGAGGGTCTCGTCGAAGGCGGTCCGGGGGAAGTAGGCGCAGGTGTAGGGGAGGAGGAGTTCCTCCGAGGGGGCCGGGGAGGGGATGGCGTTCCCTCCGGCGTCGGGGGGGAAGACGGTCCTGGGGCCGGGGACGGGGCTCTCCGGGACGTTGTAGAGGGCGATGAGCAGGTTTTTGTGCTGGACGGCCCTGGGAAAGCGGCCCACCCAGTGCTTGTAGTTCGTCTCGTTCTCGTCGCTCCGGTGGAGCGTGAAGACCACGGCGTCCAGGCCGAGGGTGGCCTGCCAGATGTGCTGCTGAAAGCCGGTCTTCCCCTTCCGGTAGTCCTGGGCGCAGGCGAGCAGGTAGTCGGGGGTCCGGTAACTCACCTTGTTGACCTCGGAGAGGTTGAACCGGTCGAGGTCGCCGTCGTGCGGGATGCCGCGCTCGTCCAGGTAGTTGTAGGTCTCGTAGAGGGCCCGCGCGTAGGGGAGGATGACGACGCTGAAGCGGTGGGAGCGGTAGGCGTCGGCCATCCGGAGGGTCATCTCGATGGACTTCCGATGGGCGAACTTGGCCGCCCCGAACATGAGCATGTGGTCATCGAGGTCGTTGGGGTCCAGGCCGTAGCGCTCCGGGTCGTCGGAGACCAGGCTGTGGCGCTCGCGGTTGAGGAGTTCAACGGGGAGGTCCTGCGCCGCGGCCTGGATGGCCGGGGGGACGCGGTACCTCCGGCTGGTGGCGAGGGAGACGGCGGTCATGTTGTTCGGGTTGTTGAACAGCCCCATTCCCCAGGCGATCTTCTGAAAGCCGATGGAGGCCTCCCCCCGGCCGCCGGTGATCAGGCGGGGGTAGGTCCGGCCGTGCGAGCAGGCGTGGACGCCGCGAAAGGAGTCGCAGGCGATGTCGAACAGCATCAGGTCGATGAGCATGGTCGCCCGCTGCGCCACCTCGGCGTCCTCCGCGAAGTCGCAGAGGTTGAGCAGGGGGGTCAGGTCCTCGTCGTAGTAGCAGTTGGAGTCCCACTCGGAGAAGCCGGCCCGGACGCGGAGGTCGGCCCAGCGGAGGAGTTTGCGCCGGCCGTGCTCGGCGTGCTGGCGGCCGGTCCTGCCGTCGTTGGGGAAGACCTCCTCCGGGAAGAGCTGGCCGGCCAGGTATTCGTCGGCGTGGAACATGATCTGGTGGTTCTCGGACCAGAAGCACATCATCTCCTTGCCCGGCTCGTCGATCCAGTACTTGAAGTTGAGCAGGCAGCGCCTGATCTCGGTGAGCAGGTCGCGGCTCAGAAGAGGGCTGTCTGCATACTGATAGGCGATGCGGAGGAGGCCGGCCACGGCAAAGTCGCCGCAGTCATGCCGGGCGTCCACGTGGGCGATGGCCTCGCGGACCCTGGACTCGTCGATGGGGAGGCCGAGGTCGAGGCGGGCAATCTGGGAGAAGAAGCCGGTGTGCCCGCCCCGCGCCCCCTGCGCGGCGAACTCCAGGAACAGGCGGCGGCGGGCGTCGCCGTCGGCCTGCGGCGCGGGCCAGTAGGTGTCTTCAGGCATGGGAGATCTCCGGGATTTGAGGGAAGACCTCACCCTCCCCCCACCTTGAAGAAAGTCCCTTGATGCCCCCTCCCTCTCCGCGTGCGGAGAGGGAGGGGGTTGGGGGTGGGTGAGGTCTGCCTAAACTATGCCCCCACCCGCGAAAAGTCAAGACGGAAATGGAGGGTGTCCGATGGGCCGGTTATATCCGTTGCAGGGGTCCGGCAGATGGGTTATATTTGTAAGGGCAAAAACAGTCCTGAGTCCTGAGTCCTGAGTCCTGAGTTGAGAGGCTTTTGGATTTTACTCAGCACTCAGCACTCAGCACTCAGCACTTTCTTTCGGCACTCAGCACTCAGCACTCAGCACTCAGGACTAACATCACGACTTACGCAGTAGCGTAGGGGTGGTATAGAAAAAAGGGGCGATTTGCTCCGGATGATGTATTTTTGGAAGGTGGAATCCCAAACATCATTTGGAGGATC
>Ga0114945_10002321_pt1 | contig 11230 bp, 10 predicted proteins | sample OV2TP3_FD_87194 | JGI IMG/M metagenome (GOLD analysis project Ga0114945, IMG submission 87194) | Hot spring microbial communities from Beatty, Nevada to study Microbial Dark Matter (Phase II) - OV2 TP3 | ecosystem: Environmental > Aquatic > Thermal springs > Hot (42-90C) | place: USA: Beatty... | reverse complement strand
AGATTGCGATCGTCGTGCGTACGTGGTAGAATGGAATTACGATGTGGACGCGGGTGTGTACATCCGTTTTCAGGGCGGGTCGCTCCATCGAGTACGGTCGGGAGCGGACGAGCGCGAGGTGCGTGCGGTGAACATCGTAGTGCTCCGAGTGCGATCTCGCGTCCTCGATGCGATCGGACGCTTGGGGATCTCTGCGCTCGAACCACCGATTCAGCCTACGAATGCTCCACAAGCCGCTGTGGTGTTCACCGGTGGACGGCGCACTGATGGGACGTGGGACTGGAACGTCGGCGGCTCTCCGCGCCTCCAGCTCCTCCGAGCAGACGGCACACCCATCGCGCTCAGGCCAGGGACCACGTGGGTGGAGGTGGTGGACTTCAGCGCCCAAAATTTCTAATGACGAATTTCTAATTTCTAAATAACAACCAAAATCGAAATGCCCAAATTGGTCATTGGTGCTTGGGTATTGGTCATTGATTAGAAATTAGAAATTAGGAATTAGACGTTAGGCAGTTGTCGTCTTTGGAATGAGAAGCACCTACTTTATGTACCGTACGTATCGAGTGCGTTTCGGCTTCACCCTCATCGAACTCCTCATCGTCATCGGCATCATCGGGCTCCTCGCGACGCTCGCGGTGACTGGCGTGAACGTCGCACGCGCGAAAGCGCGTGATGCGAAGCGATCCGCGGACGTCTCGCAGCTCCAGAAAGCGTTCTCGCTCTACGCGACGAGCCAGAGCCGGTACCCTGTTGCCGCGACGGAGCTCTGCGTGAACGGCAGCGACGCGGTGTCCGTGGATCTCAAGGCGAAGGATGTCATGAAGATCGTCCCAGGCGATCCGACCGCTCCGGCGACGTTACCATCAGCCGCGGGAACCGGCGCGCACTGTTACTCGTACCAGTCCGCCACTGGGGCAACATATACCATGAAGTACTATCGCGAACGCGCCTCCGACGCGGGTCCGGCGGGGACGGTGACGGTGGGACCGTGAGTTCGTCAAGTTTATCCTGAGGAGTCCGAAGGACGACGAAGGACCTTACGCTGTCGGAAAATAGCTGTTTGGAAACGGGAAGATGGTTATAGAAAACGGAAAAGAGAAAGTCCGCATTTCCCGTTTCAGATTTCCATTACCATTTTCTATTTTCTCCACAGCCCATTTCTCGCATCGAAGAACACAAATCAAGAATCCTCCATCTCCCTGCCAAATCGCGGTGCCACGACGCTCTCCACTTGGGGAGCGTTTTGCGTACCAGTGCAGTAATCGCGCGTTTGCGTCTCGGGTCTATTTCGAGAAAGGTGTAGAGGTGTAGAGGTGTAGAGGTGTAGAGGGAACGAAACTGTGAGAACAGCTTGCGGAAATGCTTGAGTCCGTCCGGGCCGCCGTCGAGGGCTTCGCGCGGCTCGTAGTCGCGGATGGGTTGCGGGAGTGACCGCCACTCGGCGGTGGTGAGGTAGGGCAAATTCGCCAGTATTAAAAGTTTATCCTGAGGCGCCGCGCGCCGAAGGATCTCACCCATGCGCGCTGTCCCTCCATAGCGTTGGTCGCCTCTACCGGCTCGTGAGATCCTTCGTTTCGCTCTCGCTCCACTCAGGATAAACTCGAGCGGTCCCAAAAGATCCCCCTTGAGAAACGTGATGCAGTCGCTGACTCCGTGTCGTCGAGCGTTCGCACGAGAGGCACGGAGCGCGGCCGTGGAGGTGTCGGTGGCAACGACGCGCATATGTGAGAGGAGAGCGGCCAACGTCACCGCGATGCACCCGGAGCCCGTTCCCACGTCGACGATGGTGGAATTCTGCATTCTGCATTCTGCATTCTGCGTTCGGTCGAGCGCCAGCTCGACCAGCAATTCGCTCTCCGGTCTTGGGATGAGGACGCTGCGGTTCACGGTGAACGGGCGGCCATAGAACCAGTGCTCCCCAAGGAGGTAGGGGAGCGGCTCACCTCGCTCGAGGCGTCGGAGGAGGCGACGGTAGCGTGCGGCCATAGTTGTCCGCACGGTCGCCTCTGGATGTGCGAGGATCCACTCCCGCGGCTTCCTGAGCACGTGCGCGAGGAGGCGCTCGGGGTCTCGGCGGTCGGTGGTTTTTGTGGTGGTGAGGAGATGCGCGACGGTTACCATACGATGTTTAGCGTACCAAGGCGGGGGTATAGGAGTAGAGGCGTAAAGGCGTAGCGGAGTAGTTGGTCATGAGGAAACCCCGCCGGTGAGGGCGAGGTTCAGTGGTCAGTGCGGGCGCGGGAAGTGCTTGTCGATCTTCCGGCGGATGGCGGATTCGCTCGCGACGACGACCTCGATGCTGTAGCCGGTGAGGAACTTCACGTCGTCGATCGCGTGGATGTTCGACGGGTCGGCCATCGCGATGATGAGCGAGTCGCCGGCGCGGTTCACGGGCACGAGGGCGTGCCGCCGTTGGACTTCCTCGGGGATGAGTGCGGCCACCTCCGGCGCGATCCCGAATCCTTCGAGGTCGATCGCGGGCACCTGGTACTGCTTCGAGAGGAACGAGGCGAGCGCCCGCTCTTCGGCGTTTGGTTCGCGCTTCGACGCTGCGGTCGTGGCCAGCGATACCACTGGTTGCGGGTGGCTCCGCGCGATCACCTCACAGCGCACCTCCTCGTAGCGGCAGACGAGCTCGCCAATCGTCAGAGAGTCGAGCGCTCGGCCTTCGAGGCGTCCCCGGAGGAAGTCGAGGACCGCCGTACCGTTGAGTTCGGTGACGAACGGTGCCTCATCCTCCCGGATGATCGCGAGCGCGTCGCCGACGCACTCGCCGCAAATGTAGACGCCTGGGCCCGAGATGAGCTTGTGGGTCTCGCGCTGCGGCCTCATGCAGAAGCTGCAGGCGAGCGAGCTCGTACCCCTGTCGTTGGAATGAGCCATTGGGGCCTCCACGGGGAGTATAGGGGGGTGGGGGTGCGCGGTCAATGGGGGATGGTACCCGCCGAGATTTTGCGAGATCATCGGCTGGCAGCGCGCTTCGCCCGAAACGGGGAGGGCCTATTCGGCCCACGCGCGCTGCGCGACCTCAGATAGTCTTGACTCTACAGCACCCCGTGCCGTTGGTGGTGGCGAAATCTCTGGCGGGTTGCGTACTGCTAGTGAAAATCCCGCGCACGGCGTGGGATTTTCAAGCCAGTACACAAAAAGAAGAAGGTCGTTTGGCTTCGGGCTTTGCGCGGGTTTCCCCACGCACTGCCACGCGTGCCTCACGACCCCCTCAGATCTTCGGATTAAACCACCTTCCGCTCTGCTCCGGCGACGCCGCAACTTACTTGCGAGGCCGGTCCGCAGGTGCCTCTCCATGGGTAGGAGGTGTGGTAGGCCCCGAAGAGCCTAGGTTGTGTCAGTCTGCCCGAGGCTGGTTACTCGTGCAGTGCACTGCGTACGCCTTTCGCAGTGGGAACCCATGACCTTCGCAGAAACGACGGGATATGTGCCTGAGGCACAGTGGAGTGAAGGACCCTCCTCTTCCACGCCGTCGTCATCTACGTTGCAGCACCCACCGGCGCAACCCGGTGTGGTGGGGAAGGGGATCGCTGGTGTGCCCACCAGGAGCTCCCTTCGCTCGTGATCTGCGAACCCTTAGGACGACTCCCAGGTTTCGCAGACTGGCCGTGATGTGCGCTGCCGCGCACGACGTTGCTTCGTGGGCAACGTCCATGCCTTGAGCTCCCGTTTCCTCGCGTACTCCGGGACCATTGCTGCATTGCTAGAGAACACCTCGAGGGGCCATCACATGGCGCAGGGACGAACCCACGTCACGTAACGTATACCCGAGATGCAGCCGGGTGAGCAGTCGCCATCACACGCATGGTCACCTTACCCGATTCGCTCTCATCGAGGTCGCGCGGTCACGCGGTCTCGATCGTACTGAGAGCAATGCGGCTTGGGACACACGAGTGACAGATCAGCCCACTTCTCCAAAGAGGTGCGCGAGGGATCGTCCTGGTGAGTTTTACCCCACCCGAGCGAGCCTACTCACCGCAGCTTCCTCACGTTCGCTCGTTTCCGAGCGACCGCTCGTTTCCGAGTAAAGAGGAGGCGCACCTCACGTGGCTTGACGCCTTGTTCCTGAGTACCCACGTGCGACGAATCGCAATCGTAGGGAATACGCTCAAGAGGACGAGCACCATGATCCACTACCGTAGTGAACCACGACGCTCGGAGCTTCCTCCGGTTGCGTACTCGCGGAGACTCGCCGGACTTCCCGACCACCATTGCTCTCGGTGGTATGGGGAAGAGGGAGGCACGGCTGTTCACCATGCTTCGTCCGAGCATTCTCCGCTTCGTGATCCGCTACAGCACGCGGTATCGTGCTGAAGGCGTCCAACGTCGTCGTGGTAGGTTGTGATGCCAGGAAGCACCCCCGCTAAGGGGAACCCCGAGACACCATCATGGGCGTGGCGATCCACTTTGCGCTCCTGCGCTTTTCACAACCACCTCCGAAGAGGGAGCTGCTACTGACACAGAGGCGTGACCGAGGGACCACGCGTTCCACTACCTTCCGAGCGACGCGCTCGAAACCCTTTGATTCCGCCCGGCAAGCTTTGAGGGAGCCGGGTGGTATCCCGCTCTCGCGAGCGGGGGAGGAGCTGGCGACCCCTCCAGGTTCGAGTTACGGACTTGCGGTTATCGTTCCTTTGGAAGGAACTGAAGACGCGAGCGATCAAGCTCGCGAACATGATCTATCGTACGCCCCCGAAAAACCGTGTCAAGTCCTCTGAGTTCTGCGGAAATCATCGTGTTGTGCGGAATGTGATTTTCGTCGGTGGACGACGAAAGTGGACACGGTGTGGATGCGGTGCGCACCACTCACTTTTTTTCGCTGAGTTTGGCGTGAAGATCCGTGATGATCGCGTCGAGGTCGCCATCGAGGATGAGGGGGATATCGTGCCAGGATTCCCCGATCCGATGGTCGGTCACGCGATCCTGTGGGAAGTTGTACGTCCGAATCTTCTCCGATCGCTCCCCAGTTCCAATCTGCGCACGACGAGCCGTCGCACGCTCGGCCGCGAGGCGATCGCGTTCTCGTTGCCAGAGTCGGCTGCGGAGGACCTCCATCGCGCGCGCCTTATTCTGCTGCTGCGATCGCTCGTCCTGGCAGGAGACGACAATGCCGGTCGGCTCGTGGGTGATGCGCACGGCAGAGTACGTCGTGTTCACCGACTGTCCGCCGTGGCCGCCGGACGTCATCGTTTCGATGCGGAGATCCTGTGGGTCAATGCGGGCATCAACCTCCTCAGCCTTCGGGAGCACGGCAACGGTGACGGTGGACGTGTGAATACGTCCAGACTTTTCGGTCGCCGGTACGCGTTGGACGCGATGGACGCCACTCTCGCTCTGGAGCGCACGGTACACGTGATCGCCTTCGATCATGAACGTGATGTTCTTGAACCCTCCGATCGGCGTGCGCGCGCTGCCCACGAGCCGCGTGTGCCAGCCCTTTCGTTCCGCGAACCGTGCGTACATCCGGAAGAGCTCCGCAGCGAAGAGCTCCGCCTCATCGCCGCCGACGCCAGCGCGGATTTCTACGATGATGTCCTTCTGGTCGAGGGGATCGCTGGGTTCGAGGAGCTCGTCGAGCTCGGCAGCAATGCGCTGTCGCTCTGCTCGTGCCTGCGTGAGCTCCTCCTCCCCGAGTTCGCGGAGCTCGGGCTCGACGGCGCCGGCAGCGTCCGAAGCTTCTACGATCGTCCGGTCGAGCCGCTCGAGGACGTCGAGGAGTTCAAGCGCTCGGGCGACCTGCGCGTGCGCACGGGAAATTTCCGCGAACCGTTTCCGGTCGCGGGTAAGATCCGGATCCTGGAGCTCACGCTCAAGCTCAGACTTCCGTGTTTCGAGTTGTCGTCGCTGATCGGGAGTAGGCGTCATATTGAAGAACGCAGAGGGCGAATCCCCCTACGTCCTTTATACCCTCTACACCTTTACTCCTCTACTCCTCACTCACTTTTCGGCCCCGAGCGCCTCTGACTTCGCTTTGCGGCGCGCAACATCTTTTTCCTTCTTTGCGCGACGACCGGTCCGAATGGCGGCGACCGCGTCTCTCGCAGCGGCGCGCTGCTCGAACTTGTCGACGCGGCGCGCGGTGTCGACGATCTTCTGCTTGCCGGTATAGAACGGGTGGCACGCGGAGCAGAGCTCGACGTGGATGTCCGGCACCGTCGAGCCGACGGTGAACACGCTCCCGCACGCGCAGGTGACCTTCGCGTCCTTGTGGTAGGCGGGGTGGATGCCGGGTTTCATAGACGGCAGCAGGGCAGGTGGCAGCAGGGCAGTAGAGCAAGCGTACCGTAATCGGTGTTCCATTGGCAATAGTAACGGGCAGCGCCCGGGTTTCCCCGGGCGCTGCTGCTCTGCTGCTCGCTCAGAAGCCGAGGAGTGATTCGATCTCCGACGGGCCCTCCGGTTCCTCTTTCTCGAACTGTCGGAAGGTATCCGGGAGTTTGACGTCCGCAGCTGCGGACTTATCGAACTTTGGCGCAAATCGGTCCTCGAACTTCACCCCGCGGAGCTTCGCGAGCGCCTCTTCGGCGCGGCCGCCGAGTTCCTCGAGCATCTCGAATTTCTCGTGGAGCGCGTCGGCATCAATCGGTTTCTGCTTCGCGAGCGCCTCGAGCTCTGCGACGAGCGCCTTGCCTTGGGCGACCATTTCCGCGAGTTCCGACGTATCCGCACCCTTCCGCTTGAGCGTGTTGATGAACCGCTCGACGGTGCGGATCTCGCGCTTCGCGTCGGTGAGCGCGCGGCGGACGTTCAGGACGCTCCGCACCGCGTCGACGTTCTCCCGGATATCCTCGAACGTATCGTGGAGGCCCTCAAGTTTCGCCATCGCCTCCTCGAACTCATCCGTCGTCTTCACCCGAGAGATTTCCGCGAGCATGACCTTGATCGTCTCAATGCCCGTGGCGATCGCGTTGAGCTGGTCCGCGAGGTCGAGCTTCGCGCGTTTCACCTGGCCGGTGAGTTTCTTGTGCTCACCTTCGAGCTGCCTGATCTCGCGGCCGAGCTGCTTCGTGATACGCGGGAGCTGCGCGACTCGGTGGCAGTTCTCGACGATCTCGCGGAGTTTGTCGAAGTGCTCCGGGAGGTCCGACATGATGTCCTGGAGCTCCTCTGGGTCCGTGGCCGCACGCACCTTCGCGATGATGTCCTTGATCGTGGCGAGCGATGCATCCGCGTCTGCCACGTCGACCTTCGCCTTCCGACACGCATTGAGTCCGCGATCCATCATGCGGATGCCCGTCTCCATACCGCGGAGTCCCCGCTGCATCTCCTTGAGCATGCGCGCCTTCTGCTCCTGCTCCATGCGCTCGAAGTCTCCCTCGCTCGGGCCGAACTCACCGCCGGGGCCGCCTGGCCCGAAGCGTCCACCTGGGCCCATCATGCCGGGTTCGCCCGGCGCGCCTGGAGCCGTTTCGAGCCCTTCACCGCGGCCTGGGAACTCGCCGCCCGGCGGCTGACCACGGAATTCGCCTCGGCCGGGGAACTCTCCCGGTGGTTTCGGCATCTCTCGCTTGAACTGGCCGCACTTTTCGCCGACGAGCTTCTTCTGTTCCTCCGTCGGCTGCAGCCCGCCCTTGACCATTTGCTCGAACGCCTCGCTCCCGAGCACCTCTCGCGCGCAGTTCTCGAGCGCTGGCGGGGGCTTCGGGCCCTCGTGGCGCTGCTCCATCTTTTTTTCGCACTTGAACTTCGGGCACCCATTTGGGTACTTGCCGGTCTCCTCACATTTCAGGTTTTGAGGTGGCGGGAAGCAGTGATCGAGTTGCGGGGGCGGTTGATCACCAGGTCCCTCGGGGATGCATTTCTGGATACTGCACCCGTCCGGCGTCGTCCCGGAGATTGATTTGCTACCGGCCGGACAGTCAAAGACTGGCATCGCGGGACATGGCCGCGGCAGGATACCCGTTGGTGCACTCGAGGTCGGTTGTATGCCACTCGGCGATGTCGGGAGGCTACCTGACGGAGTTTCACCACCGACCGGAGGCTGAGACCCAGGCAGCGATCCTGGTTGACTTCCTGGCGGAGGTGGTTGGCTTCCGGGTGGCGGGAGCCCCGGTTGATCGCCCGGCGTGATGCCGGGCTGAGATCCCGGCGGCGGTTGGCTCCCCGGCGGCGGGAGTCCTGGCTGGCTTCCAGGAGGCGGCGGCGGGTGGAAGTCCCCGGGTGGTAACCCTGGCTGGCTTCCGGGCGGAGGGGGTGGCGGCTGGAAGTCCCCTCCCGGTGGTTGGCCCTCCTGCGCGATACGAATTTGCGGCGTTGCGATGAAATCGGAGAACGACTGCGCGCCAATCACTGTCGCCGCTGGTGCGAGTACGACGATGAGCGCTGCAGTGATGAGCTGTTTGCTGAATGGGAGTTGCATAGGCTTGCGCCTTACGAATCTACGAATGTTCACGAATCTACGAATTTGCGAATCCACACATGCTGGTTCGGATGTTGGCATTGGACTTCGACCTTTTGCGATTCCGCGGTTATGGCACGGAGACCCCGCGCCTGTGGATTGAGGCGGAAAACGACTATACCAAGTATACCACAAAATCAAGCGTGTTGCTACATTCGCGGCTCAGGAGAGCCAAAAACATCCTCTCATGATCGGAAATTAGTCCTGGGGTGGCTATGGTAAGATGTACGTATCACACAAAATCGATTGTTCAGTACATGGCAAAGAGACTCTCCCCGACATTCGCCACCAAGGAGATGCGCCGACCGCTCGTCGCGGTCGACATTGTAGTCTGCGCCATCCGTGATGGTGCATTGCAGATCGTGCTCATTCGTCGTGCGATGCCGCCCTTTGAGGGGAAGTGGGCGATCCCCGGAGGATTCGTACTCCCGGAGGAGACGCTCGATCACGCCGCGAAACGCGAGCTCCGAGAGGAGGCCGGCATTCGTGTGGCGGGGGAGTACCTCGAGCAGCTTTTCACGTTCGGGGATGTTGCCCGCGATCCACGCGGTCGTGTGATCTCCGTTACATACCTCGCACTCATTCACGGAGAGGGGATCGAGCCACGCGGTGGGTCTGATGCCGCGGATGCGCGGTGGTGGCCGGTCACGGAACTCCCGACGCTCGCGTTCGACCACGCGCATATCCTCGCGTACGCGCTGCAGCGGCTTCGGTACAAGCTCGAGTACACGAACGTCGCGTACGCGATGCTGCCGAACCGGTTCACGTTGTCTGAACTCCAGATGACGTACGAAGCGATTCTTGGAAAACCGCTCGATAAGCGGAACTTCCGGAAGAAGATCGTCAGCCTCAACTTCGTGAAGCCGACGCACCAGTGGCAACGCGTCGGGAAGGGGAGACCCGCACAACTCTGGCGGTTCACGAAACGCGAGCCGGTCATGGTCAAGACGTTCGTGGCCAAGGCGTAGCGGACCGAACACACTCATTCTTCCTACGATTTTTCCCCCTCCCATGGAGGGGGAGCGAGGGGGGTGGTTGAGGGCCGAAGGCCCCTTGACACGGTATTTAGTGTATATTATACAATAAGTATGGATCGTACGGATGGCTCAAATTAGTGTAAAAATCACACATTGAAGGCAGCGAGCTCGCCTGTGGATAGCGAGGCTCCGAGATCAATGCGCTGCGAGTACTGGAGTGTCGCCGATCCCCATGAGGGAAGACGCACCCCGGCCACGCCTTTCACGCGCAGCGATCTCAATGGACCTCGTCATCAAATGCAAAACGGCGCATGTATTCGCCCGGGCGGATCGGCGCCAATCGAGCCGCTGCCTTGAGGATGCGATGAACGTTCGTTCCAACCAACAACGAAGCAGGAGGTGTCACCATGCCGTTTCCGTTCCGATTCTACCGTGGTGGTCCGACCGATCACGTCGTGAAGTACGTCGCTGGCGAGCGGCGCGCGGAGGGGCGCGGGAAGATGTTCCTCGTCGGTCCGCGGACGACGATCGTCCAGGTGCCGACGACGGACCTCACGATCCCGTTCTCCTTCACCGAGCTCACGTTGGATGGGCAGGAGGTGGTCGTCCAGGGCGATCTCCTCGCGGGGCTCATCCTCGACGAGATCCTCAAGCGCTGCGACTTCTCGATCAACGCCGTGAATGGCTCGTACGTGAGCGACGACCCCGACAAGATCGAGGATGACGCGCGGCACGCGCTGCAGGTGTACGTGCGCCGCGAGGTGCTCGGGAAGTCGCTCCAGTCCGCGCTCACGTCGACCGCGAGCATCCAGGACGCCGTCCAGGATGCGATCGGCAAGGACGCGAAGGCGTTCACGGCGATCGGCGTCGAGGTGCGCAACCTCTTCGTCACGAGCGTGAATCCGGCGAACCTCGACCTCAAGCGCGCGCTCGAAGCGAAGGCGCGCGAGGAGATGCTCGCCGACGCCGACCGCGCGCTCGCGGAACGCCGCATGGATGCGGCAAAGAGCGACCGTGGCCTCAAGGAGTACGAGGCGGAGACCGCGGAGGGGCTCGAGCGGCGGCGCGCGGCGCTCGTCGAGGCGCGCAACGCGAACGTCGTCGCAGAGGCGGCGGCCGATGCGACCGCGATCGCGAAGCGCCTCGAGCCGTACGAGAAGGTCGACTCGCGCCTCGTGTTCGCACTCGGCATCCGCGAGCTCGGGATGAGCGGTCGGGTCGGCCAGCTGAACTTCACGCCGGAGTTCCTCGCGGCCATCCACGGTGCGGCGAACGGCGCACGGTGACGCCATGATCGAGCGCGTCATCGTAGTGACGAAGCCGACGCGGCTCGAGGAGCTCTCTCGGAGACACTCGCACGGTCAGCTCCGTTTCCTCCTCGAACGTCGCGGGGAATCCCTCGCGGAGTACGAGGAGGAGGACGTGCGATGCCGGGAGGCGCTCGACCGCGTCGTGGGCGCGGCACCGCGCGGGCTCGCTCGGGAAGTGATTCCCCGCGACTTGGTCTCTCGCTACCTCTTCCGGCCGCACGATCTCGTCGTCACGATCGGACCGGACGGGCTCGTCGTGAACGTCGCGAAGTACCTCGATGGCCAGCCGATCCTCGCGGTGAATCCGGATCCGTCGCGCATTGATGGCGCGCTGGCGAGGTTTCATCCCGGGGCGATCGGCGAGGTCATCGCCGCGGTTGTCCGAGGCGCGTGCGCAGTGGACGAACTGTCGCTCGCACGCGCGACGACGAGCGACGGACAGGAGCTCCTCGCGGTGAACGACTTCAAGGTCGGGCGGCGCGATCAGGTGTCCTCGCGATACCGGATCCGCTACCGCGGCAAGGAGGAGCGCCAGT
>Ga0114945_10002320_pt1 | contig 11232 bp, 12 predicted proteins | sample OV2TP3_FD_87194 | JGI IMG/M metagenome (GOLD analysis project Ga0114945, IMG submission 87194) | Hot spring microbial communities from Beatty, Nevada to study Microbial Dark Matter (Phase II) - OV2 TP3 | ecosystem: Environmental > Aquatic > Thermal springs > Hot (42-90C) | place: USA: Beatty... | reverse complement strand
GTCGCATCGCGGCGTCGCATCGTCGTCGGCAACCCATGGGGTTGGCCTCCTCCTCGCTCCTTGCGCTGCTCGCTTCTCGGCCCGCCGCGGCTCACGAGCCTACCGGGATGTGCTCTAAGTCTGCGATCCGGGGAGTTACTTGGTGCGAAACTCGGCGTCGATGACCTTCTCGCCGCCCCCTTCGCCTCCTTCCGGCTTGGGCGGGGGCGGTGGGGCGGACTCTCCGCGCTTCTTGGCCGCTTCCTCGTAGAGGACTTTCGAGAACTCGTGCGATACCTTGTTGAGTTCCTCCATCGACCGTTTGATTTCCTCGACGTCCTCCCCCTCTTTCGCCTTCCTGACCTTCGCGATGCCCTTCTCGATCTTCTCCTTGTCGGTCGAGGAAACCTTTTCCGCGTAATCCTTGAGCAGTTTCTCCATCTGGTAGCAGAGATTGTCCGCGTGGTTCCGCGTCTCGGCCAACTCCTTGCGTACCTTATCCTTCTCGGCGAAGCCCTCGGCGTCCTTGACCATCTTCTTGATCTCGCCCTCCGAGAGCCCGGTCGAGGCGGTGATGCGAATGGACTGCTCCTTGTTCGTCGCGAGATCCTTCGCATTGACGTGCAGGATGCCGTTCGCGTCGATGTCGAAGGTGACCTCGACTTGCGGGACCCCTCGGGGCGCCGGGGGAATGCCGGCGAGATCGAATCGGCCCAAGAGGCGGTTGTCCTCGGCCATGGGACGTTCGCCCTGAAAGACCTCCACGGTTACGGCGGACTGGTTGTCCGCGGCGGTCGAGAACACTTGCGACTTCTTGGTGGGAATCGTCGTGTTCCGCTGGATGAGCGGGACCATGATTCCGCCTTCGACCTTGATGCCGAGCGTCAGCGGAGTCACGTCGAGGAGGAGGATGTCTTTCACGTCTCCCGAGAGCACCGCCGCTTGGATGGCTGCTCCGACGGCCACCACCTCGTCGGGGTTCACGCTGCGGTTCAGCTCTTTGCCGAAAAACTCCTTCACGACCTTCTGCACCATGGGGATTCGCGTGGACCCGCCGACGAGGACGATTTCGTCGATGTCCTTGGGCTTGAGCTTGGCATCGGAGAGCGCCATCTCCGCGGGCTTCACGCTCGACTCGATGAGGTCCCCGATCAACTGCTCCAACTTCGCACGGGTGACGCGGACCGACAGATGAAGAGGAGATCGGTTTGAATCCTGCGCGACGAAGGGCAGATTGATCTCGGTCTCGAGCATGGAGGAGAGTTCGCACTTGGCCTTCTCCGCGGCCTCCTTCAGGCGCTGCATCGCCATGGGATCCTTCCGGAGATCCACTCGATGCTGCTTGTAGAATTCGTCGCAGAGGTGGTCGATGATCCGCTGATCGAAATCGTCGCCGCCGAGGTGCGTGTTCCCGTTCGTTGAGAGGACCTGAATCACCTCGTTGTCGACCTCCAGGATCGAGATGTCGAAGGTGCCGCCGCCTAGGTCGTAGATCGCGATCTTCTGGTTTTTCTTCCGGTCGAGCCCATAGGCGAGCGCGGCGGCGGTGGGTTCGTTGAACACCCGCTTCACGTCGAAACCCGCGACACGCCCCGCCTCCTTGGTCGCCTGGCGCTGCGAGTCGTTGAAGTAGGCCGGACACGTGATCACGGCCGCCTCCACCTTCTCGCCCAAGTACGCTTCCGCCGTCTCCTTGAGGTCCTGGAGCACCATCGCGGAAATTTCCTGAGGGGTGTAGATCTTCCCACGGATGTTCACCCGCACGGGATCTTCGGGGCCGCCGACCACCTCGTACGGGAACATCCTCTTCTCGCCCGTGACCTCCTCGCCCCGGCGCCCCACGAATCGCTTGATCGAGTAAACCGTGTTTCTGGGATTGGTGATCGCCTGTCTCTTGGCGAGCGCTCCGACGAGCCGCTCCCCACCCTCCGTAAATCCGACCACCGAGGGGGTGAGATTGGAACCGTGCTTATTTGGAATGACCTTGACCTCTTTCCCTTCCATGACGGCCACGACGGAGTTCGTGGTGCCCAGGTCGATGCCGACGATCTTTCCCATCGTGCTTCTCCTACACTGTCAGATGGAGGGGAGGCGCAAAGGCTGTGCCATAGGCGAAGACAGAAGCCAATCGTATCTCTCTGGAAGAAAGGAGGATACCTGCGCCAGCCCCGCCTCTCGCACCAGCGTGCCAGAGTGGCAGGGCAACTCTGCCATGTGGCGTACGCATTTTCGAGGTGATCAGCATCCTTATGTATGTGGTAAGGCTCTCAGCTTCCAGAAGGAAGCGATGTGCGAACACACAGTTGGAGGAGGAGTCTACTCCGCAAGGATCGCTCAGAGTTACGGAGTTCGACCCCTCGCGGGAGAGAGCCTCCGGCACCTCATCATGTTCGAGCGGTTTTCGAGCGCCGTCCTGAATTCAGCCTCGTGTTCTACCCTTCTCGCTTGACTGAGGTTGAGGCGCGACGTTGCCTCGTTACCTCCGCCATCAAGATCGCCGCAGCGTGACTCATCGAAAGCGATGTCGCTCCCGGCATTGTGGGGATGCTCAAGAACCCCGTACACCGGTCGCGCACTTCCCCCGAAAGACCTCGCTTTTCACCGCCCACGGCCAAGACGAGAGGACTCCGCAGATCCGCATCGTAGACGGATCTCCGTTCATGAGGAAGGCACGACCAGATCGAGAGCCCTCGACTACGGAGCCCGTCGATCATCCCATCCTCGCGCGCCACCTGGAGAATTCGCAATCGATCGAAGGCCCCGGACGACGCGCGCATGACCGCGGTCTCGTCGAGATCCCAATTCCGGCGTTTCAGGAGAACGCCATGAACCCCAAGCGCTTCCGCCGTACGCAGCGTCCATCCCAAGTTACGGGGATCGTCGGCGCCCTCCAATAACAGAAGGAAAGCGGGATCGCTCCCTGCGAAGATGGATTCGAGGACGGAAACTTCGTCCGGAGGACGCCCGGTGCAGATCGCGAGCAGCCCCCCGTGTGTTCTGCCGTGGGCGAGTTGATCGAGCGTGGTCTCCGGAACGTGCTTGACCGGTATGCCCCGCCGCCGGGCTTCGGCCAGCACGTCCTCGAGCTTTTCCTCGCTCGCCTCATTGCCCACCAGGATGGACTGGATCGTTCGGCGACCCGCCGCAAAGGCCGCCTGAACGCTCATCCGACCTTCGAGGTGCAACCCTGCCCTCCCGGACATTGCCGCGCCGCCATCCGCCGCTCCGGGACTCTCAAGACTCTGGAAGGACTCTAGGCGGACCGCGCGGGGAATAAGGGGCCCCAACCTGTGGTCGGGGCCCCAAGCGCCGCAGCAACGCTGCGCCACGTTTCACACGCAACGTCATTGTATTCCTCCTGGCCACCAATTCAAGACGGGGAAGGCGGGGGACTCGAACCCCGTGGTCTCTCACGAAACCACCCATCGCGTGTGAAACGAGGGCTCCGGCTCGGAGCTACGCCTTCCGGCGTCAACCGAAATAAGGCAAGATGCGTGCCACGACAGATCCGAGTGAGGAGAGGTACGGGAGTTACGAAAGGTAACGGCTGATGTTACGAAGGGTAACGTGGGTCATTCGGTTAGATACGCCTCGGGAGAAGGACGAAACGGCCGCGCCAGCCAACGAGGCCGACGCAATCCCCCGGGCCCGGGCCCAGGTCGGGCCATCCTCATCCATTCCTTCGCAAGTTCGTAAGACTTGACGGTATCTTGGAAGACATCGCCGTATCGATCTTCAGGTCGAGCCGGAACGACCCGCACTTTCTGGTGCCAACAGTGCATTCCGGAAATTGGATCGGGTTGGGTCGGGAAGGCCAGGTTTTGATGAACTCCCACCTCGGACCAGCCGACGCGCCGGCTGTCCGGATCGCTCGAATCGAAAGGCCGAACGCCTTCCCGTTGGCGCAGCAAGTACCGGCCGGGGCCTCTTTCCTCAATGTTCACCAGCGACGTCGACCACCGCTCGCCTTGATCCGCCCACAGTCGCCAGCGCCCGAAGTGATGGGAGACGCCGATGACGCCCGGGCGGATCCCTTCCGTGACCATGGCGCGCACGACGAAGTAGCCGCTGCCCGTCTCGACACGCACCAAGCCGCCGCTCTTCACTCCGATCCTCGCCGCATCCCTCGGAGCCAGCCACGCCGGATTGGTGTTCGAGATTTCCCAGAGCCACTTCGAATTCGCAGTCCGAGTGTGAATCTGCGTCGGCAATCGGAACGTGGGAAGGAGACACATCTCGTCCGGACCGAGGCCATCGGGATGGACGTGGCTCCGCGCGTATCCCGGGATGGCGTGTTCCTTCCATCCCCATTCCGCGAGGGTCTTCGAGTAGAACTCCAATCGTTTCGACGGCGTGGGGAAGCCGCGGGGCTGGCCGTCCGGGCCTGTCTCCGCAAAGAGTCGATACCGTCCCCGGGTTACCTCGAAGGCTCCGTACTTCCGCATGTAATCGTAGGGCGAAAGTCCCTCGGACGCCGCCTTATCGGGAAGGCCGGGCACGCTGTTCTCGAAGATCCAGCGATAATAGTCCGGCATCGACATCTTGGTTCCCGGCTTGTAGGGCGACTCGAAGTACTTGCGAATCCCGAGCGCGCCGTCCGGGTCGATGCGCCAGGACAACTCGATCCAGAATTCGTCCTCCTCCCACACCTCCCCGGGATTCGTGCCGAGCGTAGACTCGATCCTTTCGCCTCGCCTCTCCCGAGCGACCCGCAACACCGGCTGGCGATACGTGATCCACTGCGAGGCGTGGGTCTCGAAGGACATCGTATCGTGGCGTTCGGGACCCAATCCGAACGGAAGCACGTAGTCGCAAAAGTACGCCGTTTCGTTCCAGACCGGCGTCATGCAGGCGGAGAGCCCGATCCTCGCCTCGTCCTTGAGCATGTCGATCCACGCGAAGCCGTCCGGGTTCGTCCACACCGGGTTGTAGGCGCGAACGAAGTAGGCCGCGAGCTTCCCGCGGTTCTCCCGGAGCAAATAGGGAAGGAGAATCGACATCTCGTGGTGCGCGAGCGGGTACTCCGGCGGCCACAGGAGCTCGCTCCACACCTTTTGAGGAGGAGGTTTGAGAGGGGGAACGGGAACGAACTTGTTCCAGGAGTTGGGAAGCGTACCGCCCTTCGTGCCCACGCTTCCCGTAAGGACGTTCAGGAAGAAGAGGCACCGCGCGACTTGCCATCCTCCGAGATTCCCTGCCGCGGCATTCCGCCAGACGTGCGACGAAAAAGCGCTTCCGGCTCTGGCGATCTCGAGCGCTATCGCTTCGATCTTCGCCGCGGAGACTCCGGCCTCGCGCTCAGCGTACTCCAGAGTGAATTCGGCGTAGAGTTTCTTGAGTTCGGCAATGAAGGAGTCGAAGGTCCGAGGGCCGTCGGGCCTTTCGGTCTCGAGAAACTCCTGCCAATTCACCCATCGCTCCACGAAATCGCGATCGAAGAGGTCGCGGTCGAGGAGAATCTTCGCGATCGCCAGGAGCAGGGCGCATTCCGAGCCCGGGACGGTGGGCAACCAGTAATCCGCGAGCGAGGCCGTGTTCGAAAGCCGAGTATCGACGACGGCGAGTTTCGCTCCGTTCGATTTGGCGTCGATGATCCGCTGCGCGTGGGGATTGAAATAGTGTCCGGTTTCGAGATGGGAGGAGAGGAGCAGGATGAACCGGGCGTTCTCGAAGTCCGGCGAGGGCCGGTCGCTCCCCATCCAGAAGTCGTATCCGGCACGGGAGCTCGAGGAGCAGACGTTCGTATGGGAGTTGTGGCCGTCGATCCCCCAGGCCTGGAGGACGCGCTCCACGTAGCCGTCCTCGCCGGGTCGACCGACGTGGTACATCACCTCGCGTTGCCGTCCCTCCTGAAGCGCCGCGCGGATCTTCGATGCGAAAACGTCGAGGACCTCGTCCCAGGTGCAGCGCTCCCACTGTCCCGAACCCCGGGCTCCCTTGCGCCTGAGCGGATAGAGGAGCCGCTCCGGATCCTGAACTTGATTCAGCATCGCGGGACCCTTGGCGCAGTTGCGTCCTCGCGAATTGGGGTTGTACGGGTTGCCCTCGAGTTTTCGGATCTGCATCGTCTCCTGGTCGACGTAGGCCAGGAGTCCGCACGCCGCCTCGCAGTTGAAGCAGACGGTGGGAACGATGGAGTATCGCTTCTCGACGCGGCGCGGCCATGCGCGCGAGTCGAGCTCCACCCAATCCTCCCATCGCGACGGCGGAGGATGAGGCGTCAGCTCAGGGGTACGGCCTGTCCCGCTTTCACCCATAGTCTTCCAAATTCAAAAGCGCCGGCCAAGGCTCCGAGGGCTCCCAGAGCCCAGAGCACGGGAGAATCCGAAACCGCCGCGGCGACCGGCAGAATCGCTCCGGCGACCAGCACGACGCGCCAGAACGACGGACGCATCCAAACGAGCCGAGCGGCCTTCGCGCCGTCCGCGGAGCCGTGCGCCAGAAGTTCCCCCATCACCGTCACGACGTGCGCCGCCGCCGCAAGCCCGACGAAAGTCTCGAGGGTCCGCAGCACCTTGATCGGAGAGCCCAGGAGGAGCCCCATCAGGAGGAGCACGCTCGCGCCGCAGAGGACCGCTTCCACCAGCAGGTGCACGATCAGAATCGGCCCGGTCCACAGATCCCGCCCTCGACACTGCCAAAAGAGGAATGCCGTGTATCCGGCCGCCGCCGCGCCCAGGAGGATCGCCGGAATCGCCAGGATCTTCCCCGGCGCGAAGATCCATAGCGCGGAAAGACCGGTATAGGCGATCAGCACGTAGGTCCCCAACACCACCCACGATTTCAGGTTCGGCTTGGTCAGGATGAACCAGAATCGTTCCGGGCGCCTGAGATCGAGAGCGAGGAGCCCGCTCGTCACGGCCGTGAGGAAGAGCGCCACGATCCCGGCTCCCCATCCGAGGAGATCCCGATCGCGAAAGAGGAACGCCATTGTCCCGGCGACGATGAGCGCTCCAGCCGCGATCGACTTCGTCCAAAGATACGTCCAGATCTTCCATCCCCAGGGCGCGTCGTGCGGCACGTCGTAGGTTTCGCGAATCGGCGACTCGGGTGTCGCGAGTTCCGGATCGCGAGGAGTGGGAGTCGCGAACAGGAATTCAGGAGCCTGCCGCTCGATCGAGGGGGAAAGCGAGGCTTCGTCCGCGCCGAGATAGAACACCTTCGGCTTCGTCCCTTTCTCGGGCTTCCGGACGCTCACGGGTCGCCGGGCCACGATCCGGGAAATCCGGCTCTCGGGATTATCGAGATCTCCCGGCACGATCGCCTGGGTGGGGCACACGACGACGCAGGCGGGTTCGAGGCCCTGATCCGTTCGGTGGGCACAGTAGTTGCACTTCGCGGCGGTCTGGGTCTCGGGATCGATGTAGAGGGCGTCGTACGGACAGGCTTGCATGCACGACTTGCATCCGATGCAGCGGTCCTTGTCGAAATCCACGATTCCGTCCGGACGGCGGTGGAGCGCTTGGGTCGGACAGATGGCCACGCACGGAGCCGCATCGCACTGATTGCATCTCATCACCGAGAAGAATCGGCGGGCGTCGGGAAAGGTCCCGCGCTCGATGTACTTGACCCACGTGCGAAACACGCCGAGAGGCACTTGGTTTTCCGACTTGCACGCGACGGTGCACGCGTGGCATCCGATGCAGCGGGTCTGGTCCAGGACGAAGCCATAGCGCACGGTCGAGGGATTCTACCATCGTTGGTCGATATACCAAGCGGTGAGAATCCTCTGGTCCGATCGGGCGAGTTGGCTCAAGGTCGGTCTCGTCCTGACGGCGGTGGCCGGATTATGTTGGGAGGCCAACCGTCGGCTCGGACCGGGCTATCCCTCGCTCGGCCGGATCCGCGAGTACCCGGAGGAGACACAAGGGCAGACGGCCCAGATCCCACCCTCGGTGGTGCGCGAGGGAGGCACGGATCGCTTCGTCCTGGAACGGGACGAGGTGACGCTCGTCGTTCATGCGCGGGGACGATGGAATGCCGGGGAAATCGTCGCGGTCCGAGGGCGGGCCGAGAAGGGGGAGCTGATCGCGGAAATGGTCCGGCCGTATCCCGGGTATCGCTGGAAACGGGGGCTCGTCTACGGATTCTCTCTCCTCGCGGCGCTCTTTGTGGCGTGGCGCCTCCTGCGTCGAACGGATCTCGCCCGCGGCATATTCGAGTCTCGATACTGATGGCCGATCTCGTCACTCACTATCTGACCGCCCGACTTCCCGCGGCCCGACTTAGCCGTCCGGTCCAAGCGGCTTTCGTTGCGGGAGTGATGTTGCCCGACCTCGTCGGGAAACTTCTCGAAGTCGTTCTCCACACGGCGAACCGCTTCTACGTTCCCTCCCACACCGTCTTGGGATTGGCGCTCTATGGATACGTGGCGTCCTTCGCGTTCGAAGAGCGTCTTCGGCCGAAGGCCTGGCTGGCCCTCTGGCTGGGGGGATGTCTTCACATTCTCGTCGATCTCTTCAAGGACACGATGGGGTCGGCCTCTTCGGCGCTCTTCCTCTTTCCCCTCGCGGTGGAACCCTTCGAGTTCGGGCTCTACGACCCCATCCACGCCATCTGGACCCTCCCGATCGCTCTGGCGTCGGTCGCGGCATGGGAAGCGCTTGCGCGGACGAAAGGAAACCATGTTTGGGAATAGAGGACTCTTCTGGAAGGCGATCGCCGCGGCCGGTGTTTTCGCCGCCGCATGCTGGTATTGCCATCGTGAGGCGCTCGAGATCAACCCCGGCATCCGTCGGGCTCGGGTACGCAGTCCGAGGTTCGAAGGGTCCACGCTTTGGATTCCCTCCGCCCGAGTGGAATCGGTGGAGGGAGACCATTTTGTCATTCGTGCTTCCGATCTCGATGTCCGAGTCCGCGGGAGGATAGAGGGTCTGCGGGTCGGCGACACGGTGGCGGTAACGGGCGCGTATCGGTCGAACCCTCCGACGCTGGAAATGGAACGCGGCCGGCGGGTACGAGTCCCGAACTGGCGTCGCATCGTGGAAGTCGTGTCGCTCCTCGTTCTCGGCGCGGTTCTCTGGCTCTTCTTCCGGCGCTTCCGAGCGCGCCGGGGCGCCTGGGAGGTTCGATGGCCGACCTCCTGACCCACGTCGCCGCGGCCAACCTGTGCGCCAAGGCGGTGAAGGACGACCGCGCCCGCGCCCTCATCCTCGTGGGGACCTGCGTCCCCGATGTCGCGTACAAGACTCTGATCTACGCGACCGGATCGTCCACGTGGTCGGCCGAGCCGACGCACTCGCCCGTCCCACTCGCGGCTCTCTGCTTCGGACTCGCCTTGCTTTTCGAGGAGTCGATGCGCTCGAAGGCCTTCTGGGCGCTCTTCTCGGGAGGGTGTCTTCACCTTGCGATCGACCTGGGAAAGGACTACATGGGCCAGGGAGTAATCGTCTGGGCCTTTCCCTTCTCGATGGACCGGATCGAGCTGGCTTGGTATAGTCCCGAGGACACACTCTACATGATGGGAGGAGCGGCGGTCGTGCTGGTGCTGACCGAGTTCTTCTATCGGCGGTTCCGAAGGAGGGTCGCGTGAGCGATTCGAAACAATGTCCCGCGTGCGGAGAGACGATTCTCGCCGTCGCGAGGATGTGCAAGTTCTGCCGGTACGATTTCCGGGCGCCGGTGGCGACGCCTCAAGCCCCGCCGAAGAAGAGCAATACGACTCTCATCGTTATCATCGTAATCGTGGTGGGAGTCGTGCTGATCGTTCCGTGTCTGGCGGCCCTTCTCCTGCCCGCGATCGCCCGCGCGATCCGGAATGCGAAGGTGACCTCGTGTGCCAACAACATGGCCCAGCTCTGGAAGATGCAGAGCAACTACATGGTCACCCATGGCGGGTCCCAGAAATCCCTGCCCCGCGAGCGCGGCGAGAAGTTCTGGCTGAAGCTCTCGGAAACGGATCCGCCGCTCGTCGATCGAAACCTTGGAGAGATCTATCAGTGCCCCATGGAAGGGGCCACGGGCTGGGGTACGTGCGACTATCGTGGCCCGAGTTCCACCGTGAACCTCTACGGCGATGGAGACCCGGTCGGCGCGGACAAGGAACGGAATCACGGCTCCGGCGAAGGAGGGAACGTACTCCGGAAATCGGGAGATGTTCAATCCGTCGGATCCACCGATCCTCTCTGGAAGCTGGCCGAAAAGAAAACGATGCCGTGATTCTCGGCCCGGGATAGACTTCCCTTGTGAAGAAGACGTGCCCCGCCTGCGGGGAGGCCGTCCGCGAGTCGGCGCGCTTCTGCGCCTATTGCGAACACGAGTTCGGAGCCTCGGCGTTTCCGGCCGACCTCTCCCGCGGCGCGCGACGCGCGAAGGGAACGACGTTGGTGAGGCTCGGCATCGCGCTCATGGTGCTGGGAGTCCTGGCCGCGGCCGCGGCGATCTTCGTCGGATAGCAATTCCTCAAAACCAAATCGCCCGTTTCGCAATGCTCCCGATGGATGCAACGAACTCAGCCTTGTCCTGCCTGCGGAGAATCGATCCCGGCGGCCGCCCGGCTTTGCCGATTCTGCCGGCATACCCTCCGAGAGGGCCCGCCCGAGAAAGCTCCCCGGAGCCATACGCTTAAGATCGTGCTCATCGTGGTTGCCATCGTCCTCATCGTGCCCTGCGGTCTCACGGTGGTGGGGGCGCTCCTTCTCCCTGCCGTCGCGCGCGCCACGCGCAATGCGAAAGTCACCGGCTGTCAGAACAACCTTTCCCAGCTCTGGAGGCTCCAAGCGTCGTACGCCGCGCGATTCGGAGGCCCTCAGAAGAAGATGCCGACGGAACGAGGGGAGAAATTCTGGCTGAAACTGTCGCAGTCGGATCCCCCTCTCGTCGACCAAGCTCGGGCGGATCTCTTTCAATGTCCCCTCGAACCTTCGGGAGGTTGGGAGACCTGCGATTATCGCGGCCCTCGAGCCGACGTAAATCAGCGGGGGTATTCCGACACGTACCCCGTGGGGGCCGACAAGGAAGGGAACCACGGAAACGGGGAAGTGCTGAGCATCCTGCTCAAATCGGGCCAAGTGAAATCGGTCCTTCCAAACGAGCCCCTTAGGCAGGAAGCCGAGAAGTGGACGTGTCCTTAGAGCCCATTCCGGTAGGCTCGTGAGCCGCGGCGGGCTGAGAAGCGAGCAGCGCCAGGAGCGAGGAGGAGACCTAACCTTGAAGAGGTTGTCGACGACGAGCGACACCGCGATGCGACGCTTGTCGACCCGTCCCCTCCTTGAGGTCGGCATGGCGGAGCCACCGGATTTCCGATCCACCTCT
>Ga0114945_10002318_pt1 | contig 11240 bp, 14 predicted proteins | sample OV2TP3_FD_87194 | JGI IMG/M metagenome (GOLD analysis project Ga0114945, IMG submission 87194) | Hot spring microbial communities from Beatty, Nevada to study Microbial Dark Matter (Phase II) - OV2 TP3 | ecosystem: Environmental > Aquatic > Thermal springs > Hot (42-90C) | place: USA: Beatty... | reverse complement strand
CAAAACCATCGACAAACTGATGAACAATGTGGCCCGCTTCCTCAACAACGTCTGGTCGTCTGGTCGAAAGACCATCCCCAGGGCTGCCTGACCTGTGCACAATATTCATGAAAAGCTATTTAGCGGTGGTACCTCGCCGTAGAACGGTTGTTCATCTTCGATGATTTCATAGTGTGCGCATTCCAGGGCGGTCTGAATGTACTGCAATAACACGTTGCCACCTCCTCTCCCTGTTTGACCTCGAAGGAGAAGTCTTTCAGTGCCCAAACATGAGAATCGACCGACGACCGTTGACCGTTGACCGCCATCAACACTGACCGACGACCGCTACGAAACGACCGACGACCGACGTAGAAACAGGACCGACGACCGACGACCGACGACCGTCGTAGAAACAGGACCGGCGACCGATGATCGAGGACCGAGGACAGCCACGAAACAACCGACGACCGCTGACCGCCACAAAACGACCACCGACCGTTGACCGCCGACCGTCGAGATTCAGCACACTCTTTTCCACGGTCGTCCGTTGCCTTTTCTGCGGTCGTCCGTCGTCCGTCGTCCGTCGTTTTCCCTGCCGTCGTCCGTCGCCTTTTCTGCCGTCGTTTTTATCCAGAGTCTCGACTTCTTCGAGAAACAACCTCAATGACAAATTGTCCGGTTACAAAGTTCAACCGCACATCACATCCCTGCAACAATCCTGTGCCGACCAGGGCATCTCGCGATCGTGTCAGAATAATCTCCGCCGCCATCTCTTCTCCGTCCCAATCCACGCCCCCTGCAAACACAAGCTCATCTTCAACGACCGATCCATCTGCCAACTCCGACTGCGCGACATAACGAAGTTCCAATCCCAGAGGGACAGCTACAGCTATGGGCAGACACAGATCCCCATCAAAACCCGTGTCCAGAAGCGCATCAACCGCCACACGATCCCGACGTCCGGACACCCACACTCGAATACGAGGTCCCTCCAACGGATCGATCCACCCTTCGATCACGGGCGCCTCCGTCGGCCGCCAAACGAAAAATAAGGCCCACGTCCTACTCGAGCCACAAAAAACACCTTGTCCGGATATTTCTTTCTGGCCTTCTCGGTAGCTTCAAGCCCTGTCTTCCCAAGGAAGTAGTCCCCTGTGTTGACTTCAATCGCAATGGCTTCGCCCCTGTGATCCTGCTCCAGGTCCGCACCAATCTGGGTGTAAACCTCCCGGCCCTTTTTAATAATCGTATGCATATCGATATCTACAACCTCTGGCAAGGGTGTCACCTCCTGACCTCAGGAATAGATCGATGACCGACGACCGACGACCGACGACCGCTACGAAACGACCGACGACCGATGATCGAGGAGTCAAAAACAAGACCGTTGACCGCCACAAAACGACCGCCGACCGTTGACCGCAGACCGTCGAGATTCAGCACACTCTTTTCCACGGTCGTCCGTTGCCTTTTCTACGGTCGTCCGTCGTCCGTCCTCCGTCGTTTATTCAAGTGCTCTCCGCATTGCTTGAACTTTAGCGAAGAGCTTTTGGCCACATTCATAGGGTTCCTTTAACTCTATCGTGTCAACATACTTCCGGCGCTCGATGATATGCTGACAAGCCACGGTCTCGATCAAGGAACGCAGCGCCATACCCAGAAAACGAGATTGCTCTGCATCACTCTGACTGGTAGATCCCTCAGCGATATTGAGTACGATCGAGGTCGCTGCCCGAATCATTTGTGACCGCAGATTGTACTCTTCGCTGCGTGGCAATCGATCCGCGAGGGCATAGATCAGATCCAAATAGTCCAGCGCCAGTTGGTAGATTTCGAGTCTCTCGAATTTGTAGCTCATCCAAGACCCCCGACCGCCACAGGAACAAGACCGACGACCGCTGACCGCCGACCGTGGACCGCCATCGACACTGACCGCCGACCGTGGACCGCCATCGACACTGACCGCCGACCGTGGACCGCCGACCGCCGAATCATGTCTCCTGTTTTCTACGGTCGTCCGTCAGCCTTTCCGGTCATCCGTCGTCCGTCAGCCTTTTCGGTCGCCCGTCGTCGGTCGTCCGTCGCCTTTTCGGTCGTCCGTCAGCCTTTCCGGTCATCCGTCGTCCGTCAGCCTTTTCGGTCGCCCGTCGTCGGTCGTCCGTCAGCCTTTTCGGTCGTCCGTCGTCGGTCGTCCGTCAGCCTTTCCAGTCGTCCGTCAGCCTTTCCGGTCGTCCGTCAGCCTTTTCGGTCATCCGTCGTTTTTATTCTTCCTGGGGTTCCACGCCAAGCGTTCGCAGTTGAGCCGCCAGGCGCTCAGCGCGCCGTTCGGCTTGTGTCCGCTGCTCCTCCAACTCCACGTACGTCAAAAAGCGCTGACCGTCCGGGCGATACACGACCAGCTCCTCTGCGCCCATCTCGAAGCGAATGCACAACAACGGGCTGACCCAGCCCGATATCGGTTCAATCACCGCCAGGCGACCGCTTACCCGCTGCCAGCCTTGAAGCTCCGCGTTGTCCAGGTCGTAAAGATAATACTCTTCTACCCCGTACCGGTCGTAGAACCGGATTTTGCGGTTCATCTCGGTCACCGTGTTGCTGGGCGAAAGCACTTCAAACACCACCTGCGGTGCAATGCCATCTTCGCGCCATTGCAGGTACGCGCCGCGCTCCCCTTTCGGACGGCCAAAGACCACCATCACATCCGGTGCGGTGCAAACATCGGGATGGCCTTCCACCGGATACCATAGCAGATCGCCCGCCACAAACACATCAGCCCGGTCTCGGAAAAGCGCCGCCAGCCCACCCTGCAGAGTGACGATCCAGCGAAACTGCACCATGTTGTCAGCCATCGGCCGCCCATCACTTTCCGGGTAGATGACTTCGGTCTGCGCGGAAGGCATTTGTAGAACCATAAGCGTTTCCTAACTGAGGACCACTGACCACTGACCACTGACCTGAGTCTTTGGGTTCCCTGCCCCGTCTACAAGACCTTCAACTCCCGCAACACATCCAGCACCCTGGGCAGCGGCGCTTTCCAGAGCCATTCCACCCGCAGCCAGAAACCCGGCAGCGCCTCAGACCGGTAGACCCCGCCCTCCGGCGTCACCAGACGGTAATGCCCTTCCTCGTCGATTCGGTAAAACTCCCCCTGTCGCCGGATCGGGTCGATCAACCAGTACTCCGGAACCCCGGCCTGCTCATACTCCACAAACTTCTCACCCCGGTCCCGTCCGATGCTCTCCTCAGACACCACCTCCACAACCAGGTCCGCCGGACCGTCCAGATACGTCTCCCGCAGCCGGCCCAGATGGGCGGAGGTCACGAACATCAGGTCCGGCTCCCGGCCTGAGGCGCCCTCCCCGAGCCGCATTACAAACGGAGCGCTCCGGACCCATCCCAGCCCTTTAACCTCGGCAAAAATGCGGACCACAGACGTCAGAAAATCGCAGATATCCTGGTGGCGATCCGACGCAGGCGACATCACGCAGACCTCCCCCTGTACCCACTCTGCACGGGTGTCTTCGTCGCACCAGTCCAGAAATCCCTCGAAAGAGACCGGTGGTTCCGGAGGCATCCTCGGCCGGATTGCCTGAGCCCCTGGATATGCGAAATCAACCACCCCTTTCAAAACAGCCTCCCCCCTTCCTCCGCGCTGAGGGCCATAAGCGTTTCCTAAGGTAACGCATGCGGTTGAAAAAGTCAAGCCAAAACAGCGCAAAGCATAAAACCCACGGCCTTGTCTTCACGACGTCGAAATCACACACCGGCCCGCCTCGCCCTTCCGACGACCTCAACAGCTTTAAAAATCATAAGAATAATACAGGACCATCCCCTTCTGTTTCACATACGTCTCCACGTCAGGACCGGTGATCATGTGGGTGACCAGGACAGGAAAGACCTTTTTAAACACCCCTTCAAGCCGGTTCAATTTTTTCCTTTGAAAGTCATCCACATCATTCCTCGACAGCTGACTCTTGGCCTCCCCGACGATCACCACCTCCTGGCCTTCGCCGGAGGCCTCTCCGATGATGTTGACCTCTATCGCCCCGCCCTCGCTGTCCGTGACATACTGCCGCTTGAGCCTGCCTCTGACGACAACTCCAAAGTCCCTGTGAAGCAGCTCCGGCAACGCCCTGAAAGCCTCGTTCCCCAGGGTGTAGCCCACCGTCATCGCAAGCCCGCCCAGTTGCCTTCGGGTCTCCACGTGTTCCTGAGCAAGCCTTTGAAGGGCCTCCTCGGTCCGCTTCTGCGCCTCCGCCAACTCCTCCACCCGCTGCTCGGTCCGCTTCTGCGCCTCAGCAAGCTCCTTAACGATCGCCTTAAGCTCACTGAAGTCACCAACCGTGACAAGGGCCCCATAGGCGTCAGCAAAAACCTCTGCGAGAGCCGCAGCCTGCCTCTCTTCAAAGACCTGCCCCAGTCTCTGCTTGATTTCAGGCGATGTGAGCATATGTTTCTATAAATCGAGAATAAGAATAATCGTGCGGATATCTATCTACAGCTTCTTCTCAAAGATATCCTCCGGCAGGTTGAACTCTTCCATAATGCCTCGAAGATAACTTTTTGAGATCTCCGGATTCCTACCGTGAACCTTCAACGGATAAGTGTGCTGCCGATTGACGCCAAGAACTTTTCCCCTGACCTTGAAAGGATGTTTACCACGTCCTGTGCTCTCCACAGTGAGACCGTACTCCTTCAGGATTTGGCGAAGCCGGTTGAGCCTAAGCATACTGAAGGGCTACTTTCTCAGACGCTCGTAACAAACTCTGAATGGCATGTCTATCCCGGCGCGACAGCCGCTTCACTCTCCTCCGCTCATGGTTATAGCGTAGTTCAGAGAACATCCGCCAGTATTGTTGCGGCGCCGGCTTGAAGAGGCTTTGCCCTTCCGGAAGGTCTTCCAGATAAATCAGGATCGCTTCTAGAATGTTCTCCTTGCACCCGTCTACAGACTCACCGCAGGACATAATGCCAAAATCCAGACACCGGATGTATAGGGCACCGGATTCACGTGTGATCAAGAAGTCCAGTCGAACCCGCCCCACGCCTGGCAGTTCGAGGAAGCCTGTCAGGGCTTCCCGTGGTTCTACTTCCTGTTCAAAATCTCGGTGAGTATCCCCAGATTTCATCGTGATCGTATCCCCTCTTACTTCCGCTGGCTATTGTCTACGAACCGACCGCCGTTCCTGATCCCCCGTCCTCCGTCTCCTGTCCCTCGTCTCCCGTCTCCCGTCGCCTTTCTAAAACAACGTGTAGATAAACGGCGCCACCGCCGTCCCCTGCGTGAACACGATCAGGACGCCGAACATCAACAGGACCAGGACCATCGGGATCATCCACCAGAGCTTCCGTTCCCAGAAAAACGTCAGAAGCTCGCCCATAATCCCCAGCTTCGCAAACACCCGCTTGAAATAGGCCATGATTTCTCCTATTTGGTCACCAGACAGTTGCCCATCACCAGCAGGTCCATCTCGCTGCGCCGGAACGTGCTGTAGGCGTTCTCCGGCGTGGTCACGATCGGCTCGCCGCGCAGATTGAAGGAGGTGTTGAGGACCACCGGCACGCCCGTCGCCTCCCCGAATCTTCGAATTAATCTATAGTAGAGAGAATTGGTCTCCTCGAACACCGTCTGCAACCGCCCCGTCCCGTCCACGTGGGTGATCGCCGGGATCACATCCTGCTTCTCAGGCCGAACCGGCGTCACCAGCAGCATAAACCGCGCTGCGTCCTGTTGCGCCGCATCCTGAAGGTCAAAAAAGTCCTCTGCCCGTTCCGCCAGCACCGACGGCGCAAAGGGCCGGTACGGCTCCCGGAACTTGATCTTGGTGTTCACCACGTCCTTCATCTCCGCCCGCCTCGGGTCCGCCAGGATGCTCCGGTTGCCCAGCGCCCTCGGCCCCCACTCGAACCGCCCCTGGTACCACCCGACCACCTTCCCCGCTGTCAGGGCCTCCACCGTCCGGTCCAGCAACCGGCCCTCGTCCGGCGCCACCTCGTGGGCGATCCCCTCTCGCCTCAGAAAACCGTCCACCTCTCCGTTCCCGTAGGCCTGCCCCCAGTAGGCGTGCCGCATGACCAGCCTGCGGGGGTGTCCCATCATCGTGTGGCAGGCGTGCAGCGCCGCGCCCAGGGCGCCGCCCCCATCCCCGGCCGCCGGCTGAACATAGAGCCGCTCAAACCCCGATTCCCGCAGGATGCGCCCGTTGGCCACGCTGTTCAGCCCCACCCCCCCGGCGATGCAGAGCGCCTTCAGCCCCGTCTCCTGCCGGACAGCCCGGGCCATCTTCAGCAAAACCTCTTCAGTCACCCGCTGGATGCTGGCCGCGATGTCCGCGTAGTGCTGGTTCAGCCGGCAGAGCTCGTCATAATTCCCCGGCTTCGCCCCGAAATAGCTCGGGTACCCCGTCGAGGCCGTGAAGAAGTGCATCTCCGGAGGCCGGGGTTCCCCGAACAGCGCTTCAAATCTCCGGTTGTAGGTCCGCGTCGTGGAGTGATGGAAGCAGAAATAGTCCATGTCCAGGCAGAACGACCCGTCCTCGAACTGCCGGATCAGCTTCCAGACCTTGTCCACGTACTTCGGCGCCCCGTAGGGGGCCATCCCCATCACCTTATACTCCCCCTCGTTCACCTCAAACCCCAGAAACGCCGTGAATGCGCTGTAGAGCAGCCCCAGGGAGTGCGGAAATCGAATCTCCTTGAACAGCCTGATGTCCGTGCCCCGCCCGACGCCGTACGTCGCCGTGGCCCACTCCCCCACCCCGTCCACCGTCAGGATCGCCGCCTCCTCGAACGGAGAGGCCAGGAAAGCGCTCGCCGCGTGCGCCGCGTGGTGCTGAGTGAACAACACTTTCTCTTTGGGTACGCCGATCTCTTGCTCGATATGGTGTCGAATCCAGAGCTTGTCCACCAGCCAGGTGATCATCGACTCCCGGAAGACCTTCCAGGACTTCGGGTACGTCTGCAGGGTGGTCATCAAAATCCGCTCGAACTTCTCGAACGGCTTCTCATAGAAGACCACATAGTCCAGGTCCTGCGCCGAGATCCCCCCCTGCGCCAGGCAGAACCGGATGGCCCCTGTGGGAAACCCGAAGTCGTGCTTCTTCCTGGAGAAACGCTCCTCCTCCGCTGCGGCGATCAGATCCCCGTCGCGCAGAAGCGCCGCTGCGGCGTCATGGTAATAACACGAGATGCCCAGAATGTTCATCGCACAGTGGCAAAGCCTAAAACTGCCGCCCCGCCTCCTCCGGTGTTCGCGACCTGTCCTGAAAATCCGTCCACTGAGTCTGCCCGTGCCTCCGGATCCTTAGCGGATCGGCAAACATCCGGACGCCCATCCCGAACGGCAGCACAACCACGAAATAGAACAGCGACAGGACTACCCTGGCCTGAAAATCCCCGATGACCGTGGCGATCCGCTTCCAGCCTTCCCAGAGTCGTTTCACGCTCATAGCACCCTTCCGGCGCCCTCCACCGACGAACAGACCTCCGCCGCAAAGGGGAGGTCCCGGCGCTCGTAATACTCCCTCCGCACCGCCTCCACCACCGCCTCCACGGCCTCCTCCCTCGCCAGCACCAGCACCGGCCCCCCCAGCCCGGCGCCCGTCAGACTCGCCCCCATCACGCCGGGCACCCCCTGCGCGATGTCCACCAGATGGTCCAGTTCCTCGCACGAACAGCGATACCCCCCCGGCTGCCGCCAGACCCGGGCGCTCTCCCGGCGCGCCGGGTCCTCGCTCTCCGCATCCGCGATCAGCCGGCCCAGCTCAACGTCCGTCGCCCGGGCCTCCCACGGCGCGGCCTGTCCATGCTCCCCGAACCGCACGACCCGGTCCCCGTCGTGCCCGATGGTCATCAGCCGCCCGAACCCCTCCATGTCCCCGGCCTTCAAAAAGTCCACGCAGATGCGCGCCCGCTCGCACTCGGCCAGCCCGAACAGCCACACGTCCCGGACCCGGTAGCCCTCCGCAGGGTCATCGTGCGTCTTGAACAGACGCTCCAGGTCCCCCTTGCGATCCGGCAGCGCCTCCAGCGCCTCCCCCCGGCCCATCCGCTCCGGCAGCGCCCTGAGCATCCGGTAGATGTCCGACTCACTGCACCCCAGCCTCTGGGGAGTCACGTCGCGCAGATAGACCGCCCGCTCAGCCACGACGGGAAACCGGGCCCTCAACAGCATCATCCCCACCTCATACGTGGCCACTCGCTGGTTGAACGCGCTCTTGGCCCCCGCCGACTTGCGCGCCTCCTTCAGAGAATTGCACACCACCACCCGATAGCCTGGGGGAAAAGGATAGTACTCCACCGCCGACGGAAAGAACGACATGTGCCCCACGTACCCCCGCTTGCCAAACAGCATCGCCGAATGGTCCCCGGACCCCCCCCGCGTCCCCACATACCACTCCCCCGTCCCATACAGGTCAACCCGCTCCCCCACCGGCAGGTCCAGCCCGTTGACCTGCAACACCGCCTCCATCGTGGCCACCACCAGCGCCGATGACGAACTCAGCCCCTGACCCAGGATGTTCCCGCTGACCATCAGGTTCATCCCCTTCAAAGGCAAATCGTGAAACCGGTCCTGCAGCCGCAGCACCGCCGCCTTCACGTAGTTCATCCAGTCGCCCGGCTTGATCTCCACCTGGTCGATGTAAGACAGCCAGTCCCCCCGACGGTGCGGCGGCAGCTCGTCCGTCACGTTGAAACTCCGGGGGCCATACTTCTTCGGCTCCGTGTTCAGCATGAACACGTGGTCGTCCTCCCGCGTGTGCGCGGCCACCAGCGTCTCCCGGCTGATGCACACGTAGTTGACGTGCCCCCCCCGATGGTCCACGTGCACCCCCCGCAGGTTGATCCGCGCCGGCGACCGGGTGACGATCACCTCTTCGTCCCCATAGGCCATGCCGAATCGGGTCAGGAGGTTGACATAGGCCCGGCGACGCTCGTCTAAGAGCGCCTCGTCGTCCCCGTAGATCACCCGCAGGCGCGCCTCCAGGACGGAGTCGCGTCCCACGAAGGCGTCAATCCAGGAACTGGCCGTGCGAGTCTCCATCGCGCTATTCTCTAACCCAAGGTTTTGACTTGAACACCGGCTTCTATCCCCTCTCGCCTTCTCCTGTTATGCGTAGAACTCCCGATACCACGCCACAAATCTGGCCACGCCCTCTTCAACCGAAACCCCCGGCCGGAACCCCACCTCACACGCAATATCATGTATATCGGCGTATGTCTCCGGCACATCACCCGGCTGCAGATCCAGCAAATTTTTCTGAGCCTTACGCCCAAGCGCGGCCTCCAGCAGCTCGATCACGCGCATCAGGGCCACCGGCTGGCCGCTGCCGAGGTTGTAGAGCCGGTAGGGCGCGGGACTGGTGGCCGGGTCGAGCCCGTTCGCCCCCCAGTGCGGATCACGCTCAGGGATGCGGTCCAGGACACGCGTCACCCCCTCCACAACGTCGTCGATGTAAGTGAAGTCGCGCCTGTGTTGCCCGTAATTGAAAATCTCGATCGGCCGACCCTCCAGAATCGCCCTGGTGAACAGAAACATCGCCATGTCTGGCCGGCCCCACGGCCCATAAACGGAGAAAAAACGCAGGCCCGTGCAGGGCAGACCGTAAAGGTGTGCGTAACTGTGCGCCATCAGCTCGTTGGCCTTTTTGCTCGCCGCATACAGCGAAACCGGATGGTCCACGGGGTCATGCACCGAAAAGGGCATCCGGGTGTTGGCGCCGTAGACCGAACTGCTGGAGGCAAAGACCAGATGTCTGGCCTTCCCGTGCCGGCAGCCTTCCAGGACATTCAAAAATCCGACGATGTTGGAGTTGATATAGACGTGAGGATTTGTCAGAGAGTAGCGCACGCCGGCCTGCGCGGCGAGGTGGACGACGCGATCCGGCTCGAACTCGGCGAAGAGCCGTTCCATGCCTGCCCGGTCCGCCAGATCCAGCTTGACAAACTGAAAACCGGGATTGACCCGCAGCTGCGCCAGCCTTGCCTCCTTCAGGCACACGTCGTAGTAGTCATTGAGGTTATCAATGCCTACGACGTCATCCCCCCGGCCCAGCAGACGTTGCGCAACGTGATAGCCGATAAACCCCGCCGCGCCGGTGACCAGGATAGAACTCACTATATCCTCTCCCTGTACCACTGAATCGTCCGGCGCAGCCCCTCATCCAGCGAAGTCCTCGCCGAAAACTCGAACCGCTCCCTGGCCCGCGTCACGTCTAAGCAGCGGCGCGGCTGGCCGTTGGGCTTCGTCGTATCCCACCGGATCTGTCCCTCAAATCCCGTCAGGTCTCGAATCTTCTCTACCAGTTCTTGGATCGAGACCTCGACCCCCGATCCCAGGTTGACCGGCTCAGGGTCGTCATACCGCTCCGCCGCCAGCAGGATGCCCTCCGCCGCGTCCTCCACGTACAGAAACTCCCTCGTCGGCGATCCATCCCCCCAGACCACCACCTCTCTCTCCCCCCGCTGCCCGGCCTCCACGCACTTCCGGATTAACGCCGGGATCACGTGAGACGTCTCCAGATCGAAGTTGTCCCTCGGCCCATAGAGGTTGACCGGAAGGAGATAGATCGCACGATACCCGTACTCCTGCCGATAGGCCTGCGCCTGCACCAGCAGCATCTTCTTGGCCAGCCCGTAGGGTGCATTGGTCTCCTCCGGATAGCCGTTCCAGAGGTCCTCCTCCTTGAACGGCACCGGCGTGAACTTGGGGTAGGCGCAGATCGTCCCGACCGCCACGAATTTGGGGACCCCGAACCGCCGCGCGTACTCCATCAACTGGATGCCCATGATCAGGTTGTCGTAGAAAAACCTCCCCGGATGCGCCCGGTTGGCCTCGATGCCCCCCACCACGCCTGCCAGGTGAATCACCAGATCGGGCCGCGCCTCCTCGTAGAGCCGCAGGATGGCCTCTCGCTCCCGCAGGTCATAGTCCCGGCTGCGCGGGACGAAGACTTCCCCACATCCCCGCGCGCGCAGCCCCTCCACCACGAAGGACCCCAGGAATCCCGCCCCCCCCGTCACCACGACCCGTTTTTCGGACCAGAAGCTCAAAGCTCGTTCCACTCTTTAACAGTCAAACCTGCACGGCGCAGCAACCGGCGCAGCAAGGCTGCATCAATAGAGTCGTTGCACAATAAGGAATGAGAATCAAATAACTTGACCTAAAGATGGGGGGCTATATTTTGTAGTCGCTGATTCAGGGCTATCCACTTTCCAAAGAAAGGGATCAAGGCGATGCAAACCTATAGTCCTTCCAT
>Ga0114945_10002317_pt1 | contig 11245 bp, 8 predicted proteins | sample OV2TP3_FD_87194 | JGI IMG/M metagenome (GOLD analysis project Ga0114945, IMG submission 87194) | Hot spring microbial communities from Beatty, Nevada to study Microbial Dark Matter (Phase II) - OV2 TP3 | ecosystem: Environmental > Aquatic > Thermal springs > Hot (42-90C) | place: USA: Beatty... | reverse complement strand
TTCCTACGCACCATGCGGGTCAGGTATCGGTCGTCGCGACGTGTTTACAGGAAAACTAGGACTTGACCGGGCGTTCGCGGAGCCGCGAATTCATCCGCCATTCGTGGGGGCGGATGCTGAGCGGCGAGCGAACGCCCTGACAGGCCCCGCCACAGGAATCCATCAAGACAATGTGGACGGAACACTACTCTGTCAGAAGGGCGATGAAGGGTTATGACGGGGGATGAAGGGGGAAAAGATTAGTCCTTCACCCCGTACCACGGAGGAAGCCCCGCCTGTTCCCTCGGCCAGCGCCTCGGGATCCCTCGCCGCGAAATCCCGAGCGACAGCGAGGGACACGGCGGGCCTGCCCTATCTGCCGTGCCGATGGCACCGGCAGGGCTGTCCCCGGCCCGCTCCGGCGTGCCGGGGCGGGCAAGCCGTGGTACGGGGTTCATTCCTCTCACTAGGATTACTGGCTTGCGTATCGCGCGGCATGGTACGCATACTCCACCTGAATCAGACCAAACAGGGTGAGGACAACCCACACTCCACGGTCGCGGGCGAGTTCCCTCCAGTGGCTCAGCGCATACCACAGGCCCGCTCCTGCAAACGGCATTAGCAATCCCATGACAGGAAACCGAAACGTCCCGCCTGAGTACGCGAGGGTATACGGGGCGTAATACGCAAGGATCAACAACACCACCAGCCCTCCTCCGGACATCGCTCCCGCTCGCCAGGCCCGCAACAATCCCACGAGTGCTAGGATCATCAGGACGACGTAGCCGCCGGCCTCAACCGACAACAACAGACACAACCCCCACAGATCGAGGTCAAAAGAACGTTGAATCTGCCGAGACATCACATAATCAAACCCCCAGTAAGCCCGGATGCGATTCAGGGTCCGCCACAGGGTGATCAATGGATGAGCCGCGATGTAGCGAAGCGCTTCCTGCATCATGGCCCGGCGGCCATCGGGTCGTTCTCGAAAGCGCTGTTGGTACGCCCTCGCGGCTGGCTCCAGCGCGTCGAGATCCCGCTGGCCGATGTGGAAGGTCTTATAGTGCGGCGTGTAGGGATTATTGCCGAGAAAGAAATTTTTTTCGTTATTGATTGAAATGGTCCAGCCCTCACCGTGCGATGCGTTGTGTCGCATCGCTGGCAGAACACAGACAATTGCAGCGAGGAGAAACGCGACCGCCCCGGTGCTAAGGATCCGGATGCGCTCGGTCGCCCCGAGACGCAGCGACCGCCCCAACAGAAGCACCCAGAGCACCCCAAGGACCCCGCCGACGCTCATCATGGACGGACGCGCCAGAGATCCCCATCCCAAGGCGGCGCCAGCCAAGGCGAAGAACCCCCAGCGGTGCCGTCGAAATCCCAGCAAGAGTCCAGAGGCGATCACCACCAGACACAGCATCGCCAGTTGCTGCGCGTACGGCTGTCCGGACATCATGATCGCGGGCGGATAGCACGCCGCGATCCATCCGGTCAGACGAGCGGCTCGGGAATCGGGCAGGACGGTGAACGCCAGCGCCGTCACGGCCACCACCGTCAGCACATCAACGAGCATCGTCGTCAGACGCGCCACAACCATCCCGGTCCCGAACAGGGCGTAGGCCGCTGCGAGGACATACGGCATCCCGGGAGGCCAGTAGTACGCGCGGCTTCCGGGAAAATGGGCCAGGATGTCCTGCGCGGATTCGGCGTACGAGGCGGCATCCGACACGAGCGGCATCGAACCGAGGAACACCAAGTTGACGAGGGCTCGCAGGGACACCGCCGCCGCAATCAGACTCACCCAGTAGCGCCAGGAGGGTTGAAGAGCTTGAGCCATCGCTACCGGGCACGCTCCCAAGTGTATCGGCGTGGGCTGAAACAATACCGCAGCAGCCCGGTCAACATGGCCAGGTTGCCGAAGCAGAAGTAGAACGGTGGCGAGAGCCACCGGACCACCCGCCCCCAGCGTTGGCACAGATAGCCCAGGAAGGCGCTGGTGTAGAGCAGCCCTTGGAGGATCAGCATGACGGCCGCCAGCCTCGCAGGAAGCCAGAAGCTCGATCCCAGCAACATCAGCAACACCAGCGGTGCGGCGGTTCGCAGGACCTTATGCGAGAAGAAGCAGAGTGCGACCAAGCCGAAGCGCGGACTGAGCAGGCGTCGCAACGCGATCGTCTGCTGGCAGTTGCCAACCGCGATGCGCCGACGCCTGGCGAACTCCCCTTCGACGGACACGAGCTCGCGTTCCCACGTGATAACGTCAGGGTCGTAGACCACCCGGTAGCCCTGCTCCAGGATGCGCATCGGGATGAGGTAGTCATCGTTGATCTCCATCTTGCCAATGCGCTGAAACAGCTCCTTCCGGATCGCGTAACAGGGACCGTGGGCCCCCAACGTGGAGTGCAGCCGGCTCTCCTGAAGTTTCAGGAACGATTCATACCGCCAGTAGATCCCCTCGCCCTGCGCGCGCAAGTCGCCAGCCCGCCGCAAGCCGTACGATCCAGACACGCAGCCGACTCGCGGGTCTGCAAAATTACGCACCAGACGCCGGAGCGCATCCGGCTCGACTTCGATCGTGGCGTCCGAGAAGACCACAATCTCCCCGCGCAGCCGCGGCACCGTCCGGCTGATCATGGCAGACTTGCCCACATGGGGATACGTGATCAGTCGGACACCGCGGGCGCAAAACGGCTTCACGAGGGCGGCCGTCCGGTCGGTGGATCCGTCGTTCGCGACCACGATGTCGAGGCGGCCCTTGGGATACCGCAACGCGAGACTATTGCGGAGCTTCTCTTCAATGTGAGCTTCTTCGTTGTAGACGGGAAGCAGCAACGACACCGTGGGGGTTGAGGCCCTGCGCTGAATCGGCTGGCCGAAGCGCTGCGCCAACAGCCACACGAGCAACGGATAGCCCGCATACACGTACCATAACGTCCCCAGACAGACCCAGAACAGTATGATCATCGGGCCGCTCTCCGCGCAAACAAACCGGGCAACACCGCCATCGACGCGGCCAGGCTGCTGAGTTCCGGCCCCATCATCCGCTTCACATCAAACGGGTCGAAACATGCCCACTCGTTCACAAACGTGTTAAACGAAAACCCCAGGTGGTATCCAACGTCTCGGGCCAGTCGTTGCGTCTCGGCGGTGAATGTGTGGTAGCCCCCGACGGGATAGGCGAACGCGCGCACCGGCCTGCCGATTTCTCGTTCCAGGACCTGTTTCGACAACACCAACTCCTCCCGTTGAGAGGCCGGATCCAACGTCGCGAGCACCCGATGCGTGTGCCCGTGAGAGCCAATCGCCATCTGATGTGCCGCCACCTCCCGGATGTGATCCCACGTCATCAGTTCTCGGTCTTGGATCTCTCGCTCGGGAAGCGCCACCTCGCAGGCGGCCGCTAAACGCCCGAGCAGATCCTGGGTGGTCTCTGCGGGGGTGGAGTGCATCTGACGCTGAACCATCCGAATCGCCCGGGTCCGCCAATTGATCAAGGAAAGCTGCATGCCGTCAAAGGACACCGAGGGTTTGGCGGTCTTCTTGAGGAGATAGGCGATGAGATCCCACCATCCGAGCTGCCGCGCCGTGATGGGACGCGTGGGAACAAACAACATGGCAGGGACGCCGAGCCGCTTGAGGATGGGGTAGGCGAGCGTGTAGGTATCTCGATACCCGTCATCAAACGTGATCATGGTCGACACCCCACGGGGGCGTCGGCCTGTGGAGCAGCTCTTGATCAGCTCCTCTTCCGACACGATGCGGGTGTGGTCCCTCAACCACCTCACCTGCTGCTCGAACTCTGAGACCGTTGGACCAAAGACGCCGTCATCGAACGAGCTCGGCGCAGCGCTGCCCTCAGGTTGAATCCGATGGTACGTGAACACAATCAGCCGCTCTTGGCTGAGGAACCGACACAGTCCAAGCAGTCGGGAGCGATACAAGAAATCGGCGAGCCGCGCCCTGTTCCCTTGCACCCTGACCGCGCTCATGACCGCCCGCGCCTCACGATCGCGCAACCCATCTGGTGCATCTGCCGCTTGAACGTCCTGAGTGTCCCTTCGACGCGAAACTTGAGCCTGGGCTTTTGGATCGTGGCCCACACCAACCGTCCCGCATGCGTCGCCAAGCGGGATTTGTAGAGCGCCTCCCCGCCCAAAAAATCGAAGATCGCCTGCCCCGTGGTCGCGTTGTAGGTCACGGCTTCCGCCAGCGAGACCAGCCCCGGATGCAGGCGTGCATCGATGTCATAATTCAACCCGCTCTGATAGAAGTAGACCCGTCCCTTGAAGACGAAATTGTAGAGACAGCCGATCGTGGTGTCGCCGGCTGCGATCCGCAGGAGCTGGATCTCGCCATGAGCCAGACGATTGCGAATCAACTGCTGATGAAACTGCCGGACGTACTCAGAGGCGAACGCACCGGGCTGGCCTCGTCGCTGCCACGTACGACGGTGCCGGGCGACCAAGTCGTCGAAGATCGCCATGGCGCTGTGGAGGTCGATCGCCACCTCACACCGCACCGGACCCCGAGCCTCCAGAAGCCGATAGGAGTTTCGGAGTTGCCATCGGGTATTGCGGTGCAACAGCGACAGATAATCGCCACCGCGCTGACGCACGAGGCGCAGGTCGACATACGGAGACGGGACGTCCTTGTCGATGAGGACGCGGTACGAGTCCACCGACTGGTTGAGACACAACCCGGGAAAGGCGCTGGCATCGAGCCCAGGCATGACGAACTCCTCCCAGTGGTCCGGCAGGATGGCGAGGAGCTCGGACCATCTGGAGGCGATGGCCGGGGAACAGAGCATCCCGTTGTATTCGATGCACAACTCGTCATAGCGAGGAATCCCGGTGGCGTTGAGGAACACGCCGCGGCTCCTGAGCACCCGATGCCGGATGACTGTCGACTCCCCCAGAAAAAAGGCGCTCACTGGAAGCCCCTCGTCTGAGACGACCGCCAAACGCACCAGGACCTCCTCGGGCAAGCTCGCCAGCCACGTCTCGATCCATCCCCATGAGAGGAAGTAGCCGTGGTCCGAGGCCGCGCTGAGGGACGTCCACACCGAGCGGATCTGGTCGAGGTCCTGGCGCGGATCAAGGAGTCTGAGATCCATGATTCCTCTGCTGGCTGTCCTGATGAGGTCGCGTGCAGGAGCATCCGCTCATGCGTGAGGCACCAAGCGTTGCTTCACCTGTTCATACCAGTACACACCCAGCGCGCGCTTCATCCCTCGAATGACGAAGGCCGGGTTGGCCGCCCACCAGAATGTCTGGTGCCACCCTTCGACGAGTGAGATCAGGCGCTCGACGGACACGGGGTGGCGGACCATCACGCGACGCAGTGCCTGAGGATTCGTCTCGCGGCCGTTCGTGCCAGAGGTGGAAACCCACACGGCATCATAGCCAGCCCGGCGAGCCGCCATGGCGACGGTGCTGTTCCACCGACCCTGCGGGGCGAGCGCGCGGATCGGAAGACCAAGCTGCTGCTCCAAGAGGTGTTTGGAACGCGCCAGTTCCTCATCGAGCGCGCCCGGCGAGAGCGTGCTCAAAGGCCTCGGCGACATCCCGCGCGAGCCGATTTCCATCCCCAGAAAGGCAAGTTTCCGCAACTGATCCCACGTCATGGCCCCAGATCGCCCGACCTGCTCCACGGTCACAAAGAACGTCCCGCTCAACCGGTACCGCAGGTGCAGCAACGTGACGAGGTCGAAGTGGCTGGCCGGCGTCTGGTCAAAGGTCAACACGACCGCCCGCTCCGGCAGCGTTCCGGTTCCGTGTTGCCACACCCGAAAGGTCTTGGAGTTGATCGTTTGATAGCCAAGCTGGCGCAACTGGAACAGGAGGGTCTCCATGTCGCTATCCCCAAGGCGCGATGAGACGTCGTGCGCCCCATCCACCCCATCAAAGGCCAGCGCCACGACTCGCTGTGTCATCGCGACGTCCCTCGGATCGAGAACGCATCAATCCAGAACGCGCGGTCGGTCCCAACGTCCTGGTGGGTAAAATACTGAAACTCCTTCAAGGCCCTGACACCCGGCAAGATCCCATGGATGGCCTGGCTGATGTCGATCGTGATCTCATGCCACTGGCCGTCATCGGTCAGGAGGACGTCGGGTTGGCCCGCGGGGCCTTCGCGGGGCTGCCCTATCGTCCCTCCCAAGTACACCCAGTCGCCGTATTCGGTTTGACAGCGGATGCCCACCGGCACCCCGGGGGGGATCTTGTAGGCAAACTGGAGGGTCGGATGCTCGTCGAGAAACCACGTCTCGAACCGCACCCCCGAGGACAGCCTCGAGATGGGCGAGGTGCTCATCACCTTCAACGACCCGGTGCCGGAATGCGCGACGGAGCGGTCCTGTTCCACCACGGTGCCTGGCCACGGCGCGCTCCAGCCATCCAGCGCATACTCAAAATCGGCTGCGTAGAGGACCCGACGATCCAGCGGAGCAGGACGCGGGGTGTCCGTGGAGGAGGCGGCAGCGTCGTGGCCCCGCTCCAGGCCGATCTCAGGGGTGACATAGGCGAGAAAATGGCCGCTGCTGCGGAAGTTCTGGTTGAAGTGTTTCCGGTCTCCCAAGAAGGCATCACGCACCCCACGCTCTAAGATCCGTCGGCCGATGCTTAGGTAGTCGGTGCGCGCGTAGCCGCTGAGGCGATAGCCGTACCCAAACGCATGGACGATCAGGAAATTCAGATCCGGATGCTCGTCGGCTTCCTGTCGGTGGGCCTCGCTCGTCAAGTACACAAAGGTATCCCCCGGGGGGAGGAGTCCCTCAGCCATCAACCAATCCAGCGCGAGGAAGATGGAACGCGCGGCCGTCTCGCTTCCCGTCACCCGATGGTACTTGACGATCGCCTCGAGCAGCAGGCCGGTCATAAAGGGAGACCCCCCGTACTCATCAGGCCGAGCCCCTTCATCCGTATCATGGGCGTAGAGGTTGTGGATGAAGCCGCCCCGCCCAGGCCACTGGCGCTGCATGCGGTACAGGTTGTCCATGTACTGCTCCGCCGTCTTGAGAAACGTCTCGTCACCGCTGATCTCGTAGTAGGCCAGCACTCCAAGAAACGGGAAGGCGATCTCCCGCTCCGTCCAGAAATTGGTGGCGGTTTTTGGGTAAAAGGCCTTGGCGGGTTCCACGTGATTCCGAAGGTACTCCGCCATGTACCCCGCGACTTCACGCGACCTCCGATCCCCGGTCAAGAGATAATCGTCCGCCAGTGCTTCGACGTAGATGTAGCGACTTTCCGCGCGCTGCCTGTGGCGTCCCCGCTCAGGCCCCTCCACGATCAGTTCAGTGTCGCGATACGCCAGCGCTTCCTGGCGCGCCGCCAAAAAAATCTCCGGATCACCGGACCGGACATAGAGCTGGTAGAACACATGGGGAGTGCTGTAGTAGCCGTCGTGAGCGATATCGCCGGTGAGCCGATCATCTCGACGGGCCGGATAGAACTGCCGGATCCGCTGGTCGTACGCGGGAAACTCGTGACTGCCCATCGGCACCTGCGCGCCGATGACCTGCGAGTCGCACAGCCATTGGGCCGGCACCACGAGCAACCCCTCTGGATAGTCCCACGTCACCTCGGTCACGCCGAGATCCTGCGTCGTCCGTGGCTGACCCCATCGCATTGTGATCGGCCCACGCGTCGCCTCGATGTCGAGCAGAAACTGCACGAGGAGGGATCGCACCGACCCATCCTGCGGCCACCGGGCTAGGACCCTTGTGGCAATGGGCATCTCGCGCTCGCCGTTGAAGAACGCCACATCCCGCTCAGACAGAAGCTGCCCCGGGGCAAACGGCATGCCATTGGAGACGAGCGACTGCGGAGAGGCTCCCTCCCGCAGCTTCACCACCGCTATCTGCAACGCGCCAGAAGTCGGCGCCCTGACGACAGGTGCCGGCTCCGGAAGCGGCATGGGCTGTTCACTCGGTGGAACAGCCAGCGGTGTCGCTGATGGCTCGACGAGAGTGTCCGTCGAGACGGACGGTACAGCAGCCACTAACCGCATGTTGTCGAAATAGAGCGTGGTCTCCTGGGTCACGCTGTCCAGGAAGAGCACGACGAAGAACAGCTTGGAGCTGTCGATCCGCCGATGAATCTCCTCGCGGGCAATCTGCAGGTGGTTCATCCCAGGCGCCAACGTGCGCTCGATCGTGACCCGCTTCCGAGCCCGGTCATCCATTCGGATGGCAAACGACACCGGCTCCGCCTGCGGGTTAAACACATCGAGGGTGAGCGTTTTGAATGTCCGCATCGGCTGCTTCAGACGTTTCGTGTTGATGCTCGGCCAATCCGCCTTCGGGAAAGTGACTTTGAGGGCATGCTGGCCTTCGGTGACATGGTCCGTGGACAATGCCAGCGTAAAGCCCTGTTCTGGCGCGATGTCCCACAACTCAATCGCTTCAAAGTCGCAGAACAGATCCGTGCGGGGTGCGTGGCGCTGAGACATCAGCGCCCACAGCCCCACCCCGACCAACCCAAGGATCGCAAGCCCGTTGAGTCGTTTCATCATGCTCCCCGTAACTCCCCGCACGCGCGCAGCAGCTCATAATCCCGGTACTGGCCTGGCGAGCCCGGCTCGTTGCGCTCCGCAGCCTTGATGAGGTTATAGAGCTCCCTCGCCGTCACATAATGGAGCCGAAAGGCCGCCCCGTCGTTATAGGCCGTCTCCAGATACGTCAGCGTCTCATCCATCGCAGGTCCCAGGAGCACCGCGGCGTTGGAAGACTTCGCCCCATGCGTATAGACCTTCACGATGATCCAATCCGGTTTTCCCCGCACCCCGATCCGCTCCCGCACCCACAGATCGACCCGTTGCGGTGAGGGAGGGTTGTCTTGGCTGAGCGAGCCATTCTCAATGCGGGGGAGGATGGCGTATTTCCGCCTCGCCCAGTTCAAGGTGAGCGGTCCTTGGATCATCAGGAGCGACCCATTGGCCTGACCACCCACGACCACATCCTCTCCCGTGTCATGCGACTTGGGGCGATGGGGATCGTCGGTAGCGTAGTAGATGCTGTTGATTTTGCGGGGTTGGGTCGGGCTTGGCGCAGACGGAAACGTGAAGTCGGCGTAGCATCCGGTGCGACTCAACACCTGAAGCTCATCGTTGACCCCGCAGTAGCGCCCATCCGGGCCGGAGTTATCCAGCGCCCAATCCCCGTGGATGAACCCAAACCGAACCCGTCCTGTGGCGCGCTCCCGAGCCAGGAGCCCATGCCGGCTCAAGTGGACCTTCGCCTGCTCGAGTTTCCTGGCCAGCGCCTCGGAGGTGTCGCCGTCATGGTGGAGGTGAATCGCCACCTCGCCGAATCCGTCGCGGCACAGCTGGGCCAAGGTCTCCACGACATCCGGATGATAGGCCTCCGCCGGATAGAAGAACGTGGGGCGTGGAGGCATGCCGTCCGCATCCCGATGCCGCCGTGCGAGCGACGGATACTCCGTGGCCCAGCGCTCAACACGCGCCAGTTGCGTGGCCAGATCCGCGCCCCCCCACTCGGGCTCAAAATGGTCCACGAGGCAGAACAGGACATGCAGCGGCCGCGTGGTGAGGCGGCCCTTCAGCCGGCCGCGAACATACTGGGGCAACCAACGCTGCGCGAGCTTCATGGAGCCCCACGGGCAGCCCGCCCCGGCTTGCGCACTCGGTGGGCCGGGGAGCCCGTGGTACCTTTCTCTTCGCCCGTGGGGCGGAATCCCGAGCGAGTCCACGGCCGAAGGCCGTGGTGCGAGTCGAGGGATCGATGCGGCCGGGTCATGGCCGAGGCGCGCTCAGCCAAGATGTCGACGATGCGCTGGGCCGCCTTGCCATCCCACAACGGAGGAACCTTGGGGCTGCCGTTAGTTTCAGCGAGGGCTTTCCTCATCTCCGCCGCGATCGCCTCGGCGTCCACGCGAACCAACCGATTCGTCCCGTGCGTGACGGTGATCCACCGCTCGGTGTTCTCACGCAAGGTCAGACAGGGAATGCCCAAAAACGTCGTCTCTTCCTGAATGCCGCCAGAGTCTGTGAGCACCACCCGCGCCTCGGCCATGAGACTGAGGAACTCCAGGTAGCCGAGGGGCTCGACGAGCTGCAGGCGCTTCAGGTCCTCGAGCTGGCGCCCAACGGCGAACTCCTCAAAGCGCTTTCGGGTCCTCGGATGGACAGGAAACACAATCGGGAGGTCTTGCTCGATCAGCGCAAACGCCTTGAGGATCTGCTGGATGGCCTCCACCCCATCGACATTCGAAGGTCGATGAAGGGTCACGAGGGCATAGCCTTGTTGATCCAGCACGAAGCGCTGCCGAACCTGCAATCGTCGTGCCGCATCCAGGTGTTTGACCAGCGTATCGATCATCACATTCCCCACGAAAAAGATTTTGTCCGGGGCGATCCCTTCCCGCACAAGATTGCGATTGGCTTCCTCGCACGTCGTAAACAGCAAGGTGGAGAGCACGTCAGTCACCATCCGGTTGATCTCCTCGGGCATGCTCCAATCGAAGCTGCGCAAGCCCGCTTCGACGTGCGCCACAGGAATGTGGAGCTTCGCCGCGGTGACCGAACAGGCCAGCGTGGAGTTCACGTCCCCCACCACCAGCACGAGGTCTGGCTGATGCTGCTGGAGGATGGGCTCGAAGCGCGCCATGATCGCGGCCGTTTGGGTCGCATGGGTCCCGGAGCCGACCTCCAGGTTGATGTCAGGGCGGGGGAGGCGCAGATCGTCGAAAAACGCCTTGGACATCTGGACGTCGTAATGCTGCCCCGTGTGCACGAGGAGGGGCTTCAGCTGCTGATGAGATCGCATCGCCTCGATGATCGGGGCGATCTTCATGAAGTTGGGACGCGCTCCAACCACGTTGAGGATTTTCATCATCTTACGCTCCATCTAAAAACCACGTGTTCGTTAGCCCGTTGAGCCAGTTAAGCCGGTTGAGCCAGTTGGCCAGTTCGAGGCTCCGACGGAACCCACGAACTGGCTAACCGGCACAACAGGCCAACCGGCCAACCCATCCAGGGTTTTCGACGGAGCAATCATCGCTTCACCCCGCCCTTTCTTTCTTCAACGCCTCGCATCGTAGACCGGAAAGGGCGGGGCGTACCAACCGTTCGTACAAGTCGGCGTAGGTGGCGCACAGCAGTTCCCACGTGCGCTCCCGTTCCACATAGGCCCGAGCCTGGCGAGAGAGCCGGCTCGACAGCGAGGTGTCGCTGATCGCCAAGAGGCACGCCTCGGCCAAGGCCTGCGGGTTGCCCGCTTGAAAGAGCAAGCCCGTCTGCCGGTGTTGTA
>Ga0114945_10002315_pt1 | contig 11250 bp, 10 predicted proteins | sample OV2TP3_FD_87194 | JGI IMG/M metagenome (GOLD analysis project Ga0114945, IMG submission 87194) | Hot spring microbial communities from Beatty, Nevada to study Microbial Dark Matter (Phase II) - OV2 TP3 | ecosystem: Environmental > Aquatic > Thermal springs > Hot (42-90C) | place: USA: Beatty... | reverse complement strand
TTCCTTGTCTTCCTGGTTGTCCTTGTTGTAGGCCAGCGGTTGGCCCTTCATCAGCACCAGCAGGCCTGCCAGCGCGCCGAATACGCGGCCGGTCTTGCCGCGCACTAGCTCGGGTACGTCCGGGTTCTTCTTCTGCGGCATGATCGAGGAGCCCGTGCAGAAGCGATCCGGCAGGTCGATGAACTGGAACTGAGCGCTGGTCCAGAGCACCAGCTCTTCGGAGAAGCGCGACAGGTGCATCATCGCCACGGAGGCGGCGGCGCAGAACTCGATGGCGAAGTCACGATCGGAGACGCCGTCCAGCGAGTTGCCGGAAATCGCTTCGAAACCCAGCAGCTCGCAGGTGATTTCCCGCTGGATCGGGTAGGTGGTGCCGGCCAGTGCGGCCGAGCCGAGCGGCATGCGGTTGGTGCGCTTGCGGCAGTCGACCAGGCGCTCGTAGTCGCGGCTGAGCATCTCGAACCAGGCCAGCAGGTGATGGCCGAAGGTCACCGGCTGGGCGGTCTGCAGGTGGGTGAAGCCGGGCATGATGGTGTCGGCTTCGGCCTCGGCGAGACCCAGCAGACCCTGCTGCAGACGGGTGATTTCGCCGAGGATCACGTCGATTTCGTCGCGCAGCCACAGGCGGATGTCGGTGGCGACCTGGTCGTTGCGGCTGCGTCCGGTGTGCAGCTTCTTGCCGACGATGCCGATGCGGTCGGTCAGGCGCGCCTCGATGTTCATGTGCACGTCTTCCAGGTCCACGCGCCAGTCGAAGGTGCCGGCCTCGATCTCGCCCTGGATGTCCTTCAGGTTGGCGATGATCTGGTCGCGCTCGGCATCGGTCAGCACGCCGGCCTTGGCGAGCATGGTGGCGTGGGCGATGGAGCCCATGATGTCGTGGCGGTAGAGGCGCTTGTCGAACTCGACGGAGGCGGTGAATCGGGCGACGAAGGCGTCGACGGGCTCGCTGAAACGGCCGCCCCAGGACTGGTTGGTCTTGTCGGTGCTCATGAATGCGCTCGCTGAAATCCGAAGGCTGTGGAAAGGCGGCGATGATAGCAGGGATGGCGCCCTTGGCGGGCACGGCGGCAGGCGTCGGCGAAGGGTGAGCTGGCTGGCATTTTCGCATTATTCCGCCCGCTCAGCCCGACACGCGGCTTGCCGTTGTCCGGGCCTGCACGGAAACTGCCGGGCAGTCGAACCGCCGGGTTGAACCTGTGAAATCCACTGCCGTATCCGATGATTTTTTCGTGCCCGAGCTTTGCCAGCCCGAGGCCTTGCTCGGCCTCGTCCTGCTCGCCGAGCTGCTGGTTTTCGTGCTGGTGCTGGCCGAGCCTATGCAGCCGGGCTTCAACTGGATGCGCCTGGCGCTGACCTCGCTGTTCGTGCAGTGGATCGTGCTGCTGTCCGCCGGCACCATGTGCCTGCTGCGTCCTCTGCTGGCGAGGCTCAGAGCGGCATTCGCCGGGCTGGCGTGCTGCGCGCTGGTGGTCGGGCTGACCCTGGCCTGCACCGCCGTGGCGGACATCTACCAGCTCGGCGGGCCGCTCTCGCGCGACGGCGAGGTCAATCTCTACCTGCGCCACGCGCTCATCAGCCTGATCATGTCGGGTCTGCTGCTACGCTATTTCTATCTGCAGAGCCAGTGGCGGCGCCAGGAGCAGGCCGAGCTGCGGGCGCGGATCGAATCGCTGCAGGCGCGCATTCGTCCGCACTTCCTGTTCAACAGCCTCAACAGCATCGCCGCACTGGTGGCGAGCGATCCGGCCAAGGCGGAGCAGGCTGTACTGGACCTGTCCGACCTGTTCCGTGCGAGCCTCGCGCGGCCGGGCACACTGGTGGCCTGGCGGGATGAGCTGGAGCTGTCGCGGCGTTACCTGTCGATCGAGCAATACCGCTTGGGCGACCGGTTGCAGATGGACTGGCGGGTCGACGGCGTGCCGGACGACCTGCCGATTCCGCAGCTGACGCTGCAGCCGCTGCTGGAGAACGCATTGGTCTATGGCATTCAGCCACGTATCGAGGGGGGCGTGGTCAGCGTAACCGCCGATTATGTCGACGGCATGTTTCAGTTGGTGGTCAGCAACCCGTTCGACGAAGCCGCTCAAGCGCAGGCCTCACGGGGCACACGGCAGGGTTTGCAGAACATCGACGCACGATTAGCGGCACTTTTCGGTCCGCTAGCGAGTCTCAGCGTGGAGCGCCGTGAAGGCCGCCATTACACATGTCTACGCTATCCGTGTGCGAGACAACCGCAGGAAGCCAGATCTATATGAATGTCCTGATTGTCGATGACGAACCTCTAGCCCGCGAGCGCCTGAGCCGACTGGTAGGTGACCTCGACGGCTATCGTGTCCTCGAGCCTGCCGCCAGCAATGGCGAAGAAGCACTGACGCTGATCGAGGAACTGCGCCCTGATATCGTGCTGCTGGATATCCGCATGCCCGGGCTCGATGGCCTGCAGGTCGCAGCCAGGCTCTGCGAGACGGATGCGCCGCCGGCGGTGATCTTTTGTACTGCCCATGATGAATTCGCCCTGGAGGCGTTCCAGGTCAGCGCGGTTGGCTACCTGGTCAAGCCGGTGCGCCCGGAGCATCTGTCGGAGGCGCTGAAGAAGGCCGAGCGGCCCAACCGCATGCAGCTGGCGGCGCTGACCCGACCGGCCGCCGTTTCCGGTGCCGGGCCGCGCAGCCATATCAGCGCACGTACCCGCAAGGGCATCGAGCTGATTCCGCTGGATCAGGTGATCTACTTCATCGCCGACCACAAGTACGTCACCCTGCGCCATGTCGGCGGTGAGGTGCTGTTGGACGAGCCGCTCAAATCCCTGGAAGACGAGTTCGGTGAACGCTTCGTGCGCATCCATCGCAACGCGCTGGTGTTCCGCGATCGGATCGAGCGTCTGCAGCGCACGCCGCTCGGGCACTTCCAGCTGTTCCTCAAGGGACTCGATGGCGAGGCGTTGACCGTGAGTCGGCGTCACGTGGCCGGTGTGCGCAAGCTGATGCAGAACCTCTGAAGCATCCCGCCGGTGGCGCTGGCGTCCGCGGCCCGAGGGTCGCGGGCGCCAGCGCTGACCTGCGTCGCGCCCACGCTTTCCTTGATTCCGGCCAACCCAGCCCGGACGTCCGGCCTGTTATCATCGCCGGCAATTCACTGTTCTGGAATTGCCCATGTCTCGCGAAATTCGCATCGCCACCCGCAAGAGTGCCCTGGCCCTGTGGCAGGCCGAATACGTCAAGGCACGCCTGGAGGCGTCGCATCCAGGGCTGAAGGTCAGCCTGGTGCCGATGGTCAGCCGTGGTGACAAGCTGCTCGATGCGCCGCTGGCGAAAATCGGTGGCAAGGGGCTGTTCGTCAAGGAACTGGAAACCGCACTGCTGGAAAACGAGGCGGACATCGCCGTGCACTCCATGAAGGACGTGCCGATGGAATTCCCCCAAGGGCTGGGCCTGTATTGCATCTGCGAGCGGGAAGATCCGCGCGATGCCTTCGTCTCCAATCGCTTCGACAGCCTTGACGCGCTGCCGCCGGGAAGCGTGGTCGGCACCTCGTCGCTGCGTCGCCAGGCCCAGCTGCTGGCGCGCCGACCTGACCTGAAAATCCAGTTCCTGCGCGGCAACGTCAACACTCGGCTGGCCAAGCTCGACGCCGGCGAATACGACGCCATCATCCTCGCTGCCGCCGGGTTGATCCGCCTTGGTTTCGGTGAGCGCATCCGTTCCAGCATCGGCGTCGATGAAAGTCTGCCGGCCGGCGGACAGGGTGCGGTGGGCATCGAGTGCCGCACCGGCGATAGCGAAGTGCATGCGCTGCTGGCCTGCCTCAACCATGCGCCGACTGCCACCCGCGTCGTCGCCGAGCGCGCGCTGAACAAGCGCCTGAACGGCGGCTGCCAGGTGCCGATCGCCTGTTATGCGGTGCTCGAAGGCGAGCAGCTGTGGCTGCGTGGGCTGGTCGGGCAGCCGGACGGTACCCTGCTGTTGCGCGCCGAAGGTCGTGCGCCGGCCGCAGAAGCCGAGGCGCTGGGCGTGCAGGTCGCCGAGGAACTGCTGGACCAGGGCGCCGAGCAGATCCTCAAGGCAGTCTATGGCGAGGCTGGTCACGCGTGACCGGCTGGCGCCTGCTGCTGACCCGGCCGGCCGAGGAATGCGAGGCATTGGCCGCGACTCTCGCCGAGGCTGGTGTGCACAGCTCCAGCCTGCCGCTGCTGGCGATCGAGCCGCTGCCGGAGTCCGCCGAGCAGCGTGCAACGATCCTCGAGCTGGATCGCTATTGCGCCGTCGTCGTGGTCAGCAAGCCGGCCGCCCGCCTGGGCCTGGAACTGCTCGATCGCTACTGGCCGCAGCCCCCGTTCGGTCAGGCCTGGTTCAGCGTCGGTGGCGCCACCGGGGCGATCCTCGAAGCCTACGGGCTGGACGTCAGCTGGCCCGAGCGGGGTGACGACAGTGAAGCGCTGCTGGCGCTGCCACGATTGGCACAGGCGCTGGCCAGGCCCGATCCAAAGGTATTGATCATGCGCGGCGAGGGCGGCCGCGAGTTCCTCGCCGAGACGCTTCGCGGGCGTGGCGTGCAGGTCGACTTTCTCGAGCTGTACCGCCGCAGCCTGCCCGACTATCCGCCTGGAACGCTGGTGCAGGTCGTTCGGTCGGAACGGCTCAACGGCCTGGTGGTCAGCAGTGGGCAGGGTCTGCTGTCGCTGCATGAGCTGGCAGCCGATACCTGGCCCGAATTGTGTGAGCTAACCTTGTTCGTACCCAGTCCGCGGGTGGCGGAGATGGCTCGACAGCTGGGCGCCAAACGAATTGTGGATTGCCGTGGCGCAGGAGCTGCGGCCTTGCTGGCGGCCTTGCGGGAAACCGCGGTGGCCGCTTCCTGATGCAAAGGATGGAAACGTGAGCGAAGCAGATTCCAAGAAAGAACCGCTGCAACCCCCCGCCAGCGAGCCGGCCCCCGCGACCGAGCCTGCGAAACCCGCAAAGCCCGCCAAGCCCGTCCCATCCAAGCCTGCCGCCAACGGCGGCGCCAAGTCCCTGGCAGCCTTGGCGCTGCTGGTCGGCCTGGGCGGCGTGGCGCTCGGTGGTTATGGCATCTGGCAGCTGCAACAGCTCGGTGCTCAGCAAGACCAGCGGCTCGAAGCCATGCAGGGGGCTGCCGAGCAGACGCGTCAGCTGGCCGAGCGCGAACGCCAGTTGGCTGCGCGGCTCGGTCGGCTGGAACAGCTGCCGTCGGCCAGCGAGCTGGAGGAGCGCCGTCGCCTGCTGGCCGCGCTGCAGAGTGATCAGCAGCGCCTTTCCGGGCGGGTCGAGCAGGTGCTGGGCGCGAGCCGAGAGGAGTGGCGCCTGGCCGAAGCCGAGCACCTGCTGCGCATGGCGATGCTGCGACTCTCGGCCATGAAGGACGTGAAAAGCGCCGAGATGCTGGTTCACGAAGCCGATCTGATTCTGCAGAAGCAGGACGATCCCGGTGCCTATGGCACCCGGCAGAAGTTGCTCGAAGGTCTCGAAGCGCTGCGCAGTCTGCCGGAGCTGGACCGTACCGGGTTGTTCCTGCAGCTGGGGGCGTTGCGTGGGCAGACCGGCCAGCTCAGCGCGCTCGCCCCGGAATTCGTCAACGGCGAGGCGCTGCCGGAAAACGCCCAGGACAGTCGCTGGCAGCGCTGGCTGAACGAATTGACGCGCTACGTGCGGGTGGACTTCGATGCCAGTGCCGACGTCAAGCCGCTGCTCGCCGGCCAGACCCTGGGCCAGGTGCGCCTGGCTCTGTCGCTGGCCATCGAGCAGGCGCAATGGGCCGTGCTCAATGGCAACACCCGGGTCTATCGGCAGTCGCTGGAGCAGGCGAGCACACTGCTCAAGGATCATTTCAGCGATGATAACGGCCAGGCCCGTGGCCTGCGCGAGCGCCTGGAAGCCCTTACCCAGCGCGAGGTCGAGGTGAGCCTGCCCGATCTCGCACCCGCCCTGCAGGCGCTGCAGGCCTACGTGCAGAAGCGTGAGCGCCGCGATGAAAGCGACGCGGGCGAGACGTCCGCTCAGCCCGAGGCGCAGGACGCGGAGCAGGAGGCCCAGCGCACATGAGACGTCTGGTTCTGGTCTTCATTCTGCTGCTCGCGATCGCAGGTCTGCTCGGCTGGGCGATCAGCCAGAGCGCCGGTTATGTGCTGATCACCTATGACCGCTTCCGCTACGAATCGAGTTTCTGGGTCTTCCTCGCGCTGATTGGCTGTCTGTGGTTGCTGGCGCTGGCGGTGCACTGGGTGCTTGGGCTGCTGCACGTGTCCGGCGCGCTGATCAATCCCTGGTCGCGTCGCCATCGTGAGCGCCGTGTCGAGAAGGCCTCTCGACGAGGCCTGCGCGAACTTGCCGAAGGGCAGTGGGGGCCGGCGCTCGGCCATCTGCAGTTGGCTGCGGAAAGGGATCGTCAGCCGCTGGTCCACTACCTGGGCGCGGCGCGGGCAGCCAACGAGCTGGGCGAGTACGCACAGAGCGACGAGTTGCTGCAGAAGGCTCGCGAGCGCGAACCCGAAGCCGCACTGGCGATCGGCCTGACCCAGGCGCAGCTGCAGATCGCCCGTGGCCAGTATGTCGAAGCGCGGGCGTCTCTCAGCGCACTGCAAAGCGATCATCCACGGCACCCCTACGTGCTGACACTGTTGCAGCAGCTCTACGTGCAGCTCGAGGACTGGGCGGCGCTGTGCCGCCTGCTGCCGGAGCTGCGCAAGCATCGAGTGCTGCCACCGGCGCGCCTGAGCGAACTGGAGGTACTGGCGTGGACGGCGGCGGTAGAGCAGGCCGGGCAACCTTCCGAACTGACCGCGGAGGCGAGCCTGGAGGCGCTGAATCAGCGTTGGCAGACCGTTCCCAGCGCGCAGCGCGGGGAGCCATTGGTGGTGCGTGCCTATGCCGACGGGCTCGCCCGTCTGGGTGCGCAGGCGAAGGCCGAAGAGGTGCTCTACGCGGCGATCAAACGGCAGTACGACGATCGCCTGGTGGAACGCTATGGGCGTGTGCAGGGCAGCGATCCGGCGCGCCAGCTGGCCAATGCCGAGGGCTGGCTGAAGGATCACCCACAGAATGCCGTCCTGTTGCTGGCTCTCGGGCGGCTCAGCCTGCGCAATGCGCTGTGGGGCAAGGCGCGCGACTATCTGGAGGCGAGCCTGCGTTTCGATCATCGTCCGGAAACCTGCGCCGAGCTGGCGCGTCTGCTCGCGCAGCTGGGCGATACCGAAAGCAGCAACCGGTTGTTCCAGCAGGGCGTCGGTCTGCTCGATCGCAATCTTCCGGCTACGCTGTGACCGTTTCGTCAGGTCCGCCATGCGGCGGGCTTGACGGCTTCCTGCAGGCCTGCGAGCGCTTGTAACCACGACGGGGTTTCCACTACCGTAGCGAACTTTTCCTGCTAGCGGAGCCTCCATGCGCCTGGCCAGCCCTCGTTCCCTGTTCGTCATCGCCTTCCTGGGCAGCGCCTTGCTGATCGCCATCGCGCTCTACATGGAGCACGTGATGGGCCTTGCGCCATGCCCGCTGTGCATCGTTCAGCGCATCTGCGTGATCGGCTTCGGCCTGGTCTGCCTGGTGGCGGCGATCCACGGGCCGGCGAAGGTGGGGCGTCGCGTCTATGCGGCCATCGCCGCGCTGTTCGTGGCCGCCGGTGCCGCTACCGCAATCCGTCAGATCTGGCTGCAGAGCGTGCCGGCCGATCAGCTGCCGAGTTGCCTGCCAAGCCTGGAATACATGATGGAGGCGCTGCCCTTCCAGGAAATCGCCCGCCTTGTTCTGCACGGCACCGCCGAATGCGCCGAGGTCAGCTGGACCATGCTCGGCATGAGCATCCCCGAGTGGAGCCTGCTGGGCTTCATCGGTATGGCGATCGTCTGCCTCTGGCAGCTGCTGCGCCGAGACTGATCGGACTTTTCTCTTTCCCCCGCCGAACTCCTGCTGCTTTTGCACGGTCTTCTCATGGACGTGCGGCGCAGCTGCGGCTGCCTGTGCGCTCGCGCGATTCGTTAGGCATTTTGCTTGATGCATCGAGCGGCGCGGCATAGTCTGCTCGTGCGGTGACGGATTCTTGCCATTCGCGCCGCCACTCACCCAAGGCCGCTACCGAAAGACAAAAAAACGTCTCGGAATGGCGTACAAGCATCATCGATTAGGGAAGTGAGGTCATCATGCTCGAGAGCTGTCGGAATGCCCAGGAACGCTGGGGCGGTGTACATCTGCTGATCGACCGTTGGCTGCATGAACGCCATGCGCTGATCAACGCCTACGACCGGTTGCATATCGAGCGCGACGACGCTCGCCAGGCCCTGCAAAGGTTCTGCGAGTATCTGGTCGACTACGTCTCGGCCGGCCATTTCGAAATCTACGAACAACTGCTCGCCGAGGCCGAGGCGTTCGGCGATGCGCGCGCCATCGAACTGGCCAAGCAGATCTACCCGCGCATCGAGACCATCACCCAGGTGGCGCTGAGCTTCAACGATCGTTGCGAAAAGGGTGACTGCCTCGGCAGCCCCGGTCTGGCCGATGAGCTGAAGAAGCTCGGGCAGCTTCTACACGAGCGTTTCGAACTGGAAGACTGCCTGATCGAAGTGCTGCATACGGCGCACAAGCAAGCGGCTGCTCCGGCCTGAGAACCGAGCCACCCGCTGCGGCGGGTGCAACGCTTCGCGTCCCCTGGCGGCCACCTGGCGGGCCGTCTAGTATGGGTGCACCGTTCCTGCCAGGAGGCACCTTCATGCCCGCGAAGAAGAAGTCGGTTACCACCCCGCTGCATCTGTTGCAGCAGCTTTCCCACAGCCTTATCGAACATCTGGACAAGGCCTGCAGCCAGGCGATCAAGGACGCCGAGGGCGCGCTCGCCAAGCTGCAGAAGCAGCGCGGCAAGGCGCAGGACAAGCTGACCAAGGCCCGGGCCAAGCTGGACGAGGCGGGCAGCACTGGCAAGCCCAAGGCGCAGACCAAGGCACGTGCCCGACTCGGCGAACTGGAAGAATCCCTTACCCTGCTGCAGACCCGTCAGAGCGAAACGCTGAATTACCTGGCGGAGCTCAAGCGCGACGCCGAGCACAGCCTGAAGCTGGCGCAGGGCATCCGTCAGGTTGCCGATGCTGCAGACCAGGCGCTGCAAGGCCGTCAGCAGCCAGCCAAGCCTGCAGCAGCGCGCCCGGCGGCCGGCAAGTCCGCGCCGGCGGCCGCCAAGCCCCGCACCTCTACGACCAGAGCTTCCGCAGCCAAGGCTGACAGTGCCCCAGCGAAAGCCGGCACGACCGCGACTGCCTCCAAGCCGGCCGCCAAGCCTGCGGCAAAATCGCCAGCCAAGACTGCGGCCAAACCGGCTGCGAAAGCGCCCGCCAGTGCCGCGGCCAAGCCCGCCACGACGGGGGCGAGCGCAAGCAAGGCGCCGGCCCGTTCACGTGCGGCTGCCGGTTCGAAGGCACCCGCGTCGGCGGAGAAAAAGACTGCCGCGTCGGCAGAGGCGCCGGACAAGGCGGCAGCTGCCAAGCCTGCAACCAAGGCCACAGCCAAGAAGCCGGTGGCGCGCAAGCCAGCGGCCAAGCGCGCCGCCGCTCAGCCAGCAGCCAGCTCCAGCTGAGTCTGCAGCGCCGCGCTGCGCAGGACTTCCAGCGCGGCGCGGTTGTGCGCTACCGGGACGAGGGTTTCCAGCCAGGCGTCGGCAGCGCCGTTCGAAGGCCAGTCCTGGCTGATCTTCTGCAACCGTTCGAGCAGTTCGCGCTCGGCTTGCAGTTCCAGCGTTTTCAACGCTTCACGCAGGCTGTGTAACGCCAGGTCCTGTTCGGCCTGCGATCGCCATGCCTGACGCAACCCCCGCAGCGGCTCGATCACGTCCCCGCGCCAGGGCGCGGCAAGCGCCGTCAACGCCTGCAGACGCGCCTGGCTGCAGGCGACGCCGCGTGCCTGCAGCCAGGCGCCACACAACAGCAGGCACACGTCCGCGCCCTGGTTTTGCAGCTCCAGGCAAGCCGTTTCGACACCTGGTCGGGCATAGCAGGCTAGGGCGAAGGTCCAAAGGTCAGGGGTTCGCATTCGAGTGGCGCCTTTTTTTGTCGACCGCCCGGCTGGCTTTCCAGGCGAACTGATAAACTCGCGGCCATTATGATCCGACTTCAGAACCTGACTCTACAGCGCGGGCCCCAGCGACTGCTGGAAGGCGCCGAGCTGACCCTGCATCCCGGCCAGAAGGCCGGCCTGGTCGGCGCCAACGGTGCCGGCAAATCCACACTCTTCGCCCTGCTGCGTGGCGAGCTGGTGCCCGATGGTGGCGACTGCCAGCTGCCGCCGGACTGGCGCATCGCGCACATGCGCCAGGAGATCGAGACCCTCGAGCGCCTGGCGGTGGACTATGTGCTCGATGGCGATGTTGAGCTGCGGCGCATCCAGACCGAACTGGCTACCGCCGAGCAGGCCCATGATGGCAACGCCCTGGCGCGCCTGCACACCGAACTGGACAACGCCGACGGCTACAGCGCCGATGCGCGGGCGCGCAAGCTGCTCGCCGGGCTGGGTTTTTCCAATGAGCAGATGGTGCTGCCGGTCGGCAGCTTTTCCGGCGGCTGGCGCATGCGTCTGAACCTGGCGCAGGCGCTGATGTGCCCGTCAGACCTCCTGCTGCTGGACGAACCGACCAACCACCTGGATCTGGATGCGATCCTCTGGCTGGAGGACTGGCTCAAGGGCTACCCCGGCACGCTGCTGCTGATTTCCCACGACCGCGACTTTCTCGACGCGGTGGTCGACCACGTGATCCACCTGGAGCAGCGCAAGCTGACCCTCTATCGCGGCGGCTACTCGGCGTTCGAACGCACCCGCGCCGAGCGTCTGGCCCAGCAGCAGCAGGCCTACGAGAAGCAGCAGGCGCAGCGCGCGCACATGGAAAGCTTCATACGCCGCTTCAAGGCCAAGGCGACCAAGGCGCGCCAGGCACAGAGCCGGATCAAGGCGCTGGAGCGGCTGGAAGAGCTGGCCCCGGCGCACGTGGATTCGCCGTTCGACTTTCGTTTCCGCGAAGCGGACAAGGTCTCCAGTCCGTTGCTGGATCTGGCCGATGGCCGCCTCGGCTATGGCGACAAGCTGGTTCTGGACAAGGTCAAGCTGCAGCTGGTGCCTGGCGCGCGGATCGGCCTGCTGGGTCCCAACGGTGCCGGCAAGTCGACCCTGATCAAGACGCTCTCCGGCGAGCTTTCGCCCCGCGGCGGCCGCCTGCAGCGCGGCGAGAACCTGGTGGTCGGCTACTTCGCCCAGCACCAGC
>Ga0114945_10002314_pt1 | contig 11250 bp, 13 predicted proteins | sample OV2TP3_FD_87194 | JGI IMG/M metagenome (GOLD analysis project Ga0114945, IMG submission 87194) | Hot spring microbial communities from Beatty, Nevada to study Microbial Dark Matter (Phase II) - OV2 TP3 | ecosystem: Environmental > Aquatic > Thermal springs > Hot (42-90C) | place: USA: Beatty... | reverse complement strand
TGAAAATCAACAGTTTGAATGGTGGAGGCGGGGGGAATCGAACCCCCGTCCGAAGGTGCTCCATCAAAGACGACTACATGCTTAGCCGATGTTTTGCTCTCATCCCTCAAGCCCCCAACGGCAGGGTCTTAAAGGACCAGCCGGTTTGAATCTCGGCCTCATCCCCTCCGGCAGGAGAATCAGCCCATCCCACTAAATGACGCCTTATCCGACCCCGTGGGAGAAAGCCGGTAAGACGCTAGCTGCGATTAGGCAGCCAGTTTGTACTCGAAGTTGTCTGCAGTTAGTTTTGCAGCCTGTTTGTTTAACGGGCCAACAGGACCCCGGCATGCCGCTTTTGACTTCCTACCCCCGTCGAACCCAGATCGCCCCCAATACCGGACCAATCAACTTCGCCTAACTTCGTTTATCGCCCCTCGTCTCCTTGCGACGTACTTCTTCAGGTACGCCTCAGTCGCCTCGGGGCTCGCGCCTCGTTATGCTCGTTTCTTGGTCCGGCTCACACGGTACTTGGCTAGCAGGCAATTATCGTGATTTCAAAGAGCGCTCCACCTCCCGCTGAGCTGCTTTTCTCCGTAGGGCCTCGCGCTTGTCGTAAAGCTTTTTGCCCCGCCCTAAACCCAACTCCACTTTTGCCCTACCATTTTTAAAGTATAACCTTAATGGGATCAGCGTCAACCCCCGCTCCTGGACCTTGCCGGCAAGACGTCTAATCTCCTGCTTGCGCAGCAGGAGCTTCCGAGTCCGGGTGGGTTCGTGATTGAACTGATGGGCGGCCGGATAGGGGCTTATGTGAACATTGAGGAGAAAGGCCTCGCCTTTAAGGATGCGGGCATAGCTGTCTTTGAGGTTCGCCTTTCCATCACGGAGGGATTTGACCTCGCTTCCCCTCAAAACCAGACCGGCCTCGTAGCTCTCCTCGATAAAGTAGTCATGTCTGGCCTTGCGGTTGACGCAAATTGCCTTTTCCTCTTTTCCCGCCATTCATCTATCCCAGATCAAGCTCACTCAGAACTCCCGACCTCGGGCTTTTCTCCGGGCTTGATCATTCCACCGGAGACGATGAGCTTGAAAGCCTCCTCCGGCGTCATTTGGAGAGGCGTCACTTCCTTCTCCGGCACCAAGAGGTAGAATCCCGCTGTTGGGTTGGGCGTAGTCGGAACGAAGACGTTGACCAGACGCTGGTCTCCTCTCTTTTCCAACTGGCCGCTCGCATGGCCTGTCGCAAAGCCTACGGTGTAAATCCCTTTACGGGGATACTCTATCAAGACCACCTGTCTCCCGCCCTGCTCCTCCGCAAAAATGGCCTCCACGAGCTTCTGGACTGAGGTGTAAATTCCACGGAAGATCGGAATCCGGCCCAAGAGGTCATTCCAGACCGCCAGCACTCTCCGCGTCACCACACTCGTGGCCAAAAAGCCGAGGAGGAGGATCACGCTCAGGGTGAAAAGCGTGCCGAGTCCGGGGATGGCAAACGGCAGATAGGAGCCCGGATGAACGGAGGCGGGGAGAATATTGAGCAGGCTATCCATCAGGCCAATGATCCAACCGAGGAACCACACGGTAATGACCAGGGGAAGAAGGACTAATAGGCCCGCAAAAAAATAGCGCTTGAGACTTTCTCTGGCTTTTTCCAAAATCCCCTTTCTCGCCTGACTCGTCACCGACTTTCATCCTCTATGCCCTAAGAAGAACGTTGTCAATGAGGCGCGCTTTGCCGATCCAGACCGCCAGGGCAAGGAGCGCTTCATCGTGAATCTCCTCGACCTGCTCCAAAGTAGCGGGGTGGCACAAACAGACGTACTCAACTCGCGCCAGGCTTTCCTTCTCAAGCTCGGCCCTGACCGCGCCGATGATTCGCTCCCCGCTCCGCTGGCCCTCAAGGACAAGAGACTCCGCCTTCTTAAGGGCGCGATAGAGGCACAGCGCCGCCTGTCTCTCCCGCTTTCCCAGATAGGCGTTACGCGAGCTCATCGCCAAGCCGTCTTTCTCCCTCACGATCGGATGTCCCACTACCTCGACATCGAAGTTCAGGTCCTGCACCATTCGTCGGACGATCTGGAGCTGCTGGTAATCCTTCAAGCCAAAAATGGCCACATGGGGGCGCACGATATTAAAGAGCTTTGCTACCACCGTGCCCACGCCGCGAAAGTGACCGGGACGAAAGGCCCCGCAAAGGACGGAGCCCATCCTCTCCACCTCCACGTACGTCTCATAGCGTTCGGCGTACATCTCGTCTGCCGCTGGGTGGAACAGAACATCCACGCCCTCCCTCCTGAGCAGCCCCCGATCGCGCTCCGGGTCGCGTGGATAGGCCGCATAGTCCTCATGGGGAGCAAACTGTTTGGGATTGACGAAGACCGAGACGATCAGCCGGTCTCCCCTCTTCCGTCCCTCCCGCACCAGACTGAGATGACCCTCGTGGAGAAACCCCATAGTGGGGACCAGGACGATCCTCTTCCCCTGCCGTCGCTCGTCCTCGCTCCAAATCTGCATCTCGCGGATGTGCTCAATGATATGCATAATGCCGTGCTCGGCTATCGTGCTCGTGCTCGTTTACGAACACGAACCACGAACACGAATCACGAATTGCTAATGGAACGAATGTTCTTCATCCGGAAAGCTCCCCTCCCTCACCTCGGCGATGAAACTCTTGACGGCATCCGTCATGACCCCTTTGAGATCGGCGTATCTCTTCACAAACTTGGGTGTGTACATGTCAAACAGACCCAGCATGTCGTGGACCACCAGAACTTGCCCGTCGCAGTGGTGTCCCGCGCCGATCCCAATAGTGGGAATCGAAAGACGCCGGGTGATCTCTTGCGCCAGATCCATAGGTATCCCTTCCAGAACTACAGAGAACGCGCCCCCCTCCTCCACCACTAGAGCATCCCGCAGGATGGCGTCTTTCTGTTGTCTCTCTTTGCCTTGGACTTTATAGCCGCCAAACTGGTGAATCGACTGCGGGGTCAGCCCCACATGGCCCATGACGGGTATCCCCATTTGCGCGATCCCTTCGATGGTCTCAAGCATGTGAACACCGCCCTCGATCTTAACCGCCTCTGCCCCAGCCTCTTTAAGCAATCTCCCCGCGTTCCGCTTCGCCTCTTCAACACTTACCTGAAAAGACAAAAAGGGCATATCCGCAACCACCAGGGCTTGTTTTCGACCTCGGACCACTGCCCTGGTATGATAGATGATCTCCTCCAAGGTCACAGGCAACGTACTCTCTTGCCCTTGAATGACGGAGCCCAGAGAGTCCCCTACCAGAAGGATGTCCACCCCCGCCTCGTCGAGGACGCGGGCAAACGAGTAATCATACGCTGTCAGGGCGGTAATCTTCTCGCCCCTAGATTTCATTTTTCTGATTTCAGGCACCGTGATCTTTTCTCCCATCTCACACCCCCAAGAATAAAAAAGCCTCCCGGACAAAGCCGGAAGGCCATCGCTTCTGCCAACAGGCGGGGTCAAGCCGACCCTCCCTGACAGACTTCTATCTTGGCGTCCGTCTCAGTCCAGTCTACCTGGATCCAAGCGGTATGTAGTGTTGTGTCCCCGAACCCATGTTGTTGATTTCTTTGATCAAGTCAGCCAGATCGTTGCTGCTTGAAACGAAATCGATCTCAGAAGTATTCACCACCAAAAGGGGGCTCTCGTCGTAGTGGAAGAAGAACCGGTTGTAGGCCTGAGCCACCTCTTTCAGGTATTCGAGGGTCACACCCTTTTCATACCCTTTATCTCTCTTTTTTATCCTTTTGTAAAGAACCTCAGGTCGAGCCTGCAGATAAACTACAAGGTCGGGCTTGGGGACCCTGGTGTCCAGAAGCTGATAGATCTGTTGATAGAGGTTCAGCTCCTCGCTGCTCAGAGTTAACGCGGCGAAGATCTTGTCCTTCGCAAAAAGGTAATCGGCGACGGTGCTTTGACTGAAGAGCTCCTGCTGATTGAGCTCTCTCTGTTGCTGATAGCGGCTGAGGAGAAAGAAGATCTGGTTTTGAAAGGCGTAGGTTTCGCGATCTTGGTAAAATTTGGGCAAAAAGGGGTTGTCCTCTACCCTTTCGAAGACGGACCGAGCCTGGAACTCAGAAGCTAGAATCTTTGCCAGGCTCGTCTTTCCCACCCCGATCGGCCCCTCAACCACAATATACCTGGCCCTTTTCATTAGCTGAGAAATTTACACAAACACTCAAAAGTTGTCTAGATAATTTTGTATCTGGTCGGATCGTCGCTCTGGCAGATACCGTCAAGTCTTAGGAGAGGTGGCGGTCTAAATTATCTCCTCTCCTTCGCGTAAACCTACAGCACGATATAAACTTGTGATGCGGACAGACTAAAGACGTGGATCATAGGCCAGACGCTCGAACCGCAAGCTCGGGTGGGCGGGGGACCGTCACCTGTGACTTAGCCATGGCACCTCCAGATGTCTTACGTGTTACTGAATATTGTAAGACGCTGTCAAGGGGAGATGCCATTGGACAGCTGTAGTCAAAAACCTTATATTGATCTCTGCGTTGGCAATCTTTTTGACAAGATGGGAATGACGCCCTTGTAACCTTATGGCCACGCTGAGAGAAAAGATCGGCCAAATGTTTATGGTGGGGCTTGGAGGGGAAGAGCTAACCCAAGAGGAGAAGCATCTTCTTATTGATTACCCCTTCGGAGGTTTCATCCTCTTTAAGCATAACCTGAGAGAGCCAAAACAGATCCTGTCTTTGTGCCGCGTGCTTTGGGAGTCTAAGAAAGCGCTTTCGCCATTCATCGCCATCGACCAAGAGGGGGGAAGGGTCCACCGGCTCCCTGCATCCTTTACCCATTTTCCACCGGCGGCTGCTGTGGGCCGAACAGGGAAGTCTGACCTCGCCTTGAGGGTTGGAGAGGCGACCGCCCGGGAACTCTCAGCCGTGGGGATCAACCTCAACTTCGCGCCGGTGTTGGACGTTAACTCCAACCCGAAAAATCCAGTCATCGGAGACCGCTCTCTGAGTTCTGATCCGAGCGAGGTAACCAGACTCGGGGGGTCGATCATCCAAGGCCTCAGGGGCGGCGGGGTCATTCCCTGTGCGAAGCATTTTCCCGGTCATGGAGATACGTTCCAGGACTCTCACATCGAGCTTCCTGTTGTGAAAAAAGAGAGAGCCTTACTGGAGTCAGTCGAACTACCTCCTTTTGTTCATGCCTGCCGCAACGGAGTGGAAACGCTGATGACCGCGCATGTCCTCTACCCTGCGCTCGATGCGAGTGCTCCGGCCACGCTTTCCCGGCGCATCCTCGCCGACCTGCTGCGCGGCGAGTTGGCATACGACGGGGTGGTGTTCGGGGACGACTTGGAGATGCAAGCGATCAGCAACAATTACCCTCTCGAGGAAGCGGTCACTCTCACTGTGAATGCCGGGGTAGACGTGCTCATGTTCTGTCATGAGACGGCAAACTCGGTTGCAGCCTTTGACTTTCTTCGTAAACAGGCAGAGAAAAGCGAGCAGATGAAAACGAGGGTCGAGGAGAGCTATCAAAGGATCAAAAAACTCAAACAGCGCTATCTCAGATCCTTCGCGGGCGTTGGCGAAAATCTACTAACAGAACACATAGGGATAACTACCCATCAGAAACTAGCGGAGGAGATTAGCAAGACAAGAGAATATTAAGGGGAAGACGGGGCCAGCCTGCTTTCTCCGGTAGCGGCCTCGACCTCTCGACCCCACTGGCAAGGGGCTCGCTGGGTAACTTTGAACTCTCGGAGGCTTACCCCCCAAAAGGAATCTTCTATCATTCATTTGTCATTACCACACAGTTGCGACCAGACGAGACTTGGCGATCCGACCATCCTGGGTAATGAGCGGACACCGAAGACGGTTCGCAGTCCCTCCTATGAGGCGGTCGAACGGGTCAACAAGACCTGGCAGAGAGCGGGCCTCCTCAATATCTTCCCAGGTCAGCGGTTCGACCAGAAACGATCCCGACTCTTCGACACGCGCCTTCCACTCAGGGAACGACAGATTTGAGCGTATTTTGCCGCTTTCCAACAACAGCACGAGTTCAAAAAAGCATACAGTAGGAATATAAATAGTTGCCTGTCTTCTCTCGGCCTGCGTGAATACCCTAAGCGCTTTCCGCCCAAGCTTTTTGGCTTGTCCGATGGCATAAAAGACAAAGGGGTGGGTGTCTGTGACGTAAATCATTCGCGCGCCAACTCACGCGCTAGCTCAGCAGATGATCGGTGAATGGACTCAGTCCAGATGGCGCGAATCTTGCGCATTTCCTCGATGAGTTCCTGCGCAGAGCAACACAGCTCCAGCGACCCCTCCAATCTGAAGCGCGTGGCTTTCCGGCCGCTGCGTTCAAAGGCCCGCGCTTTCTTTGACAGCTCCTGATATTCCTGTGTGCCGATGAGAGTTGCACGTTCTCTGCCATGCTGAGTAATCATGACCCTGGAGCCACCTCGGCTTACCCCCGCAATCAAGCGGCTAAACTGCCTTCTGGCTTCACTCACACTGAGTCTCTTCTCTGTCACCAAGCCCCCTTAGTATTTTGTACAAAAATTATGTAACACTTGCTTAATGACGTGTCAAGATAGCTGCATGAACAGCCTTGACCTGAGCTGCCTTACGGTAGCTTATAGGCACTATAGTCGATCAGCTTTTTGATATCCTGCTCCAGCTCCCCTTGCCATTTTTCCACCAGCAGATCTGCCGGGCACTTTCCTTGGAACAGCAAATCCTTAAGTGGCTTCAGATAGATCGTCTCATCCTCGCCGTTCTCGTTGAGCGCCCCTTGCCGCCTTAAACCCTCCCAGGCGATCTGCAAGAGTTCCTTGGCCAGATCGAACAGGGAAAAACGGCGGACGCGCGCGGCCAGGGCATAGCGGTGGGAATCGTGGTACAGTGCCATTCTTTCATCCCAAGACCACCCCTTGACCAAGTCCCAGGCGGCCTGAAGGCAATCGGAGTCATAGAGGACTCCTTTGATCAGCGCCGGGAGTGCCGGCATGAGCTCCGGCGGCTGACTGTCGGCGGAGCGGATCTCCATGTAGCGCTTGATCCGCACCTCGGGAAAAAGAGTCGTGAGATGGAGTTCCCAATCTTCCATCATGGCATGGTGACCTTGATGACCGTGAGCAAGAAAGTGGCGGAATGGAATTCCGGTAAGATCGACGTAGGCGCCATCCCGAATAATGAAATACATCGGCACGTCCAGGGCATACTCCACATAGCGAGAAAAAGAGACATCGGGGGAGAAGGCAAAGGGAAGCATACCGCAACGGTCCCTGTCTGTCCGGGTCCAGATGTGCTCGCGGAAGCTCCTATAACCATTGAGGTCTCCTTCGGAGATGGGCGAATTGGCGAACATAGCGGCGATGAGAGGAGAAAGTCCCATGGCGGTGCGGAACTTCGCCATAGCATCCCTTTCATCGCTGTAATCGATGTTGGCTTGAACGGTCGCGGTCTGTTTCATCATCCGATGGCCCATCGTCCCCGCCTTGTGCATGTACGGGGCCATAATGCGGTAGCGCCTTTTGGGGACCCATTCGATCTCCTCTAAGCAGCTGACCGGTTGAATCCCCAGGCCCAGGAAGACCACACCCAGCCTCTCCGACACCCCCAATAGCTCACGGATGTGCTGGGTGAACTCTGCTTGGGCGCAGTGGATTGTCTCGCAGGGCTCTCCGCTGAGCTCGATCTGTCCTCCGGGCTCCAGGTGAACTTGGGCGTTCCCTCGGACCAACCCAATGAGGCGTCCCTCATCCTCTTGAGGCTGCCAGTTGTGCTCCTCCACCAACGCCTTAAGAATTGCCTCCACGCCGGCTGCACCCGAGTAGGGAATGGCCTTGCCGCTGGCACGGTCGATCCCCACCTTTTCATACTCGGTTCCCACGCGCCATTGCTGGCGCGGCTTTCCCGAGTCATAAAAAAATTCCTCTAGCTCTTCTCTTTTACTGATGATGACCATAGGCGCGGATATTTTGCTGCAAGGGAGGGGTGATCACGCCTTTCTCGGTAATGATCGCTGATATCAAGTCGTGGTAAGTGATATCAAAGCCGGGATTGAGGATACGGACTCCCCGCGGGGCCACAGGGTGGCCAAAGATATGGGAGACTTCCTTGGGGTTCCTCTGCTCGATGGGAATCTCCGCCCCCGTCGGACATCTGAGATCAATGGAAGAGGTAGGACCAGCTACATAGAAAGGTATATTGTGCCGACGGGCCAAAACCGCGATGCCGTAGGTCCCGATCTTGTTCGCCACGTCCCCATTCGCGGCGATCCGATCACATCCCACGATCACCGCATCGACTTTGCCGTGCTGCATCAGATAGCCCGCCATGCTGTCGGTGACAAGCGTTACAGGGATCTTTTCCTTCTGGAGCTCCCAGGCGGTGAGACGCGCACCTTGCAGAAAAGGGCGGGTCTCGTTGACCAGAACCTCGACTTCTCTTCCCGCTTCTCTTATCGCCCGAATCACCCCTAAGGCCGTTCCGTACCCGGCAGTAGCCAAGGCCCCGGCATTGCAATGGGTAAGGATCCGAGAGGAGTTTCCGAGGATCTTTGCGCCAAATTTTCCTAAGAGCCGGTTACCGGCGATATCCTCCTCATAAATCTTATGCGCCTCCTCTTTGAGGAGACGCTTCACGGTTTCGATCCCGAGGCTTCTCTTTTCGATATAGACCCTTCGCATGCGGTCCAGGGCCCAAAAGAGATTGGCGGCCGTGGGACGGGTCTTTGCAAACGTTCGAAAAATGCGCTCGATCTCTCGGTCGAAATTTTTTCCCTTCACCCATACCGCCCCAAGGGCCACCCCCATCGCCGCCGCCACACCAATGGCCGGCGCCCCGCGGATGACCATATCCCGAATCGCCTGCGCGACCTTTGCGTAGTCTCGAAACGCCCGGTAGACTTCCTTTCCCGGCAGCAGGCGCTGGTCCAGCATGATCACTTGGTCCTTACTCCACTGGATGGTCCTAACGGCCATTGGCAAATTTCCTATTTTCGAGGAAGTCGAGTATATTAAGGACAAGAAGGGAGCGTCAAGGGCCGCGCGTGGACCTTTACGGCATGCTGGGTTATCTCTCCGGCCTCCACTTTATCAAGCCGGATCTCGAGCCCTCTGTCCTTTTGCGCACAGTCTCTCTCATGCACCTCCTTGACGCCGCCGTGTGCTTCCTGATTGCCGGCCAAAGCGGCCGCAGCAGGGCGGTCTGGACCCCATGCGGTCTGTTCCTGGGGATCTGGGCCCTTGGAGTTCTCTTTTTGCTGCCTAACAAGAGAAAGTCCCCGACGCAAGCTGAAGATTGCAAATTGAAAAAGAAAAAATGATGGTTTTCCGATCTGAATTTTTCATTTTGCACTTTCCATTTTGCATTGAGTCGGACGGTTTACTCGCCCTCGGCGATGACATAGGCCACAGCAAAATGCGCTGTATGTGTGATGGAGAGAGAAAACAAATGGATGCCGAGCTCTCGCGCAAAAGCTGAGGTCTGATTGCGAAGATAAACCTCTGGTTTTCCCCCTGGGCCGGGCAGGACTTCTATATTCCGCCAGCTAACCTCGGAACCCCAACCTTTTCCTAACGCCTTCATCACGGCCTCTTTCGCGGCAAAGCGACCGGCGTAGCTTTCATATTTGCCCCGCCGCTTGTTTTCACAGTATTCGACCTCGTCCTTCGTATAAACCCGATCGCGGAATCTCTTCCCGACCCTCTGGCTCTCCAGGGTGCGCTTGATCCGCTCCACTTCGATCATGTCGACGCCTACACCGATAATCATGTCGCAAAGTTAACTCTCTCCATCTAGGGTGTCAATGAGGGTCCCTGAGGAGCGCTTCACAAACCTCCTCCCCATGCTTATATTTGGATAAACAGAAAGAAGAGACGGTATGAAACGACCTTTTCAACTAGGATCAAACGATAGCCCTGGCGCTCAGGACATTCCTCACTCTGTCTCAGCCCGAAATGACAACTTGCTGGATGCGTATTCCCGCGCTGTCATCCGTGCGGCTGAGAGCGTGAGCCCATCGGTCGTCAACATAGGGGTTCACCATCAGTTAAGAAGCCGGTCCGCTGATCCGCGCCTTCCCGAGGAGGCACGTGCGGGTGGTTCTGGCTTTGTGTTTACCCCGGACGGCTTTATTCTTACCAATAGCCACGTCGTGCATAATGCAGATAGGATCGAGGTGACTCTCTCCGACGGCCGCCTTTTTCAAGCGCAGATGATAGGGGAAGATCCGGCCACCGACCTTGCCGTCATTCGAATCAACGCCCCGAACCTTCTTGCTGCAGAGCTTGGCGACTCGAAATCCATACGCGTGGGGCAATTGGTGGTAGCGATCGGAAACCCCTATGGCTTCCAATGCACAGTCACCGCCGGGGTGATCAGTGCCCTTGGACGCTCGCTCAGGTCCCAATCTGGCCGGTTAATAGATGACGTCATTCAAACCGACGCGGCGCTCAACCCTGGGAACTCCGGAGGGCCTCTGGTCACATCGAGGGGGGACGTCATAGGTGTGAATACGGCCATTATCCTCCCAGCCCAGGGCATCTGCTTTGCTATCGCCATTAATACGGCGAAGTATGTCGCTGGGCTTTTGATAAGAAATGGCAAGATCAGGCGCGGCTACATCGGTGTGGCCGGGCAAAATATCCCTCTTCATCGCCGCCTAGTGCGCTTCCATAACTTGCCGGTTGAGAGCGGGGTTGCGGTCATCTCAGTTGAGAAAAACAGCCCTGCACAAAGAGCTGGCTTGAGCGAAGGTGACGTCATCGTGGGCTACGGGGATCACCCCATTTCGAGCATCGATGACCTCCACCGGCTCTTGACCGAAGAACAAGTAGGGGCGAAGGTCCCGCTTACTATCCTTCGAAGGTCTGAGAAGACAGTGTTCCACGTAATCCCCGAGGAATCCAACGTCAGAGCCGACTCCTAGTTCCTAATAGACCGGACGTGAAAGATGCTTGAGTAACGCTGAATCGAGGTATATCTTGCTTCCATGAACGACCGTGGACTTTCGGGCCAGGAGGCGGACTATCTTAGCCGTCAGTACCAGACTCTTCTCGAAATCTCAGAATCGATTGTCTCGCACCGAGAACTCACCGAATTGTTCCATGATCTCACCCCGCGGCTTCATCGCGTGGTTCAGTTTGACTTTATTAATCTGATCCTGCACGAGCCGGAGCGCGATGTCATGCGATCGTATGTGTTGGAGTGCCCCGATCCCGATGCCACCTGCCCCTCCCAGGAATGCCCTATGGAAACGCCCGCGGGT
>Ga0114945_10002313_pt1 | contig 11253 bp, 11 predicted proteins | sample OV2TP3_FD_87194 | JGI IMG/M metagenome (GOLD analysis project Ga0114945, IMG submission 87194) | Hot spring microbial communities from Beatty, Nevada to study Microbial Dark Matter (Phase II) - OV2 TP3 | ecosystem: Environmental > Aquatic > Thermal springs > Hot (42-90C) | place: USA: Beatty... | reverse complement strand
GGCGCCGGCATGCGGCCGGGCGACGTGGTCATCATGAACGACGCCTATTGCGGCGGCATGCACCTTCCCAACGTCATCCTGCTCGCACCGTGCTACGCCGCGGAGCAGCTGCTCGGCTACGCCGTCACCATGGCGCACCACACCGACGTCGGCGGCCACGTGCCAGGAAGCGTCCCGGTCAACAGCCGCGACGTCTTCGGCGAAGGCCTGCGCATCCCGCCGATGCTGCTCGAGCGCGACGGGGCGCGCGATCGCACGCTGCTCGCTCTCATCGAGACGAACACCCGGCTGCCGAGGGACTTCTTCGGCGACCTGGAATCCCAGGCGAGCGCCTGCCGCACCGCGGAGCGGCGCCTCGCGGCGATCGCCGCGCGCTACGGCAACGACGTGGTGCTCGCCGCGATGGACGGCCTGCTCGATCGCAGCGAGCGCATGGCGCGCGCCGAGATCGCGCGGCTTCCCGACGGCGACTACAGCTTCGAGGAGTTTCTCGACAACGACGGCATGGACGGGCCGCCGCAGCGCATCTTCGTGACGCTGCGCATCCGCGGCGAGGAGCTGGAGGCGGACTTCACGGGAACGGCGCCGCAGGTGCCCACCGCGATCAATTCGCCGCTCGCGTACTCGCGCTCGGCGTTCTACCTCACGGTGCGCTCGATCATGTCGCCGGAAATCCCGAACACGGCGGGGTTTTTTCGCCCGCTGCGGATGGTGGCGCCCGAGGGCACGCTGGTGAACCCGCGCTTTCCTGGCGCGGTCGGCGCGATGGGCGTCACCGGCTACCGGCTCACCGACTGCATCTACGGGGCGCTCGCCAAGGCCGCGCCGCATCTGGTGCGCGCCGCGAGCGAGGGCGGTACCACGCGCTACACCTTTGGCGCAACCGTCGAGGGGCGGCCGAGCATCCTGAGCGAGGCGCTGGTCGGCGCCTGGGGCGGCCATGTACGCCATGACGGCATCGACGGCGTCGCCAACATCGCGGCGAACATGGCCAACTCGCCGGTCGAGATGGTGGAAAGCACTTATCCGGTGATGGTGGAGGAATACGGCTTCGAGCCGGACTCCGAGGGCGCCGGCCGCCGCCGCGGCGGGCTGGGCGTTCGCCGCAAGGTGCGCCTGCTCGCGCCGGAGGGCGGCGTGCTGCAATTGCGCTCCGGCCGGGCGCAGCAGCGCCCTTGGGGGTTCGACGGCGGGCGCGAAGGCACCACCTGCCGCAACCTGCTCAATCCCGGGACGCCGCAGGAGCGCGCGCTGCGAGGCACCGAGACCATGCACGTTCCTGCCGGAACGGTGTACCTGCACGTGACGCCGGGCGCGGGCGGCTACGGCCCGCCGCAGGAGCGCGAGCCGGAGCTCGTCGCGCGCGACGTGCGCGACGGCAAGATCTCGGTCGCGCGTGCGCGGGATGTCTACCGCGTGGCGGTAGGTACTGACGGTGTCGTAGACGCGGCCGAGACCGCACGCCTGCGCAGCTGATGGGCTTCTCGATCGGCGTCGACATCGGCGGCACGTTCACGGACGTCGTCCTGATCCGGGAGGACGGGCAGGTGCATATCGCGAAAGGCATCTCGACCACGGCGGCGTACGAGCGCGGCATCCTGCACCTCGTGCGCCGGCTGCTCGAGGAGCTGGATCTCGACGCGGCCGACTGCCGCGCCATCGTGCACGGCACCACGGTCGCGACCAACGCCATCATCGAGCGCAAGGGCGCGCGTACCGGCCTCGTCACGACGCGCGGATTTCGCGACGTGCTCGAGCTGCGGCGCATCCGCATCCCCAAGCTCTACGACCTCAACTGGGAGAAGCCCGAGCCGCTGGTGCCACGCTATCTCAGGCTGGAGGTCGAGGAGCGGATGACCCATCGCGGCGAGAGGTATTTTCCACTGGACAGGGATTCCGTCAGACGCGCGGCAGGGGTGCTGAAGGAGCAGGGCGTCGAATCGGTGGCGGTGTGCCTCATCAACGCCTATGCCAACTCGGCGCACGAGCAGGCCGTGCGCGACCTGCTGCACCAGGCAGTGCCGGGCATGCACGTCACGCTTTCTTCCGAGGTGCTGCCCGAGATGCGCGAATACGAGCGCACCAGCACCACGGTGATCAACGCCTACGTGATGCCGGTCATGAAGCGCTATGTCGAGTCGCTCGAAGGCGGGCTGCGCGGCGCCGGGTTCCGCGTGCCGCTACTGCTGATGCAGTCGAACGGCGGCACCATGTCAGCCGAGCTCGCCTGCGAGACGCCGATGCACGTCATCGAGTCGGGCCCGGCGGCCGGCGTGATCGCCGCGCACCGCCTCGCGCGCAGCGCCGGCATCGCCAACGCCGTCGCCCTCGACATCGGCGGCACGACCGCGAAAGCCAGCCTGATCGAGGAGGGCAGGCTCACCTACGCCAAGGAATACGAGGTCGGCGCCGGCTTCACGCGCGCCGGTCGCATGTCGCGCGGCGGCGGCTATGTGCTGCGCGCGCCGACCATCGACATCGCGGAGATCGGCGCCGGCGGCGGCAGCATCGTGTGGATCGACGCCGGCGGCGCGCTCCGCGTCGGCCCGAGGAGCGCGGGCGCCAGCCCCGGCCCGGTGTGTTACGGCTTCGGCGGCACCGAGCCGACGCTGACCGACGCCTGCGCCGTGCTCGGCTACCTCGATCCCGCGGGACTCGCCGGCGGGGAAGTGCCTCTCGATCTTCCTTCCTCGAAAGAATCTCTCGGAAAGGTCGCAAAGCAGTTGAGCATGGAAATCGACGACCTCGCGCACGGCGTGTATCGCATAGCCGTGTCCAACATGTGCCGCGCCATCCGCGCGATATCGATCGAGCGGGGCAAGGACCCGCGCGATTTCGACCTGATCGCGTTCGGCGGTAATGGCCCGCTCTTCGGCGCGGAGGTTGCGCGCGAGCTCGAGCTGCCGCGGGTCGTCGTGCCGCCGGCCGCGGGCATCTTCTCGGCGTTCGGGCTGCTCTATTCCGACCTCGAGCACCATTTCACGCAGACGCTCCTCGGGCGCGTGGACCGCACGGAGCCCGCGGCGGCGGAAGGGCTCTGGGCGCGGCTCGAAGCGGAGGCGCTGCGCGCGCTGGAGCGCGAAGGCTACCCCCCCGAACGTTCGAAGCTGCAGCGCTTCGCAGAGCTCAGGTATCTCAGCCAGTCGCACGAGTTGTCGGTACCCTGGCAAAAAACCCTCGGCGAGCTTGCCGCCCGGTTCGAAGAGGAGCACGAGCGCACCTACGGCCATCGCGGGCACGACAGCATCGTCGAGCTGGTGAACCTGCACCTCGTCGCGAGCGGCGTCGCCGAGCGCCCGCGCGTGCCGGCCGCGCTGCAATACCGGCAACAGTTTTCAGGCGTCTCCGGCGAGCGCCGCTGCTACTTCGGGCCCGACGCGGGCTGGATGACGGCGCGCACCATGGCGCGCTCGGCCCTGGCCGGCAGGCCGCTCGCCGGGCCGATCGTGATTCGCGAGCTCGACACCACGTTGCTCGTGCCGCCGGGCTTTTCCGCCACCCTCGACCGCGATTCCAACATCGTCCTCACACCACAATGAACGAGATGCGCTACGTCTCCCCGACCGGGATGATCGGCTCGGGGTTCCAGGAAGCCTCGCTCAAGCGCGTGCTCGCGCGAGACCCGGCTTTCATCGGCTGCGACGCCGGCTCGACCGACGACGGCCCCTACCAGCTCGGCGCAGGCAAGCCGATGTTCGCGCGCCAGGCCTGCAAGCGTGATCTGCGCCTGCTCATCTTGGCTGCGCTGCAGAGCCGCATCCCGCTGCTCGTGGGCAGCTGCTGCGGCGCGGGCGGCCGCCTGAATCTCGAGTGGACCTGGGACATCGTCCAGGAGATCGCGCGCGAGGAGGGCGTGAGCTTCAAGGCGGCGCTGATCGAAGCCGAGCCGCCGCGCGAGTATCTGGTGCGCAAGTTCCGCGAGGGCCGCATCCGGCCGCTCGACCCGGCGCCGGCGCTCGACGAGGCGCTCCTCGCATCCGCGGATCACGTCGTGTGCATGATGGGCGTCGAGCCGTTCCAGGAGGCGGTGGACAACGGCGCCCAGGTGGTTCTCGCCGGGCGCTCGAGCGATACCTCGATCTTCGCCGCCCTGCCGGTCAAGGCCGGCTTTGCACCCGGGCTCGCCTGGCATGCGGCCAAGATCCTCGAATGCGGGGCCGCGGCGGTGGTCAACCGCTTCACGCCGGACGGCATGCTGTGCACGATGCGGCACGACGAGTTCATCGTCGAGCCGGCCAACCCGGAGATGCGCTGCACGCCGGTGAGCGTCGCCGCGCACACGCTTTACGAGAACGCCGATCCCTACCTGCTCTACGAGCCCAGCGGAGCCCTCGATACCCGCAACGCGGTGTACGAGGCGGTCGATGAGCGCTGCGTGCGGGTGCGCGGCAGCGGTTTTCGCCCCGCGCCGTACACGGTAAAGCTCGAGGGCGCGAAGCTCGCCGGCTACCAATCGCTGGTGATCGGCGCGGTGCGCGACCCGGTGATCCTCGGCCAGCTCGACGAGTGGCTCGCCTCGATGCGCAGGCGCATCGTCGAGCGCATCGACAGCATCTTCGGGCGCGACATGAGCGGCCGCTATCACATGAACCTCCGCGTCTACGGACGCGACGGCGTCATGGGGCCGCGCGAGCCGGAGCGCGGGCGCATCGGCCACGAGGTCTGCCTGCTGCTCGATTTTCTCTGCGACGACCAGGAGACCGCGCATACCATGGCGGCAAGCGGCGGCCACATCGCGCTGCATCACCCGGTGCCCGAGTGGCACGGGCTGATCTCCGGCCTTGCCTTCCCGTACGCGCCGCATGTCATCGACCGCGGGCCGGTGTACCGTTTCATGCTCAACCACGTGCTCGAGCTCGATTCTCCGATGGAGCCGTTCCGCATCGACTACCGGAGGCCCTGAACGCCATGGCGCGACTGCGAGACCTGGCGAGGATGATCCGCAGCAAGAACGCCGGCCCCTTCGAGCTGACGATCGACATCATCTTCGCCGACCAGCCGACCTACCTGCGCGTCAAGCAGAGCGGGGTAGTCAGCCGCCAGTTCATCGCGCGCATGTTCGGCATCGATGCCGAGCGGGTTCGCCTGTTCCATTACGACCCGGCCTACGCGATCAAGGCGACGGTGCCGCGCTACACGGTATCCGGCGATCCCGACGAGACCGACGTCTTCGCCGGCCAGCAGTACGCGCAGCTCGTGAACCTCGAAATTCCGGAGCGCTGATACGGTCGGCACCCGCAAGCCCGGCTATTTACCGGGTGTATACTTCGCGTATCTATCCGGAGGGCGCATGAAGACGGCGAAGGTATTCAAGCACGGCAACAGCCAGGCCGTGCGCCTGCCCAAGGAATTCCGTTTTGACTCCGACGAAGTGTTTGTCAAGCGCGCATCGGGCGGAGTCCTGCTGTTGCCCAAGCGGATCACCATGGAGCAGCTCGACGGAATCCTGAGCGGTTTTCGCGGCAAGTTCGAGCGCCGCCAGCCGCCGATGCAGAAAAGGCGCTGGCGATGATCTATATGCTGGATACGGATACACTGGGCTTCCTGATCAACCGCGCACCCGGCGTCGAGCGGATCAAGCGCCGCATATCCGGACGCTCGCCTGGCGAGGTGAGACTGTCGGCCATCGTGCTTGCCGAGGTGCAGTATGGTTTTGCCTCCGGCGATGTTAGCGTGGAACGCCGCGAGACGCTCACTGCGCTACTGGACATTTTCGGTATCGATGACTTTCCGGCAGAGGCTGCACAGGATTACGGTGATATCCGGGCGGATCTCGAGCGTCGCGGCCAGCGCATTGGCCCTTATGATCTGCTGATCGCTGCGCACGCGCGTCACGTAGGAGCGACGCTGGTGACGAACAACGAGCGCGAGTTTCGCCGCGTGCCCGGGCTCGCGGTACAGAACTGGTTACGCGGCTAGATCTCGCTTTGAAGCTGCCGCGCGAACGCATCCCGTATTCCGCCATCGTCGACCGTCCGCCGCTCAAGCTGCCGGGCGGCGCGCGCATGGCGGTATGGACCATCGTCAACGTCGAGGAATGGTCGATCGAGCGCGCTATGCCGCGCGCGGCGCTGCCGCCTCCGTATGGACAACCTCTGCTGCCGGACCTGCCGAACTGGGCGTGGCATGAATATGGGATGCGGGTGGGGTTTTGGCGTTTTTTGGAGGTATTGAATCGATTCCATGTAAAGGCGACGCTGGCAATCAACGGCTCGGTCTGCAAGAGCTATCCGCGCGTCGCTAGCGCGGCGCTGGAGGCCGGCTGGGAGTTCCTGGGCCACGGCTACGTCCAGCGGCCGATGCATCATGTCGAAGATCAACGCGCAGCCATCCATCAAACGATCCAAGAGATAAGAACCTTTACAGGAAAGGCACCGCGCGGCTGGGAGAGCCCCGGGCTCACCGAGACCTACGAGACCATCGATTACCTCGCCGAGGCCGGCATCGAGTACGTCGCCGACTGGGTGCTCGACGATCAGCCGTGCACCATCCAGACCGCGAGCGGTCCGATCGTCTCCGTGCCCTACACCGTCGAGATGAACGACATCGCGATGATGGCGCTGCAGGGCCATCCCTCGGAGGAATGGCTGCGCCGCGGCGTCGATCATTTCGACCGCCTTTACGCCGAGTCCGAGAGAATCACGCGCGTGATGGCGATCAGCGTCCATCCCTACATCACCGGCGTGCCGCACCGCATCGGCTATCTCGAGAGGCTGTACGAATACATCCTGCAACGGCCCGGGGTTCTGATGTGGACCGGAGAACAGATTCTTGACTGGTATAAAGACGCACGCTGAGCTCTGGGGCAGGGCAGAGCAGCTCCTTCCCGTGCTGCGCGAGCGGGCAGCGAAGAGCGAGGAGCTGCGCCGCATTCCCGACGAGACGCTGCGCGACTTCCACGATGCGCAGCTCTTCCGCATCCACCAGCCGCGGCGCGTCGGCGGCGCGGAGCTCGAGTTCGTCGCGGTGGTGACCTTCGGCGCGCTGCTCGCGCGCGCCTGCGCCTCGACGGCCTGGAACTGGGTGAATTTCGCCGCGCACCACATGATGCTCGGCATGTTCCCGCCCGAGGTGCAGGACGAGATCTGGAGCGCCTCGCGCGACGCGCTGATCGCTTCGTCATTGGTGTTCCCGGCGGGCAAGGCGCGCAAGGTGAAGGACGGCTACGTGATCACCGGGCGCTGGCCGTTCTCGAGCGGCGTCGATCCCAGCGACTGGAACATGCTCGCCGGGCTCGCCTGGCTCGACGACAACGCGCCGCCCGAGCAGCGCGTCTTTCTCCTGCACCGCTCGCAGTACAAGGTCATCGACAACTGGTACGCGGGCGGGCTGCGCGGCACCGGCAGCAAGGACGTCGAGGCGACCGAGCAGTTCGTGCCCGAGCACCGCACGCTCGCGGTCGCCGACACCAAGGGCGGGCCGACGCCGGGCAGCGCGGTCAATCCCGGGCCGCTCTTCCAGATGCCGGTATTCGCGCTCTTTCCGTACATGCTGTCGGGGGTCGCGCTCGGCATCGCCGAGGGATTGATCTCCGATTTCTCCCCCGGGAGCGGACGCATGACGGGGGCCCGCATCGCGGAAATCCAGAGCACGCAGATCCGCTTCGGCGAGGCGAACGCCTACGCGCGCGCTTCGCGGCTCGTCCAGGAGACGAATTGCCGCGAAGTCCAGAAGCTGATCGCCGAAGGCAAGGTGCCCGATGCGAAAACCAAGGCCCGCTATCGCCTCGAGGGCGCGTACGCGGTCGAGTGGGCGGTGCGCGCGGTCGACGTGATGTTCGGCCTCGCGGGCGCGAGCGGGCTTTACGAATCCGGCCACGTGCCGCGCGCGTTTCGCGACGCGCACGCGGTGAAGCAGCACTTCTCCTTCAATACCGACATTGCCGGCACCACCTACGGCCGCGTCGCGCTCGGCCTGCCCGGCGACAACCCCACGCTGTAGCGCCAGGCGATCGGCACGCTCCTTGCTCGGATGGTGGAATACCCCTTCGGGGGAATCCACCGATGGAAAGGAGCGAATCCATGAGATTCAGTCAGTTGGTCATTGCAGGCGCGGTGGCACTCGCGTTCGGTGTGATCGCGGCCGAGGACAAAGCCAAGCAGGACAGCCGGGCAAGCGGACAGAGCCCCTCGATGAGCCAGGAAAAAAGCGGCCCGGCAGCGAGCGGCGCGACCTCGGGCGGCCAATCGCAGGCGAAATCCGAGAGCTCCAACGTCGTGAAGCAGGCGCAGGAGAAGCTCTCTGCGGCAGGCCACAACCCCGGGGTGGCGGACGGCAAGATGGGGCCGAAGACGCAGAAAGCCTTGAAAGATTTCCAGCAGGCGAAGGGTATCGAGGCGAGCGGGCAGCTTGACCAGAAGACGCTCGCCGCCCTCGGCGTGGGCGAAGGCGCTACGGCGGCGACCGGCGCGACCTCGCAGCCCGCCAAGTCGGAAAGCTCGGCCTCCGGCTCGACGTCCGGCTCGAGCGAGCAGCCGAAGGAAAAGTCGAAGTACTGAGGTGAAGCGAGCCGAAAAGGCGGAGAGCGTCGCTCTCCGCTTTTTTTGTTCCCGCGAACAGGCATGAGCGTTGCAGGGACGCCGGCATGGAGCCCGTCGAGCACCTGCTGAGAAGCGACAGGCGCGCCGTGCTGCCGCTCACGCGGCAGCTGCTCCTCTATCTCGATCCGTTCGCCCTTTTCAAGGATGCGTCGCGCGGCCCGCTGCACGCGCGTGAGCGCGCGCTTTCCTATAACCGCGCGACGCGCTGGATGCTGGTTCCGTACCTGCGGCGATGGCTGCTGATTGCGGCGACGCTGTTCCTGGGAATCGCGCCGGCGGAGGCGGCCGCCGCGCAGGAGTCGCTGTTCATCATTCCGACGGCGGCGCTCGCCGTGGGCTTCTGCATTGCAGTGGCGGTGATCGCGTGCACCGCCGCGGCCTATCTCTTGCTTGGGGTTTCTCGCAGAACTCACTGAAAGGAGACCCCAATGCGTGTAAGCGAGGCGATGACGCGCGAGGTGCGGCTGGCGAACCCCGGGCAGAGCATCCGCGAAGTGGCGAAGATCATGGCCGAGATCGACGCCGGCGCCATGCCGGTGGGCGAAAACGATAAGCTGGTGGGCATGATCACCGATCGCGACATCGCGATCCGGGCCGTGGCGCTGGGCAAGGGCCCCGACACGCCGGTGCGCGACGTGATGAGCGACGACCAGGTGATGTACTGCTACGAGGACGAGGACCTCGACCACGTCGCGAAGAACATGGGCGACGTGCGCGTGCGGCGCCTGCCGGTGATGAATCGCGAGAAGCGCCTGGTGGGCATCGTGTCGCTTGGCGATGTTGCGGTGAGCGAGAAGAAGGCGGCCACCAAGGCGGTGAGCGGCGTATCGCGCCCGGGCGGGCCTCATACCCAGACTACAAGGACATAGAAGCTTCGTTGCGCTGCACCTGGGAGCCCGGAGTGCCGATCGCCACCGGGCGCACCAGCGAGCCGCAGCCGCCGCGCACGCGCAGCGGAAGGATGATGGTGCACGAGATCCAGACCCTGTCGCGCGCGAGCTCGTCGAGCTTGGCGTTCTGGATCTGGTGGATGCCGGCTTCCACCAGGCAGTGGTGGTGGATGGCGAAAGGCAGGCCCTTCGGATAGCCGTCCGCCGGGGGCGCTTCACCCTTGAGCTGGCCGTGGTTCACGGCGTCGGTGAACGGGTTGTCGAGCGCCACCAGCACCACGGCTTTTTCTCCCAGGTAGCGCGCGGCGTCGTAGCCCAGCCCCGGCCCTTCGGTGTAGTAGCGCTTCTCGGGCTCGGGGTCGCCCCAGTTCTCGCCCCAGCCGGTGTGGATGTAGAGCACGTCGCCCGGAAGGATTCCGCGCCGCTCGAGCCCCTGCGCCTCGAGCATGGCTTCGATGTGGTCCGCGGTGATGGTCGTGCCCGGCGCGAGCGTCCTGCCGCCGCCCACGTGCGCCTTGGCGTCGAGCAGCACCGCCGTGGTGATGATCGGCGGCACATTATGGATGCCGAGCTTCATGAGCATCGATGACGGTTCGGGCTTCACCTCCTTTTGGCGGAACCCGCCGTAGTAGAACGCCTGGTCGACGGGAAACTCCCCGCTGCCGTCCCAGGCCTCGGCCACGGCGCCGAAGTGGCCGAGAGCGTCCACGTGCGTGCCCTGCGCGCCCTGGTCGCCGGTCAGCGTCTCCATGTTGGACGCGTGCACGGCGTTGCGCATGCCGCGCGTGGGACGCGGCTGCAGCTTCAGCGGGTTGGAGAACGGCGAGCTCGGCATGGCGTTGGAGATTTCGTGCGACAGCTCGTAACATTTCGCGCCCGGCGCCATCAGGTATGGCGCGCAGCGCCACCAGGTGCCCGGCCCGAGCGTGTTCGCCATGCCGCGCTCGTCGCCCTTCGGCCATGGCGGCAGCGGGACGGCCGGAGCTTTCGACGCTTGGTTCATGTCGCGTTTCTCCCGAGGGTCCATCCAGGCTTGATCGTCCCTTGCGCGCGCTCGAGGGCGAAGCCCTGCTGGTAGGCGGCGCGCGTGATCAGCACGAATTTGAGCGCCCAGCCGCTCGCAACAACGGCAACGCCTGCCAACGGCGAAAAACCAATCAAAACCAATGGAAGGACGAAGCCTCCCCAGAACATCCACCCACGGCAGCCGCGCAGCACTTCCAGAGTCCGGGTCGGAGCGCCATCGCGCTCGAGCGACTGGCGGTATGCGCTCCAGGCCAGGGCGCGCAGCGCGACCAGCGCGGCCAGCAGGTACGGCGCGGGCAGCGCGAGCGCGAGAAGCCCGGCGCCCTCCGCGAGGCTGGTGAGCACGATCAGCGGCACGATGCGCCCGGTGCGCCAGGCCGGGATGCCCTTCGATTCCCTGAGGATCATCGCCTGGGCAAGCAGGAAGCATAGCGCTGCGACGGCGGCCGCCACCCCGAGCGAACCTGTCCACAGATAAAAGCCTGCAAGCGGAAAGAAAACGCCGGCGAGCCAGGCTTCGCGCGACATCCACGAGCGCTGCGGCTGCCGCAGCACGTAAAGAAAGCGCAGCGGCCGTCCGATCTTGAAGAACAGGATCCCCAGGCCGAGCGCGATGAGGCCGAGCGCGGCGGCGCCGGACGCTGGCAGCGAAAACCACACGGAAAAGGCGAACAGCGCCGCGCCGCTGCCGCCGAGCAGAAAGTTCGCCGCCGCCTTCCAGTCCCAGTGCTGCTGGCGCCTTGGCTCGATGCCTTCGCCTTTTACAGGGGTATTCGCCGCGGGCGCGGCCGGCGTAT
>Ga0114945_10002310_pt1 | contig 11265 bp, 15 predicted proteins | sample OV2TP3_FD_87194 | JGI IMG/M metagenome (GOLD analysis project Ga0114945, IMG submission 87194) | Hot spring microbial communities from Beatty, Nevada to study Microbial Dark Matter (Phase II) - OV2 TP3 | ecosystem: Environmental > Aquatic > Thermal springs > Hot (42-90C) | place: USA: Beatty... | reverse complement strand
ATCCGCCTGGACGAGTGTGCGCGTAAAGGCGGAGATGTCTGGAATGTCCACGCGCCTTGATAAATCACGCAACGCATCACGACGGCGCTTGCCCATGCGAATTTCTTGCAGAACCATGCCGAGCTCCTCCGTTAAGGGGCAGCGCCGAAATTCGCGGACCACACGGGTCATCGCCCCCATGAAATCGGTCCCCGCCTCGACGCACAAGCTCAAGAGGTCCACCATCTCCGGCAAATCCCTGGCAATCGCCTGCTGCCGTGTCTTGATCCGCGCCTTCAGCCACAGGTGCGGCAGCAGGAAGCCGACGGCGCCGACGGCCGTAAACATGAGCCAATTGACCTTCAGCGGTCCCACCCACGTGACATAGAAGGCCATGGCACAGAGCGCGGTGATCTCCTGCAGGCCCAGGAACTCCACCGCGTTCAGCGCGACGTGGCCGGCGGTGAGGTGTCCGCCGAGGCGCTGTTTCATGCCGTCGAGGCGCGGCGAACGGTTCACCGGCTCCAGCACCCGGAGCGCCTTCGCGACCGGCGAGGGACGATGCGGAGCTGCTCCTCCGACGGGCAACGCCACCTCAGCCGTGAGACGCTGACGGATCGCCTGCTGCGAGGGATCCGGCACCAGCGCCAGGATGAGGAGCACCGCGCACGCCACGGTCAAGCAGAACAGCATCACGAGCATCATCGGCTCACACCTTCACCTTCGCAAACAGCCAGATCAGCCCTGCGCCGATAATTTCCAAGCCCACCGCTGCCATCAGCAGCATCTTGCCGACCTGATCGTGCAGGAACACGTCAAAAAAGTGCGGGTTCATCTGATACGTGATCGCCGCAAACGCAATGGGCAGGATCATCATGATGTAGCCCTGGGCCTTCGCCATGAAGGTGAGGGCCATCACGCGTTCTTGAATCTTGCGGCGGTCGCGGATGGTCTCGACCAGCCGCGAGAAGACCGCGGTCACATCGCCTCCGGTTTCGCGCGCCACCAGGATGGCGGTGATAACCAAATTCAGATCATCCGACGGAACCCGCTTGTTGAGGCGCACGAGCGAATCGTTCAAGGACACCCCCATTTTGTTTTCCTTGACGACCAAGCCGAACTCCTGGGAGATGGGCGGCGGCATTTCTTCCGTGACGACCTCAATCGCTTGCAGGATGCTGAGGCCCGCCTTCAGCGAACTCGAGAGCAACATCAGCGCATCCACCAACTGAGCTTCAAACTTACGCTTGCGCATGGCCTTCTGCTGCTCAATGGCCAGCTTGGGAACCAGCGCTCCCACGGCCACGCCGGCGACCACGCCGATCCACGTGCGGAGGAGCAACAGCCCCAGGGCCGCGCCGACGGCTGGGGCAATGAGGAAGAGGCGCGTGAGTTTCTCCTGTGGGACCTCCATAAACATCGTATCGAACTCTCCCCGCGCCCACGTGGTTTTGGTCTGCATGTAGTTGGTGGCGCGCCGTTGGAATAGCGGATACGCCACCGCCACCGCAATCCCGCAGCAGAGCGTGCTCAGGGCAAAGATGGGGAGTAAGCCCACTAACGGAACGACAGCGAGCAGCCAGGAGCTCGCCGTGAGCAGTGAGCAGTAAGTAGTGAGTAAGGTCACGTCTTTCCTCCCAACCGACTGGTCACCAAACCCTGGAGCAACCGGCTCACGTGCTCCAGCGCATCCAACGTTTCCTGGAACAGGTCATGCTGCACGTATCCCAAGCGCTGAGCAATCTCTAATTGCGTATCAAGCTCGCTGAGCGAGCCGCGCGCGATGAAGTAGAATTGGAGCTTCTCCTTATTGTTAGATCGGGCAGCACCCTCGGCAATATTGCTGGGAATGGAGACGGCTGCCCGACGCATCTGCGCGGCTAATCCAAAGTGCTCTCGCGTCGGAAAATCCTCTGTCATGGCATAAATCCGCTCAACCATGTTCATGGTCTCTTGCCACACCAACAGTCGTTTGTGTGGTTTGTCGCTTCGGTCACGTCCCGTCGCCATCACTCCCTGACTCACTGCTAACTCACTCACTGACTCACTCCGTTTCCGTTTCTGGATCGTAGAGTTGGCCCGCGCTAAAGGTGTCCCCCGCTTCCTTCCAGCGACCATTCATCGCACCCAGCAGGAGCCGCTGGACAGCGATCAACGCCGCCACAATCACCGCGATCATGATCGCGTACTCCACGTAGGTCAATCCGCGTCTGGCAGTGAGTAAGTGAGCAGTAAGTAGTGAGTCAGGAAGTGAGGGGCCCGGTGGTGCGTACCCTAACTCACTGCTGACTGCTAACTGCTCACCGTTTCCTGCTGAGGGCTGATTACCTGCTCGTCGCACGGCGTACCCCCCTGACTCGCTGCATCTGGATAACTCCAATCATGGTTTGGTCGAACTGAGGTACCCGCTGCACCAGCAGGGTCACTGATGAGGTGGCGTCTTCGAAAAAGAGCATCGTTCTTTCCGAGCCTGAGACCACCGCCGAGGCCATCTGCACTAAGGCGGGATCTGACGTCTCCCGCCACCCACTAAGTGGCATCACGCGCCGATAGTGCTCGACCACGGCCTCAGGGGAGTCGGTGGTGGCGTAGTTGACCGTCTGCGCGCGCTGATGTTCCGTGCCACTCACCGCTCGCGCCCCTGGGTAGCGCGGCACGCCTACAATATCCCGAACAGACTGCTCCCCCCATCCTTCCGCATTGAAGGTGATTCGGTCGAGATCCGTACGCGTTGCGGCGCGCGCAATCTCTTCAGGGCTTTCCGTCCACTGGTTCACAAACACCAGACTTTCCCTGCGACCTTGGACGACTTGCGTGTTGATGACCACGTGCTCTCTCCCGCGGTTCGATTGACGGTTAAAGGCCTGTACCGCCACCTGCGTATCCCTATACCCATGGCCGGCCTCCCAACCATCCCGCGCCAAGGTTGAGCTGTAGTACTGCACGACCTCCGTCGGTGGAAGGGAGGTAGTGTATTGGGTCACATGCGCCGGCTGATTGCCGACGAGGACCTCCTTCGCCTGCACGAGTTTGGCGTGGGGCGGCGCTGGAAGTGTTGAGGCAGCCCACAGTGTTGTCACGAACACCATCGCCAGCGCGCTCCCGATCCCGATCAAGAAGGCTCGACGCCACATGCGACTCACCTCACATCCTTCAAATACGCTTCAAAATGGGACGACTTGATGCCCAGCAGGTTGTAGTCGCCCCCGGAGGACTCGCCAGGACCTCCGATGGCCGGCATGCCAGCGGGCAATCCTTCGATCTTACCCGTGCCTTGGCCGCCATACCGGGCTGTGGCCTTCGACTCAATGGGTTGATACTCGGGGTGATACGCCATCTGAAAGAGGCGTAAATCCGCTGACTCGGCTGTATGCGTGACGGTTACCTTCACCTCATCATCCCCTTCCATGCCATCGTTCGTCAGCGAGATCGAGCTGGGGGAGAAGGCCAGGGCTGGCAAAAAAGGCATCGGGACTGGTGGAGTGGTCGTGGGTAATGTTGTCACGTTGAGCCACGGCACCTCCACGACGTATTTGATCCCCTTGGGCACAAAAAAGCTCACCGGAACGGGTGCGCATGGCGTGTCAGGGACACAGACCGGAGGGGGCTCGTAATAGAAGATGGTCAACGGCGCGAACAAGGGGATGGGGGACTGTCGCGGCACGTTGGCCTTCACTTGCACCTTCCGATACCCTCGGTCTAGCTCATCAGGCGAGCGGTCCCAGGGAAACTTGTCGTCGCCAACCCATTTCCCTTCGTCGTCCCGTTGAGCGTCCAACCACTCGCCAAGATCTTTGTCCTCGTCTAAGTGCTTCCCATCAATTCCCGCGTTGATGAAGGCATAGGTATAGGCGCTGCTCTGCGCGGCGTTGTAGGCGAGACTCGAGGAGTTCATGGATATCTCGATGAGACTCCACTGGCCACCTAGGAAGGCCGTCCACATGTCCAGCGCTTCCCGATGGTTGTACAGCGGAGCAAATGCTGTGATGGCGGCTTGAATCTCGTACAACACATAGGCACTGCTCATCGCAAAGCTGATCGCTGCGGCATTATTCGAGTTACTCGCCAGCCACGAGGCGCCCGCCAAGGCGCCGGCATCGGCGGCGTTGGCGGTGTGCGTGCGCTCGATTGCGACCATCCCGATGTTCGTCATCGCCATGAAGAGGACCAGGATCACGGCCATGAGGAGGAGGAAGTAGGTCGCCACCTGACCACAGGCGCCGCGAGGACGTGGACGGTAAGGGCGGTGTAGCGAGTGAGTCTTCCGGGACACTAACTCGTTGCTGACTGCTCGCTGCTTGCTCGCAGGGCCTGACCGCGCCTGATTGAGCCAGAGGAACCAGTGAGCTTTCCGCGGGCGCGTCATTGGTCGCCCTCAAACAACGTCAGGTCAGGCATCTGGTACTCGTTGAGCTTCCAGGCGCCAGTGGATATCCCACCGCCGGGACCTTTTGTGGGTTCGGGCGCCTGTTCGTAGAAGGCGCTCGCCTGAGGGCCTGCGGCGTCCAAGCGCGACTGCTGATACTCGCGCTCTCGTTCGATGAAACTCAGTGAAAACCAGCCCCAAATCTTGAGCGCCGCCACCAGGAACAAGACGATGACCACCATCGCCACCGTCGCCTCAACCGCCGCTTGCCCTGCGCGGCTGCGCCGCAGTGAGTGAACAGTGCGCAGTGAGTCAGTGAGTACGGGGAGGCGTTTCCGGTGCCCTAACTCACTGCTGACCGCTGACTGCTGACTCCCCGTGCTCACGTTACCTAACCGGCGTCTCATAGTCACGCTCCGAGGTATGGGGGAGGGTTTGGGTAGTAAGGATGCGCTTCTTTCCCTTCCTCTGAATGTAGGACGTAATCTGCTCGGTTTCTGTAACGCTCTTCGTTGAACTCACCACGCCCTCGCGTTCTTGCTTCGCTAACTCCACATCCATCTCCACGACCTTGTACTGATCGCCGCTCAAGCCTTCTCCTTTTTTATCTTCGAAGTCGAAGTCTTGGGACTCCTTCTTGAATCGCTCATTGTTGACCTCGATGATGATCGGTGACTCGCTCGATGGGTTCACCCCTCCTTTTTCTCGCATATTGAGCAGGGTGCGTCCCCACAAGACACTGCCGCCGCCACCCGACCGCGAGCGGGGCGAGAGGACAAACGGGGTGGAGGCATCTGGCATAAGGCGATCTTCCGCGAGCGTGAAGGAGGCAGGCCCGTCGAACTCCCAGGCCTCTGGCAGGACTTTCCGGAAGCCTTCCTGGGTGAGCTCATGCTGATAGGTCAGAGTGAGGCCAAAGCGGATGAAGATGGACAACACCACTAAGAGGAGGGCGCCGAAGATGGCGAGTTCGACCATCGTCTGCCCTTGATTCGTCCAGCGTTTTGCGTATCGCGGCAACGCGGAGGCGTATCGTCCAACGTCAGACGTGTGACGCAGAACGAAACGCGCCTCGTCGCCGCGGGACGCTTGACGTTTGACCCTGTTATTCAAACAACGGGTTCGCCACTGCATCGTGTACCCCTACGGTTCCGGTTTCCGTGGTGGTCTCGTCCACGCTAGAGTCAACGTGCGACCGATCCTTATCTGGCCCAATCATGGTGACGATCTGGTCCTGTTCGATATGCATGGTGATGCGCTCATCGCTCGTCATGTGGCCTGGGAGATACTGCGTCTCGCCAATCGCATTCGCGGCGTTCCGCAGTTCGCCGGTGACGCTGCGTTTCAGGTACAATTCCACCCCCAACAGGCCCGCCACGCCGACGGCCAACAACAGCGCGTATTCCAACATGATTTTCCCGGCGTCCCCTTTCATCGTCTCACGTCCCTACTCGAGTTCCATGTAGCGCTCGGTCCCTGTCCGCGCATTGCTCCGGTCGTACGTCGAGGTGCGGCCAACAGCCCCTTGATCGCGCTGCTCAACGGCTTGCTCGTTCACTTGGCTGGTCGTGGCATACTCAGCGCTGGTCTCTTCGTACGCGCGAGGGAAGGACTTGGCTTGGGTGGCGCGACCGGTGGTATCGTCGTCAGCAATGCGGAGGAGATCGTCGGTAGAGGTCTTCAGGCGCGCTTGGATGCCGCGCTGCATGTACGTGCGCATCCCCACGAGCGCAGCCATCACCAGCGCCAGCAGGATGGCTAACTCAGTAAAGCTCTGTCCGCGAGCACGCAGCCCTCTGATGTTCATCGTTAGGATCCCTCTCCCATCCGTCTCGAAGGGCTAGTGGGTCACAGACGAAGTTTCGTCAATCTCCCGCGTCTGCTGCGTGTCGATCCCAATGGTTGAGACCTGCTTGCCGCCCGCGGTGACCTCATCGGTGCGCGACTGCTTACTGCTGATCTTCGTGGTGTACTTCCCGGTGGCGGGATCCCATTGGGAGCCGATCTGATCTGCGCTCTCCCGCAACCGGCCTTGGGAAGCCCCTTTGAGGTAGTACTGCATCGCCACCAACGCCGCAATCACCACCGCGATCAAGAGCGCGTACTCGACCGTACTTTGGGCCGTTGTGTGTTTCACCCAGCGTGCTTTCATGGATTGCTCCTCCCCTCATGCATGACACTTACTCGGGCGCGGACGTTCCGCCCAGCCAAACAGCATCCCCGCCTAAGCTCTCGGATCCACCCGTTGTCTCAGTGCCGGTTTGGGTCGTTTTCTCTTGCCCCTTCCGTGAGAATGTGCCCCCATCGTATTTCTCCTCCATCGCACCCGCCCCTCCCGTTCCGGCGACCGTCTGAGTGGTCGTCACATCTTGCTGCAGGTAGTAGGGCTCGTACTGGGCGGTGTTGCCGGCCAACAAGCCTCCACCATCCACTTGAGTCAAGGAGTCGGTCGCGTCTTTCATCCGTCCCTGAAGCCCGCGCTTGACAAACACCTGCATCGCGATGACCGCGCCAATGACGAGCGCAATCAGGATCGCGTATTCCGCGGTACTTTGTCCTCGCTGTCCTAACCGTCTCATCGTCTCCTCCCTCTTGACGCTCATGCGTCTCATTGATTGGCCGGCGGGGTTGTCGAAGTCGTTCCGCCGGACGTGAGTTGACTTGCCGCTGATTCAATACGACTCTTTGACGAATCAAACACCTTACCAATGGCCGTCTTGATCGGCCCGTTGGCCGCGGCGATGATCGCTAAGATGATCACCAGCAGCACCAAGATGTACTCCAACGTGGCTTGTCCTTTGTCCCGACGCCATCTCATCATCGTAACCTCCTGCCCACCGTTGATCCGCATTACCACGTGCCGCCCGGCTGATGGTCCACCGCGCCACCGCCGACCGCGCCACCGTCGTCACCATTGTGATCGTCGCCATCGTCCCCATGATCATGCTCGTGTCCTGGGGAAGACCCATGACCACCGCCACCGCCGCCACCACCGTCGCCGCCACCTCCGCCTCCACCTCCGCCGCCATCCCCTGGGTCTCCGATGACCCCCGAGAAGCCGCCCTCGCTCTTGGCGGCGTTCAGTTCCTGCTCGACGTTCTTGACATGCGCCTGCACCGCGCGCTGCACGTAGGTGCTCATCGCGACCACCGCCGCGGCTGCCACGGCGATCAGGACCGCATACTCCAATATGCTCTGACCACCGGCGTGCGTGTGCCATCTGAGGTTCATGGTTCCTCCGGCGTCTCAACTGGCGCCACGACGGGCGCGCTCGAATGATCCGCGAGAATATCCGTCACCGCCGCGTTGCGCGCATTCGTCAAGGATTGTTGCGCGCCCTGAAACAAACTTGAGGCAAACACCGTCAAGAGCGCAATCACGGCAAAAATGAGCAGGTATTCCACGACCGCCTGTCCTCTATCAGAGGGCGGCACTGGCCACGCGCGCAACTCCCTCGGCTGTTTCATCAACCCTCCGCATCTCTGTTCAATCTCCTGTCAACTCTTGCATGGTGCCAAAACAAAAAACCGAATTGCCTGTTCGGCAATCCGGCCTTCCTCTCGTCGAGGAACCGTGATTTTGCCTGCCCGCCTCCTTGGCGAACAGACCCACCTACCTTACACCACGGTAGGCGGGCGCCCCCCGATTACTCGGGGTTTGCGTTTTCGTTAGGTTGCCCCACCCCTTCGAAAGTCGCATTCCATTCAAAGAGCGCGCACACCAAATAAAAAAACCGGCATTGCCTGTTCGGCAATCCGGCCTTCCTCCTCCCCCTCTAGAGGAACCGTAGACTTTGCGCCCCCCGATCACTCGGGGTTTGCCCGTTCGCAGCATCCACGACATCAGTTACAACTTCAAAGAGCCACTGCACCTACTAATGCAAGTATACCTGTCAGAAGTGGTTGTTGTCAAGGTGGTGGGCACATTTTTTCTGCACGTTCTAGGAGGAGTTGGTGCCCCGGGAGGGTGCCTGAGCGCCTGAGCGTCCCAGCCGGCAGTTCGATGACCACGGCAGCACCCCACACAAAGCGACTCAACCGCCAGGGCTTGATCGAATGTATCTCATGTAATATCAATGAGTTATGATTTAGAAACACCACGTCAATCGGCTCGCGCATGCCGATGGTATGAATCGCCTGACACGAGAACAGCAGCAGCGCCTCCCCTGGCTTGAGGGAGTGTCCAATCAGGCCTCGGAGACGTTGCCACAGCGTGGCGGCCGCCCAAGCGCGTGTGGCCAGGGGATGTCCGGTGGCGGGGTTGAAAATATTGTAACACACTGACACAGAATAGATTACAACTTTCCTGCGCCTGCGAATGAAGCGGGGGGCTGAAACAGCTCCTCGGAAATCGCGAGTCCCTTCACCGTCAGCTCCTGGAGGAAGGTGGGCAGTTGGCCGGTCGGAACAATCGCGCCTAAAACTTTGCCTGCTGCATCTACGCCGGTCTGGTGAAAGAGAAAGAGGTCCAGAAATTCGACCTCGAGGTTATCCCGCAGCCCCATGATTTGCGAGATGGCGGTGACTTTGCGCGAACCGTCGCTCAAGCGCGCGGTGTGGACGATGACGTGGACGGCGGAGACGATTTGTTCGCGGATCGCGCGCACCGGCAGATCAATGTTCGACATGAGCACCATCGAGTCCAAGCGCGAAATCACATCGCGGGGCGAGTTGGCGTGGATGGTGGTCAAGCTCCCGTCGTGGCCGGTGTTCATCGCCTGCAACATGTCGAGCGTTTCTCCCCCACGACACTCCCCGATGACGATGCGATCCGGCCGCATGCGGAGGGCGTTGCGGAAGAGATCGCGAATCGTGATCTGGCCCTTCCCCTCGATGTTGGGCGGCCGCGATTCGAGACTCACCAGATGCGTTTTGTCCAGACGGAGCTCTGCCGCGTCTTCGATCGTGAGGATGCGCTCATCGTTCGGGATGAAGGACGAGACGATATTGAGGAAGGTGGTTTTCCCTGAGCCGGTGCCGCCGGAGATGATGAGGTTTTTGCGGGCGCGCACGCAGGCCTCTAAAAAGCGGATGATCTCAGGGGTCACCGAGCCGAAACGGATGAGGTCCTCGTTGGTCAAGCGCTCGCGTGAGAATTTGCGAATCGAGATCGTGGGGCCTTTGAGGGCGAGCGGTGGAATGATGGCATTGACACGGGAGCCGTCGCTTAACCGCGCATCCACCATGGGATTGGCCTCGTCAATCCGGCGGCCCAGGGGCGCGACGATCCGTTCGATGACGGCCCGCACGTGATCATCCGAGGTAAACTGCTTGTCGGTCAGCTCGAGTTTGCCGCGCCGCTCCACGAAAATCTGATCGCGGCGGTTGACGAGGATGTCGTTGACCATCGGATCCGCCAGCAGATCTTCGAGGGGCCCTAGCCCCAAGGCCTCGTCGGCGACTTCTTTGACGAGGCGTTCGCGCGCCTCCCGCGAGGCCAAAAATCCACCCGATTCCTCCGCCAGCACATCCATGATGACGGCCTCGGTGCGCTCGCGGAGTTCCTGCATCTTGGCCTTGTTGCTCAGCGAGGCGACGTCGAGTTTCTTGAGATTCAGTTTCTCCACGAGCTGCTCATGGATGCGATGCTTCAGCGCGGTCCACTCATCCACCGGCTGGCTACCAGCCAGTGAGGTCGCGGGCGCTCCCGTGAGCGGCGCCGACGCTGTCCCGATGATCTGCTGCTGACTCTGCTGTCGTCGGGCCAGTAAGGCGGGATCGGCGACAGCCTCGAGGTAGAAATCGTGGTGCGTGTGCAACAGGTTCGCCAAGTTCCGGAAGGCCTGAGAGACTTTGGTGGCTGGGGCACTCACGACGACAGGGATGCCCTGATTGATCGAGAGGCCCACCGCCCGCCCATCCGACGGAATCATCCCAATGAGCTCGCAGGCCACGGCGGCGCGCACATCCTCGGTGGCCACGCCCCCACGGCTCTCTGCGCGATTCAGCACGGTCTTGACCATCTGCGCGGGATAGAGGGCGTTGCTCAAGAGTTCCAACGCCCATTTCGTCTGCGACAAGGTCAGGATATCCGGCGACACGACCAGGAGGAGCAGGTTCGCCTCATCAAAGAGGGTGAAGTGCACTTCGCTCAACCCCCGCCCCACATCCACCACGATGTAGCCAAACGTGGCGCGCAAGGCATCCAGGCAGGGTTTGATGAAGTCCGCGTGAACCTGGGCAGTTTGACTGGGGTGGCGCACCAGCGGCAGCATCGCAATGCCCGAGGAGTGTTTGGTCACGAACCGTTCCACCTCGGCCGGCGTGAGGGGTACCCCCCCCTGCTGCAACGCGGCCAGATCCACGAGCGACTGCTGGGGGCTGAGGTGGAGCGCCTTGGCCGCGTCCCCCATGGCCAGCGGGTCAGCATCGAGGAGCAGGACCGGAACCCCACTGCCCGCAAGGCTCACAGCCACATTCGTGGCCACGACCGTTTTGCCGACGCCGCCTTTGGTGCCAAAGACGGCAATCAGCCTGGATTTGGCTTGGAGTGCCATGGTAGTACTATTTTACCATGCGATCTTGGAAGATGATGGGCACATCCAGCCGCAACTCGGGCTGGCTGAGGCTGGGCGGGAAGGCAGGATAGGGGGCTTGGACCTCAATGGCCGCCAGGGCCGCCTGGTCTAACGCAAGCTTGCCAGAGGATTGGCTCACCTGGACGTCCTTGAGCTCCCCACTCGCTAACAGATGCAACTGCACGCGGACGGTACCGCTCTCGACCGCCGGGAGCGTCTCCTGTAACCCGGCGGCGATGCGTTCCTGCACCTGGCGGCTGTAAGCGGTCAGGGGGTCCATCGAGGGTCGGCCGTTCCCTATCGAGACCTGTGGTGGGGGCCTAGGAACGGGCGTCGAGGCCATGGCGCCTGTGCCAGGGGTCTTTTTTTTGTAGGTCTCCACCAGCCGCGGCGTCACCGTGAT
>Ga0114945_10002309_pt1 | contig 11276 bp, 14 predicted proteins | sample OV2TP3_FD_87194 | JGI IMG/M metagenome (GOLD analysis project Ga0114945, IMG submission 87194) | Hot spring microbial communities from Beatty, Nevada to study Microbial Dark Matter (Phase II) - OV2 TP3 | ecosystem: Environmental > Aquatic > Thermal springs > Hot (42-90C) | place: USA: Beatty... | reverse complement strand
CGTGAAGGAGAATGAGCGGATGCTCACCGACGGCTTCTACGCCGAGGTGTCGCTCGAATACGATCCGCTCGTGGCGCAGGAGCGCAACGGGCAGCCCTTCCGCATCGGATCGCTCCGGCCCATCCAGATGTCGAAGGCGGATGTCCTGGAGATCATCGCCAAGGGACGCCAGGCATTCACGACCATGGAGTGGCGGCAATTCCTCATCCGTTCCATCGGCCTGGAGCCGTCCGCGCTGGACGAACACGCTCAGCGGGTGGCGTTGCTCCGGATGGTTCCGTTCGTCGAGCGAAACTACAACCTGGTGGAGCTGGGCCCGCGCGGGACGGGCAAGAGTCACCTGTTCCAGCAGATCTCCCCCCATTCGTATCTGATCTCCGGGGGCAAGGCGACGGTTGCGAAAATGTTCGTGAACAACGCCACGGGTCAGCGCGGCCTCGTCTGCCTCTTCGACGTGGTCTGCTTCGACGAAATCTCCGGCATCTCCTTCGATTCGAAGGATGGCGTGAACATCATGAAGGGTTACATGGCCGCAGGGCAGTTTGGCCGCGGCAAGGAGCAGATCACCGCCGAGGGCTCGCTGGTCATGGTCGGCAATTTCGACGTGGATGTTCAGCAGCAGCAGCGAATCGGCCATCTGCTCAGCCCGCTCCCCAAGGAGATGCGTGACGATACGGCGTTCCAGGATCGCGTTCACGCCTTCGTGCCGGGATGGAATTTCCCAAAGCTGAAGCCGTCCGATCACCTGACGGATCACTTCGGACTCGTGAGCGACTTCCTGAGCGAATGCTGGACTCGGATGCGACAGACGAGCCGGCTTTCGGTTCTGCAAGGGCGGGTCCATCTGGGCGGCGCCTTGAGCGGACGCGATATCGAAGCGGTGAACAAGACGGTGGCCGGCCTGACGAAGCTCCTATTCCCGGACCCCGCGATGCCGGTTCCCGATGAGGATCTCCAGTGGATCGTCCGGCTGGCGTTGGAATCTCGCCGGCGCGTAAAGGAACAGCAGAAGCGCTGCTTGAAGAGCGAATTCCGCAATACGCACTTCAGCTTCACGATCGGGCCGGAGGGAGTAGAGCAATTCGTCTCGACGCCCGAGCTGCACAGCGATGAGGCGATCGACAGCGATCCGCTTCCCCCAGGCCAAGTGTGGGCGATCAGCCCCGGTAGCGGCGACAGCAGTCCGGCTCTCTTTCGCATCGAGGCGACCGTCGGCCCCGGCAGCGGAGTGAAGATCTTGAACCACCCGCAGCCGCCGGCCTTCCGGGAGAGCGTGCGGGTCGGTGAGCAGAACCTATATGCCCGTGGCAAGGAGCTGGTGGGAGATCGTGATCCCAGATCGCACGAATTCTCGCTTCAGCTGCGCGCGATGGACGCCGACCGTGGCGGTGCCGGCGTGGGCTTGCCCGTTCTCGTAGCCTTGGTCGGAAGTCTGGTTGGAAAGAACACGCGCGGGGGCACGATTCTGGTCGGTGCCCTCAACCTCGGCGGCTCGCTCGACCTCATACCGAACGCGGTGGCACTCGCCGAGCTCGCGGTCGACAAGCACGCCACGACGCTGCTGATGCCGGTGGCGGCCCGCCGCCAGCTGAACGATCTCCCCGACGAGATCTGGACCAAGATCAACATCGAGTTTTACAAGGACCCCGCCGACGCGGTGTTCAAGGCGCTGATGGAATGACCAACAGCATTGTGCCAGCAAGGTTCTAAATGGGGGCTTCCGTAATGGCCGAGCGCCCCGAGCTTCCATCGCCGTCTTCAGCGCTGCAACATGCCCTTCTCGATGCGACAAGGGCAAGACTCTCCCGAATCGCGCTCACACGACCCGCAGAGATACAGAAAAAGGCGGAAGCGTACAACGCTCGCGGAGTGCTGACTTCGTCCATAGCAGTAGAAGGGTACCTGGCGCTTGATATCCAGTTCCTCGAGAACCTATCGAGGGAGGCCACGGCCGAAATCATCGAAATCCTGAACTCCGTGGGAGCGCAAAACACTGTGGACTGGGATTATGCACGAAGTCTTATCCATGCCGCGATCGACTCTCAAGCTTCCATCGCTGCGGACGCCCTGACGGCGAACGGTGGAAAATGCGAGATGCGAGACATCGAAGTCGCCACTCGACGGACGCTGCTGGACAAAGCACTTGCTGTGCACCGGCAGGAGACTGATGCCAGGTTCGGCGCGGCGCGACTTGCCGCTGCTCCCAGAGCCAAGGATGAACATCGCGCGTTCATGGAGCTTGCTGTTGCTGAGGCGAGGAAGTGCGTTTCGGAGGATGGGCGGACCATCCCGATGGTCGGTGTCGTGGTCGTCCAGAACGGAATGATCCTTACCCAGTCTCATCGAGGCGAGGGGGAGCCGGGGCGACATGCAGAGTTCGTCGCGTTAGAAAACAAGTTGCGAGACGAAAGCGTAGCCGGGGCAACCCTCTACACCACGCTGGAACCGTGCACGTCTCGCAATCCGCCCAAGATCCCGTGCGCACTCCGGGTCGTAGAGCGCAGAATTCAGAAAGTCGTCATCGGGATGCTTGATCCCGATCCTCGTGTTCACGGAAAGGGGTACTTCACCCTACGAGACGCGGGAATTGAGGTTGAGCTGTTCCCCAACGATCTCATGTCCCAAGTAGAGGACCTGAATAGAGAATTCAGTCGATCACGTCGTGCAGCAGCGGCACAAGCACCAGCGCCTACGGTATCACCTGCTCAGCTTGATCTGAAAGCTGGGCTAACTCCCAGGCCGGAGCAAGGCAAGCCCGGTTATGATCTCTCGCTCGCCAATACTGGCGATACGTCAGTTCATATCGCGACCTTGGCACTCGAACCCCCTACTGGATTTGGAATCAACAAGGGGGGCAAGAGCGGCGGCTGGCATCAGGAACCAACGCTCGAAGGGCCGAGAATCTTACTGGAACAGGAACTACATCCGGGAGACCAGGCTTACGTGGGACGTCTGTGTCTGTTCGAATTGAATCGACGGCTCACCAAGGCCATCGGAATCGTGAGATGGCGTGCGGTCGGCCGAGACACTCCTCCAGCTTTCGGCAATGTGGAGGTGAATTTGGAGATGCTTCTCCCCCCTCAGGCTCGTGCTGCGCTGTCGACCTCAAGGAAGGTGAATTTCAAACGGGCGACGAAACTCGAGGAGATAGCGTACCGGGTGGTGCCATCCGGCTTCCAACCGGCGCTCCTTGAGGACGCGGAATTGGGCCGGGTGGTGTTGAAGTCGGCCAATCCAACCGGTGACGCCTATATCGACATCCCCTTTGATCCCCCCGTTTCCCTAGATGAAGTGTCCACCATCGCCGTGAGGCTCAAGGGGCTACCGACTCCCCATTTCATGGTCCATGTTGGCCTTGCAAGCCCAGATCGCCCGGAACTTTTCATCACGTTCAAGCTGGAAGACGGGGCTCCGAGGCAGCACTCCGATTCCGAATGGATAGTTCCCCTCGGGACTGACTTCCTGAAGAACGGGTGGGTCTCTCTGGAACGGAATGTCCGCGACGACGTGGAGAGGTTCTTCGGCCCGCTGCGAATCCGCGCGTCTGGGATCACGCTTGTCCGTCTCCGGGGTGATTACCTCCTGGACTCGGTCGCGTTCAAGCCATAGAGCGGGGGCCTATGCCATCGCACGCGCATCGCGTTGAGCCGCAGCGCTCGGATCGAGCCCATCAATCGCTCTGAGAGGCCGGCCAGACCGGCGGAACGGGGAATCCTTCTGGTGCCCACTCGCACAGGAGCGCCCACTCCCTCCCTCGGGGCTCGACCTCCAGCGCGACGAGGTAGCCGGGGCGCCCCACGATGTTGAGACCAGTGCACGGGACGCCGCCGACCTCGGCTCGGACGTGGGCATGGTGACGGCCGAAGATGCAGACGCGCGGGTTGATTGCGATCAAGGGCAGGACGGCGTCCGCCGGGCTGAAGGGGAAGGGAAGGGAGAGGCGACACAAGCTGGCGCAAGGGGAAGGCGGCGGAGAGATAGCGCTGGCGCCTGAAGGGGAAGGGGCCGCGGGCGCTCCCGCCCGCGGCAAGGGTGCCGGCTTCGGATTCTGTTTTCCAGTTCACATCCGGTTCGGCCTCATCAGGTGCCTTCAAGGGTAGTGGCCTGCTTTTTTTTGAGATTTCTGAGGACCAAAATCGCGAATCCCCATCCGGTTGGGGGTCCTCAAGTTCCTTCATGTATAGAGACCAATGCGAGGAAAAACAGTCCATCGCCCATCCGGTTTGGGGTGTTCGGACGCCTTTACGGGTAGAGGACCGCGGAGCGCGGACCCTGGCGCGCGGCGGAGGTCGTCGCGCGAACTTTCTGGTCTTTGTTTTCCGTTACCCCTCCGTTTCGGGGGGCGAAGGGACCCCTTAGATAGAGGCCCCTGCTGCTGGCTGAATGGAAACAACGCTTGGAGGCTGAGATATGGACGGCGATCTCGTGACGATCCGGAACGAGCGCTCGAAAGATTGCGGCTCGATTCCCGACTGGGTCAAGGAACGACCCAATGACGGCTACTTCGCCTACTTTGAGAACGAGCACGGCAAACAATGGTTTCTCCTGGCCACCCGCAATCTCGTTCGGATGGCGGGAGGCGACGCAGGCTGGGATCGGACCTACGAACTGAAACATCCGGACTGGAAGGCCGTCCGAGAAGACCGTCTCCCGGCATGGCCAGTCGTGATCCTCAACGGACACGAACGTGCCTGGGTCAGGCTCTGCCTGCGCACGGTGGCCCAGAGGTTCTGGTAGACGCATGACGACCTCGATGGAGTCCGAAGAGATGGACAAACGTGAGTGCGACGAATTCATCACCGCCATCTTCGGGCTCCGCGATGTGCTGCTCAAGAAATTCCCGGGCAAGTCGCGCCGTCGATGGTACGACGCCGAGGACGCGTTCTCCGACGTCTTCACTGATCTCTACGCTCAGGTCCGCACAGGTAAGCTCGGACCCGCTCCGAACGGTTGGTTCGCCTTCATCCGCCGGGAGATGCGAAAGAAGCTGTGGCTTGCGAGGCGGCGTGACCGGAAGATCATCTCGGCTGATGCTGCGTCCAAAGCCCTGCGATCCGTGGTGACCGACGTGCGGACCAGCCGAAAGGCCGACGATCCGACGGCCGCCCTTCAGGTGCGCGAGGAGCTGGCCGCGCTCGTGCCAGAGGTAAAGGAGATGCTCTCGCCCAAGCAGCAGTCGGTGTTCTTCTCGATAGCGCAGGAGCTTCCCAGCGATGAGGTAGCCCGCATCGCCGGGACTTCGGCCGGATCGGCGCGTGTCGCGGGCGCGAAAGCGGAAGAAAAGCTGAAGGAGTGGCGCGAGGGACTCGCAGAGGAGCCGGCCGCGTAAGATACTTCCCTCGATTCAAACCCGACCGGAGGCTCCGAGAGCTGGAATCTCTGCGGCGAACGCCAGGCGTATTTTCGCAAAAGCGGATTCGTCGAGCGGCTTGCGGCAGGAAACTTCGTTCATTACGACGCATCCCGCGTCGGCCAGCGCGCAAGCCAAGGCGCGCTCCATCGCCGCGACAATATCTCGTCGCTCATGGTGCTGCTCTCGGGATCGGGCTTCCTCGAGGATTGGGCCACGGGCGATTAGCCGAAAGGAGCAGGCTTCTGGGTCGGCGTTCCACTTTGCCAAATGGGTCCGTAGCATGTTGCTGTTCGCAGCGAATCCGAGATGCTGCCCCATCCGGGTGAACGGTGATTGTGCGTTGATCGATGAACTGTCTCCGGTTCGCCCAACGTAATAGAGAACCGTCCTGTCAGGTTGGGTCACTTCCCAAACGTAGAGCCAGAATCCTCGCTGAAGTAGCCCTCCATTGAATTGGAGCTGATGCGTCGCGCTCATGACATCTTCCCTCAGTAGTCCGACGGTACGTCCAAGCGTCATGGCCAATCAAGTCTTCGGAGTTCACTCGCCAGCATCGTACCGTGTCTCTGAAACGCGGCCTCCAGTCTCGTATGCAGCCAATCACGGCCCTCTTCGGTCAGCAGGACCGCCGCGGCCTGCCGATAGGCGAGTCTTGGGTTAGTGTTTCCCCTCCTCCGCGCGGCATGCCGTTTCGTCGACGCGAATGCCAGAGATCCGAGTTCGTTCATCAATCGCGAAAGGGGAATGCCGTTCCTCAGCGTTCCGGAGAGAAAGACTGGGTTTTGGACACGGATGTAGTGGGGCCACTTCCGTCTCCACCACCGTCTCTTAATATCTTGGGCGCTGGCGTCATCGAGCCCGTCGCGATATCGGCTTCCGACCGCTCTCCCGAAGACGATGATGTCGTTCGGGTCGGTCACGAAGCAAGACATGAACATGACCGCGCCATCTTCAACTTGCCGAGGGCGCTTGCCTTTCGGGTACGTGCACTCCCGGTGACATCCTGCCCCTTCGACACGTTCAAATACGGTCTCGTCCCAGTCACTCCGATCGCTCCCCGTTCCGAAGAATTTCACAAAGGCTTGTTTCGTCGGGGTAACGAGCGGCAGAAGCTCTTCCGGGTGAGACTCAATGCCAACATCGGCTCCGTAGTCCGGAAGCGTGATGCTCGGCTTATTGCGAGAGACGTCCGGCGGAACTCGCCGCAATCGCTTTTCCCATCGGTCGAGCTCATGGATCACCAAGTCCCGGCCAGCCTGACGCCAAAGATCCTCAAAGTACTCACGGCATCGAGCAAAGATCGCCCCTTCACCAGAGACGAATCCGAACTCATGGTTGCGCGACAGGCCCCACGTGGTCAGATTCGCCGACGTAACTATGGACTGACTTCGGCCGACAAGATAGACCTTCGAATGGAGATTCCGAATACCCCGAATTCTGGCCTTGGCCCCGAGGAGTATTCTCAGCGCCGCTGTATCGCTGACGCCGCTAAGGAAATCGCGAAGATCGAACCGAGTGATTACCCTGAGCAAGGCGGGCTGTCCAGCCCTCAGCAGTTTCTTGGCGATGGCTGCTTTGATGAAGGGACAGACGATTCGCAGCGCCGAATGATCCTCGGATAGGGCACGTTCGATGGTCTTATCCCAGCCCTTCTCGACGAGTTCGAAGTCCATGACCGGTCTTCTTCATGTCGCCCGGGGCAATTCTACCCCTCTGAAAGAGATCCATCAACGTGATGTATATGAAGCGTGCGATTCTTGTTAACAAACCGGCCACGCCATGTGCTTTAGCTTGGGGAGAGCAAAACGCCCTCCCCCTGTCTGGTTGGAGAGATGGGATATGCGGAAAAAGCTCCAGGCGCATGAACCATTGCAGCCCGTGCCGGTTGAAGTAGCCAGCGGGCGACACCGACGCCCCGGCGATCCGGGAGCGTCCACCTCCGTGGAGCCACGCTACGAAGCATCTGCCGAGTCCATTCCGTGCGACGCCGCCGGTCCTGCTCCGGCAATTCTCGGCCGCGCTGGCGAACGTCAAGAGACTGCCTCCTCCCTCACGAGCCTTCCTGGCCGTGGTGAAGGGGCCGACACCGCGCTTCCGTCTCGTAAGAGAAAGCGCGCCCCGGTGATCGACGATGTACAGCTCGAGATTGTCGAAGTCGAAGCACCGCCCGAGGAGGCGCACCTGATGTGGGACGCCGTGCGTATCATCGCGCGCATGTTGATCCGCCACTACCAAGAGTCGCGCACGAGCACGAAGGAGGCCGCGTGAAGAAGATCGCCATCGCGTACCTGCGCCGGTCGACCGACCGGCAGGACAAGTCCATCGAGGACCAGCGCAAAACCATCACGACGTGGGGGCAGGCCCACGGCTTCGACATTGTGAAGTCCTACATCGATGACGCGATCAGCGGGGTCGTCACGGATGACCGCAAGTCCTTCCAGCAGATGATCCGCGATGCGCGCGAGCCCGGATGCAAGTGGAACAACGTGCTCGTCTACGACGTCAAGCGCTTCGGGCGCGTCGACAATGACGAGGCGGGTTACTACCGTTTCCTGCTCCGGCAGGTCCGCATCGACGTCATCTACGTCGCGGAGAACTTCGCGGGAGACGATTCTGACGATCTGATCCGCCCCGTGAAACAGTGGCAGGCGCGGCAGGAGTCGAAGGACCTATCCAAGGTCACGATCCGCGGGCAGGTCACACTGGCCGAACTCGGCTGGTGGCTTGGCGGGACGCCGCCATATGGCTTCGATCTGATCTATTTCGATAGCGCGGGCAAGCCGTACATGATCGTCCGGTTTCTCGAAGACGGCCGAAAGGAGGTCCTCGCGCCGGACGGCCACAGCCAGCGGATTCTACCGAAGGGCGAGAGCCTGACGATTTCGAAGAAAGACCACTCGCGGCTGTATCCGAGCAAGCCCGAGCGCGTCGCCATCGTTGTCCGAATCTTCCGCATGTACATGAGCGGATTCGGGACGTTCGCGATCGCCGACCGCCTGAACACGGAGGGCTTGCATTCGCCGCGCAACGAGCAGTGGTCGTCGATCTACGACGGGCGATGGTCCGCGTCGACGATCCGCGAGATCCTCATCAACCCGAACTACGTCGGCGATTCGGTGTGGAACCGCAAGACGCTCGGCAAGTTCCATAGGATCTCGAAGCGCGAGGCCGTTGCGCGGCTGGCCGTCGACCGAAACCGAATCGGCTACAACCCGAAGGAAGACTGGATCATCGTCCCGAACACCCACGCGTCGCTGATCCCGCGCGAGCAGTTCGTCCAGGCTGAGAAGCTGCGCGACAGTCGCGATGAGCGATGCGGCGGAGCCAGCTTCCGCCGTGGTCGCGCGAAACACTCGCCCTACTTGCTCTCGGGCCTGCTGAGATGCGGCAACTGCGGGCGCGCGTTCCAGGGCAACACGAGGACCAAGGGCAAGCGCCGTAAAAACGGCGAGCCCATCCGCACGTCCTACTACGTCTGCGGCGGGTACGTGGCGAAGGGCACGGCCGTCTGCAAGCGCATCCTCATCCGGCAGGAGCGACTCGACAAGGCCGTGCTCGACCAGATCGTGAAATGCGTGTCGCGGTTCACGAATGAGGGCGGCCAATTCATACTGCATCGCGAGATCGAGCAGAGCCTCGGGCACTCGAAGGCCAAAGGGTCGGACGGCGAAGTCGCCGACGTGCGTAAGCGCCTCGCGGAGATCCCGCGAAAGGCCGACGCGCTACTTGAACTAATCACGGCGGCGAATCGCGAGTTCATCGACGCCAAGTTGGTGAGCCTGCGCGAGGAACGCGAGTCGCTTCAGGCGCGGCTTGCCGAAGCGGAGGCGCACAAGGCCACGACCGGCAGGGTCGATGCGGTTGCGGCCGACGTGCTCACGATCCTGAGCGAATTCGAAAACGCCTTCAAGAAAGGCCCGCTGGAGGAACAGAAGGCGCTCATCCGCCGGTTCGTGCAGGAGATCGCCCTGGACGCCGAAAAGGGCCGTGCGGTCGTCCGGATACGAAAATTCCCGCTGCCGACGTCCGCCGGCAGCGGGAATGCTTTTAGGTTGGTAGCGGGGGCCTGATCCTCGAATCGCGCACGACTCTGCCGCCCCTCGTCTTCTGGAGGGTCGTCGCATGAACCGGGTCGTCTCGCCAGCCGTAGTGCCAGAGGCCCCTGTACCCGTGAAATCGCGTGATGCCGACGCAGGACGACGCTCGGGACCAATACTCGACGGCCGGCGCGTCCTCTGGCTGATGGACCTCTTCGGGGGCCTAACGATCACCGACGTAGCCAGAGCCTCCGGGCTCTCCCGCAGCCTACTCAGCAAGCTACTGGCCGGCCGGATGCCCGCGACCCATCGAGCGGTCCAAAGACTCGCCATCGGGGTAGAGAAGCTTGCGAAGACGGCGCGCATCGACGGACGGGTCCTGACCGTGATGGCCGACGGCGGGCCACCGCCTTTGTCAGAATTCCCGCAGGTCGGCGTTGACGCTCTCGGAGCCGCAAGGTCTAACGGACGGCACACTTGAAAGGGGCAAATCAATAGCCATGGGGGCGGCGCAGGGTACAATGTTGATGTGTAGGTACGACTCCAACACCGAGGAGACTGAGGTGGCGCGCGACATTTACGATTTCACGAGCAGCCAGTTGCGAGTACGTTCGACCCTCCCGATCACCAAGGCGATTCGGGATAAGTTGCTCCAGCTGCAGCGCCGGATCGTCAAGGAAGAAGGCGGCTACCTGGACCGAACCGTCATCGTCCGTTCGATGATCCGGGCGTTCCTGAAGCACCTAAAGGACCTAAAGGACCTTGGCGAGGGTGTCTCCTTCGAGGGCATCGACACCGAGGCGAAGCTGGTCGAGAAGCTGACCGCGCTGCTCAAGAGGAAATAGCCATGAGCCAAATGCAAGTGATAGAGCCGGCTGAGCTATGGATACGTACCTACGTATCATTACCCGAGGGATTTCAATGCGTGATCCGCTGAAGTTGAGTCCGGACGAGCGCGCGGCACTGGAGGATTTGCGGAAGCGTCTTGAGAGGGAAGGCGGGCTTCGAATCTCGGACGAGAAGCTGCTGTTCGTCATCCTCAAAGTCGCGGCGCAGCTGCCTCACGAGGACCTCGCGCGCCTGATCAAGGAGGGGCTCGCGGACATGAGCCCGGACAAGAACCCCAAGAACCAGTAGACCAGGAATCGAAAGAGGCGACATGGCCCATGATCTAGAGAAGTTGCGGAAGCTTGCGAAGGACGCGATCGCGGCGGGCGATCGCCCCATGGCAGTCGCCGTTCTGACCAGCATTCTCAAGCAGCGGCCGGACGACCTGGACGCGCTGCTTGATCGGGCGGAGCTCTGGGTGTTGGCGGGCGAGCTTGGTCCGGCTTCGGCCGACTTCAGCCGGGCCCTGCAGGTCAATCCCCTGGCAGTTCGCGGCTTGGCGGGCCGAGGCCATTGTCTCGTCGCCGCGGAGCGATTCGATGCCGCGGAAGAGGCGTTTACGAAGCTGGTCGAACTGGAACCGCGCGAACCAGAGTGGCTGCTCCGTCGAGCGGCAACACGGGTCCTGCGCAGCCTCTGGGCCGAGGCACGCGCCGACTACGAGGCGGCACTCTTGCTGGACCCTCGGTCCCGCGTGGCCCAGCGTGGGGTCGCCGAGTGCGCGGCGAAGCTAGAGGAGCAAAGGAAAGAGGAGGCCAAGATGGCGGAAAAGTCGGGCACGGGTGGCACATGGTGGCGCGGCGCGACCGGCCCCGTCGAGGCACCGACCGTGGCGACAGTGAAGCGGACCGCGGCTCCCTTCAGACTCGAGTTCGACCCCACCGCTTGGGCGGGAACGGGCGGACGCGCGCGGTTCACGGTCGATTTCTCGTTCGCCTCGCCCAAGTTCAAGCAGAAACCGCCGGCGAAGTCCGCCGGCGACGACGTGAACTACTGAT
>Ga0114945_10002308_pt1 | contig 11278 bp, 10 predicted proteins | sample OV2TP3_FD_87194 | JGI IMG/M metagenome (GOLD analysis project Ga0114945, IMG submission 87194) | Hot spring microbial communities from Beatty, Nevada to study Microbial Dark Matter (Phase II) - OV2 TP3 | ecosystem: Environmental > Aquatic > Thermal springs > Hot (42-90C) | place: USA: Beatty... | reverse complement strand
TCCCGCGGGTGTCTGAACAAAATCCTTGAGGCATGAAGATAAAGCCGATCCGCGGGCCTTCGCCTCGCTCGCCTCGCTGAAGCCCAGGCGAAGCTGGCCGTAGTGGACGAGGCTTCGGCCACGCAGGCGGGTTGGCCTTTGTAGAGGGTATCCCCTTGGCCGATTTAAGAGTTGATTTTTTCAGTGACGGTCAAGAATCGTCAATTTTTTCTGTTCATCGAACGTAATTCGAAACTGCGAGAAAAAATCTTTTCGTCCCAAAATATTCAGCGGTACGCGAAGCTCCTGCGAAAAACAGACCTGACAAGAAAATCGATGCGAGCCTACGGTCAGATTGAGCCGATGAAGATACCCATAAATTCTCCCTCCGATTCCCGCTAAGGGGATCTTTTTGCCCTTATGAACGTGAATACCGAGAAGCTTGGCGATCTCATATTGAAACAGGGAGATATTAGCGCCTGAATCCACAATGGCGTAAAAAATTCTGAATCCTTCAATAAAGACAGGAACCAACGGCAAGCTGGTCTGTCCCCACCGTTGATAGGGATACGTAGCTCTCACAAGATACGAAGAATATAGAACTTCTCTCCTCTGGGAGGGACCTGGAATAAGTGAGGTTTTTCGCGGGGATTTTTTTTGCGAAATATTTCGTCAACCATCTTGAGGTTTTTTCCGGCGGCGACAACGCCATTCCGGAGAGAGATCCCTATCCACTGGCCGGAGTACTTTTGGAGCTTCTTCCGATGGCTCTGCAACCAGGCGAGATACTGTTTTTCCAGTTTTATAGTGCCCTGACGCATGCAAGACATCCTTAACATAACCCAACCTGAAAGTCTACCTAGATCCTCTTGCCTCAAGAAAATTCGGAAGAAAACTTGAGAAGGGTCCCAACCCAAGGATGGCAAAACTCCAACCGGCTCGCATGAAGGTAGAGTCGATCCGCCGGTGGGCCATATCGGCAATAACATCGGCAATTAATTACTTTACAGTTGCCGATATTGCCGATATCATGACCCCGATGAACCTCTCCGCTGAAATTCAGGAACTTCTCCGTGAAGGGGAAGGGTATTTGGTTGAGTTTAAGGAGGCCCCTTCTTCTCACCTCGAGAAGGATTTTTGTGCCTTTGCCAATGCCAGCGGAGGAACAATCTATATCGGGATATCGGACAAAGGGCTTGTCCGAGGCCACTCCCTCACCAATCGACTGAAATCACAATTACAAACCGCCGCCAGGAATTGCGACCCACCGGTCGCTATTGCCATTCGTTCTTTTGGAGCGATCATCGCTGTCGATGTCCTGGAAAGCCCCAACAAACCGGTCCGTTCTCCGGAGGGTTTTTATCTCCGGATCGGCGCCAACTCACAAAAGCTGACCCGCGATGAGATTTTCACCTTTGCCGTTCAGGAAACAAGGATCCTGTTTGATCGGCAACTCTATGTGAAGGAGAAGGCAAAGGATTTGCTGGCCTTAAGACAAGTAGAGATATTTCGACAAAGGGCACGTTTGGAAATTGACCTGGACAACATGCAACTCCTTGAAAACATCGGCTGTCTTCAGAGGCAGAACGGAAATGATTACCTGACGCATGGCGGAATTCTGCTTGTTGGCGCCAATCCCCAAAATATTTTTCCACAGGCCACGGTGACCCTGTTGGTCATGAAAGATCCGGCAACAATCCTGGAACAAAAGATTTTAAAAGGAACTCTCTTCCAACAAGTTGAAGAGGCCTTTCAGTTTCTTAAAGGTCATTTGCAGTCCAAACCGGAAATTGAGTCCTTACAACGAAGGGATCTGCTGGAAATTCCTGAATTTGTCTTGCGGGAGCTGCTTGTCAATGCCGTCGTTCACCGTGATTATTTTGAAACGGCCGCGGATGTTGTTATAAAAATCTTTCCATCCTCCATTGAGTTTTCAAATCCGGGACTGGTGAGTCCGCGGATTTCGCTGGACCATCTGTGGGGGAAGAGCTTTCGGCGGAATCCGATGATTGCCGATGTTTTTTTCCGAGCCAATTATATTGAACGGGCGGGGACAGGGCTGCTCAGGGTCAAAAAAACCCTGGAACAGATGAAGCGTCCGCCCCTCCTCCTTGCCGAGGAGGGCCCTTTTTTTATCGTGACCCTCCCACGGCAAGATCTTACGGTTGTGGGGAGGGACTTAAGTGTCCGGCAAAGAGAGCTCATGGGAATCGAGGATGCCTTCTTTCCCTTTTCCACCCTCGATTATGCCAAACGCTTTTCCGTGAGTGAAAGAATGGCCCGTCTTGATATCAAGTCACTTGCTGAAAAGGGGTTTCTCCTCCCCGAAAGGAAAGGACGTCATCTCCGCTATGTCAAAAAGGAGACAACATGAATTCGGAAGAAAACTTGAGGAGGGTCCCAACCCAAGGATGGCAAAACTCCAACCGGCTCGCATGAAGGTAGAGGCGATCCGCCGGTGGGCCTTTGTAGAGGGTATCCCCGACAATCGGATGACCGATTGATGCCAGATGCGCGCGGATCTGGTGGCGACGGCCAGTCTTGATGATGATGCGTAGCCACGTCATCGGTTCCCCTCTCCCCCCAGGACCCTCATAACGTCCCCCCAACCCCCCTCTTACCTTAAGAGGGGGGAGTTCGTAATTCGTCACCGCCTCCTGCGCCTTGTTCCTCCTCGCCTCCTTCAAATTTCTGTACACCTTGACCCGCTTCGGGGATTTTGGATCCGGCCCTATCGGGAAGTCAATCTTGCCCGGTCGGCTGATCTCTCCGATGACCTGCGCCTGATACTCCTTCTTCACCCGATTCTTCGAGAACGCCTCGCGCATCTTCCGATACGTCTCTTCATTTCGCGCAAAGACCATGAGGCCGGAGGTCCCGACATCGAGCCGGTGACAGGCGCCGCGATCCTTGCCGCCGATCCGGGCGATCTCCGGAAAATTTTTGATGAGATCGGCGGCCGGATCAACAAGGCCGGCGGGTTTGTTGATGATGACGAGGTCGGGGTCGGAGTAGATGATCTCGATGCGAGTCCGGCCTTGGCGGCCTGCTTGAGAAACTGACGGCGACCTCTCGGAGGCTGGCGTCTCCATGCTTAAGATACCACGCCAGCCGAGAGGGAGTGCGCGCGAGGGCGTAACCGAGCGCGACACGTGTCGCCTAAGTTTCGATGGCAGGCCGCCAAGGCCGGGTTTACTGATAACATATGCCAATCCACGCGACGAGCAGGTTGCTCATCGCATGAAAAAGGACCGACGCCGTGATCGCCCCTGTTTTTTCCTTCAGCCACCCAAAGACACATCCGGGAAAGAAAATCGCAAAATGCCACCACTCGAGCGCGATCAGGCTGTGGGCGACGGCAAAGATCGCGGAGGTGAGCAGAACCGCCCGGATCGTGCCGAGCGATCGCGAGAGAAACGACTGGAGCCATCCGCGAAAAAAGAACTCCTCCGGAAACGCAACGAGAAAGAGCTGGAGAGGGATCATCGAGGCGAGGTTGAAAGGAGGCCCCAACGGGGCGGGCCCCCACTGGAACGACCGGTTGAAAAAGAGCTGCTGGTAGAAATGATTCGCGATGAGGAACAAGGGGAAAAGGGAGAGTCCGGTCAAGGTGAAGAGTTTAAGCGATGAGATGAGCGATCGGAGGTCCGTCTCAAAGAAACGGAGGCTCAGTCTCCGTACCCTCTGGTGGAGGAGAGGGACGTAGACCATCAGGAGGGCGGCGAAGACGAGCAGATTCGTTCCGATCCAGGGGACCTGACGAAGATGGTAGAGACCGCTTAAGGTCCCTATCACAAGGAGAAAAATGAGGGTGACTTCACGTCCCATGTCGTCGACGCAAATGACGGTAAAGGAATAAAAACAGGATGACGGTCAACAAGCCCATGATCTGGCCTGTCGAAATGCCCCCTTCGTAGACGCCCCGGTCCGCATCCCCCCTGAAAAATTCGATCAGGGCGCGCGGAAGGGACCACCCGATCGCAAGAATACAGGCGGTCTGCCCTGCGAACCTCCGCCTTCGATAGACCCAGTTGACCAGAAGGAACAGGAGGCCGGCATGGATCATCGAATACACTTGAGTCGGATGGAGCGGGACCGTCCCCATGAAGTAAAAGGCGGCCGAATCGGGATGGGTAAAAATGATCCCCCAGGGGAGATCGGTCGGCTTCCCGTAACAGCAGCCGGCGAGCAGGCACCCGACCCGGATGAAGAACTTGATGATCGGCGCGGCAACACAAAGGATGTCCAGATAGGGCCAGACCGGAAGCCGTCGCATCCTGAAGTAGACGAGAAACGCGATCGGGATCAGGATAAAACCGCCCCAGGAAACAAAGCCTCCCCGCCAGAACTCGAAGACCCTTATCGGTTTTTCCCAGTAATAGTCCGGCGCCTCGACCAGGATATGAAAAATCCGTGCCCCGAGGACACCCGCCATCATCCCGATGATCCCGAGGTCCAGAATCGCGGTCGGGTTGAGACCGTTCCTTTTGCCGACCCAGACCGCATAAAAGGTCGAGACGAGGGTTGCGACGAGGATCAGGAAGAAGAACGACGAGACAGGGGTCTCGCCGATATGAAACAGATATGGCCTCAAGGCGCCGGATCCTTTCTCATCAGCAGGATCATGAGACCCACGGCCCCCACCGTGATCGCCGCATCAGCAACATTGAACGCCGGCCATTCGAGGCGGAAGCGGAGGGTCTCGCCGCCGATCCTCCAGACGACGGACCGATCATACCAGTGGAAGGAGAGGAAATCGACCACCTCCTTCCTGAAGATCCGGTCGGTCACATTCGCCACCGCCCCGCCTACTATCAGCGAGAGTTGAAAGAAGACCGACCGCCTCTCCTCACGGAAACGGATGAAGTAGGCGACAAGGACCCCGAGTGCGACGACCGAGGTCAAGTAAAAAAACGGGAGCCGGATTTCGGGTGAAAGCCGTGCAAAGGCCCCGAAGGCGGCCCCGGGGTTCCGGATCTGGACGATGTCGAAGAACCCGGGGATCACGGCGATCCGCTCCAACGGGGAGACAGATCCGATAATCAGGAGCTTTGTCAGCTGATCCAGCACAAAGACGACCGGCGCAACGGATGCGAGGATTTTATACCGCGGTTTCATTGGGTCGTGTGGATCACCTTGAGGCATCGGCTGCAAAGATCGGCCTCCTCACCGACGGAGGGGCTGAAGTTCCAGCACCGGGAGCATTTTTTTCCATCCGCCTTCTGGACCGCAATGAAGAGATTCGGGATCGTCTTCGCCTGGGTCGCATTTTCGGGGATATCCATTCCCCACTCGACCTGTGAGACGATGAAAAGGGAGGCGAGGGGGTCGCGCAGTTGTTCGAGGGTCTGCAGCCCTTCCCCCTCCGCCACGAGGATCACCTTCGCCTCAAGAGAACTGCCGATCACCTTCTGGTTTCGCGCCGATTCCAGCGCCTTCATCACCTCATCGCGGATCTTCCGGAATTTTTCCCACCGGCTCCCGAGGGTTTCATCAAGGAGCCGGGGTTGAACCTCCGGGAGCGAGGCCAAGTGGACGGACGACGTCTTCCATTGCCAGGAGGGGAGATGCGTCCAGACCTCCTCCGCCGTGAACGAGAGGATCGGCGCCACCAGGCGGGCAAGCGCCGACGCGGTTTCAAAAAGGGCCCGTTGGGCCGCGCGCCGCGCCGGGTCTTCTGCGTGGGAGGTGTAGAGGCGATCCTTCAGGATATCGAGATAGAAGGCCGAGAGATCGACCGTGCAAAAGCGGTTCAACTCATGAAAGATGACGTGAAAGTTGAACTCCTCATACGCCCGGGTCATCCTCTGAATGACCTTTTGCAGAGAGTGCAGCGCCCATCGATCAATTTCATGAAACGATTCGGAGGTTCCATTCGGGTCAAAGTCATGGAGATTGCCGAGTAAAAACCGGAAGGTGTTCCGGATCTTCCGGTAGGCATCGACAAGACGGGAAAGGATCTCGTTCGAGACGCGGATGTCGTTCCGGTAATCCTCCGCCGCGACCCAGAGTCTCAGGATCTCGGAGCCGTACTGGTTCAGGACCTTTTCCGGCGGGACGTAATTCCGTGCCGATTTGGAATATTTTCGCCCCTCCCCGTCGACCACAAAGCCATGGGTCAACACCGTCTTATAGGGGGCCCGGCCACGGGTCCCGATCGAGGCGAGAAGTGAGGAATGAAACCAGCCCCGGTGTTGATCGTTCCCCTCCAGATAGAGATCGGCAGGGAACTGGTTGTTCTTTTCCAGAACCGCCGCAAAGCTCACGCCGGAATCAAACCAGACATCGAGGATGTCGGTCTCCTTCTCCCAGGAGCGTTTTCCGCACTGGGGACAAGGGGGGGGAGTGGAGAGGATGTCGGAGATCGGCCGGTCAAACCAGAGGTCGGAGCCCTCCGTTTCCATTCGTTCGGCGACCTGTTCGATCAACCGGGGATCCAGGAGGTAATGGGAACATTCCTGACACCGGAAGGCGATGATCGGGACCCCCCAGCAACGCTGGCGGGAGAGACACCAGTCGGGACGGTTCTGGATCATCCCGAGGATCCGGTCGCGCCCCCAGGCAGGGACCCACTGGACTCGGCGGATTGCGTCGATCGCCTTTCCCCGGAGATCGTTTTTCTCCAGTGAGAGAAACCACTGTTCCGTCGCCCGGAAGACGACCGGGTTCTTGCAGCGCCAGCAATGGGGATAGCTGTGCCGGATCTTTTCCTCCCGGAGGAGGGTCCCTGTTTTTTTAAGCCGTTCGACAACCTGCGCATTTGCATCAAAGACCTTTTGACCGACCCACTCAGGGACGCCGCACTCCTCCGTGAACCGGCCGGTGGCATCGACAGGGGTCAAGGTCTCCAATCCATAGGCCTGTCCGACAACAAAATCCTCCTGGCCATGTCCCGGGGCGGTATGGACGCAACCGGTGCCGGCATCCATCGTCACATGATCGGAAAGGACCACCAGCGAGCTCCTCGGGAGAAACGGGTGCTGGCAAATCTGGCGCTCAATCCGCTTTGCCGAAAACCGCTCAAGAGGCTCCGGGGCCTCCTCGCCAAAGAGGCGGCAAAAAGATTCCACAAGGCCCTTTGCGACGATCACAATCTCCCCTTTGAGGGAGATCGCCACGTAGTCGTAATTCGGATGGAGCGCGACCGCCAGATTCGCAGGGAGTGTCCAGGGGGTTGTTGTCCAGATGACGAGGGTCGGTTTTTGCCCCTTCAGTTTGGGAAGTCCGTCAACCGGGTTGACCATCGGGAATCGGACATAGATCGAGGGAGACTCCCTCTCTTCATATTCGATCTCCGCCTCCGCAAGTGCCGTCTGACAATGCGGACACCAGAGGACCGGTTTCTTCCCCTTGTAGATGTTTCCCGACTGGGCAAAACGGCCCAGTTCCCGTGCAATCGCCGACTCGTAGAGCGGATTCATCGTGGTGTACGGATTCTCCCAGTCGGCCAGGATTCCGAGCCGCCGGAACTCCGTCTTCTGGATCTCGACAAACCTTTGGGCATATTCCCGGCACGCCTTTCGAATTTCGGATTTTGACATTCGAATTTTCCTGGCCCCCAGGTCCTTGTCGACCTGATGTTCGATCGGGAGGCCGTGACAGTCCCATCCCGGTACAAAGGGACTCTGGAAGCCGGACATCCCCTTGTACTTGACGATGATGTCCTTCAAGATCTTGTTCAGGATATGGCCGAAGTGGATGCTGCCGTTCGCATACGGGGGCCCGTCGTGCAGGACAAACCGGGGACGCCCCTCATTCTTTTTCTGGATCTCCCGGTAGAGATTCTCGCCCTTCCATTTTTCAAGAAACTCCGGTTCCTTCCGGACCAGATCCGCCTTCATCGGAAAGTTTGTTTGAGGGAGGTTCAGCGTTGGCCTGTAGTCGGTCATTCAACACCCACATTGGTCATCTCAAAGTCCTCTCGACGGAGCAGGTCCCCCAGTTTAGCCAAAAACCGCTTTTCCGCCCGGAGGCTGCTCTTCTGGTGGCCGACCAGACTCTTGACCGGCGCCAAGACCTGAACAATCGAGAGGCCGGTCTCTTGCGTGATCGAGACCTCGAGCCGATAGTAGGCGCCGACGGTCCCATAATCCTTCTGATCGAAGTAGTCGGTATAATGTGAGGTCGCCTCGGTACTGATCCACCGGGTCTTCAGTGTGGACGGCCCCTCCTCTTCAATCGTGTAACCGAGGAGGGAGAGTGTCTGCCGGGCCGCCTCCAGAGTCTTCTCCTGAGCTGACTGATAGGTGCGGGTCACCCCCTCCAGTGGGCGAACCTTCCCATGGACAACAACCCGGTTACAGCCGGTCATCAGGATCAAGACGGACATGAGAAGGGTCATTTTCATAAAGGCTCCCCCTTTCTTTGCCGGAAATAGAGAATCAGGGCGGTCAGGGAAATGATGATCGAGATCCACTGGGAGTTTGAGAGCAGGGGGCCGAACGAAAAGTTGCGGGCCGCCTCCGCACGAAAAGGTTCCAGACCGGCCCGGACAATGCCATAGAGAAAGAGATAGGTCCAAAAGATCTGACCGGAAAACCTTTGCATCTTGGCAAGACCGGCGAGGGACAAGAAGATCAAAAAGGAGGCTGCCGCCTCCATGAGCTGGGTCGGGTAGAGGGCAGTTCCGGACGGGGCAAGGCAGTAGGGGAGGTCCTGGAAGGTGATGGCGAGAGGAAAGGTGGGTGCCTCGCGGCCATGGCAGCAACCGGCGGCCAGGCAGCCAAGTCTCCCAATGGCATGACCCAGTGAGATCCCCGGTGCGAACAGGTCGGCTGCGGTCAGAAAGGGAACCCCCCTCTTTTTGAGGAAGAGATAGCTTGCAAGCACCGCCCCGATCAGCCCCCCAAAGAAGATCAGCCCCCCCTCCCAGAGCTTGAGCGCCGCCAACGGCTCTGTCAGATATCGCTCCCAGTTGAAAAGGATGTAGAGGATGCGCGAACCGACAAGGGCGGAGAGTACGATGTAAAAGGAGAGATCGAGGACAAGATCCTTGGGAATCCCCTTTTTCTTCCCCTCGTGGATCGTCCAGGCGATCCCGGCGAGGAAGCCCAGGGCGACGAGAACGCCGTAGGTATAAATCCGAATCCCGCCGAAGAGGGGGATCTCAATCAATACCGGATGCATATTTCATTGAGTAGCCGAGAGACTATTTAAAGTAAAGGGGAGAGGAGAGTGAGTGAGGATTGGCCAGATCGGATTTACTCCGTTTGATTAAAAAGGTCTCCCCCCCACTTTCGCGGGGGGGAGCTGCTTGGGGCATCCTGCCGTAGTTCCCATCCGCTAACGCAAATGGGTGGCAGGGCTAGGGCTCCTTGGCGGACCCGCATAAATCCCCGCTGGCTGCGTTCGCCTCGTCGGGCCTCGTCGACGTACGGTCCCAGTACGCCTCCTCGGCCCTCCTCGTTGGGCCTTGCCATCGGGTATTTTTGCGGGTCCGCAACATCTTGCTAATCCTTCCTCAGTTCAGCCGGAGCAGGGTGCCGGTCAGTGTCGGACTGCCGGCGCTCTGGATCGCAATCCCGGCAGGCGCCTCTTTGATCACAAAAAACTGGGAGGCGCCGGCGGAGACACTCGTGACGAGAGGGAACGATTCCACATCAACCATCGCCGGTCCGCTTAAGACCGTTCCCCGTCCGTCGTCGGCGGTGCATCGGAGACAGATCCCCGTCGGATTTCCCGTAAGACTGTCCCGTGTGCGCGGACGGTAAGTCAGCTCCGATCGGTTAGTGATGCCGGTATCGGTAACCGCCAGCGCGATCGACCAGCGGTTCAGGAACTCTCCGAATTCATCGAACCCGGAATCGCTCCCGCCATACCCCTTCACGACATTTTCAACGCCGGTCTCGGTTCCTGTGAGAAGGGTGCGGAGGAAGGAATCTCCATCGGGATGCTGCTCGTAGAGGTAGCGAAGGAACGAGAACCCGGCCCCCCTCTCCGCAAGGGTTGGCGATGTCGCAGGGATCAGCGAGGTGGTGCTGGGGGAGGAGAGGAAAAGCCTGAACCGGGAGTAATTCTCAAGCCCGAAACCGCTTAAGTCCTCCGCGAGGTGGGAGAGCGCCTCATTCAGCCACGGCTCCTCCACCCGTCCGCCGCCGGCAAGGACATGCCGGTTGAAGCTGATCATATGCTGGAGCTCATGGGCAAGGACCCCCGGCAGTATGTTGTTCAGGGCGAAGTCGCTGGAGATTGGCACGCCGAATTTCCCCTCCGGATCGGGACAGAGGGTGTAGAAGATCTCCTGTTCATTGGAGGCGGGGTTGTTCCCGGAGCTCCCGTAGAGGTCTCCCGGGAAGAAAAACCCGGTCACGATCCCACCGGAGGCGGAGATCTGATTGATCCGGCAGCTCATCAGGATCGTAATATGACCGTCGCTATTCACGTCGGACTCCCTCCCGAAGAGCGACCGGTCCAGAGGCAGGATCAGATCCTGGAATTTGCTGGCGAGATCCGAGATGTCGCTTTCCTCGATTTGTCCTTCCGCATCCTCATCAACGTAGAAGAGGAGGTCATCCGTCATCTCCTTCAGGGTTGCGTTGACCTCGCGATACTTGGCGAGAGAGGTGATGGAGGTCAGCACCTTGAAGGTCTCTTCGCTGCCAACCTTGGGTGTGGTGGTCAGTGAGGCGAGGGATGATCGGTGAATTACATCGCCCGATTCGGCCATCAGGCCAGCCGCCTCTCCGAGGAGCTGGTGAAACTGTGACTCCTCCGGCTCCTCGGCCGATTCAAGGTTTAGGGCGGGGAGTGACGAGGAGAGGGCCGACAAAGAGCTGTCTGCCAGTTGCAAGGTGTAGGTGGAAGAAGTGGTGCTTGCGGCGCTGACGATCAGGAGTTGAGTCCCTGAGGTGGAGCTGGATGAGATGCTAACGCTTGCCGCCCCCTTCTCGAAGTCAACGGGGTTGATGTCGACCAGATCGAGGTCGTCAAACCCGTTATAGCTGGCGGTCGTGACATCCATCTCGTCGTAGCCAGCCTCTTCCATTCCTTCTTCCGTCTGCTGACATCCGGTTACGGCGATTATTACTGCGATTGCCAAGAACCCCCGAAATTGCTGTCTCATTGGCCCCTCTCAGTCTTCGGTACGCCTGCCAGGACAGCCCCACCCGGTTGAGAGGTATGAGCAAAGAGTGTTCCATTATGATTTTTTAAATGCTAATAATGTATAATATTATTATATTTCAAATAGTTAAATATATTAATTTGTTGATATGATCAGACAGAAATACGATTATGAAAGGGTTATTTTTTACCCTTTTTAACAGATGCTATTGATTTTTCATTTGAAAATAGAGAGTTA
>Ga0114945_10002307_pt1 | contig 11279 bp, 8 predicted proteins | sample OV2TP3_FD_87194 | JGI IMG/M metagenome (GOLD analysis project Ga0114945, IMG submission 87194) | Hot spring microbial communities from Beatty, Nevada to study Microbial Dark Matter (Phase II) - OV2 TP3 | ecosystem: Environmental > Aquatic > Thermal springs > Hot (42-90C) | place: USA: Beatty... | reverse complement strand
GGCGGGGTGGCACCCTGACACCACGCCCCACCTGGGGCGACATCCCGCCCACCTGCTCGAGGCCGCAACGCGGGCCCACGGCCAAAGGCCGTGGCCCGATGGCGGGGTCGAAATTGTAGCCTTGAGCCTTGAGCCTTGAGCCTTGAGCGACGTCATGATTCTTCTGCCTCAGGTTCCGTGGCGTTACGGCCGTCCGTCTGCGAAGCGGCCTCGATTCCGCCAAGGGCGGATCCGCCTCCGGCGGAAAACGGCTCCGGGACTGCCTTCATCGGCGCCGCAGTCCGGTGTATGGGAAACCCGGTCCCCGCCGGGATGAGATGGCCCATGATGACGTTCTCTTTCAGACCCACCAAGGGATCCCGGAGGCCACTCGCTGCCGTCTCGGTCAACACGCGGGTCGTCTCCTGGAAGCTCGCCGCGGCAACGAAACTCTCCGTCGAGAGACTCGCCTTCGTGATCCCCAGCAGGATCGGCGTCGCGGAAGCGGGTTTTTTGCCCAGCTTCTTCACCCGCTCGTTCTCCTCTTGAAAGCGCCACTTGTCTACCTGCATGCCGATGAGAGACCCGGTATCGCCCGGCTCATCGATCCTGATCTTGCGCAGCATCTGCCGGACGATGATCTCGATGTGCTTGTCGTTGATCTTCACCCCTTGGGAGCGGTAGACCTCCTGGATCTCGTTGAGGAGGTACTCCTGCAGCCGCCGCTCCCCGCAGACCCGAAGGACGTCCTGGGGCACGATCGGCCCATCGGTGAGCGGTTGACCCGCTTGGACAGAGTCGCCCTTGTAGACATTGAGGTGCTTGCCGTGCGGGATGAGGTATTCTTTCGTCATCCCTGAGGCGCTCTTGATGATGATGCGCCGCTGGCCCTTCTTCGCGGTCCCGAAGTCCACGATCCCGTCGATCTCCGCAATGATCGCCGGGTCCTTGGGTCGACGCGCCTCGAAGAGCTCTGCCACGCGCGGCAGACCTCCCGTGATGTCCTTGGTCTGGGTGATCTTGCGCGCGGTCTTGGCCAGCATGTCACCCGTTTTGACGCTCTGGCCTTCCTTGACGAGGATGTGCGCCCCGATCGGGAGCCCATAGACCGCCAGGAGCTCCCCGCGCTCGGTCTCAAGGACGACCTGCGGGCGGTAGTCGCCCTTATGCTCGACGATGACGCGGTTCATGAGCCCGGTCGCCTCGTCGATCTCCTCCCGCATCGTGACACCCGGTTTGACATCCTCAAACCGCACCCGACCGGCAAACTCCGTCAGGATTGGCGTCGTGTAGGGATCCCACCGGACGAACAGCTCTTCCTTCGTGACATGGTCACTGTCCTCTTTGGTGATGATAGCGCCCTGGGAAATCCGGTGCCGCTCCAGTTCGCGCTCGTCCTCATCGACGACGGACAGTTCCCCGTTGCGGTTGAGCACGAGCAGTTCTCCAGGCTTCGTCTTGACCGTCTTGAGGTTGTGGAACTTCACGGTTCCCTTGTGCTTCGCCTTGATGTAGGACTGCTCGATGACCCGGTGGGCGGTCCCGCCGATGTGGAACGTCCGCATCGTCAGCTGGGTTCCCGGCTCCCCGATGGACTGGCCCGCGATGATCCCCACCGCCTCCCCGAGCTCGACCAGCAAGCCGGTGGCAAGGTTCCGTCCGTAGCACCTCCCGCAGACCCCGCGCTTGGCCTCGCAGGTCAGGACGCTTCTGATCCGAATCCGCTCGATGCCCGCCTGCTCGATCCGCTGGGCCGCCTCGTCGGTGATCTCCTCGTTGGCCCGCACGATCGCCTCATCGCTGACGACATCGACGATGTTGTCCAGCGCGACCCGTCCGGCGATCCGCTCCTTCAGACTCACCACCTCTTCGTCTCCCTCTCGAATCGGGGTCATGAAGATCCCGTTGAGCGTCCCGCAGTCCAGCTCCATGATGATGACCTCCTGGGCCACATCCACGAGCCGCCGGGTGAGGTAGCCGGAGTCGGCCGTCTTCAGCGCGGTGTCGGCCAACCCCTTCCGGGCCCCATGGGTCGAGATGAAGTACTCGTGCACCGTCAGGCCCTCGCGGAAGTTCGCGGTGATCGGACTCTCGATGATCTCGCCGGAAGGCTTGGCCATCAACCCGCGCATGCCTGCGAGTTGCCGCACCTGCTGTTCCGACCCCCGGGCTCCGGAATCGGCCATCATGAAGATCGGGTTGAACGGCTCGAGGTTCTCCAGGACCTCGCTCGAGATCTCCTCGGTCGTGCGCATCCAGATGTCGATGATCTTGTTGTAGCGCTCCCCCTCGGTGATCAGGCCCCGGCGGTATTGGCTTTCGACCTGCTCAACCTCCCGCTCGGCGTTGCTCAGGATCTTGATTTTGTTCGGCGGGATCACCAGGTCATCCACGGCGATCGATAAGCCCGCCAGCGTCGCCCATTCAAACCCGAGCGTTTTGAGATCGTCCAAGAGCTCGACGGTCCGACTGTGGCCGCACGAGCGGTAGACCCGCGTGATCAGGAGGCTGAGGCTGTTCTTGTCGATCAGCTCGTTGACGAACCGCACCTCCAGCGGCAAGACCGCATTGAACAAGACGCGGCCCACCGTCGTCTCAAGGATCGCACCGTTCCAGCGCAGCTTGACCTTGGCATGTGGATCCGCCTGCTGGTCCTGGTAGGCCAGGATCGCTTCCTCCATATCGTTGAACGTCAAACCCTGCCCTTTGACTCCTTCCCGGGCCTTGGTCAAGTAGTAACAGCCGAGGATGATGTCCTGAGTGGGCGTGACGAGCGGCTTGCCACTGGCAGGCGAGAAGAGATTGTGGGAGGACAGCATCAGCAGACGGGCTTCCAGCTGGGCCTCGATGGAGAGCGGGACGTGGACCGCCATCTGATCCCCATCGAAGTCCGCATTGAAGGCGGTACAGACCAGCGGATGAATCCGGATCGCCTTGCCTTCCACGAGCATCGGGTGAAACGCCTGGATGCCGACACGGTGCAGGGTCGGGGCTCGATTGAGGAGTACCGGGTGATCCTGGATGACCTCGTCGAGGATGTCCCAGACCTCCAGACGCTCCTTCTCGACCATCCGTTTGGCTGTCTTGATCGTCTGGGCAAAGCCTTGTTCGCGGAACTTGCGGATGATGAACGGCTCGAACAGCTCCAGCGCCATCTTCTTCGGTAGTCCGCACTGGGACAACTTGAGCTCCGGGCCCACGACGATGACCGACCGCCCTGAGTAGTCGACCCGCTTGCCCAAGAGGTTCTGGCGGAATCGGCCCTGCTTGCCCTTCAGCATATCGGCCAGTGCCTTGAGCGGCCGGTTCATGGGCCCTAGGACGGGTCGGCCATGGCGCCCATTGTCAAAGAGCGCATCGACGGCTTCCTGGAGCATCCGCTTCTCGTTGCGGATGATGATCTCGGGCGCTTTGAGCTCGATGAGTTTCTTGAGGCGGTTGTTCCGGTTGATGACCCGCCGGTAGAGATCGTTCAGATCCGACGTGGCAAACCGGCCACCGTCGAGCGGCACAAGCGGACGCAGATCCGGCGGGATGACCGGGATGACCTTCATGGTCATCCATTCGGGGCGGTTACCGCTCTTGCGGAACGCCTCGACGATCCGCAGGGTCCGGCTGACTCGCTTCTGGGCCTGCTCGACTTTCTGGGTGCTCAGCTCCTTGTGGAGCTGTTTGGCCATCTGAGCGAGATCCAGCTTCACAAGCAGATCGGTGACCGCCTCAGCCCCCATCTTCGCGCTGAACGCTTTCCCGTAGGTCTTGAGACACTCCTGATACCGCTCCTCGGTCAGGATCTCTTTCAATTTCAGCGGGGTACTTCCAGGATCCGTCACCATGTAGGCCTCGTAGTACAAGACCCGCTCCAGATCCCGCATGCTCATGTTCAACAGGGCCCCCGTCCGCGACGGGACGCTCTTGAAGAACCAGATGTGGGAGACCGGGGCGACCAGCTCGATGTGGCCCATCCGCTCCCGGCGGACCTTGGAGTGGGTGACCTCCACGCCACAGCGGTCGCAGGTGATTCCCCTGTGCTTGATCTTTTTGTACCGGCCGCAGTTGCACTCGTAGTCCTTCGTCGGCCCGAAGATCCGCTCGCAGAACAGGCCGTCCTTCTCCGGTTTCAGCGTCCGGTAGTTGATCGTCTCCGGTTTCTTCACCTCCCCCCGAGACCACGAGCGAATGACCTCAGGGGAAGCAATCCGGATGGAAATCGCGTCGAAGGTGTTGACCCCGTCGGACATTACGTCTTTCCTTTCGTCGGGCTCTTTTCAGCCGTGGGTTTCTGGACGGTCCGCTGGGGCGTCTGCACCTGAGCCAGCTCGCGCTGGACGAGTTTCTCAAACAGCTCAGCGCCGGTCACCACATGCTCCTTGCGCTCAAGCCGCACGTCCAACCCCAGGCCCTGGAGTTCTTTCACCAACACGTTGAACGACTCAGGCACAGAGGGCTGTAAGGTATGCTCGCCCTTCACGATCGCCTCGTAGACCCGGGTGCGACCCATGACATCGTCGCTTTTGACCGTCAACAGCTCCTGGAGGGTGTAGGCCGCCCCGTAGGCCTCAAGCGCCCACACCTCCATCTCCCCGAAGCGTTGGCCGCCGAACTGCGCCTTGCCACCGAGCGGCTGCTGCGTGACCAGGGAGTAGGGTCCGATGGAACGGGCATGGATCTTGTCGTCCACCAGGTGGACGAGCTTGATCATATAGAGGTAACCCACCGCGACTTCTTGATCAAACGACTCACCGGTCCGACCGTCACGCAGGCGGATCTTCCCGTGGCTCGGAAGCCCGGCGGCCTTCAACTGCTCTTTGATTTCGGGTTCAGTCGCTCCGTTAAACGCCGGGCTGGCCGCCTGGTAGCCCAGGACCTTCGCGGCCCAGCCCAGGTGCAACTCAAGGATCTGTCCCACATTCATCCGGGAGGGGACCCCCAGCGGATTCAGGATCACCTCGATCGGGGTCCCGTCAGGCAGAAACGGCATGTCTTCCTCGGGCACGATCTTCGCGATCACGCCCTTGTTGCCATGCCGGCCAGCCATCTTGTCCCCAACCGAAACGTTGCGCTTGGACGCCACCTGGACCACGACCCGCTTCAGGACTCCAGGCGGAAGTTCATCGCCCCGTTTGATCTTGTCGATCTCCATGTCCTCGACGGAGCGGAGTTCCCGGATCTGATCTTCGAAGAAGTCGACGACGCGGCGGATCTCGGCTTCAGCCACCGGATCTCCCTCGATCCGGATCTCGCTGAGGTCGCAGCGCATGAGTTTCTTTCTGTCCGCAGCCTTGACCGAGCGACCCGCCTCGAAGACCGACTCGCCGGTCTCCACATCCTCGAGGCTTGAGGAAAGCCGCTTGCCCTCGAGCAGCTTCAGGGATTTGTCGATCATCTCCTCGCGCAGCTTCGCCACCTGGCTCGCCGTCTCTTTCCGAATCGCCTCGACCTGCCGGTGCTCTTCCTGGTGTTCCTCTTTGGTCTTGGGCCAGACTCCTTTACGGGTGAGGATCTTCACATCGACCACGACGCCCTCCACCCCGGCCGACACACGCAGGCTCGTGTCCCGGACATCCTCGGCCTTCTCTCCGAAGATCGCTTTCAGCAGCTTCTCCTCGGGGGTGAGCTCCGTCTCGCTCTTCGGGGTCACCTTGCCAACGAGAACGTCCCGCGGACCGACCTTCGCCCCGATGCGCACAATCCCCTGCTCATCAAGATCCTTCAGGGCTTCTTCCCCGACATTGGGGATGTCGCGGGTGATCTCCTCGTTCCCCAGCCGTGTTTCGCGGGCTTCGATCTCAAATTCCTCAATGTGAATCGAGGTGAACATGTCGCCCTTCACGAGCCGCTCGCTGATGAGGATGGCATCCTCAAAGTTGTAGCCTCGCCAGGGCATGAACGCGACCAGGACGTTGCGGCCAAGCGCCAGGTCCCCGTTGTGCGTGGCAGCCCCGTCAGCGATCACCTGACCCTTCTTCACGGTCTTTCCAAGCTCCACGATGGGCCGCTGGTTGATACAGGTGTTGGCGTTGGAGCGCTGGAATTTTTTCAACTCGTAGGTGTGCCGCCCGATGACGATCCGCTGGCCGTCGACGTAGCTGACCACCCCGTCTTCCTTCGCCAGCACACACGCCCCGGTATCGCGGGCGACCCGCGCCTCGATCCCGGTGCCCACGAGCGTGGATTCGGTGATCATCAGGGGCACCGCCTGCCGCTGCATATTCGATCCCATGAGCGCGCGGTTGGCATCGTCGTGCTCGAGGAACGGGATGAGGCTCGCCGCTACGCTGACAATCTGATTGGGGGAGACGTCCATGTACTCCACCTGCGAAGGCTCGACATGGACGATGTTCCCCCGGTAGCGGCAGCTCACGAGCTCCTGGGTAAAGCGCCCGGACTTCGTCAGGGGGCTTGAGGCCTGCGCGATGGAGTACCGGTCCTCAATATCGGCGGTCATGTAGTCAATCTCGTCTGTCACGACGCCGTGACGAACTCTCCGATAGGAGGTTTCGATGAAGCCATGTTCGTTGATCCGGGCGTAGACGGTCAGGCTCGAGATCAATCCGATGTTCGGGCCCTCAGGGGTCTCGATGGGACAGATCCGTCCGTAGTGCGAGTGGTGCACGTCCCGCACCTCAAATCCGGCCCGCTCCCGCGAGAGGCCCCCGGGCCCAAGGGCGGATAACCGCCGCTTGTGCGTCAGTTCCGCAAGGGGGTTGGTCTGGTCCAGGAACTGGGACAGTTGCGACCGGGCAAAGAAGTCCCGCATGACCGACGCGACCAGTTTGAAATTGACCAGGGCGTGCGGCATGACCTTCTCCAAATCGTAAATGGCCATCCGATCCCGCGCCGTGCGCTCCAGCCGTTCCAGGCCCACGCGGAACTGATGAGAGACGAGCTCCCCGACCGAGCGCACCCGGCGGTTTCCGAGATGGTCAATGTCATCGACCTCCCCTTCACCCCGCCGCAGGCCCAACAGATACTTGATGACCGCCACGACCGTCTCCCCGTTTAAGGTCCGTTCATCGAGGGATCGATCCATGCCGAGCTTGCGGTTGAGCAGGAATCGCCCCACGCGGCCCAAATCGTAGCGGCGAGGATCAAAGAACAACCGTTGAATGAGTGTTTCGGCGGACGGCAGGTTCACAAGATCCCCAGGCCGAAGCCTCCGGAAGATGTCAAGGAGCGCCTCTTCTCGAGTCGTCGTGTGGTCTTTCTCGAGCGTCTTGATGAGCTCAGCCGATGGGTCCAGCAGGAGCTTCAGCTGGCGCTTGCCGGTGGCCCAGATCGCCTCAAGCCACTCCTCGCTGATGCGGCTTCCTGCGCGCAGCAAGACCTGGCCGGTTCCAGGATCCGCGATGCGCTCACCCAGGACGTTCCCGAGCAACGCCTTGAGCTGGCCTGGGTCGGTGAACTCCACCGTCTCGGTGGGGCTGAGCAGCTCAAGGACCTCCTCATCCGTCGAGTAGCCCAGCGCCCGGAGGAGGATCGTCGCGATCATTTTCCGGCGACGGTCGATGGACACATGGAGACAATCGGCCATGTCGAACTCGAGCTCCACCCACGCCCCGTGATACGGGATGATCCTCGCGGAGAAGAGCCGCTTGCCTGTCGGGTGGACCGTGACTTCAAACGTCACGCCCGGTGAGCGGTGGAGCTGGCTGACGACCACGCGCTCATCGCCGTTGACGACGAAGGTGCCCGAGTCGGTCATCAGGGGGATCTCCCCGAAATAGACTTCCTGCTCCTTGACCTCCTTGGGCGACACCAGCCGGAGCTTAACCTTCAACGGCGCCGCGTGCGTCAGCCCGTTCCGGAGGCACTCTGGCTGGCTGTACTTTGGCTTGCCCACCGTGTAGTGGACGAATTCCAGCCGGTGCGTCCTGTCAGGGCTCTCGATGGGAAACGTCTCGAGAAACGCCGCCTGCAACCCGATGGGTTCCCGGCGGGTCTTGGGCACCTCGAGCTGCAGGAACTTGGCGTAGGAGTGTTTCTGAACCTCGACGAGATCCGGAGGCTCAAGCCCTTCCGGCAATTTCGTAAAGCTGATGCGGGTGATGCGCTGGGCCATGCTGTGCTCCTTACTTCAGTTCGACTGTGGCTCCCACGGCTTCAAGCTTCTTTTTGATCTCCTCAACCTCTTCCTTCTTTGCGCCTGTCTTGATCGGCTTCGGCGCGCTCTCCACGAGCTCCTTGGCTTCCTTCAAGCCCAGATTCGTGATGGCCCGAATCTCCTTGATGACCTGGATCTTGTTCGCCCCGACGTTCGCCAGGATGCAATCGAACGTCGTCTTCTCCTCGGCCTCAGCCAGCGCTTGGCCTGCCGTGGGGGCTCCGCCGGCAACCGCCCCGGCTGCCACAGCCACGGGAGTGGCGGTCACCCCGAACTTCTCGCGCAAGGCCTTGGCATAGCTAGACAACTCCAGGGCCGTCATGTCCTCGGTGAGCTTCAGCGCATCCTCCACCCGTTTCGTCAATTGCTCAGGCATCTTTTTTCTCCTCCTTTGCTTGCTCGTTGTCTGTGTGGCCCGTTGATTGGTCAACCGGCTTCACGGTCTTACTGGCTTCTTCCAGCACCCACGCCAGCTCCGCCAGCGCGCCTTCGAGGACCATGACGAGTCCTGCGATTGGCGACTCGATGACACCAACGAGCTGAGCCATGAGCTGGGGTCTCGACGGAAGATTCGCGAGCTCCGCAAGCCCTTGAGAGTCGAGCCGCTGCCCCTCGACCCAGCCGCCACGGATCGACAACTTTCCCTGGTTCGCCTTGGCAAACTCCACAAGCAGCTTGGCCGCCGTGATGAGTTCCTCACCGGGAAGGACCAACGCGATCGAGCCGGTCAACAGGTCGCGTGCCCCATTCAGCTTCAGCGCGGCAATTCCGCGCAGGCCCAACGTGCGCTTGACCACAAACAGCCTCGCGTGCACGCTGCGCAGGCGCTTTCGCAACGCATCCGCCTCACCCGCCTTTAAGCCCCCCACGGCCGTGACGAAAAAGTTCGGCCGGTCGTTGAGCGTCTGGGTCAGTTCTTGGACCATCAGGTCCTTGACGAGTCTGCCAACTTTGGCCATCTCCCAATTCTTACCCTACATGCTGGTCCAGCAACGGGTGGACATCAACGTGAATCCCGGGGCTCATGGTGCTTGAGAGGCTCGCCCGGCGGATGAGCTGCCCTTTCACCGTGGCAGGCCGAGCCCGCCCGATCGCCGCAAGCACGGCCTTGGCGTTCTCGACCACCTGCGCAGCGTCGAAGGACAACTTCCCGATCACCACGTGGAGATTGGACAGCTTATCCATCTTGAACTCGACCTTCCCTTGCCGGACCTCGGCAATCGCCTTGGCCACGTCGGTGGTCACCGTGCCGACTTTGGGATTCGGCATCAGGCCACGGGGTCCCAGGATCTTGCCCAGGCGCGAGACGTCCTTCATCATGTCCGGTGTCGCGATCGCCACGTCGAACTCAAGCCACCCCTGTTGGATTTTTTCAATCAGCTCGGTTGAGCCAACATGGTCAGCCCCGGCCTGTTTGGCCGCCAGCTCCTGTTCGCCCTTGCAAAAGACGAGCACCCGCCGCGTCTTGCCGGTTCCATGGGGCAAGACCAACGTGCCCCGGATGACCTGGTCGGTCTTCTTGGGATCGATCGCCAGGGAGACCGACAGTTCCACGGTCTCATCGAACTTCACCTTTGGCATCTCCTTGAGCAGGGCGACCGCTTCCTCTAAGGCATAGGTCTTGTTGCGATCGACCAACGTGGCCGCCTGCTCGTACCGTTTGCTCATAAATTTTCCTTCGGAAAATTTATCATAAGGCTACGAAATTTCGCTTTGCGAAATTTCGATCCCCATGCTGCGCGCCGTGCCCTCAACCATGTTGATGGCGGCAGCCAGCTCATTGGTATTCAGGTCCGCAAGCTTCGTCTTGGCAATCTCTTCGACTGTTGCCCGGCTCACTTGGCCCGCCTTTTCTCGGGGCGTGTTGCCGGAGGCCTTCGCGATTCCGCAGGCCTGTTTCAACAGCACCGAGACTGGTGGGCTTTTGACCACGAAGGTGAAGCTCTTGTCTTCATAGACGGTAATCACGACGGGGAGGACGAGGCCTTCTTTCCCCTTGGTCTTTTCGTTGAACTTCTTGCAGAACTCCATGATGTTGACCCCATGCTGCCCAAGAGCCGGCCCGACCGGCGGAGCAGGATTCGCCTGCCCTGCTGGACAGTAGAGCTTGATCACTGCCTTGATTTTCTTGGCCATCTCGCCGCCTCACGCCGTTCGGCGGGATGATTGATGCTGAATGATTGATGATGGCGTTCCTCGCCGTCTGTCACATCGATCATCCATCATCTATCACCCATCATCGTGTTTAGAGCCGTTCGACTTGCCAGAACTCAAGCTCCACAGGGGTTTGCCGACCGAAGATCGAGACCATGACCTTGAGCTTGCCCCGCTGGGGATTGACCTCTTCGATCGCCCCATTGAAGTTCGCAAACGGGCCCTCCACGACCCGCACCCCCTCGCCCTTGGAGAAGATCACCCGGGGCGTGGGCTTGTCCTTCCGCTCCTCCGTCTGACGCAGGATCTCGTTGACCTCATCGTCTGACAGCGCGACGGGTTGGCGCCCTGCTCCGATGAACCCCGTGACCCCTGGCGTGGTGCGGACCAGATGCCAGCTTGTGTCGGTCATCTCCATCTGCACGAGGAGGTAGCCCGGGAAGAACTTGCGCTCAGAAATCCGCTTCTTCCCGCCCCGGATTTCCGCAACCCGCTCGGTCGGCACAAGGATCTGACTGATCGAGTCCGCGCCCATTCCCTGGCGGAGCCGGTTCTCAAGACTCGTCTTCACTTTGATCTCCTGCCCGGTCTGGGTATGGATGACGTACCACTGTTTCGGTTGCTTCTGCTCGTCAACCTCACCCATCGATCAACCGCCTAGAAAAGAGAGCCGGATGCCCCATCACCGCAGGAGCACCTGTGCCGTCTTGGAGAGGATGAAATCCCACACGCTGATATACGTGGCCAGGAGCACCACGCCGACGAAGACCACGAGCGCCGAGCCGATGAGCTCCTCCCGGGTCGGCCACGAGACGTGCGTGATCTCTTCCCGAATCTCTCGTAAGAATGTCAGGAACCGTCGAAGCGATTTCACAGAAGTTTTGCTCCGCAAAACTTCTTATTGGGTTAGTCGCACACACGGTTAATAACTTCTGCGAAGCAGAAGTTATACAGGAGCGGCAGGAGTCGGCGCCTCCGCTCGCTTACGCTCGCTTCGGTCGGCCACCCGCCCCTCCCGAGGAAGTCGCCGCTCCTGTTCGTC
>Ga0114945_10002305_pt1 | contig 11283 bp, 11 predicted proteins | sample OV2TP3_FD_87194 | JGI IMG/M metagenome (GOLD analysis project Ga0114945, IMG submission 87194) | Hot spring microbial communities from Beatty, Nevada to study Microbial Dark Matter (Phase II) - OV2 TP3 | ecosystem: Environmental > Aquatic > Thermal springs > Hot (42-90C) | place: USA: Beatty... | reverse complement strand
GACGGGCGTCGTCTTGTTTCTCGCTGCGATAGACGGTGAATTCGTAGCTGCCGAGAAGGGCGCCTTCCACCATGCTCTGCGCAATGTCTCCCGGAGAGACGCGCCCGAGACGCGCCGGCGGCGCCACGAACGATCGGGTGCCGGCCTGGCGTACCCGCTTGGCGGCGGTCCCCATCGCCTGGCGGAGATGATCCAGCCGGACATCTTTCTTTTTCCCGAGCCCCACGAGCACGACGCGCTTCGCCGGGATCTCCCCACCGGTGTGCAGGAGGACGCACTGATTGATCTTGCCGGCGAACTCCCCGGTCTTCAACAGCTCGGAGAGGCGACCGTGCAGTGCCTTGTCGATAAGGGCGGCATCCTGCTCGGGCTTCCGGTCGTCCTCGTAATGGGTCAGCACCAGGGCCTGGGCCGGCTCCCGCGCGACATTCCCCCGCTTGACCTTTATATCCATCGCGCTAACGCTCCTGTCAAAACGCGTCACTCGTCATTCGTCATTGGTGAAGATCGTCCTGACTATTGACCAATGACCAGTGACTAATGACTACACTCCGCGTGTGTCGGGATCCCAGATCTGCTTGTGGAGCTGGAGCTGGAAACGGACCGGGAGCCGGTCGGCAAGAATCCATTCCGCCAAGTCGCGCGGCTCCAGCTCCCCGAACACCGGGCCGAACAGCACCGCGCAACGATCAGCCAGGCGATGCTTCTGAACGACGGCCTGCGCCCAGTCATAATCCGCGCGATCCTTGATCACGAATTTGACTTCATCCTTGGAGGAAAGCCGCTTGAGGTTCTCCCAGTCCATGCGCTCCACCATCCCGCTCCCGGGACATTTGACGTCCATGATCACATGCGCGCGCGTGTCCACGGGGGAGATGTCGATTGCGCCGCTGGTCTCGATGAGCACCGTGTACCCTTCCGCGCACAGGGATTCGATCAAGGGCAACACAGCGGGGTGGTGGAGCGGCTCGCCGCCGGTGATCTCGACAAGCGGACAGGCATACCGCCTGACCGCTTGCAGCACGTCACCCTGGGACATCTCGGTCCCACCATAGAAGGCATACTCCGTGTCGCAATACGAGCAGCGAAGGGGGCAGCCCGTCAGCCGTACGAAGACGCAGGGAAGTCCGGCGTAGCTCGACTCGCCTTGGATACTGTGGAAGATCTCGGTCACCCGAAGAATGTTCGATTTATCCATCACCAGATCACCCAATGTTCAATTCCAACGAGTCACGGGCCATCCCCGACGCCGAGCGATGCGGGCCATGCCGCGGATCGGATTCACCACCAAGGGATGTCCCACCAAGCGGAGCGCCTCGATGTCGCCGGGACTATCGCCGTACGCGTAGCTCTGCGTCAGATCCAGATTGTGTTCGCCGGCAAAGCCCTCGAGCAACCGGCGCTTCCCGTCGCCGTACGGCAGCGGCGTGATCAGGTGGCCGGTAAAGAATCCGTCCTTGCACTGTGGCCGGGCCGCCAGGACATCGTTGACCCCCAGAAAGTCCGCGAGCGGCGCGATCAAAAAGTCAGGCGATCCCGTGACCAGGACCAGGTGGTGCCCCGCCCGTCGATGGCGGTCCATAGCGGCCAAGCCATCCGGAGAGAGCCGCGGGCACACCCGGGAGCGAATAAACCATTTCGCCATCGGCTCGATCACCTCCGGCCGCTTGCCGACGAGGTAGGGTTTCTGCTCCCGCAGCGGATGGAGAGAAAGCAGGTGGCGAGACCGAGCGAGGAGCCGAACGCTTTCCAGGATCTCTCTCCCCCCGATGACCCGATGCTTCAGGAGATACGCGAAGAACCGCACTTCGATGGCCACGCCCGGGACGAGGGTGTTGTCCACATCGAAGAACGCGCCGATTGCGGCGCCGCTCTGGACAGCGGCCGGCAACGGAGGTGGAGGAGGCATGGGGCCTTGGCGGTGCAACAGATAGGTTCGGATCGGCGCCGCTCCAGCGCGGCTCGGGGGCGATTCTAACCGGAAGGCGCACGGATTAACAAGCTCCACAGGGCTCAAACGGCTTCCGGCAGCCCCCGACGACCCAGGAAATATGAATGGAGGGCCTCGACCTTTGTGCGGCGCGGAACGTCGGTGGCATGGAAGATGGGGTAGCGAGAATGGGGGCACCCATTGCAGCACAGAGCAATGGGTCCCGGAGGGTCGGCGCACCGTGGACGAGCTAAGACATGTCCGGGTATAATGCCGCCGGCGCCGAAGTGGTGGAACTGGTAGACACGCACGTTTGAGGGGCGTGTGGGGAAACCCGTGCGGGTTCGAGTCCCGCCTTCGGCACCACCGTAGGCGCCTATCCGGTTCCTTAACGATTCACCATTGACAAGCCCACCGGTTCGATGGATCAATCACCCCATGCGCAAGGGGATGCTCTTGGTCTGCGTCGTCCTGGCCACCGGGCTCGCGGCCCTGGCCTGCTCCCGGACGACCACGCCGCCGCCCGCCGGCACGACCGTGGTGTTCAAGCACGGCAAGCTCGCCGGGGACGAGCGACTGTTCGCCGAGATCCTCAGCGGGTTCGAGCGCAGCCACCCGGGGCTCACCATTCGCCACGAGACGTTGCCCGCCTCCACGGATCAGCAGCATCGGTTTTACGCCATTAATCTGGAAAGCCGAAGCGTCCCCTTCGATCTGTTCGCCGTGGATGTGATCTGGGTCCAGGAATTCGCCCGAGCCGGCTGGATCCAGCCGGTCGAGCATCTGGCCCCTCACCCGGAGCGCCACGGGTACTTCCCGTCCGCAGTCCGGGCCGCCACTTTTCAAGGCCGGCTGTACGCGATTCCCTGGTACCTGGATGCGGGCGTCTTGTATTACCGGCGCGATCTCCTGGAGCGATACGGATTCCAGCCTCCCCGCACCTGGCCTGAATTGGCCGCGATGACCCGCGAGATCCTCGACAGGGAGCATGACCCCAAGCTGAAAGGATTTCTCTGGCAAGGGAAACAGTACGAAGGGCTGGTCTGCGTCGCGCTCGAATTCATCTGGGGCGCCGGTGGGGATCTCCTGGATGGCGGCGGCCAGTTGGAAGGCCAGGGCGCGGAGCGGGCTCTGCGGTTTATGCGGAGCTTGATCGAAGACGGCGTGTCACCGGAGCTGGTCACCACCGCCGATGAGGAGGCCACACGGCACCTGTTCGGCGCCGGCCGAGCCGTCTTCATGCGGAACTGGCCGTACGCCTGGTCACTCCTTCAGCAAGAGGGAATGCCTGTGCGGGGCAAGGTGGGGATCGCGCCGCTGCCGGCGTTTCCCGCCCATGAGTCGGTCTCGGTCCTGGGCGGGTGGCTGCTGGCCATCCCGAGTCGGGCCGCTCATCCAAAAGAGGCGGCGGAATTACTCACGTACCTGACGTCTCCTGCGATCCAGCTCCAGATGGCTCTCGCCCTTGGATACCACCCGGCGCGGTCAGAGCTGTACGCGGATGCATCCCTGCGACAGGTGCGGCCCTACCTCGCCGACCTGCGACAGGTCCTGCTCGCGGCACGGCCTCGGCCGGTCACGCCGTATTACCTGATGCTCTCACAGGTCTGGCAGGGCGAGCTGAGCGCCGCGCTGGTTGGAACGAGGTCACCGGAGCTGGCGCTGGCCTCGGCCCGGCGGCAAGCAGACCGGATCCTGGAGCTCGACCGAGGCGCGGTCGCGTTGATCGCGCAGTGACCCATGACCGGCACCATGCGTGTGGGAAGCAAGGGACGCCTCTCCGAAGCCGCATCGGGCTATCTCTTCGTCGCGCCGGCCTTGTTGATCGTGGCGCTGCTGGCTCTGGTGCCGATTCTGACAGCCATGTGGCTGAGCCTCTACCGTCACCTCCCCATCTTCGGCATTACCGAGTTCGTCGGGCTCCGGAACTACCTGGCCCTCTGGAGTGACCAGCGGTTCTGGTCTGCGTGCGCCACGACCCTCTATTTCACCGGGGTGTCGGTCGGCGCCGAGCTGCTGCTGGGTCTCGGCATCGCGCTCCTGCTCGATCAGCCCTGGAACGCGGCGGGGAAGGAGCAGACAGAGGCTGAACGATGGCTGCGCGTGGTGATGCTTATTCCGTGGACCGTCCCGACCGTGGTGTCGGCGAGGATGTGGGAATGGCTGTACCAGACCGACTACGGGCTCCTCAACCATCTGCTGATGACGGCCGGCGTGATCGAAGGGCCCGTCAACTGGTTGGGTCATCCGTACTGGGCGCTCCATGCGGCGATCGCCATGGATGTGTGGAAGGCCACCCCGTTTGCCGCCCTGCTGTTGCTCGCGGGCTTGAAAGCGATTCCTCCGGACCTCTACCGGGCGGCCCGCGTGGACGGGGCAAGCCGCTGGAGTATCTTCCGGCATATCACGCTTCCCTTGCTCCTGCCGGTGATGCTGGTGGTCCTGGCATTTCGAACGATGGACGCATTCAGAGTGTTCGACGCCGTGTATGTGCTGACCGGGGGAGGGCCCGGGAACAGCACCGAGACGCTGTCGATCTACACGTACGATGTCCTGTTCCAGACCTTGCGGTTCGGCTACGGCTCGGCGCTCGCCTCGGTGATCTTTGCGATGATCCTCATGCTGACCGCCGCGTCTTTCATCGTGATGCGCAGGCGGCTTCACGCGGTGGTGTGACCGTGCCCGGACGGATCAAGCGTGCCGGAGACCTCGGCTGGCGGCTTGGCCGCATCCTGGCGCTCGGACTGTTTGTGTCTTGGGCGTTGGGCCCGCTCGCCTGGCAGGGCATAACGTCGATCAAGTCTGAACAGGAATTGGTGCGCCTCCCGCCGCTCCTGCCCGAGACCCCGACCGCCACCCATTACCGCACGGTCACGGCCCGGTCCGGGCTGGGCCGGGAGATCCTGAACAGCATAATCGTGGCGACGAGCGCCACCGTCTCGGCTATCGCCGTCGCGGCGCTGTGCGCGTTTGCATTGGCTCGCCTGCCCATCGCCGGCAAGACCACGATCTTGAGCCTGCTCTTGGGAATCTCGATGTTTCCGCCGGTCGCGGTCATCAGCCCGTTATATCTCCTGGTGAGGTGGCTCGGTCTGCGCGACACCCTCGCCGCGCTGATTCTGACTCACACGGCCTATGCCTTGCCGCTGGCGATCTGGGTCCTGACGGTGTTCTTCCGGCAGATCCCGGTGGAGCTGTACTGGGCGGCGCGGGTGGACGGATGCGGGCCCTGGCGGGCGCTCTGGTCCGTCCTGATCCCGCCGGCGCGCCCTGGGCTCGCGGCAGCCGCGCTCCTGGCCTTCATCTTCTCCTGGAATGAGTTCATGTTCGCCCTGACTCTTACCGCCACGGACCGTTCGCGCACGGCGCCGGTCGCGATCGCCCTGTTTCCGAGCCTGCATGAGGTACCATGGGGGGACATGGCCGCGGCGACTCTTGTGGTTACGGCGCCGGTGATCGCGTTGGCGCTCGCCTTTCAGCGGCACCTGCTCGCCGGCCTCACGGCCGGCAGTATAAAAGGGTAATGGAGACGGAATGGCGGAAGTGGCGCTCAACGGCATCGGAAAGCGATTCGGCGCGACGGAGGTAATCAGAGACCTGACCTTGTCGGTGCGCGACGGCGAACGGTTCGCGCTGCTGGGACCCTCCGGCTCCGGAAAGTCCACGCTGCTCCATCTCATCGCCGGGTTGGAAGCTCCCTCCTCAGGGTGTATCCTCTTCGATGGCCGAGATGTGACCGCGCTCCAGCCGCGCGAGCGAGACGTAGCTCTGGTCTTTCAAAGCTACGCGCTGTATCCGCACATGACCGTGGCCGACAATCTGGCGTTCCCGCTCCGCGTCGCCAAGCGAGGGGCTCGTCCGGATCGCCGCACCATCCAGCAGGCCGTCAGGCGCGTGGCCGACAGCCTGGGCCTCGGGTCGGTCCTGGAGAGGAGGCCGGGGGAGTTGTCAGGCGGACAGCGCCAGCGGGTCGCGTTGGGACGGGCCATCATCCGTCAACCGGCCGTCTTCCTGCTGGACGAGCCGCTCTCGAACCTGGATGTCCAGCTCCGGGCGGACATGCGCGCCGAGCTGCGCCGGCTCCATGAGCAACTGAAGATCACGATGATCTACGTCACGCACGATCAGATCGAGGCCCTGACGTTGGCGGACCGGGTGGCGGTCCTGGATCAAGGCCGTCTCCAGCAGGTCGGGACCCCGGCGGAGCTGTATCAGACGCCGGCGAATCTCTTCGTGGCGACCTTCATCGGGCATCCGGCGATGAATCTGCTGGAGGCGCTTCTTGATGACGGGACGGTCACCAGCGGCCCGATCCGGATTCCGCTGCCGACCACTCAGGCCGAGAGGCTCAGGGCACGGAACACCCGGACGGTGACGCTGGGGCTCAGGCCGGAGCAGATCCGTGTGGCGGCCTGGGAGACCCGGGCACGGGCCGAAGAGGATCGCCTGCCGGCGACGGTGCGGGAGATCGAATCGACCGGCGCGCAAACCTGGGCGACCTGCGAGTTGGCTGCCCAGAACCCACCTGTGATCGTCGGATTGGCAGAGGAGGCGCTTCGGATCAAGCCGGGCGCCACGGCAGCCTTGTCGTTCCGCGCCGCTCGACCCCACCTTTTTGATCCCATGACGGGCCTGCGCCTCGGGGAGGAGGCCTCGTAGCTCATGTCCACGGAACGCGATATCGCCGCTCATCGTGCCAAGGAGCCATTCCGGTTCGTCTCCTGCATGGAGCTGAGGGAGATCCTGAGCAAGCGGGCGATGGACGAGCAGCGCCTGCTGGAGCTCATCGAGGAGGTGCATCCCGACAGCATCTACTATCACACGCACCGTTACTTCCTGCGACATCCGTACATTCAAGGGCTCTACCCGAACGACTTCGCCACCTGGGCGGCGATCCACGCCCAGGACCGCATCCTCGGCGAACGCTTGGGGATTCTGGATCCCTTCGAGTTCGACGACATTGAGCGGCTCCGCAGCGAGATCCTGACCATCATCGCGGATCACCTGAGCCACATCAGAACCGTTCCCCGCTGCGCCACCGGTGAGCCGTTCGAGTTCGTGCGCTCGCACGTGATCGAGGCCGACCTCAACCGGGAGACCCGGACGTTGGGGGAATTTCGCGATGAGTTGGCCACCGTGGACCCGGGCGCGATATTCAACCATGTCTGTGAAGCGCGACTGCGCAAGGGGCGACTCCTGGGGGATTTTGCCTGCTGGATCTCGGCGGACGAGGGCCTTGGGCTTTCGGAACTCGGCGAGCAGGTGGCCAAGGTTGGACGGCTCGGGCTCTCTTTGGAGGGCATGCGGAACCAGATCGTCGGCTTGTGCGACCGCGCACTCGGGTCCGTGTAGACAAGGAGGACATGTGGCTGGGATGCTGGAACAGTATCGGGATGTGGCGCCGCCCGGAACCGTGGAGTTCCTCCGTCAACTGGCCCGCCGCGTGGAAGGCAAGCGGATGCTGCATGTCAATTCAACGCGGTATGGGGGCGGGGTGGCCGAAATCCTGCACCGGTTGGTCCCGCTCATGGAAGAACTGGGCGTGCAGGCACGTTGGGAGGTGATGGCCGGAACCGAGCTGTTTTACCGGACCACCAAGAGTTTTCACAATGCGCTGCAGGGCACACCCCAGTCGGTGACCCCCGACATGTTGGAGGCCTATCTGGAGTGCAACCGGGACAACGCCAAGCGTCTGAACCTGGAGGCGGATGTGACCATGATCCACGACCCGCAACCGGCCGCGCTCATCGAGGCCCGGCCCCCCGGGGCGAAATGGATCTGGCGGTGCCACATTGATATCTCAACACCCCAGCGTTCGATCTGGCAGTTCCTGCGCAGCTATGTGGTCCAATACGATGCCGCCATCTGCTCGCTCCCCAAGTTCGCGCAGCGCCTGCCGATCCCCCAGTTCCTGATCTACCCGTCCATCGACCCGCTCAGCGACAAGAACCGCGAACTGGCGCCCGAGGAGGTGAACCGGATCGTGGAGGGGCTCGGAGTCCTGCAGGACAAGCCGATCATCCTGCAGGTCTCACGGTTCGATCGGTTCAAAGACCCGGTCGGTGTCATCGAGGCCTATCGTCTCATCAGAAAGAGCCACGACTGCCGCCTCGTCCTGGCCGGCGGCACCGCGACCGACGACCCGGAAGGGGTGGAGGTCCTGGCCGATGTTCAGAAAGCGGCGGGCTCGGATCCCGATATCCACCTCCTGCTCCTGCCGCCCACCGCGAGCCTGGAAATCAACGCCCTGCAGCAGGCCGCCACGATCGTCTTTCAGAAATCCACGCGCGAAGGGTTCGGCCTCACCGTGGCGGAGGCCTTGTGGAAGGGGAAGCCGGTGATCGGCGGCCAGACGGGCGGCATCATGGTCCAGGTCATTCCGGGTGTGACCGGATATACGGTCAACTCACCGGAGGGCGCCGCGTTCTACACGAAGCGCTTGTTGAACGACCCGGAGCTCATGGCGGTCCTGGGCCGCCAGGCCAAAGAATACGCCCGGGAGCGGTTTCTCATCACCCGGCACCTGCAGGATTACCTGGGGCTGATGATCCATCTCTCCGGAGGGCGAGCGTGACGCGCCCGGCCGCACAACCCGCCGAGGCCCCGAACCCGACCGATAGCGAGCCGTCGTCTCTTTCGCGGCTCATCGTGGTCTCGAATCGGCAGCCCTACGAGCACAAACACGTCAAAGGGCAGCTCGTCTGCCAGCGCACCGATGGCGGGCTGACGGCGGCGCTCGATCCGGTGTTGCGCCGATTTGGCGGGACCTGGATCGCGTGGGGCAGCGGGGAGGCGGACCGCGAGGCGGCGGGGCCCGGAGACAGCCTGCAGGTTCCACCCGACGGCCCACGGTATCGCCTCCGCCGCGTTTGGCTGACCCCGGAGGAAGTGAAGGGCGGGTACCAGGGGTACGCGAACGAAGTCTTGTGGCCGCTCTGCCACATCACGCTCGACCGCGTGGCCTACCGCAAGGCGTACTGGGAGGCATACCAGACGCTGAACCGCCGGTTTGCCGAGACGGTGCAGGAAGAGCTACGCGCTCGCCCGGGACCGGTCTGGATCCACGATTTTCATCTGTCGCTCCTGCCGCGCCTCGTCAAGGAAGCGAGCCCCGAGTCCGCTGTGTCGGTGTTTTGGCACGTGCCCTGGCCCGGACCTGACGTGTTCAGGATCTTGCCCGAGCGCCGCGAGGTGCTCGAAGGGCTGCTGGCGGCTGATAGCTTGATCTTTCAGACCCCCGGCTATGCTCGGTCCTTTGCCGATTGCGCGAAGCAGTTCCTCCAGGCCGAAGTGGACCCAGCCGCTGAGACCGCGCAGTATCGCGGGCACCGGACGCGCCTGTCGGCGCGGGCCATCAGCGTGGATGTCCGGTTCTTCTCGGAGGCGGCCAACACGGACAAAGTCCGGAAGGCCATGGCGCAGACCCGCCGAAAACTCGGCCTGGCGGGGGGCATCCGGCTCGGACTCGGCGTGGACCGGCTGGATTACACCAAGGGGCTGCTCAAGCGGCTGTGGGCGCTGGACACGTTCTTCGCGCGGTATCCGCACTACCGCGGCCGCTTCACCTTTCTGCAGGTGGCTGTCCCCACCCGGAGCGAGGTGGAAGCGTACCGCCGCTACCGCGAGGTCATTCAACAGACCGTGGCGGAGATCAACGCCCGGTATGGTCCGGCTGGGCAGGAGCCAACCCGGTGGCGGCCCGTCTTATACCTCGAAGGGCGCATCGGGCTGCACACCCTTGTCAGCTACTACCGGATGGCCGACCTCGCGCTGGTCAGCTCCGTGTACGACGGCATGAACCTCGTCGCCAAAGAGTACGTGGCCTCGCAGGTGGATGAAAATGGGGTGCTGCTCATCAGTCAGATGGCGGGATCGGCCGAAGAGCTCACGGAGGCACTGATTATCAATCCTTATGATCCGGAAGGGATGGCGGACGCGATCCATCACGCGCTGCAGATGCCACTCGAGGAGCAGCAGCAGCGCATGCGTGCCATGCGCGCGTATCTCGAGCAGCATGACGTCCACACCTGGGTGGCTGAATGCCTCCGCGATGCGGGAAGGGGATAGGGGGCAAGCGGTCTAGCCGCCGAGCTTGCGGACATAGGCCAGGACGTCCAGCAGCTCCTGCTCGTTGAGCACTCCTCGCCACGCCGGCATCGCCGCGCCTTTCCCTTCCGCAATGATCTTGAGGAGGTCCTGATCATTCATGTTGCGGACATCTGGCGAAGAGAGTTTGGGGGCCGGGGGCGAGGTAGCCTTGGCCATGGGGCCGTCCCCCAGACCTCTGGCCCCGTGGCACAGCGCGCAGTACTGCTCGTACCGGGGCTTGCCTTTTTCCGGATCGCCTTTGTCCCCTGACCAGGCCATGGTCGCGTGAAGGATTGCCAAGGCAACGCTCAACAGCAGGGAAGCGCCCCAGCGGGGATCTCGTTGCGGGAAGCTCGGCATGCCTGACTCATTATAGACCTCTCCGCTGCCTTACGAAATGCCTTCATGTGTAGGCAGGGAACCCGCACGCGGTTACGACCCGGCGGCTGGTTTGGCGAAGTACTCCCGGCGACTCACCGCCACGTCGGAGACGAACATCACGCCGGAATAGCGGTCGAACAACGGACGCAACCCAGCCAGGATCGGCTCTACCTTCTCATCCGTCACCACCGTCATGATCATCACCAAGCTCTCCATCTCGTTGAACATGAAATGGGCTTCATGAAGCCCGTGATGGCCTTTGCCGGAGACATTGCTGATGATCGTGTATCCGGTCGCTTGGACCTTATCCAGCAACTCCGTCACGAACGCGCGGTGCTCACCCGAGACGATCACACGGATTTCTTTCATGGGATGCAGTGTCAGCCCGCTCATAATCAACACTCCTTTCATTCATTGGCGCGAGAGACCCCGGACGGCTGAGAGCGAGCAGCCAGTAGCGAACTGCTAACAGCTCTGAGCTACTCGCTACTCGCTATTCGCTCAATAGGTGCCCACTCGCCCGTCGGCAGATACCGGTACAGGGCGCCTTCCTCCCGCTCCAGCGCGACCAGATGGACCCATTCGTTGTGATAGAACCGTTGCAGAACCTCATGGCGGTGGATGAGGGCCTCGATGCGCGCGCGCGGCGCCTCGATAAGCGTCAGCAGGCGCATGGGCTCATGGTACGGGACCTCCCCGTTCATCACGGTCTGCCACGCCAGCCCGGTTCGCAGATCACTCCGCGTCCCGAGCATGACGCCGATGCGGCTAACCACGTTGTGATAAATCTTGCTCCCACTGCCGTACACGTCGTTGTCCACGGTGGAAAAATAATGCTCCATGTTGATCCATTGGGTCACCACCTGCGGGGCCGTCATGATGAT
>Ga0114945_10002304_pt1 | contig 11283 bp, 11 predicted proteins | sample OV2TP3_FD_87194 | JGI IMG/M metagenome (GOLD analysis project Ga0114945, IMG submission 87194) | Hot spring microbial communities from Beatty, Nevada to study Microbial Dark Matter (Phase II) - OV2 TP3 | ecosystem: Environmental > Aquatic > Thermal springs > Hot (42-90C) | place: USA: Beatty... | reverse complement strand
GATCGACAGCCGCCCGCCCGGCAGCGGCTCATCCAGGACGTTGTCCCCATCGAGGTCTTCCCCGGCGTCCAGGCGCCCGTTGCAGTTGCGGTCTTCCCCCATCCCCACGCATTGGCCTCGGGGCCAGGCCGTGTCGTTCCGGGCTGCCTGATACTCGAGCCCGTTCCAGAGCGAGTCGAATGGGGCCGCGACGAGTTGCTCAAGCTGCCCCTGCGCCGCGTTCATCGCCACCTGGTGCTGCGCCAGGTAGTCGGTGTGGGTCATCGCCGTGTTCATGCCAAGCAGGAGCGCCCCGCCGCCTGCCGTCAGCAGCGCGGCGCCGATCAGCAGCTCCACGAGCGTCAGCCCCTTTGCGGCAGCGCGCATGTGCCTCTCGCGTGGCGTCAGACACCTCACGGTGTCAGGCCCCAGATAGACAGCCGCCGGCCTCCAGATGCGTCCCACCCCCACCCGGCCAGCCGGCTTCCATCCGCGTCCCTTTCGGCAACTCGGCGATCCGGCCGGGGTCACGTTCGAGAGGGGTCTGACACCGAAGGTGTCTGCCCCCGACCTCTGTTGACCCCGGGGACCCGTGGCTTTCCGGCCCCGGATTGCTCCGGGTGTGGCGGTTCGAAGGTCCACGCGTTCTTACGTTCTTACCCTAAGGATACCTGAGGGGGGGTGAAAAAACAAGGCGCAAGGGAGCGCTGTGCGCGCCGACAACAGGTGGGAAGCAGAGCAGTGCGGTGACGGGGCGGACACGCGACTACTTCGCAGGCGGGCTCACAAACTTGTAGCCGACGTTGCGGACGGTCTCGATGAAGGTCGCGCCGCCGAGCTCGATCTTCGAGCGCAGCCGGCGGATGTGGACGTCGACGGTGCGGGTGCCGCCGTAGTAGTCATACCCCCAGACCTTGTCCAGCAGCGCTTCCCGGGAAAAGGGTTTGCCGGGGTGGGTGGCCAGGAACTTCAAGAGCTCGAACTCCTTATACGTGAGATCCACCGGGTCGCCGTCGACGTGGACCTCATAGCGCTCGAAGTCGACCACGAGCTGGCCGAGGACGAAGCCGTTCTTGGGGCTGACGCGGTTGAGCTTCCACATGAGGAAATGGAGCCGCTCGGCCAGCCGCTTGGCGCTCACCGGCAGGGTGAGGTAGTCGTCGAGGCCCCAGCCGAAATCGAGCGCGCCCAGGTGGCTCTCGGTCACGAGCAGGACCAGGGGCAGGTCTTTCAGCGGCCGCTCCCGTTTCAGCGCGTGGCAGAGCTTGGCGCTGTCGGTCGCGCACCGCTCCAGATCGACGACGATGACGTCCAGCTTCTCCGGCGGCGCGAACGCGTCCTTGAAGAGGTCGGCGGAGCCCAGCGGCGTGACGGAAAAGCCCGCCTCCACCAGCGCGGACTTCAGCGGCTTTTTGTTCGCCCAATCGTCTGTAATAAAGAGGACTCGATACATTGGCTCAGGGCTCGGGGCTCAGGGCTCGGGGCAATGGCCCAGAGCCCACAGCCCTCAGCCCAGAGCCATCGTCTCATCAGCTTTGTTGGTACCGGTTCGTAATGGGCATGCGGCGGTCCTTGCCGAACGCCTTCGGGGTGATCTTGATGCCGGGCGGCCCCTGGCGCCGCTTGTATTCGGAGCGGTCCACCATCCGGATCACCTGGCGGGCCGCGCGTGGGTCGATGCGGTTCTGGGCCAAGATCTCCCGCAGGCTGCGGTCCTCCTCCACGTACGCCTTCAGGATCCGGTCCAGCGCCTTGTAGGGGGGGAGGGTGTCCTGGTCGGTCTGATGGGGCGCCAGCTCCGCGGTCGGCGGCCGCGTCAGGACGCTCTCCGGGATGGGGCGGCCGGGCCCCTGCCTGCGCCCGCCTCCGGCAGGCAGGCAGGCGCGCCGGTTGCGGAAGCGCGCCAGCTCGTAGACGAGCATCTTCGGCACGTCCTTGATCACGGCGAACCCGCCGGCCATGTCGCCATACAGCGTGCAGTAGCCGGTCGCCATTTCGCTCTTGTTGCCGGTGGTCAGGACCAGCCACCCGAACTTGTTCGACAGCGCCATGAGCAGCGTGCCGCGGATGCGCGCCTGCAGGTTTTGCTCGGTGACGTCGGCTGAGCGGCCGCTGAACGCCGGCTCCAGCGCCTTCAGAAACGCGTCAAACATCGGCTCGATGGACAGCTCCTTCAGCTCGATGCCGAGCAACCGGGCGGTCCGCCTGGCGTCCTCTTGCGTGGCGGCCGAGGAGTAGCGGGAGGGCATCACCACCCCCACCACGCGCTCCGGTCCGACCGCATCCGCGGCGAGGCAGGCGGTCAGCGCCGAATCCACCCCGCCTGACAGCCCTAGCACCACCGTGGCAAATCTGTTTTTCCTCACGTAGTCCCGCACCCCGAGTGTCAGCGCCTCATAGACCTCTTCGATGGGGCCCAGCGGTCGGGACGGCCGGCGCGGCAGTGGCGGCCGCTCAGCCGGCGCGCGGGGAATCGCCACCGACCTGACCGCCTGCTGCCGGCGCGCCTCCAGCCTGCCTGCGCCCGCCTCCGGCGGGCAGGCAGGGAGCGCGAGATCCGCCAACAGGAGGTCTTCCGTAAACTGCGCCGCGCGCAGCACCAGCCGCCCCTGGGCGTCCAGCACCAGGCTGGCGCCGTCAAACACCAGCTCATCCTGCCCGCCGACCAGATTGCAATAGGCGACAGCCAGCCGGTTGTCGCGGGCCCGCCGGCCAAAGAGCTGTTGCCGCAGGGCGAGCTTGCCCGCGTGGTACGGGCTGGCGGACAGATTGACGACCAGCGACGCGCCGGCCTGCGCCAACGCCTGGCACGGCCCCGGCTCCCAGAGATCCTCGCAGATCGTGATGCCCAGCCGCACGCGGCCGATCTCGCACGCCAGCGGCTCGACCCCGGGCGCGAAATAGCGTTTCTCGTCGAAGACGCCGTAGTTCGGCAGGTGCTGCTTGTGGTAGGTCGCGAGGTGCCGGCCGTCCGCCAACACGGCGGCGGCATTGTACAGGCGGCCCTGCCGGTCGCGATCCACGAACCCCACCAGGGCCATCAGCCCCTGGCTGGCCGACGCCAGGCGCTCAAGCGCCTTCAGGTTCTCGTCGACAAACTGCGGCTTCAGCAGCAGGTCTTCCGGGGGATAGCCGGTAATCGCCAGCTCCGGCACCAGGACCACGTCGGCCATCCACGCGCGGGCGCGGCGGAGGGCTTCCTCGATCAGGCGCCGGTTGACGTCCAGATCCCCAACGGTCACGTTGAGCTGGGCCAATGCCAGGCGGAGGGTCGGCATGAGAAGGCAGACACCGATTATAGCTCAAAAAAAGGTGTCAGACACCTTTCAAAGCGGGAAAGGTGTCTGACACCTCCTGAAGAGGGGTGGGGACCGGCGGCTGGCCCTGCCCCACGGGCCGCAAGGGGTGGGTGGCGCGCCCCAGCGCTACCGTCACCGCGGCCAGATAGGCGAGGTAGCCGGCGACTTCGGTCAGGGAGGGGTTGCCGTTGTAGCCGAAGAGGGCTTTGAGGAAGGCGCCAAGGCCGGCGTTCTCGTTGAGCAGGTGGTTGATGTTCCACAGCGGGGCGATCAGCGAGGGGATCCAGCCGAGCTCCTCGAGCTCGTGTAGGCCATAGGCCAACAGTCCCGCCGCGATGAGCAGCAGCAGGACGCCGGTGCTTCGAAAGAGCGGCTTCAGCGGCACGCGCCTTCCCCCGAGAAAGATGCACAGGGTCACCCCGACCGCCAGCGCGAAGCCGCCGAGCCCGCCGAAAAGGGACACCGCGCCTGAACTCTGGATGGCCACCGCGTTCAGGAACAGGACGGTCTCCGCCCCCTCGCGGAAGACGGCCAAGAATGGCACGAGGAGGATCGCGGGAAGCTCCTTGCGGGTCACGGCGGTCTCCACCCGCATCTCGATCTCCGGCCGGATGCGCTTGGCCTGCCGGTCCATCCAGAAGACCATAGACGTCAACACCCCGCAGGCCGCCAGGGAGATGCAGCCTTCAATGATCTGCTCCCACCGTCCCTGCGTCGTCTGGGTCGCCAGGCTCAGGAGCCATCCGGCCAGGAGGCTCGCGGCCACCGCCAGGCCGGCGCTGGTCCCGACATGGCCGGCGTACCGCAGGGCGCCCAGCCGGGCGAGCACCGTCAGCATGATGCCGACGATCAGCCCGGCTTCCAGGGTTTCGCGAAACACGATCAGCAGCGTGGCCAGGAACGTGCCGTCAGCCATCAATCAACCGGAAGGTGATGGGGATCTCCACCTGAAATGGCACAGGCAGGTGCCAGCGCCGCGCCGGCCGAAACACCCAGGCGCGCACCGCCCGGGCCGCCGCGTCATCCAAGACCGGATAGCCGGAGGAGGCCAGCACGCGGATCGCGCCGCACCGCCCTGACGGCAGCACCTCCACCTCGAGCAAGACGCTGCCTTCATAGCCCCGCTCCCGCGCCAGCTTGGGATAGACCGGCGGGGGGTTGCGCAGATAGCCGGGGAGCAGGTCAACCTGCGCGCCGCGCTCCTCGGGAACCACCGCGGTCTGCGCCGCAGGCTCAGGCGGCTCCAGCGCGGACGTGGGCGTCGGCTCGGGGGGCGGCGCGATCGGCTCAGGAGCCGCGGAGACCGCTGGCGCCTGCGGGGCGACCAGGTAGAGCTCGACACTGGTCGAGGCGCGCTCCACGTCAAACGCCACTGGTTCGGTGAGCGGCAGGCCAACCAGGACGGCCGCGTGGACCCCGATCGACACCGTCAGTGCAAGTTTGAGCTCGCTCGTCATCTCTCTACCTGCCGCTGGGCACTGGCTGCGGGGGCGCGACGCATTCGGTGAGCGGCACCTCGGCAGTCCGAGCGCCTGCCTGCCGGCCAGGCAGGCCGCTGCGCATCGCAAGAAGTGTCAGACACCTTTCGACCTGTCGTCTCGCATCGGGAAAGGTGTCTGACACCTTTTGAGCGACCGGCCGCACGCTGGGCACGCGCCGGGCGACGAATAAGGAGCCCGGTCTGCGCGGGGCGGCGAGATGGTGAGCCGCCCTCCGGAGCGATGCCGCGAACCGAAGGCGAGCCAGCCCACGCAGCTAGCGTGCAGGAGCGGTGGTGCGGAGGTCATGCGGGCGGCTCCGTCTGGAATGAGACGTGTTGCAGGCCCGCCTGCCGCACCGCGTCCAGCACCGACACGACCAGCCCATGGCGCGAGGCGCGGTCCGCGCGGATGACCACAAGCGTCCCCCCACCTGTCGCTCCGCCGGAGGCGGGGGATCGGCCCTCCGGGCCGACGACAGGTGGGGGGACCGCCTGCCGCAGCGCGTCGCCAAGCGCCTCGAGCGCGACCGGCCGGTCGTTCACGAACAGCGCGCCCTCGGCAGTGACCGAGATGGTCACAGTCTCCTCTTTCAGGGACGCCGCCTGCGCGGCCGCCGGCAGGTCGACCCAGATGCCCTGCTGCAGCGTCATCGAGAAGACACCGAAGATGAAGAAGACCAGCAGGAGGAAGAAGCAGTCGATGAGCGGCACCATCTCGACGCGGGGCCGCTTCGACACCACCGGCGGCACCTTCAAAAAGGGACCAGGTCCATTTTTCATATCCTGGCCTCAGGAAACATGGACCTGGTCCCAATGTTCTCGGTCCCGGTTTTCTCGCCGAGCCTGGCTTTGCCCTTCTCGTAGAGGATCTGGAAGTTCGTCACGTGCGTCGCGATCCGGCCGGCGGCATCCTCCACCTTCGCGCAGAAATAGTTGTAGGCGATCACCGTCGGGATCGCGATCGCCAGCCCCGCGACGGTCGTGATGATGGCCTGCGCGATGCCGGCGGAGACGATCTTCGGGTCGGGGATGCGCCCCTCCAGCGAGCCGAATGCCGCCAGGATCCCGACGACCGTCCCGAAGATTCCCAAAAGCGGCGCGACGGTGATCAGGGTGTCGAGGATGTTGAGGTAGCGCTTCATGCGCTTGAGCTCTGCGCTGACCGCGACTTCCAGCGCCCCTTCCAGGGAAAAGTGATGGTGGCTGAGGCCGTTGACGAGGATGCGCACCGCCGCGTCGCGGCTGCCGCTGGCCTGGGTGGTGGCGTCCTCGAACAGCCCCCGCTCCGTCAGATGGAGCAGCTTGTGGATCAGCCCGTCATCCTGCGTGCGCCGCTCCTTCACCCAGAAGAGGAGGCGCTCGATGATGACGCCCAGCGCCACGATTGAGCAAAGCACCAGGGGGTACATGACTGGACCCCCTTTGAGCAGCCAGGGCCACATGATCCCACCACCTATCTGTGTCCCGCCCCCAGGCGGGACGCACGGCGGGTGGCACGGAGTGTTGGTCGCTCACACCACCCGCCGTGCTCGCAGCGACGCGCGAAGAAGTCCTTGCGCTTGTCGTCGCTGCGACAGACAGGTGGTGGGATGACCGGCCCGCCTTTGACAACCCAGTGAACCATGCTGTCCTCCTCGCCCTCAGCTCCTTCAACGTGTCAGACACTTCACAAGGCGCGGGACGTGTCTGACACGTTCTAGAATTTCATGCCGACCCGGACGCCGCCGTAGATGTTCCGCTCGTAGGCCGGATCGATTCCATCGCTGCGGATGCGCGCGTAGTAGCGCTCATCGAAGAGATTGTTGATCCCGCCGAAGAGCGTCAGGTAGTCCTTCCACACCCGCACCTCCCCGCTCAGGTCCCATACCTTGTAGGAGGGCACCGTCCGGTTGGCGAGGTTGGAATCGTCCGCAAAGTGGTCATCCACGAACGTGCTGCCCAAGGCGACCTTGACGCGGTCCCGCAGGGCGTACCGGGCGCCGAACCGCAGGATGTACTGCGGCGCGTACTGCGGGGTCTTGCCGTCCTGCGGGCCTTCGAGGAACTTCGCATCCAGCAGCATCAGACTGACGTACGGGCCCAGGGATCCCGCCTGGTCCCGGTAGGCCGTGCCTCGGCCGGCGTCATAGAGGCCGACGAAGTCGGCCTCTACGGCGGCCTCGACCCCTTGGTGGAGCGCGTCGCCGACGTTCTCCACCGTGCTGCCGGAGGTCCCGATCTGGTCGTCGAAGCGCATCACGAAGTAGCTGACGTCCCATGACACCGCATCGGCGTGGCGGCCGCGGAGGCCGACGTCCATCAGCCAGCCCTTCCCTTCCTCCAGATCGTCGTTGACGATGGTGCCGGCGCCCGTCGGCACCGCCTGCGTGAAGATCTTCGGCCGGTAGGACTGGGACAGGTTCGCGTAGCCGCGCACCGATGGGCTGAGGTCGTAGGCCGCGCCGAGGCCGACGAGCGGCACGAAGTCGAACTCGTGCACGGAGGCCAGCGGCACCGTCGTCTTGCTGGCATTGACCTCCTCCTTGAGGTGCTGCCAGATGTGCTCCAGGCGAATGCCGGGCGTCACCGAGAGCGGCCCGAACCGGAACAGCTGCTCGGCAAACAGCGAGAGGTACTGCATGTTGCGCTTGCTCGCGTTGCGCAAGCCGCCGCTGTCCGCCCCGAGCCAGGTGCCCCGCTGGTCCTCCCGCGGGGAGTCCGAAAAGTAGCCCAGGAGCCCGACCGTCAGCGTATGGCCCTCCTGGCCGAAGGCGTCATAGGTGTAGCGCACGCGCGGCTCCACCCCGAAGGTGTAGAAATCCTGCTCCTCGATGGACATCGTCGTCCCTGTGGGGGTGCCGCCGAACACGTTGCCGTCCTGCCGCTTGCTGTACCGGCGGTAGTGCCCCCCGAATATCCGGAATTCAAGCTGGCTGCGTTCCCCCAGCTCCTGCTCATAGCGGAGCGTCCCATAGTAGCGCTCCAGGCGGAACCGGTCGTGGAACCGCGTCGTCAGGTCGCGTCTCTCGCTGTCCGTGACCACCTTGGTGAGGCCGCCTGGCTCCCCGTGCTCTTCATGGTATTCATCGTAGGTGAGGGTCAGGCGCGAGCCAGGGCCCGTGTCCGTCTGGACCTTCATCCCGCCGCCCAGCACTTCGAAGTCGCTGTTCGTCTCGCGAAACCCGTTGCCTTCCCGCTCGTGCACGTATCCCAAGTAGTCGAGCGGCTCCGCCTGACCGCTGACGCTCGTGTACGTTGAGAAGAGCTCATCGTCCCCGAAGCTGTTCTCGGTGGAGACGGCAGCCGGGGTGCCGGTCGCCGGCGGCTTCGTGATGAAGTTGAGCGCGCCGCCCGGCTGCGGCCCATACATCAAGGCGGCGCCCCCGGAGATGAACTCGATGCGGTCGAGGCTCTGCAGCGGCGGCGTATAGTACGACTCCGGGTAGCCGAACATCTCCGCGTGGATCGGCACCCCGTCCTTCAAGATCTGGGTGAACTGCGCCCGGTGGGGCTCCAGGCCGCGGTAGCCGACGCTGAAGAGGGGGGTCGTCTCCTCGCTCAGCAACAGCCCCGGCGTGCGCTCCAGCACCTGCCGGTAGTTGTTGTTGATGATCGCGGGCTGGGCCTGCAGGTCGATCACCGAGGTCTTCTTGCCGGCCAGGATCCGCGTGTCGGTCACATCCGGCAGAAACGGCCCGCGCAGCTCTTCCGCCGTCACCGTCACTTCCTTCAGCCGCACCTTCGCCTCGTCCGCCTCACACACCGGCGCCGCCAGCAGCAGGGTGACCCCCACGATGTGCAACCGACCCATCGAACCTCTCCCGGCCGAGCGGCCGTCTGTGAGCCCCGCCCCCACGGCTGTCAAGCCCGTGGGGGCGGGGTGAGCCGAGCGCCTTCGGAGGTCCGATCGGTCAGCGGCAGGCGCTTGTCAATCTGGACCACGCGCGCGTCGTGGACCGTGATCTGCACGGTCCCGTAGCGCAGCGACCTGACGGCCTGCGCGATCTGCTGGAGCGTCTCCGGCGAAAGCCCGCCATGCTCGCAGCTGGCTGCCATCGCTCAGGCCACCACTTCTTCCACGTGGAGCTGGGGCGCTTTCTGCGCGCGCCTGGGGCGCGTCCGCTGGCAGACGCGGCACAGGCCGTAGAGCTTGTGCGTATGGGAGAGCAGTTGATAGCCGTAGCGCTTGACCACCTCCTGCTGGAGGAGTTCCACGCGCGGCTCCTGGAACTCAATGATCTCCCCGCAGCGGATGCACATGAGGTGGTCGTGATGGGCCTTGGCGAAGGTCACTTCGTAGTTCGGCGGGCCGTAGCGGAAGTCGTGCTTCTCCACCACGCCGGCGCCGTGGAGCAGCGCCAGGGTGCGGTAGACCGTCCCCCGCGCGACGGAGGGATCCACCACTCGCACGTCCTTCACCAGCTCTTCCGAGGTGAAATGGAGGTAGGCCACGGCGCGCCGGACGACTAGGCGGCGCTGGTCGGTCAGGCGCACCCCGTTCTGGCGCAAGAGCTGTTCCACTTCGACGAAGCGTTTCATGACTTACTTGAGACTGAGTCTCAAGTAAGGAAATTGTAGCAGGCCTCGGCGGGCTGTCAAGAAAGAAAAGGTGTCAGACACCTTTCCCGCTTTGAAAGGTGTCTGACACCTTTCAGGAGAGGGGCTCTTCCTCCAGGCGGACGATGCCGTCCGAGCCGGTGGTGAACCGGAACAGCTTTTGGTGGGCGGGGGCGGCGATCATCAAGAAACTGGACGAGCGCTGCCCGGTGGGCAGCGCGGTGAAGGCGCCCGGGGCCGCGTGGATCTGCAGCCCCTCCGGCAACCAGATCGTGTCTTCCACGGTCTCGTACGAGGCGGGGCCGTCCCGGAGCGCGGTCAGCTGCAGCAGCCCGCGGGATGGGTCGACGCGCAACCGCACGATCGTCTGCTTGGCTTTCGCCCGGGCGGGCATGGCCCGCATCAGGCTGGCGATCTCCTGGATGACCGACTGGTAGCGGACCAGCTCCAGCTCCTGCTGCATCCAGTGGTCGATCGACACGCCGCTCCATCCCCCCAGCGCCACCAGCAGCGCGGTGGCGATTCGGCGCAGCCAGACCTCCCGTTGCGGGCTCATAACGAGGAAGTATGCCCCACGCCGCCTGCCCGCGTCAAGCGCCCGTCTCGCTGCGGGAAGGCGACGCCTGCGGGGAGCCTTGCGGCCCGCTAGCTGCGGGTGGCCAGGCGCTCCGCGAGCCGCGAATTCGAATGTTGCGAGCCGTGGACGGGTCATGGCGCAGCAACATTCGCTGAGCGGCGCGCGGAGGCCTGGCCAGGCCCCGTAGCCCGCGGGCTTACGCGGAGAGGCGGAGGGCGCGGAAGAGCCAGCCGGCGAGCGCGCCGATGAGCGGCGGAAACGCCACCGATGACGCGAAGCGAACGAGGGCCACGTGCGGCCCGAGGATCGGCAGCTCCCAGACGAGAAACCGGTTCAACCCGATCAGCGCCCAGGCGGCAATGTACGACGCGACCGGGCCGATGGCCGCCCCTTTTGCCAGGAAGGACGCAAGGATGGGAAAGTGCATGAACGGCCCGCCAGGCGTCAGCATCCCGGCGGCGGTGCCGATCAACAAGCCCGGCAGCCCGGATCCCTGCCCCATCCACCGGCTGATCAGCTCGCCGGGCAACAGCACGTGGAGAAAGCCCGCGAGCGCAAACCCCAAGACCAGGTTGGGCAGCACGCTCAGGAACAGCGCGGCCCCGCTGCTCATGGCTTCCCCGACCCGCTGCGATCCGCCGGCGCGCCAGGCGATCACCGCGCAGGCCATCACGAGGCCGCCGAGCAACAGCCACGACCGCCACATCGACTGCCAGGACGGCGTCATCACATTACGAGACGGCGGGGGGCGCGGCGCGGGGCTCCAGCGCTTCGCGGACTGCGCCGGCGATGTCGGAGCTGCCATGGAGGGCGGCCGCGATGTGCCCATCAGGGCTGATGACGTAGGTCACCGGAATCCCGGATACCCCGTACTGATCCGAGGTGACGAAATCCGCCTGCGCGTCGGCCACCACCGGATAGGGCAGGGTTTCCTGCCGGAGGAATGCCCGCAGCCTGTCCAGATCCTCATCGGTGCTGACTGCCAGGATTGCCACCTGCTCCTCGGGCCAGTCGGACCGCACCTGCTTCAGCTTGGGCACTTCGCGCCGGCAGAACGGGCACCACGACGCCCAAAAGTGCAGCACGAGCACCTTCCCTTGATAGTCGGCAAGCGCGCGGGCGGCGCCGCTGAGGTCGGTGACGGTAAACGGCGGCGGCCGGAAGCCGACGCCCAACCCCACCGCCTCCCGCTTGGGCTTGGCCGGTTGCGGGTCGGCCGCGGGCACGCGCTCAACGGCGCCGAGGGACAGCGCCAGCGCACACGACAGCCACCACCGCGCCCCACGCCTCCTCACCCTGGCCTGCGGGATCTGGCCGCGTGGCTCAGCAGCGTTTGCCTGCCTGGCGGCTTCCCCGGCAAACGCTGAATTCGCCCCGCGGCCACTCCCTCCGGCCAGGGCTGAGGCGCCTCG
>Ga0114945_10002301_pt1 | contig 11297 bp, 7 predicted proteins | sample OV2TP3_FD_87194 | JGI IMG/M metagenome (GOLD analysis project Ga0114945, IMG submission 87194) | Hot spring microbial communities from Beatty, Nevada to study Microbial Dark Matter (Phase II) - OV2 TP3 | ecosystem: Environmental > Aquatic > Thermal springs > Hot (42-90C) | place: USA: Beatty... | reverse complement strand
ACATTGCAATTATCGCGCACGTTGACCACGGCAAGACGACGCTCACCGACGCGCTCCTCCGGGAGGCCGGGGTTGCGAAGGAGGGCAGCACGATGGATTCAAATGCGCTCGAGCTCGAGCGCGGGATCACCATTTACGCCAAAAATGCCGCCCTTGAATATAAAGGAACAAAAATCAACATCGTGGACACGCCCGGGCACGCGGACTTCGGCTCGGAGGTTGAGCGAGTACTCCGCTCGATCGACTCGGTGCTGCTTCTCGTTGACGCCCAGGAGGGGCCGATGCCGCAGACGCGATTTGTTTTGAAAAAGTCACTTGAGCTTGGACTCCGGCCGATCGTCGTTATCAATAAAATAGACAAGCCTGCGGCCGACCCGCGCCGCACGGAGGAGGCGGTGCTGGAGCTCTTTCTTGCGCTCGGCGCGACGGACGAGCAAGCGGACTTCCCGATCGTATATACGATTGGGCGCGAGGGCGTCGCGAAAAGAGAGCTTGAGGATGAAGCGCACGATCTCTCGCCGCTCCTCAATACGATTCTCTCGCATGTGAGGGCGACACCGGATGCTGCGGCCGAGAAGCCGCTCCGGCTGCAGCCGTTTAATCTTGCCTATGACAATTTTCTCGGGCGCCTCGCTGTCGCGCGCATCCATGAGGGAAGCGTTGCCGCGGGCGCCTCGGTCTTTATTAAAAAGCCGAGTGGCGAAACGCGTCCGGGAAAAATCAAAAAAGTTTTTACCTTTAGGGGTCTTCAGCGGGTGGAAGTGCCGGAGGCGTATGCGGGGGACATTGTGCTTATCGCGGGCATCTCGGACATTGACATCGGGGAAACCGTCGCCGGGGAGGCGGATGCGGAGCCCTTGCCGCGCATTGCGGTGGACGAGCCAACGATCGCGCTCGATTTTTTCGTCAACAACTCGCCGTTTGCCGGACGGGAAGGGAAGTATGTGACTTCGCGCCAGCTCCGTGAGCGTCTTTCCCGTGAGCTTGAAGTGAACGTAGGGCTCAAGGTGGAGTTCGGTACGGGAGAAACCTATCGCGTGTCCGGCCGCGGGGAGCTCCACATCGCGATACTCCTTGAGAACATGCGGCGCGAGGGCTACGAGCTTCAAGTGTCCCAGCCGCAGGCTATCACGCGCGAAGAGCATGGAGTCAGGATGGAGCCGTTCGAGGAGGTCGTGATTGACACGCCGCAGCAGTTCCACGGAGTGATTATCGAGCGGCTCGGTATGCGCGGATTTCTGATGCAGAATGCCGTGCTTCACAATGAGACGCTCCGGCTTTTTTTCGAGGGGCCGACGAGGGGACTCCTCGGCTACCGAAGCCAGTTTGTGATTGATACCAAAGGCACCGGCATACTCTCCGCCCGTTTTCTCACATTCCGTCCGTATGTGGGCGAGATTCGTGTTGGACGGAGGGGGTCCATGGTCTCCATGGCGAGCGGCAAGGCTCTCGGGTTCTCCCTATGGAATCTTCAAGATCGCGGGACGCTCTATATTTCTCCAGCGACCGAGGTGTACGTAGGCATGGTGGTCGGCAACAGCGCAAAAGGCGAGGAGATGTATGTGAATCCAACCAAAGGAAAGGAGCTCACCAACATGCGCGCCTCGGGCTCGGACGAGGCGATCGTGCTCACGAGCCCCTACGAGCTCACCGTCGAACGTGCGCTTGAAGTGATGGGGGAGGACGAATATCTCGAGATCACGCCGAAGAGCGTGCGCCTGCGCAAGCGCGAGCTCACCAAGTCGGCGCGGGCAATGGTTGCGGGTACACGATGACCTGCAATAATCGCAATTATACTCAGGTGTTTAATCGCCTGCCTTGTCCGACATCGGATGTTTCCTCACAGATGCTTATCGAAATATTAAACAATGTGGCGGTCTCGATGGACAACATCCCAGAAATTCCCCAAACTCCGCTCACCGCTCAGGTTTGGGGAATTGCTGTGCTCGCCCCCAGCTTCATAGCGGGTAGGCTACTTTCTATCCACACTCCTCTAACAGCGCAGGCGCACTATCTGCTAGAATGAAAGAATGTTGAGAAAAGTACTTGTGCGCCCGAGCTTTCTTCCTTATGTCGTTTTTATTGCGGCCGGGAGTGCGCTTTTTCTGACGAGCCCGTTCGCGCATAGTGAGGAGCCGCCGCTCACTGCCATCGTCGCGACGAGAGCTCTCGAGGATAGCGAGGCCGTGCCGGGGGACCTCGTGGTATTTGACGCGGTACTCGGGGCGTTTCGGCGTACTCTCTCCGGGGACAGCGGCGAGTTTGGTGTGGTAGCGGCGGATGCGCATCTTCTGTTTCGCACGAGCGCAACGGCAACGCCGATCGTGCAGCACGGCACAACACTGCTCAATGTCTCAACGCTTGCTGGCGCGATCGCGCTCGGCGACGCGCTCACACTCTCACCGATCCCGGGTAAGGCCATGCGCGTCGCGGTTGACGATACGAGGGCGCTTCGCCTTGCAGTTGCCCGCGAGCCGTTTGCTCCGACACTCCCCAATGCAGTTGGAGGAGGAGAAGAGTCATCTGTTGCCATCGGCGCCATCATTGTTGCACTCGCGGATCAGGGCGTAGACGCGGGTGCTGCGGCGGAGAAAGGAGAAGGAGTGAGCGGCGAGCCGGAGCCGTTTTTCTCCGTGGAGCCGCTCCGCTTCGCCACGCTCGTGCGCTTCATCACTGCCGCCCTGGTGACTGCTGCGACGGTTCTTTTTGCCTACCGGATGTACGAAAAAAACTTGCTCGCCGGTATCACATCGATCGGCCGCAACCCGCTTGCGAAGACATCGATTCAGGTGATGATGGGGGCTAACATCGCCCTAGTCACATTCGTCGCTGCGGCGGGGCTCGCGGTGAGCATCTTAATTATCGTGCTTTGAGAGTAGGGACGGCATGTCTGCGTTTTCTCCTGTCCGGCAAGATGACGTTAAAAACACAGCGTAAAACGTAAAGCGAAAAGCGCAAAATAACAACGCAAAACAACACAGTAAAATTCTAATTTCCAACCCACAAGCTCCAAACAAATTCCAATGATTCAAGTTCCAATTTCTAAACACGCACGTTTGTGATTTGGAGTTTATTTGGAAATTGGTTATTGTTCGCCCGCCGAAGTCTTATTAGCACCAATTTTGTCCGATCGGACAAAATTGGTGCTGAAGCGAAGGCGGGGAAATTAGAAACTTTTTTTGTTTTTTGCATTGTTGTTTTTCGCTTTTCATTTTTCGCTTTGAGTTTTTGAATTATGCCCACGATTTTGAATGTCCAAACTATTTTTATCGCCGTAGTTGCGCTTCTCATCGGAGCGTGTGTGCTTGCGTTTCGTATCGCAACGCGCCGGAGCGCCCGGGCGAAAGCGCTCGAGCATGACGCCGAGCAGGACTACCGTGCTCGCATGGAGCGCGCGGAGAGCCGATCAAATCGCATCATCCACCGTGCGCTCAAGCAGGCGCGACGCCTCTTCGTGACGAGCGAACTCGCGAGCATCAAAGAGCACACTCGGGAGAGCCTTGAACACCAGAAACTTCACGCTCTCTCGCGCGAGAAGCTGGGAGAGCTCACGGAGCGCGTGGCGGCTGAGTTCAGGGCGGATGTTGCGGTGGCGCGGAAATCGCATGAGCAAGCGCTCGCGGGCGTCAGAGAGGAGATCGAAAAAATTCTCGAGACAAGCCGCACGTCGCTTACTGATGCGGTACGCTCGCACGAGCAGTTTCTTGGAGAGATCGAGAGGGATCTTACCGCTCGGCGCGACGCGGCCAAGAGCGTCCGCAATGCAGCGCTTGAGAAGTACGCCGCTCTCGCCGAGGAGGAGCTTCGCGACCTGGGACGGAGCGCCGCAGCGCTTATCCGGGACCGCGTCGAGCTCGAGATTCGTGAGATTCGTTCCGCCCTCGCGGGGTATATCGAGGCGCGGCAGCGGCTCGTTGACGAGCACATCGTCGAGCTTGTCGAGCGCACGGCGGCCATCGCGCTCACCGAGTCGCTCTCGCTCGCCGAGCACTCGCGGCTCGTCTATCGCGCACTCGAGGAGGCGAGAAGGGAGGGGTTCTTTGAAAGTAAAAAGGAAAAGTGAAAAAGGAAAAGGTAATTTTTTGGAAGATAGATTTGAATTTCGGGGAATATGTGGGTATAATGGGGTTCTATGGCGGAGGAGACACAGGGCGCCGTGGCCAGGCGATTAGGCATTGTCCCGCGCAACATCAGCGATGAGATGCGGGAGTCGTATCTCGACTACGCGATGTCGGTGATAACCGCGCGCGCGCTTCCCGATGTGCGCGACGGGCTCAAGCCCGTGCACCGCCGTATCCTCTATACAATGCAGCAGATGGGGCTTCACGCAGGGGCGAAATTTCGCAAGTCGGCGGCAGTAATCGGGGCGGTCATGGGGCAGTACCACCCGCATGGCGACGCGTCCATTTACGACGCGCTCGTCAAGATGGCCCAGGACTTCTCGATGCGCTACCCCCTCGTGATGGGGCAGGGAAATTTTGGCTGCTTTACAGGCGACACGAAGCTCGCGCTTGCCGATGGGCGTGAGCTCTCTTTTTTTGATCTGGTAGCAGAGGACGCGGCGGGGAAGAAAAATTATACCTATACTTATAACGAGCAATCTGGACGGGGACGGATTGAAATCGTGCCCCTCGAATATCCTCGGATAACGCGGGAAAATGTCGAACTCGTTCGCGTTACTCTTGATAACGTGGAGAGTGTGCGCTGCACTCCCGACCACCGATTTATGCTCCGCGATGGATCGTACCGCGAAGCGCAGGCCCTCAAGCCCGGCGACTCACTGATGCCGCTCTACATGGATTTCGTTTTTTCTTCCGCAGTACGAGCGGGGATTCCTTCTCCAATCGTGTTGCAGCCTGATAGCCATACGTATAACCACTCGGTCGTACTCGTCGAATGGCTCTCCGAACGGGAGGATGTATTCGATGTGACTGTTGACGGCACGCACAACTTTGCGCTCGCGGCTGGCGTTTTCGTCCACAATTCAATCGACGGCGACCCTGCGGCTGCGATGAGATATTCCGAGGCGAAGATGTCGCGGCTCTCTGCGGAGCTCTTGCGCGACCTTGAGAAAGAGACCACTGACTGGCGGCCGAACTACGACGCGACACGCCGCGAGCCCGTGGTGCTGCCCGCTGCGGTGCCGAACCTCCTCCTCAATGGCACGCTCGGCATTGCGGTCGGCATGGCGACCAATATCCCGCCGCACAATCTCGGCGAGGTGGCCGCAGCACTCACGCACCTTATCGATAATCCTGATGCGACGAGCGAGGATATGCTTGAGTATATTAAGGGTCCGGATTTTCCGACGGGCGCGGTGCTCTATGGCGTGCGTGATCTTCACCACGCGTACGCGACTGGCCGCGGCGGTGTGGTGGTGCGCGGTGAGGCGGAGATAACCGAGGGGAAAGATGGCACGACGCAGATAATAATCACCTCAATCCCGTATCGCACAAACAAGGCCGACCTCATGGAGAGCATCGCGGCTCTGGTGCGCGATAAAAAACTCGAGGGAATCAAAGAGCTCCGCGACGAGTCCGCAAAAGACATCCGCGTCGTCGTCGGGCTCAAAAACACGGCGCAGCCCAAGCAGGTCCTCAATTTCATCTACAAGCATACGGGGCTCGAGGATACGTTCCACTTCAACATGGTGGCGCTTGACGAAGGCGTTCCCCGCACGTTCTCGCTCAAGGGTATGCTCGAGAAGTTTATCGAGCATCGTATTGACGTGGTGGAGCGTCGGAGCCGCTTTGACCTTGCGCGCTCTGAGGAGCGTGAGCATATCCTGCTCGGCCTCAAAAAGGCGCTCGATCAGATAGACAAAATCATCAAGACGATCCGCGCCTCGCTCGATGTCGCTACGGCGCACGCGGCTCTGGTGCGTGAGTTTCGTTTTTCTGATAAACAGGCGACCGCGATCCTCGAGATGCGGCTCCAAAAGCTCGCAGGGCTCGAGCGTAAAAAAGTAGAAGAAGAGCTTCTTGTGGTGCAGAAGTTGATTGCTGATCTCCGCTCACTCCTCGCGAGCCCGAAGAGGATCCGCGGCGTGATTAAAACCGAGCTTAGCGAGGTGGCGGGGAAGTACGGCGACGAGCGGCGAACACGGATAGTCCGGCACGGCGTCAAGGAAATGACCGACGAGGATCTGATTCCGGACGAAGAATCGGTGCTCGTCCTCACGCAAGGGGGCTACGTCAAGCGCACGAATCCGTCTGAGTACCGCAGGCAGCGGCGCGGCGGTGTCGGCGTCATTGACATCAATACCAAAGAGGAGGATTTCGTGACGACCCTGCTCACGGCAAGCACTCTCTCTGACATCCTCTTTTTCACCAATCGCGGCAAGGTCTATCAAACGAAGATGTATGACGTGCCGGAGGGCAGGCGCGCGACGCGCGGCAAGTCCATCATGAACTTCCTACCGCTCGGCCAAGGTGAGGAGGTCAGCTCCGTGCTTGCGATGCCTTCAGAGAGGCGGGTGGAGGAGGCGCTCTCGGTGATGCTGGTGACGCGGCAGGGTAGAGTGAAGAGAGTCGCGGCGAAGAATTTTCACGAGGTGCGAAAGAGCGGATTGATCGCGATTACTATCCCCACGGACGACCAGCTCGTCTCGACCTTTTTTGTCGGCCGCGGAGACGACGCGATCATCGCGACTGCCGCAGGGCAGGCGATTCGGTTTAAGAGCGCGAGCGTGCGCGAGATGGGACGTGTCGCCTCCGGCGTGCGCGGCATGCGCCTCGGCAAGAATGACAGCGTCGTCGGCGCGGATGCTCTCAGGGCCGGAGGGGCGGCACCTACTCTCCTTGTGGTGAGCGAGAAGGGTTACGGGAAGCGCACCGCACTCAAGGAGTACAAGACTCAGGGCCGCGGCGGTGGGGGCATCAAGACGCTCAAAGTGAGCGCGAAGACGGGGCCTCTTATCCGCGCGGGGGTTGTCGAGGACGGCGAGGCGGAAGTCGTCGCGATTTCAAAACGCGGGCAGGTGATCCGCCTTGCGCTCCGCGAGATTCCACTCCTCGGCCGCGCGACGCAGGGCGTGCGAATTATGAAATTGCGGGAGGGGGATGCAATCGCGTCGACGGTGTGCCTGTAAACGACCCTGCCCTTCGGGCAGGGTCGTTTACGATATGCGGCCGTCTTCCTCGAGCCGTCCTCTAAACTATTTGCGAGGCAGTCGTATAGAAAAAGACGTTCCGTGGTCATGCTCCACACTGCTCTCCAAAGTGATGGTACCGCGGTGCGCTTCAATGATACTTTTAGAGATAAATAATCCGATACCGAGCCCGTCGGGGTGGACTGCGACGGCCCTGCTGCCGCGGAAAAATTTTGTGAATACTCTCGGGATGTCTTCGGGGTCTATGCCAACACCACTGTCGCGTACGACTATATGGAGTGTCTCGCCGTCCGCTCTGACGTCGATCGTTACGCTTCCGCCATCCGGCGTATATTCAATTGCATTCGTCAGCAGGTTGCTGACGACCAGATCAAGCTTTTGAGGATCTCCCCTTGTCATGAGTGATGGCGCATCGTGGTTGAACGCGACAGTGACGCGCTTCAAATCGGCCATTTTTGCATGCACGGTGATGGCGTTATTGATGAGCGATATCAGATCGAGCTGCCCAAATTTGTAGGACAGCCCAGTTTCTTCGATACGCGCTGCGTTAAGCAGATCGTGCACCGTTTCAGTCATCTTACGACTTTGCTCGTATGTTTTTGTGAGGAAGTCAGGATCGGTACTGCCTTTCTCACGCATGAGTTTTTCGAGCGCCCAATTTATTGCAGAGAGCGGGGTTCGCAGCTGGTGCGCCGCAACGGAAACGAATTCGGATTTCAAACGGTCAACCTGTTTCAGACGCGTTACCTCGCCGCTCAAATTATTTAACCCGCGGATCATGCGATTAAAATCATCCGCGAGGTCTCCGATCTCATCACGTTGCGCGATGTCTATGTATGCACCGATCTCGCCTTGGCTGATTGGCCGCGTCGCCCTCCGTAGCTTTTTAATGGGCGTGAGCAGGAATGTGCGAAACAAGGAAGTAAGAATCGCCGCAAGCGCTATGATGCCCGCACTGAGAGAGAGCGCCAGGAGAGCCGCGGTGCGGGCCAAGACGCTCTTGAAGCCGGAAGCGTCGTAGTCTAACTCCACCACGCCGAGCACGTTAGCTCCACTGTCTTTAATCGGGAGGTATACCTTGAACACTTCAAGTTTATTTTTTGGATTCAAGGAGGCGAACGTCGTAAGCGTTTCCCCCCTATACGCCTTTTTTACATTCTGTTCGTTCGGGAAACTTAAACCAAAAATTGTCTTGTCGTCAGAGGTTACGGCGGTGAAATACGTGTCCCAAATGGTAACGCTTATCAACGCGCCAAGTTTAATGGCTTGCGCGAATTCCCGTAAGATGTTTTTAGAGGCTTCAATTTTTTCTAAGAAAAGGGCAGAAGGCTGCATGCGGACTCCTTTCCGCACGAAAAAATCCTCCGGCCGTACATGTACTTCCATTTTCTCCCGCACTAAGGGGACGACGTTCTCCCGCAAAGTTTGAAAGTAGAAATTCGTTACTAGTAAACGCGTTAAAGCAAAAAGGCCGATGTTTATGACAATCAGGCTGCATAGTGCCGGAACTAAAAATTTTTTATTTAAAGTCCAGCGTACCATACACATACGATTGAGGACTTACGTACCCTACCCTCTAAACGCGTACGTCCTGCAATTGTTTACCAGACCGGATGCAAATCAACCCAGTCTTCAGTATCTGGAGTCAGGTTTATCAGTTGTTTGGTCTGGAGGTCATACAGATATACGTCGCCGTTCTTTTCAAAGTCGGTGGAACCTTCGAACACCAGAGCGTTGTCATCGTGCGACCATTCGGCGCAATCATTGAGCACGTTGTCTTGACTGACTAGGAACGTTTCTCTCGGGTTTTTTCCAGATCCTGCAGATATGCCTTGGGCGAAAAGACGTCCGGCTTCAAACGCCGCGGCCGCAAGCGACACGCTTTCTTGACCTACATCGGTAGCCCACAGTTGCCAGTCATTTTTGTCTTCGGGATTTTCTCTCGCGAAACTTACCTTGTCGCCTTTGGTATTGTACATGCAGTGGTCTTGGGTGGTCTCGGAAAAAGTCAACTGCACAGTATTTTTCCCATCCGTATCCGCCACAAAGCAATTGTAAACTCCGGTTTTAGCTCGGTCCGACGTATAAACTATTTTTGTGGTCTGGGGGTTAAAAAAGGCTTCCAGTTCATCGGCGTCCGGAGTGTTGGAGATGTTCATTTCCTGTTTGGTTTGGATATCAAATTTCCAAATGTCGTGCTTGCCGCCGCGCGGACCTCGCCCGAACACTGCATAGCGTCCGTCTTTGGAAAACGCCGGCCAAATTTCTTCTTCAGGACTATTGGTAAGCCGTTTCTGGTTTGAACCGTCCGCGTTCATACTATAGAGCTCGTTGTTGCCGCCGTCGCGATCGCTTACAAAAACAATCGTGCTTTTGTCGCTCTGGTTCCATTGCGGTCCGTAGTTGTTCCCTTGATTTTTTGTGAGCTGCACGAGGTTGCCCCCATCCTTATCCATCAGCCAGACATCCATGCGTCCGCCGTCACGGTTTGAATTGAATACGATACGGTCCTGTGTTGCGCGTACCATCGTCGCGCGTACTGTCTCTTGCGGTTCTTGGTTGGTCGTTTTGGTCGTGCTGAATAGATACACGCCAACCGCGATAAGGACTATAATAATGGCTATGAAAGATTTTTTCATACGAATATAAAATTTAGGTAATCATGCACACCACACCACGAAATGGTATTGATGCATGAAATAGTACTGATAATTAAGATCTATCATCGACCCGAAGCACCATGGGCCCATGCCACTCATGGTGACGAACTCTGGCTCGGTAGTGCAAGTATACGCTGTACTTTCTCAATGATCTGATCAAGCGTGTACTCTGCTTTGATCATATATTCTATTGCACCAAGCGCGACACCGCGGTCGATCTCATTTTTTTGACCGAGATTGCTGAGTATAATGACGGGGATGTGCAGTAACGCCAGTTTCCTCCTAATTCCTTCGAGAAACACGAATCCATTCATTCCCGGCAACAGGATGTCGAGAAGGATAATGTCTGGTTTGTTTTTTGCGAGATAGTCGAGCGCATCCTCGGCGTTACCGACGAGATGGTTCGCAATGCCGACTTTTGAGAGCTGGTCGACGATGAGCCCGGCGAGAAATGGGTCGTCTTCAACGATAAGGACGTTTTTTTGAGACATAGAGTAGGTGTCGCCCGTAAGCGTACATATCTGAAGTGTACAGCGCGTTTGTTGGCTCGTCAAAAAAGTTATCCACAAAATTATTGCGCTCGCGCGGCGCATCGGCACCTACTATGTTTCCATAAAGCCGCAGGAGGACTGCTGCTCGCTTTTCGTTCCGAAGCACCCGACCGCCGCGGGGAAGCTTGAAGAGGTCGTACGCATCGAGCGCGAGCTTGGGCTCGCGCCGTTTATTCGCTCTGCCACGAGAGCAGAAGAAGAAACATTTGGCTAGGTAGCGACTATGCTGCGGCTACATGTCGAGACGGGAACATTCCTATTGTTTTGAACAGCCGATGGTATATAATGTGGTACACTATCTTTGCGAATACGACGGAGCACATATTTGCGATATCGCATATTAGGCTTATAGAACTTTGAATAACGAAATTGCCGACGTCGACATCCGATGTCCTCGAATGTGTCTCGCCTGACCGTCTTTGGTGGTGCATGTCGCATATTGTCTCGTTAATCGAACCGTTTGGGGTGGGGACATCGGAGTCTCGGATTTCGTTATTCAAAGTATAGAAGCGATGAAGAATGGAAGGCGCCGATGTAGCTTAATGGTAAAGCAGAGCCCTCATAAAGCTCAGAAGGAGGTTCGATTCCTCCCATCGGCACACAATAGCGTCATTTAAAAACGCTACTGTAGATTTTTTGGTTGCAGTCGTAGTTCAATTTGCCTAGAGCGCTCACTTGTCACGCTGAAGGTCGTGGGTTCGAGTCCCACCTCAGCCACCAGAACCATACTTCTCGGTTTTTCGGAAGCCATTTTGTGGGCGGCTCGCAGAGCCGCCCACTGATTTTGCCACGATGAATCCTTGCCGCTCGGCGCGGCAAGGCGCGCCTCGCGGTTGGCCAAAACGAGGTTCGAGCCGAACAAAGTTCGGCAAGCAACCTTTTTCGCAAAAAGGTTGCCCTCTTGTGCGATTTTAGGCAGAGATTCTGCCTCTTTTATCCATTCCGCCATCGGTTCGAGCCAGCCAGTCCGCTTTT
>Ga0114945_10002300_pt1 | contig 11297 bp, 11 predicted proteins | sample OV2TP3_FD_87194 | JGI IMG/M metagenome (GOLD analysis project Ga0114945, IMG submission 87194) | Hot spring microbial communities from Beatty, Nevada to study Microbial Dark Matter (Phase II) - OV2 TP3 | ecosystem: Environmental > Aquatic > Thermal springs > Hot (42-90C) | place: USA: Beatty... | reverse complement strand
GGTAGCAGGTCGCGAAGTTCTCCGCCCCCGGCAACGTTACCTGTCGCCGGAAGGCGGCGTAGGCCCCGTTGTTGAAGACCATCCGCACCTGGTAGGCCGTGATCTCCCCGTCGATTTTGACCCCTGACTTCAGCGTGATGACCGCGTCGTGGCGGGGATTGCTGGCCGTGAGCTCCTCGGCATAGGTGCTCACCAGCTTCACCGGCCGGCCCGTCCGCTGAGCCAGGTGGTACGCCACGGCAGCGTCGGCGTGCATCCCCTTTCCGCCGAAATCGCCGCCCACGGGCAGGAGATGGACCTTGACGCGTTCCTTCGGCACCCCAATGACCCGGGCCACGTCGTCCCGCATCTCGAAGGGGCTCTTGTTGGAGGCCCAGACATTGATCCTACCCGTCCGGTCTATCTCGACAAGGCAGGCGTGCGGCTCCAGGTAGGCTTGGTGCATCGCTGGGATATGGAAGGTATGCTCGAAAACCCGGTCAGCCTGGGCAAAGCCAGCCTGAAGGTCCCCTCTGTGAATGAGCAGGCGGGACGTCACGTTCGGGGACGGGTAGACCATGGCAGCGTGGATGTCCCCTCGGCCCAAGTTCACTTCATAGCCCCCGGCACCGTCATGGAGGACAGGGGCTCCCTCTTCCAAGGCCTCCAGCGCGTCGAAGACGGCGGGTAACTCCTCATATTGGACCTCGATCAGATCCGTCGCTTCCGACGCGATGGCCGCGGTCTCGGCTGCCACCGCTGCTACCCGTTCCCCCACGAAGCGGACGGCGTCCCGTGCCAGCACCGTGAAGTCCCGGAATGCGCGCCCTGTTCGAATCAGGGGCAGGTCACCCCCCGCAACTACGGCGTGCACCCCAGGATGCTTCAGGGCCCGGGACACGTCGATGGAGCGAATGCGGGCGTGGGCGTAGGGACTTCGGAGCGATTTCGCCCACAGCGTTCCCGGCGGCAAGAAGTCCGCGGCGTACCGCTCGCGGCCGGTTATCTTGTCAAGTCCGTCGATGCGCGTGACGGGTTTCCCGATGGCAATCGTCGTCATCCGACCAGGCCCTCCAGTTCTTCCCGAGTCACTGTCGCGTTTCCGAGCTTCCGAACCACCTGCCCCGCTGCGACGCTCGCGATCTGCGCCGCCTCAAAGAGCGGGGCTCCCGCGCACAGCGCGAGGGTCAGCATAGCGATGACCGTGTCCCCGGCGCCGGTGACATCGTACACCTCGCTACGGTTGCTGGCTGGGATATGGTGGCCCTCCCCCTCCCCGTCGATGACGGTTAACCCCTCACCCCCCCGCGTGATCGCGACCAACCGGGCGCCAAGTCGCTTCTGCAAGGCGAGGCCGGCCTGCAGGTACCCTGCATCGCCCACAAGCTGCCGTCCAAGAAATCCTGCCGCTTCCTCGCGATTGCAGCGGAGCAAATCGACCCCCTTGAATTTGGCGAAGGAGCCCTGAGAGTCCACCGTAACGAGGGCTTTGGTGCCGCGGGCCGCAGCAATAACGTGTTTCACGAGAGCCTGGTTGAGCACACCACTCCGGTAGTCGGAGAGCAAGACGCCATCCGCCTTTGGCACCCACGCCGTCAAATGGGCCTCAAGCGCGGCTGCGGTGCGGCGGCTGAGGGGCCCCCGCTCTTGACGGTCCACCCTGGCCACCTGCTGGGGAAAAAGATGCTCCGCCAGCACCCTTGTCTTCACGATCGTAGCCCGTCCCGATTCGGCGACGATGGCGGTGGTATCGATTCCGGCTTCTTGGAGGGACCTTCGCACGATGGCTCCCGGTTCGTCGTCGCCCACGACCCCCACTACCGTCGCTTTCCCCCCCACGGCCTGCAGATTCAGAGCCGGGTTGCACGCTGCCCCTGGCACGGTGAACCGTCGGGTGAACTCCAGAACCGGCACCGGAGCTTCCCGGCTGAGGCGCTCAGCCCGGCCCACGATGTACTCATCGAGGCAGAGGTCGCCAACCACGACGATCCGCTTGCCCTGGAAGCGAGCGATCCAGCCGGCTAAATCAGTCAATGCGGGTCGTCGCGATGAACGCGCCGAGGGCAACGATAAGCCAGGCCATGGGGCTGAAGATCACGTCTCGCAGCAGCAGCGGAAGCAAAAGAGCGGGGGACCCCGACGCAAGCAGGGGACCTCCCACTTCCGAGACGGCGTAGGCCAGGACGACCCCAGCCGCCGCTGGCAGCTTCAGATACGCGCTGCGGCGCCGGTTCGCGGCGCGACTGACTGACTCTCCGATTAAGAAGCCTGCCACAGCGCCAAGCAAGAGCCCCAGCCATCCCACGAAGGGCAGGGAGGCCCATATTAGACCGATCACGGCCGCTGCTGCGCCGCCAGCACCTGCCGCCCTGAGGTAGAGCCCCGCGCTGAGGTTGAACGTGGGCAAGCGCCTCAACTGCGCGCAATCACGGCAACGGGCGCCGACAGGCGTCTGAACCAGACAACGAGGGCAGATCGGTTTTTCGCACTTACTGCAGCGCAGTCCGGTCTCAACGTCAGGATGCGCTGCGCAGAAGACTCGGCTATCAGACACGGCCGCTTCCCTGCACGTCGGGCGAGGAAACCTCGCGTCTACACACCACGGTCTCGCCTGCCAGCCCTCTGCGGAAGCGTTGCTTCAGCACCAGCCAGGCGAACAAGGGCAGGCGCAGCATGCGCCGCCAGCGCCAAGGCTGTGTCATTAGGCGGAACAGCCATTCGAAGCCGGCTCGTCGCAACCAGGCCGGGGCGCGGGCCACGCGGCCGCTGATGAAATCAAAACTGCCCCCGACGCCCATGGCCAGAGGAACGCCAAGGGTCTCCAGATGCCGGCGGATCCAGAGGTCCTGCTGCGGAGCCCCATATGCGACCAGCAGGACATCCGGTCGAGCGGCCCTCACCCGCGCAAAAATTGCGGCCTCGTCCTCCAACGCCGGTGATCCGGCATAGGCGCCGGACACCACGAGCCCTGCATGGCGTCCCGTGAGAGCGCCCGCCGCGGCTTCCGCGACGCCGGGAGCCCCACCCAGCAGGAAAAGGCGGTAGCCGTGTCGTGACGCGGAAGAGGCAAGACGTTCGATGAGATCGACGCCCGGCACACGAGGGACGGCGCCGTAACCCAACAGCCGTGCGGCCCAGACGAGCCCAACTCCGTCGGCGATGGCGAGATCCGCTCGATCGAGGACCTGCCTGAACTCAGCCGAGCGTTGCGCCTGAACCAAGAACTCGGGGTTTACGGTGACTACGTGACGCGGGCGCCGGTCCGCCAGATGCAACTCCAGGAGGGCGATGACCTGGTCAAGGTCCAGCCGGTGAATCCGGACGCCGAGGATGTCCATCCAGGGAACCGGCTGACCCATTGTTGCCTCTAGTCCGGCTGAGTCCAATGCCCTGCTCCTGGTTCAACATGGCCCTGAACGAGAATGCCCTGCACCGTCTCCAGGACCTGATCGACGGTGATAAGGTCAAGGCAGGTGCGGTTCGGACAGCCGCGGGGAGTCCCCAGATCATGACCTCGGTAGATACACGGCATGCAGGGCAGGCCGGCTCGCACTACCACGGAACGCCCGGAAGGGTCCCAAGGCCCCCAGGCGCCGTGGTTCGACGGTCCGAAGAGCGCCACCACGGGCGTTCCCACCGCCGCCGCGATATGCATCACGCCACTGTCGTTTCCCAAGAAGGCATCACAAGTCTCGAGAACCGCCCCCAACTGGCGTAGGGTCGTGCGGCCTGTCAGGTCTACATCACACAGAATAGCCCGCCCCAGATCCTCTTCCCCAGGTCCGCCGACCACGACCACGGAGACCCCCCCTGCAGCCAGCCCTTGAGCCACCTCGGCGTAGCGATGGAGCGGCCAGCGGCGGGCGAGACTGTAGCTTCCACTACCGGCGTGAATGGCGACTCTGGCGCGGGCCGCTGGTAGGACCCGCTGCGCTTCCAGCCGGTCCGCTGCGGTCAGTGGAAACTCCATAGGGCCATTGTCGGGGGGGGCGCCCAAGAGACCGGCCACGTCGTTACAGTAGTCCACTTCGTGGCGAACGCCGAAGCCGAAGTCCGGCGCTCGGTGGGTCAGGAACCAGCCACGGCCGTTGTCGAGCCCGGCCCGCACCGCAGCGCCAACGGCTGTGGCGAGAGCTGCATATCTTGCGACGCCCCCGCGGGTTGTGAGGTGATGCAGTAGCAGCATGCTGTCAAACCGGCCTCCTCGCAGGCGTACCGCTAGAGCCACGGGAAGCCTTGACTGCCATTTGTCCAAGGCCAGCGTCTGGTCCACCAACCCGGTACCCTGAAGGAGCCCGACGCAGTGGGGCGAAGTCAAGGCCGTGATCGAGGCGTTTGGAAAGGTACGCCGGAGGGACCGCAGGGCCGGGGTCGCGGTTAAGACATCCCCGATGTCTGCCACCTTAACAACCAGAATGCGCATCGTGATCGGGGACTGCCGCCTGGCCACGGCCAACTCGGTCCAGCACCTCCAGGGTTCGCCTGGCAGCGTCCTCCCATGTAAATTTGCGGGCCTGCTTGAACCCTTGCTGGCGCAGCTCCTCCCGAAAGGCCTCGTGCTCGCACAGCCAGCGAATAGCCTCAGCCAGGGCGTCCGCGTCCAGAGGATCAAAGAGCACTCCTCCTTCGCCGACGACCTCAGGAAGCGAGGAGCTGTCGGCGGCCAGGACCGGGGCGCCACAAGCCATGGCCTCAAGGACGGGCATGCCAAAGCCTTCGAAGAGGGAGGGAAGCACAAAGAGAGTAGCCCCCGCATAGAGGGCAGGGAGATGATCGTCCGGCACATATCCCGCTAGAGTCACCTCCTCGCCGGCAGCGCTCAGCCGTCGCAAGATACCGTCTGGCAGCCATCCGATGCGACCGGCCAGAACCAGGCGCTCCCTGAGCCTGCCGGCTTTCCTTGCCTTGGCGAACGCCTCGATCAGGCGCTCGACGTTCTTCCGGGGCTGCAAGGTTCCGACATACAACACGTAGGGTCCTTCAATCCCGTACTCGGCCAGAACCCGATCCACGGCCGCCCGGTCCTGGGGAGGACCACAAGGGTCCCGCAGCCCGGGATAAACGACCGTCACCCGTTCCGGAGCAACGCCCAGGTGGTTCACCAGATCTTGCTTCGTCGCCTGGGAATCTGCGAGGAGGTGTGCCGCGCATCGCACATTGTGGTCGGTCGCCCAGGCCAGGTACTTGAGCATGGAGCGAGGATAAGCCTCGGGGTAGCGAAGATGACCGAGGTCGTGAATGGTCGCCACCGATCCCGCAGGATGTACGACAGGAATAACGTGGCCGGGCACGAACAACACGTCCGGCCTGTCACGCATCATTTCCCAGGAAAGCCGTACATGGGTCCACAGCCTGGGAAACCGCATCACTTTCAGGCGCCACCTCGGGCTGTCAGGCAGGACACCCGGACCCGGGCGATCACGTGCATACAACACGAGTTCGCGATCCGCGCCGCTCTGGGCGTTCAGAGTCACCAGCCGGCGGATCAACTGGAGGGAGTAGTTCTCCACGCCTGTGGGCTGGGGGGAGATTGCGCGACTGGCGTCTATGCCGATACGCACGGCTGAGGAGATCCAGAGTCCAATGTCCAAGGGTCATGGGCGCCCTGTCCAGCGCTCTGGGCATGGCCCCTCCGGCTTTCGACGGCGGCCAGGAGTGGCTGAGCGGCGGCAAGCACCGCCTCGACGGGGATGGAGCGCATGCAGGGATGGAGCGGGAGTTCTCCTGGCGAGAACTCCAGCCGGTTGCAGGGGACGCAGGCCGGCTCGGACCGAACGACCCGCTGGAGATTCGGATCACCCCAGGGGCCGAACCGGCTGGCGTCGGCGGGCCCGAAGAGACGGACAGTGGGGGTACCGACCGCAGCGGCCAGGTGCATGATGCCGGAATCGACGCCGATGGCCAGGGAAGCCCGGGCCAGGACGGCGGCCACTTGACCGAGGGGAGCGCCTACGAGCAGCCTCGCTCCGGCTGGCCCGGCGACCGCCCTGGCCAGGGCCTCTTCGCCAGGGCTGCCGGTGACCACCACGGGAAGTGCCAAGCCCGCAATCACCGCAGCGAACTTGCCCGCGTTCCACTCTTTGACGGGGGCGCCAGCTCCTGGATGGACCACGGCGAAGGAACCAACCAAGCCTTGTTCCGCCAGCCAGACGCCGGCGGCCTCAGCATCCTCCATGCTAGCCCGAAATTCCAGCTCCATGGGGTATGACTGGCGGCCCGACAACGCCTCGGCAAGGGCCATGGTCTGCTCGACTTCATGGGCGACCTTGTACGGGACGGAATGGGTCAGAAAAGGGAGTGCTTCAGGAGATCCATACCCTATGCGGCGAGGGATGTCGGCCCAGGCGGCCAGCATCGCCCCCCACCAGAAGTCATGGCGTAGGACCAGGGCAGTATCCCATCGCCCTGTGCGCAGCCGGGTGGCCTCCGCCAGAAGCAGACGATAAGGATGCAACAGGCCGGCCGTCGGGCGCCGGTCGAACCAGGGAAACGGGAGCGTCAGGACCTCGTCCACGTGGGGGATGCCGCGAGCAGCCTCGGCATTCCATGGGCCGATCAGGAGGCCGAGGTAACAGTCCGGGATACTGGCTTTGAGGTGCCGGAGCGCCGGGACCGAAAGGAGGAGGTCGCCCATGTGGTCCGGCCTGATCACAAGGACTCGGCGAGGCGGGTCAGGCTCGGCCTGACGGCGGGGGATGAGCCGTGCGCTGGCGGTCAGCGCGAGGAGCCTGGCTTCCTCGCGAAAGGTCCTCATCCTTGGATGATCCTAGCACATAGAGCGGCCTTACCTGTTGGTCTCGAGGATTCGCTGGCCTTGGCCATCCTCAGCCAAGCAACTGTTGGGCCGCGGTCCAGACCTCGCCCTCCGTGACCGCCCGCGTGCAGGCGAAACTATTGCGGCAGTTGGCGACGAGACCGCCGCGGAAGCGACAGCCCCGGCACTGGTCGCCGTGGTAGATCACTCGGGCTTTCGCGCTCCAGGGACCGTAGACCTGGGGTAATGAAGGTCCGAAGATGGCGACCACTGGGGTGCGCGATGCCACCGCCAGGTGCAGGGCGCCGGTGTCGTTTCCGATGAACAGACAGCACTCTGCCAGGAGCGCGCCGAGCTGCCCGAAGGTGGTCTGCCCGGCCAGGTCCAGCACTTGGCCATGCCGTGCCGCGATCCCAGCCGTGGCTTCTGCATCCTCGTGTCCGCCGGCCAAGAGAACCGACAAGCCCGCATCAAGCAGGCGCTGGATGATGGAATCAAAGCGCTCCGCGGGCCATCGTTTGCCGGTCAGGGTCCCGCCGGGGTTGATCCCGCCGCCAGGGTGCACCGCGACCCAGCGTGACGAGCCCGCTAGGCGCTCTTGAGCCCAAGCGACGTCCTCTGCCGCTGGGAAGAAACGAAGCCCTGGCACTCCCGCATGAGGCGCCAAGCACCGGATGGCGTCGACGTAGAGCGACGCCTCGTGGCGCTGAGGCGAGGTAGAGACGGGGTGGGTCAGAGAGAACCCCCGCCCGCCGCTGTCGAGGCCCGCGCGCACGGAGATGCCAGCTAGGAAAGCCGCCAGGGAAACGAGAGGGGATCGGTCAAGCACCACAACGGCATCAAACCGGCCTCGGCGAAGGGGCTTCGCCAAGCCCCAGAGGGCGCCGGGGCCTTTGACTACCGGCGGGATCTCCAAAACCGCGTCCAGGTCCGGATTGTTGTCCACGGCAGGTCGGGCCCAGGCGCCGGTGGCGACGGTGAGGTGGGCTCGAGGAAAGGAGCGTCGTAGCGCGGCTATGGCAGGGGTTGCTAAAAGAAGATCCCCCAGACAGCAGGGTTTTAGCACCAGGAGTCGAGCAACAGACGACAGGTTGGGCGGGGGTGACTGGCGGTGGATGGCGAGGCTGAGGACCCGACAGACGGCCCCGATCAGGACATCCCTAAAGGACCCTGTCCACTGATCGACAGAAGAAATGCTCATAACTCAGCTCAGCGGGTCACCACGGAAATGGGATTGGCCCGAGCGCATATGGGGGATTCAAGGCGCGCCGCCACCGCCAGATGCTTCTTCGTCAGCATGACAGGGGCTCTAGCCTAGAGAGCAGCCGCGTTCGTTTTCCCCGGATCGGTCACCGCAAACAGGAGCGTCCCCTCGGCCGCCACCTGCCCATCGACTTCCGCCCGCCCTGTTCCCTTCCCGACCTGGCCAAGGACGCGGGTGAGGCGGACTTCCAGGCGCATAGTGTCGCCGGGGACCACGGGCCGCCGAAATCGGAAGCCGTCGATGCCGGCAAAGAGCACCAGCTTACCCTTGAACCTGTCCAGGCTCAGGATCGCGACACAACCGACCTGGGCGAGGGCCTCCACCATCAGGACCGCGGGGTAGATGGGGTTGCCGGGGAAATGGCCCTGAAAAACGATCTCACCGCTGGATACCTGCTTGATACCTACGGCCCTGACGCCTGGCTCGAGCTCCTCGATGCGGTCCACCAGGAGAAAGGGCCAGCGGTGGGGGATGAGAGCCTGGATCGCCTGGGAATCGAGCATCACGTTCGTTGAGGCCCTCAAATGAAAATGTGGCACAGCCGCCCTCGGCTGTGGGTCCCGGCCCTGTTTTCATCCTTGGAGCAGGGCCGAAGGCCCAGTGATTCCTCGCAAAAACCGGGGCTGTGCCTTCGCGGGCCCTTCAAGAGCCTCAGGACGGCGTCTCAGGCAACGCGTCACACCGGTAGGGGCTGCCCTTTGAGCGCGAAAAGCCGCTCTGCGGTCTCCATGGGCACGTCGATGTTGCCCAAACCGGCCTCATTATTCCCCTCTATCCCGTGGAAATCGCTACCGCCGCAGGGCACCAGGTTCCGATCCCGGCAGACCTGTCGCAGGTAATCGTGGACCTCTCCATCGTACCGGTGATAGAAGGCCTCCATCCCGGCGAGCCCAGCCCGGCAGAGCGCATCCAAAATCGGATCCAGGTTCTGAAGCACGTCCCGTGGGTGCGCGAGGACGGCGAGCCCGCCGATGCTGCGAATGAGGGCAACCGCTTCCTCGGGGGTCAACTTCGCCCGCTCCGCGTAAGCGGGACCGTTGCGCCCGATGTAGCGATCGAAGGCCTCCTTCACCGTTGGGACATAACCACCTTCCACCATCGCCTGGGCGACGTGGGGGCGGCCCACCGAGCCAGCGCCGCCACCTGCAATCTCGAGCACGCGCTCCCAGGTGATGTGCACGCCGAGACTCCTGAGCGTTTCCACCATCTGCTGGCCGCGGTTGTAGCGCGCGACCCGAAACTCCCGCAGTGCCTCCTGAAACTTGGGGTCATGGTAGCCCAGGAAGTAGCCAAGGATATGAACCTCACTGCCCGGGATGTCGGTGCTCAACTCGATGCCGGGGATGAGGGTGAGTCGGGGATATCTCTCAACTGCCTTGTAGGCTTCTGCCAGGCCCTCCGTCGTGTCGTGGTCCGTAAGAGCGATGATGCGAAGGTCGCGGCTCGCGGCCAGATCGACTAGCTCCGTGGGCGTCAGCCGCCCGTCGGATTCCGTCGTGTGCATGTGCAGGTCAACGTACATGGATCTCTCGCGTTGAAGGAGGGTCCGTCGAAGGCGAAGAGGCTGGAAGTGGGAGAAGCAGGCTCACTCAGGTTCCTCTCGGTCGACTCGCCGGATGCTACGCGCCCGGCCGCTAACGCTATCGACGTCCAGGAGCACAGCGCCGAGCACCGCGGGACCTTCCGCCACCGGGAACTTGTTGGGCATCTGGGTCAGGAAGCGGGTGATGACTGCCTCGGTCTTGACGCCAATGACGGAATACTTCGGCCCGGTCATCCCGAGGTCACTCACATAAGCGGTGCCGCCAGGCAAAAGCCACGCGTCAGCCGTCGGCACGTGGGAGTGGGTGCCAACCACCGCGCTGACCCGGCCATCCAGGTACCATCCCATGGCCACCTTCTCCGAGGTCGCGTCGGCATGGAAGTCGACACAGACGACCGGGGGCACATCGCGCATCGCCCCCAGAAGCCGGTCCATGGTCCGGAAAGGACAGTCGATATCGGCCATGAAAGTGCGCCCCATCAAGTTAACTATAAGCACCCCTTCGTGGAGGAAATAGCCCCTGCCGGGCACACCTTCTGGGTAGTTAAGGGGCCGGAGCAACGGCAGTTCCGAGTCCATGGCGGGAAGGATCTCTTTCTGGTCCCAGATGTGGTTGCCCGAGGTAATCACGTCGACCCCGGCATCCAGCAACTCCTCCGCTAGCTTCGGGGTCAAACCGCGCCCCTGAGCGGCGTTTTCTGCATTCGCGATAACGAGGTCCACCTCGTATTCGCGTCGCATCTGGGGAAGGAAATGGCGCACCGCCCGCCTGCCGGGCTGCCCCACGATATCGCCAATACAAAGGATGTTCATAGACCGAGTTTTCAGTATAGCATTGGTACTATGAGCGTACGGATTGGCATCATCGGGGCAGGGAACTTCACCCGCTCTCGCATTCTCCCCAACTTTCAAAGCCTTGACGGCGTCGAGATCGTGGCGGTGGCCAACAGGACCATAGAGAGCGCGAGGCGAGTGGCGGAAGAGTTCAACATCCCCGATCCTCTGGACGATTGGCGGGATATCCTCACTAGGGACGATGTCGACGCGGTGTTCATCGGAACGCAGCCCTATTTTCACCATCAAGCGGTGATGAACGCGCTGGAGAGAGGCAAACATGTCCTGTGCCAGACGCGGATGGCGACGAGCCTGCGGGACGCGCGGGAGATGCTGCGGAAGCAGCAGGAGACCGGGCTTAATGCGATGCTGGTGCGGTCGGCGGCCTACACCCGGGCCCATGGCTACGTCAAGCACCTCCTGGACACCGGCTATGTTGGCCAGGTCCGGCAGGTCTTCGCCTACTACTTCGTCCCCAACTACGTGGACGGCCAGGCGCCCCTGCACCGCCGGCAGGACAGCCGCAACTACGGGGTCATCAACCCGATGGCCCTCGGCATCTACTGGGATGTGCTCCGCCCGTGGTTCGGCGACCCCCGTCGGGTGCTGGCTCACGCCAACATCTTCACTTCCCTGCGGGAGGAGACCCGGGGGGGTCCCGCCATCACCATTGACATGCCCGACAGCATCACGGTGATAGCGGAGATGCAAAACGGTCCTGTCATCACCTGCATCCAGACGGGGACCGCCCATTTTGGGTACGAGCGCATCGAGATTTACGGCGAGGAGGGCACCGTGGTCTACCCGGTCCAGGGAGACCTCATGGGGGCGCGAAAGGGCGACGCGGGCCTCTCGCCCCTGGCAGTGCCCGCGGGGATGGCGGACAGTTGGCACGTGGAGGAAGACTTTGTGCATCTGGTGCG
>Ga0114945_10002298_pt1 | contig 11306 bp, 10 predicted proteins | sample OV2TP3_FD_87194 | JGI IMG/M metagenome (GOLD analysis project Ga0114945, IMG submission 87194) | Hot spring microbial communities from Beatty, Nevada to study Microbial Dark Matter (Phase II) - OV2 TP3 | ecosystem: Environmental > Aquatic > Thermal springs > Hot (42-90C) | place: USA: Beatty... | reverse complement strand
GGGGCCGGGCGAGTGGGGGTCCCCGGTGTCGGCAAGGCGGGGGGGGGGGGGGCGGGGGGGGGAATGCGCGTGGCCCACAACGACGTCTCCCTCGTCAACAACCTAATGGCCGCTCAGGCCGAGGCGGGCGCGGCGTTCAAGAACAGCACCGTCTATCTCGAGAAATTCGTCGAGCGGGCGCGCCATATCGAGATCCAAGTCCTCGCGGATCGCGAGGGAAACCTCGTGCATCTCGGCGAACGCGACTGCACGGTCCAGCGGCGGTTTCAGAAGCTCATCGAGGAGTCCCCGTCGCCCGCGATGACGCCGTCCCTCCGTAAGGAAATGGGAACGGCGGCGTTGACCTTCGCCAAGGGAGCGAAGTACGTCAACGCGGGCACGTGCGAGTTCCTCGTGGACGAGAGAGGAAAGTTCTATTTCATCGAGATGAATTCGAGGATTCAGGTCGAGCATCCCGTGACCGAGATGGTGACGGGAATCGACCTCATCAAAGAACAGATCCGCATCGCGGCCGGGGAGAAGCTCAAGCTCTCGCAACGGGACGTGACGTTACAGGGCGCCGCGATCGAGTGTCGGATCAACGCGGAGAATCCGGAGAACGGATTTCAGCCGGCGCCCGGGAGGGTGACCGCGCTCACCGTCCCCGGAGGCCCCGGCATCCGCTTCGATAGCCACATCTATTCGGGCTACGAGATCCCCCCCTTCTACGATTCCATGATCGGCAAGTTGATCGTCCACCGCAAGACGCGAGAGGAAGCCCTCCTCGCCATGAAACAGGCGCTCTCGGAATTCCAGATCGAGGGCGTGCCGACCACGATTCCGTTCCACCTGGCGGTCATGGACCACACCCAATTCATCCGCGGACAGGTCGATACGATGTTCGTGGAAAGCTATTTCGGGAAGTGACCTCCCGCGATCGCCGCGACCACGAGGGCCACCCCGAGGAATCCGAGCAAGATCAGGGCGGGCATGAAGAGCGCCAAGACGGCACGACCCCTCGAGAGCCCGTGCACGTAGCGGAACCCGAAGTACAGAAGCCGCGCGTGGACGATGCAATCGAGGATCGAGCCGATCCAGGGAACGAAACCCACGACCGACGCGCCCCAAGAGTAGGCCACCATTCGGACCGTAGTCCGATACGGCGCGCGACCTCCGGCGAGCTTGGCCATGAGGTGCCAGAAAGCGCCGACCCCGAAGGCGTAGAGGACCGAGCCCACGTATCCGAGGGGGATGGCCGCGACCACGATCAAGAGCCCCGTGAGAATTTTCTCGGGCGGCAGCCGCTCCCCGCTTACGGCGGCGGCGAATCCGCCCACGGCAAGTAGAATCGTGGCGACCAGAAGGGCCTGCGCGAATCCGGCATAGATGAAGGCGATCGGTTTGGCGAATCCGCCTTCGCGCGGAAGGTTTTTCATGAGGCGACGCGGCCGGAAGATCGATTGCAACGCCGTGCGCCACCATCGCGAGAATACGCCGCGCTTCGACTCCCAGGCGATCGAACCCGCGGGCTCCAAGAAGACGATCTCCGGTTGAGTTCGGGGACTCTCGGGTACCGTCCCGAACTCATGGCCGCAGTACTTGCATTCCTGAGCGCGAACGCTTACGAGTTCGTTGCAAGTGGGGCAATACCGGAGCATCTCCTGCGCGCAACTCGGGCAGGCTCGGTCCGTGGGCTGGACCGGCATCCGGCAGTGCGGGCATCGGAAGATCATCGTTGTGCCCTCCCTACGTTAGACGATTACCGCCTCCATTCCTCACGGGTTTTATCAAATCCCGTGCCGAAAACGCGCACGGCAACTCCTTGAGACCCAAGAGACTGCTCCGGCCGTTCCGCGTCGCCGCAAGAATGCTTCAATTCGGGATGCAAAGACCTTACAATCTGCCGCCCACATGGCCATCCTCAGCGTGAACGCCGTGGTGCTCCGGCAAGTCGAGGTCGCTCTTCGCTGCAAGAAGGTGACGCTCGCGGTCCCCGGGCGGGAAGGCGTACGGGCCGGGCAGTTCTGCCACCTCCTCTGCGAAGAGAGTACGGACCCGCTTCTTCGGCGGCCGTTCAGTTTCTGGGACGTTCGCGAGAGCACGCCCGACGAAATGGAAGTGGATCTGCTCTACACGGTGGTCGGAAAGGGAACCGAGGCGCTGGCGAACCGGAGATCGGGAGATCGAGTTCAGTTTCTGGGCCCTCTGGGATTCGGATTCAGGCCCTCCGAGCGGTCGACCTGGCTTTTCGTAGCGGGGGGAGTCGGGATCGTTCCTTTCTACCATTTCGCGAAGCAAGCCTTCGCGGCGGGTCTCCGACCCCGAATCCTCTTGCTCTTCGGAGGGCGGACCGCCGAGATGCTCTACGCCATCGAGGACTTCCCGCCGCTCGGGGTCGAAGCGGTCGCCGCGACCGAAGACGGTTCGCGAGGAACGCGGGGTCTCGTGACGAATCTGCTCGAGGAGCAACTCGTGGGGCTCGACCGGAAGGACGTGATGCTGTACACCTGCGGTCCGGACCGTATGATGGACGCGGTCGTGCGGATCGCGCGGCGGGAGCGGATCTCCTGCGAGGTGTCGATGGAGCGCCGCATGGGTTGCGCCCTCGGCGCGTGCGGCGCCTGCGTCGTCAAAGTCCGCGAGGGGGACGAATGGAGGTACTCCCGCATCTGCATCGAAGGACCGACGTACGACGGCGACCGACTGGTGCTGGAATGAGGCGATACCGGGATCTCATTCTCGACGAAATCGCGCGCGTTCTCCCGCGGATCGGGGAGGACGAGACTCGGGCGTTTTGCCGGGAGCTCCGTCGCGCGAAGCGGATCTACATCACCGGCGTCGGCCGGAGCGGACTGGTCGTGAAGGCGTTCGGACAGCGCCTGATGCATCTCGGATTCGAGGTGCATCTCGCGGACGAGATCACGGCTCCCGGGGCTGCGAGAGGGGATCTCCTCGTCGGATGTTCGGGCACGGGTACGACGCTCCTTCCTCTATACATGGCTCGCAAGGCGACGCGCATCGGATCCCGCATCGTCGCCATGACGGCGACGCCGCGCTCCGCCCTCGCGCGGCTGGCCGATCTGGTCATCGTGATCCCCGCACCCCTCGAGCGCAACGGACGGACCCGCCAGCCCGCGCGCTCGCTCTTCGAGCAGGTGCTCTTCCTCTATCTCGACTCCGTGATCCTCGCGCTCATGCACGAATTGGGCATTCCGCGCAAGAGGATCGAGCGGCGCCATGCCAACCTGGAGTGACCGCGCCTTCGATCTGGCGGTCTCGGTCGCCCACCGGGCCGGGCGGCTTCTGGATCGAAACCTCCTCGGCCGCCGGACGATCGAGCACAAGAGCGGCTTCGGCAATCTCGTCACGGAGATGGACCGCGCCAGCGAGGAGCTCATCGTTCGAGCGATTCGCCGGACCTTTCCCGACCACGCGATCGTGGCCGAGGAGAGCGGACGCCACGAGGGCGCCGGCGGTCGCTGGTTCGTCGATCCTCTCGACGGGACGATGAATTATGCACACGGACTTCCGATGTACGCGGTCTCGATCGCGTTCGAGCGGGAGGGACGCATGGAGGGGGGCGTCGTCTATCATCCCGCCCTCGACGAGCTCTGGTGGGCGCGACGGGGACGGGGGGCGTGGAGAAACCGGCGCCGGGTGCGGGTTTCCCGAACGGCCCGGCTCTCCGAGGCCTTCCTATGCACCGGATTCCCGTACGCCATGGCGCCCAAGGTAGAGAACCTGCGCTATTGGGACGCGTTCATTCGCCGCGCGTCGGCGGTCCGTCGCGTCGGCTCGGCCTCGCTCGATCTGTGCTACACCGCGGGGGGCATCTACGACGGCTTCTGGGAATTCCACCTCGGGCCGTGGGACATCGCTGCCGGCCTCCTGCTGTGCGAGGAGGCGGGAGCGAAAGTCTCGAACTACACGGGAAGGCCCGTCGATCTTTTCCGCGGGGAGGTGGTCGCCGCCAACCCTAGGCTTCACCAGGCGATGCTTGCGGTCCTCCGGAGGGCCCGGCTATACTGACGCCCCGCGCCATGTCTCCCGACCTCGAGAAAATCTGTTCGCTCCTCTCGACCGGCTCCGCGGAACTCCAGTGTGCCGCGGCCATGGTCGTGGGAGAACTTCGTCCCAAGGATGCAGGCGCGCGCCGCGCGCTCGTTCGGGCGCTCGAATCGGGCAACGACATGGTCCGCACCTACGCGATCGAGGCCCTCACGAAGATCGGTGCCGAGGAGGCCGTTCCGCATCTCATCCCGCTTCTCGGAGCGTCCCCTTCCGTCAAGGCGAGGGCGATGAAGGTCATCGCCGAGGCCGGCCGCGAGGTCGTGAACGCGCTCCGCGAGCGACTCAAGGACGCCGATCCCGAGGTGCGCAAGGGAATCGTCGAGGCGCTGGGGCGAGTGACGGAAAACGACTCCACGGACCTGCTGGTGCGGGCCCTTCGGGACAAGGACCCGGCGGTTCCGACTCAGGCGGCCGCCTCCTTTCTCGCGCGCATCGGAGCGATGACTCCGGCGCAGCGGAAGGCGGCGGCGAAGCAGGTGGCGGAGGCGCTCAAGAAGGGAGGCGCGGCGGTGCCGTGTCTCCAAGTTCTCGGGGCTCTCGCCGAGGGTTCCGCTACGGGGACGCTGCTGGCCTTCTCCGGACCAAAACATTCCGTCGAGGCGCGGGCGGCGGCGTTGCGAGCCCTCTCCCGCCTTCCCCTCGAAGCGAAAGCGGTCTTGGCGAAGCTGATTCCCCTCTTCGACGAGGCGGGCGAGATCGCGACGGCGGCCCTCGAGGTCGCGGGGAAGCTCCGCGTCGGCCGCGCCGAGGCGAAGAAGGTCCTCAAGCTCATCGCTCACCCCTCTCCCGCGGTGCGCGTGGCCGCCCTCCGCGCATTAGGGACGCTCGCGACGCCCGAATCCGCGGAGGCGTTGGCGAGCGCTTTGGGCGGCTCCGACCGCGAGATCTCGGAGGCCGCCTCCGCCTCGCTTCGGTCCAATGTCGCCTTCGCGGGACCCCTGGTGAAACTCCTGGAAACGGTGTCGGAACAGGCTTCGGCGTGGAAGATCGCCGACGCCGTCCGCGCGCATAAGGACGCGCTGGACTCCAAGGCGCGCCGCTCCCTCCTGACCAAGTGTCTAACGCTCTTCGAGAAGCGCGAGGAGCGGTATCGCCTGCTCTTCGAGATCTTGAGAACAGTCGGTTTGGACGACCTCCGAAAGGCGATCCTCAAGCGCGGACGCGATTTGCTTTCCAAGAAAAAGTTCGGCGAGGCGGAGGGGTGGCTGCGGCTCCTCGAGCCCGACGACTTGGCGGTGCCGGAGTCGATGTACGCCTTGGCGCTCGCCCGTCTCAAGCAGAGGAAGAACGACCCGGCCGTCGCCCTCTTCGCCCAACTTCTTCGGCGTCCCGAGTTCCCCGCGGTCAAGCTCCTCGAAAAGGATCGAGGGCTCCTCGGGGCGGGGGATCTCCTCCATCTCGGATTCCGCTTCATCGAGAAACAAGGAGCCGAGCGGGATTTCGGCGCGGAGGTGATGAAGCTGGTCGTCGGGCGATTCGGCCGGGCGCGCGAGGCCGTCGTGGCGAAACAAAAGCTCAAGACGCAGGGACTGGGGTAAGCCGTGGGGATCGTGACGCCCGGATATCAGCTCGTCGATGTACGCAACGAGCATGCGCTCACCTACGACGGTCTCGGGGTGGCCAAGCTCCACGAAACGGCGGATGCGGCGCTCTCCTTCATCCGGCTCCATCCCGGCCTCGAGATTCCACCGTACTTTCACGAGGACGTGGAGGAAAGCGCCGTCGTCCTTTCGGGGACGTTGACCTATCCGTACGGAGCGGCGCAAGTCCTGTCCGTGGCGGTGGGACAGTGGGTCGTCGCCGTCGCGGGAGACCGACACGGCTACGCCAATCGCGGCGATCGGCCGTTGACCCTTCTGCTCTTTTCCCCGGCAAGCACGCCGACCCCGGGCCGCCCCGGTACCCGCATGCTGTCCCGGATCTTCCGTCCGTTGGGGGAGCCGCGCCCGCGGCTTCTGGTGTACGAGACGGACGTGTCGCGGGGAGAACTCGTCGCGCTCCGGCCCGGGGAACGCGTCTCCCTGGCGCGCATCCGCTACTCGGCTGTCTACTGTTTCGACGGACGCATCATGTGTTTGATGCGGGGAGACCGGCTGGCCTTGGAAGCGGGCGAGGGCGTGACGCTCGTCCACACCGAGGCGGAGATCGTGGGGGCCAGCGGCCAGTCGACGGCGGCGGTGTTTTCGACCCTCTATTGATCACGCCTTGACGATCTTCCCGCGCCACCTCGGATCCACGTCCCGGAAGGCGTTCCGGCAGTCCACGATCCGCCGCGCGTGCTCCGCGATCCACGGATAGTTGAACGAGGAATGGTCCGTCGCCAGGATCGCGACGTCGGATTTCTCCAACGACTCTTCGGTGAGCGGCGCGAATTCGACCTTAAGGTGGCGATAGTGCCGCATCGCGGGGAGCGTCGGGAAATAGGGATCGTGATAGGCCACCGTCGCTCCCTTTTCGACCAGGAGCTCGATGATGCGGAAGGAGGGAGACTCGCGGGGATCGTCGATGTCCTTCTTGTAGGAGAGGCCCAGCACGAGAACCCGCGCGCCTTTGAGGGATTTCCCGAGCGCCTCTTGCGTTTTCTCCACGACGTAGTTCGGCATGCGAAGGTTGAGGCGTCCCGCCAGATTGATGAACTGGGTGTTGAATCCGGCCTTCCGCGCCTTCCAGGTGAGATAGAACGGATCGACGGGAATACAGTGACCGCCCATCCCGGGTCCCGGATAGAAGGGCTGGAATCCGAACGGCTTCGTCGACGCCGCGGCGATCACTTCCCACACGTCGACGCCGAGTCGTTCGAAGCACACCTTGAGCTCGTTCACGAGCGCGATGTTGATGCACCGGTAGATGTTCTCGAGGAGCTTCGCGGATTCGGCGACTTCCGGGCCGGAGACTTCGACGACGCGCGCGACCGCGGCGCCGTAGAGAGCGGAGGCCGCGCGGCGGGAAGGCTCGTCGATTCCGCCGACGATCTTGGGGATCGTCTCGTTGGTGAACTGCCGATTGCCCGGATCCTCGCGTTCCGGAGAGAAGGCGAGGAAGAAGTCCGAGCCGCACCGAAGGCCCCGCTTGGAGAGCGCCGGCAACAGGATGTCGCGCGTCGTCCCCGGGTAGGTCGTGCTCTCGAGCACCACGAGCTGGCCCGGCCGGAGCGACTTCGCGACCGTCTTCGCGGTGTTGCGGATGAAGGAGAGGTCGGGACGCCCGTTTTCCGATGCGAGCGGAGTCGGCACGCAGATGATGATGGCGTCCGCCGTGAGGAGTCGAGCCGGATCGTTCGTGGCTTCGAAACGACTCGTCCGAAGCGACGCGGGCGACACGGATCGGATGTACGATTCGCCTCGGCGCAACCTCTCGATTTTCTTCGGATCCACGTCGAACCCGAGGACCGGGAAGCCTTTGGAGAGAAAAAGACGAACCAGGGGAAGCCCGACGTAGCCCAGGCCGATGACGCAGACGCGCGCCTCGCGGGCCCGAATGCGCCGGAGAAGATTCTCCGCGGGGTCCGCCTCCTTCGGAAGGCCTCTCGTCTCCAGGAGAGCGGCGGACTTTCCCACGCTTCTTCTCCTCATGCGGACCGCGCGGCATTGTCAAAGACGGCGACGGCCGCATCGATCTCGCCCTTCCTCGCGTTCAGCGGCGGAAGGAACCGGATCGACCCTTCCCCGCATCCCAGGAGGAGGAGCCCACGATCGAACGCGGCGTCCACGATGCGATTCCTCCGCTCGCCGTCCAGCTCGCCGTTGGATCCTCGGATGATATCGACGGCCTGGAGGAGGCCGAGTCCATGGGGCGGTCCGATCTGGGATTGTCGGGCGGATACTTCGGCCAGCCGCCGGGCAAGATGCTCGCCCATCGTGCGGACGTTCTCGAGCAGGCCGTCGGAGAGGATCTCGATGGTCCGAAGCCCCGCGGCGCACGCGATCGGATTCCCGCCGAACGTATTGGCGTGCGCGCCGGTCGGCCACGACATGAGGTCGGCCCTCGCGATCATCGCTCCGAGTGGGAGCCCTCCTCCGACCGGCTTGGCGCAGGTGAGGATGTCGGGCACGATACCCCAGTGCTCGCACGCCCACCAATGGCCCGATCGTCCGAGTCCGGTCTGCACCTCGTCGACGACGAGGAGGATTCCGTGCTTGTCGCACCGTTCGCGGAGGCCCTGGAGGAATCCGTCGGGGGCGACGGCATATCCGCCTTCGCCCTGGATCGGTTCCACGAAAAGGGCGGCGACGTCCTCCGGAGGCGCGATCTTCCCGAAAAGATACTTGTCGAGGAACTTGAGATCGCCGTAGGGCGCGTGGGCCACGTCGAGAAGCGGGGCGAAGTGGCGCCGCTGCTGCGGTTTGGAGGCCGTGAGGGAAAGCGAGCCCATCGAGCGCCCGTGGAAACAGTTGTAGAAGGCGATCATCTTGGGCCGGCGCGTGACGTACCGAGCCAGCTTGATCGCGGCCTCGTTCGATTCCGTGCCGGAGTTGGTCAGGAAACAGTGCTTTTTGGACTTCCCGGGAACCAAGGAGCAGAGCCTCTCCGCGAAATCGACCATGATTTCGTAGTAAAAGTCCGTGCCCGCCATGTGGAGGAACTTCGCGGACTGTTCTCGAACGACCTTCACGATTTCGGGATGGGCATGGCCCAGGGCGTTCACCGCGACGCCGCTCGTGAAGTCCAGGAACTTGTTTCCGTCGACGTCCCAGGCGTAGGCTCCCTCTCCGCGCTCGATCACGAACGGATAGCCGCGCGTATAGGCGGAGGTGATGACCTTCCGGTCGCGCTCGATGACGCGGCGCGCCTTCGGGCCGGGGGGCGGGACCTTGATCTTGGGAGCGAAGTCCGGCACAGGGGTCTCCTGCGCCTCGGCGGCGCGTTGCCGCATTCTGAGCGCCATGGAGCACCTTTCAAAAGGGTTCGACGAAGTATAGCGGAGAGACTTGGAGAGCGGAAATGGATTCGGCGCGGGGCGCGGATGGGAACCGCGCCCCGCCGGCGGACGATCAACTTTCTGCGTTCCAGCGGAAACTCCGGAGGATCGCATCGCGCGACTCGTTCGAGGTGTCGTTGGTCACGAGGAAGACCTCATAGGTCGACCCTCGGTGCTCCAGAAAAAGGTAGTCGATCTCGTGCTCGGTCCCGCCCTCGTTGCGGCCGTGGAAGCGGAGGTGCCGGACCTCTCCCGCGGCCGTCGGGAGATTCTCCTGAACCACCAATCGGTACCCCTTCTTTCGCTCGCGGTTCTTCGCCGAGCGTTCCAAACCGCCCAAGCGGTGGCCCTCGTACATCGTGACGGCGATCGCCGCGTAGTTGCCTCCGTTTCCGTCTTCCCAGCAAAGGCTCAGGAGGTCCTCCGTGCGATCCTTCACGACCCAGTTCGAGGGGGCTTCGAAGCGGAGTCGGCCGTCCGGAGTGGAGTGGGGCGTCATCGAGGTCTCGGATCGGTTCAGGTTGCAGGCGCCCAACACGAGAAGGAACGCCGCGAATCTCAGGTTTCTCATGACGAAAGCTCCTAATTCTGGAGAGATCTATTGCCGTCGAGGGGAGTGTCTGTAGGAGAATCGAATCGAGGATGCGCATCTTCTTGCCACCGGGGGAGGACTCTGTCATCAATCGGCGAAGGATGATTCCGCATTCCGCCCCGACGCTCGGAGCCGAAGAGGCTCGCGCGGTGGCTCGAGTCCTGGCGGGAGCGCAACTCGCCGATCCTTCCGCGTTCGAGAGGGGGCTTTCTCGGCTGCTGGGCCGACCGACCCGCGCCGTGCAGAGCGGGAGCGCGGCCCTGCATGTGGCGCTCGTCTCCCTGGGAATCCGGCGAGGCGATCGAGTGGGAGTCCCTGCGTACGCGTGCGCCGCGGTGCTCCATGCGGTGAAACTGGCGGGGGCCGAGCCGATCTTCCTCGACTGCGACGAGAACGGGAACGTGACCGACGTCGCGGGGCGAGTGGCGATCGTCGCGCACATGTTCGGGCTTCCGGCGCCGTTCGGCGGTCCACGGATCGTCGAGGACTTCGCGATGGCGCTCGGCGCTCGGAAGGCCCGGGGACCCGCCATCGGTTCGTTCTACGCCACCAAGGTCATCACCACCGGCCACGGCGGATTCGTCGCGGGTTGCGACGTGGACGATCTCCTTTCGTACGACAACCGCGACGACTATCGCCTGCGGTTCAACTACCGAATGAGCGGAATCGCCGCCGCGATCGGGGAGGTACAGCTTCGGAGGCTTCCGGAATTCCTCCGGCGAAGACGGCGCATCGCCGATAGATACTTCCGAGAGCTTGCGGGTGCGCGGGTCGAACTTCCGCCGTGCCGCCCCGAGCACATCTACTATCGCTTCGTCGTGCGAGCCCGGGAGGCGGAAACGCTCGTTCGATTCCTCCGGGCCCGGGGCATCGAGGCCAAGCGGCCGGTCTACCGTTCGCTGCCCTCGTATTTTTCCAAGCTGAGGGGAAAGTACCGTGGAGCCGAAAACCTCTGGCGACGGGCCGTCTCCATCCCGATCCATCCTTCGCTTTCGGACCGCGATGCCGCGCGCGTGGTGGAGGCGGTTCGTGCGTTTCCTGGGTAGTCTGTCGGGGCTCTTTGTCTAAGAGCACATCCCGGTAGGCTCGTGAGCCGCGGCGGGCCGAGAAGCGAGTAGCGCAAGGAGCGAGGAGGAGGCCAACCCCATGGGTTGCCGACGACGATGCGACGCCGCGATGCGACGCTTATCGGCCCGTTCCCCGGACGGGGGTGAAGAGACCCGGCGAGCGGGTCCCTGGACGACCTTCCGGACGACGTCAGATCATGATCCGAATATCCCCGCCGCTCTCCACGTAATGAGCCCACAGACCAGATGAAGTTGTCCGAGGAAGTTCTCCGCCTTCTTGGCCCAACGAATGAGGATCCCGCGGAAGCGGTTCATCCAACGGTGAGTGCGCTCCACGACCCACCGTCTCGCCCGGAACCCGGCCGCCTTCTTGATCTCGCGGGCTTCTTCTCCCCGACAGCGGATGTGCGCGGTGAAGTGGAACTCGTGGAGAAGTTCACGAACCTCGTGGTAGTCGTACCCTTTATCCAAGCACATTCCTTGGGGCTCTTGAGGCGTGGGTTGGGGGCGAAGGATGGGGATGCTCTGGATCGTTTCCCGAGCGAGTTTGAAGTCGTTGCGGTTGGCTCCATCGATGGCCAGTCCGATCGGGATGCCGGCGCCCTCGGTCAACAGACTACGCTTGGCACCTTCCTTGGCGCGATCCGTAGGATTGGGACCGGTTTTTTTCCCCGCCCAG
>Ga0114945_10002297_pt1 | contig 11319 bp, 8 predicted proteins | sample OV2TP3_FD_87194 | JGI IMG/M metagenome (GOLD analysis project Ga0114945, IMG submission 87194) | Hot spring microbial communities from Beatty, Nevada to study Microbial Dark Matter (Phase II) - OV2 TP3 | ecosystem: Environmental > Aquatic > Thermal springs > Hot (42-90C) | place: USA: Beatty... | reverse complement strand
CATCGTCTCCCCCTTCGCTCTCCTTGCGGTCGAGCTTCGGGAGGACAAGTAGCGTAGTTCTATGCATTGCTTGCCCCGCGAAGCTCTGTCGTTAGACAGAGCGAAGTAGGGGCCCCATCGTCTAGTGGTTCGGACATTGGATTTTCATTCCAAAAACCGGGGTTCAATTCCCCGTGGGGCTACTGTAAATCCCAGCATTTGTTGCTGGGATTTTGTTAATAACTATATTTGGTTGGCCGCGAGCCATTCATTATGCCACGAGGACGGCCACCATGACTTATCCTTTCTTCTTTCTCGCCCTTAAGTATTTCTGGTTTGTGTTGAGAGACGTCTTTGAGGTATCCGCATTGCAAGCAACTTATAAACTTTCCGTACCTGTCACTATCTTCAAATAGATCACCATGGCATCTAGGGCATTTTTTAAAAAAGAACATGTTTATCCTCCTTAAGATCTCTGGAATAGTGTACTGTGATGTTATATCTTGTAACTATCATAATTTCTAAGATTAGTCAAGTTTTTTCGCAGTTTTTTGTTGAATAACTATTCACAAAAATAAATGAGCCCATATGGCTCATTAAACGCGGCTGATATTTTTTGATGCTTTGTACTACTACTATGCTACTATGTTTAACATCGGATGTTAAACACTATGTTTAACATCGGATGTTAAACATAGGTTAGTTGATATTTTTTGATGCCTTGTAAACATTAAGAGTTTTCCATGCGGCAAGCGACGCGATGAAATAAAAGGATGCCCCGGTAAAAAAGAGCGCCTGAAATCCAAAATATGTAATTATGGGCCCTGCAAGAATACCCCCAATTCCATAAAAGATGTTAAATACTGCGGTAGTGACTCCCCACTCAAATCCCTCCTTGTCTTTGTCCATATATTTACTTTGTACAAGAGATCCTGCAGGCATGGTTAATCCGCTCGTTACCCCGTGTATTAATTGAAGAACATACAGGTGCCATGGGAATACCGCAAAAGCTATGAAGAGTAGATAAAAGACTCCTGTGACTTGCCGCATGATAAAGAAGTAGAACGGCAATAGCTCGCTTTTTGATGAATGACGATCAAGCAGTTTTCCCCCGACAAGATTTGCAACGCCTTGCACAAGGGGTGATACGCCAGCCGCAATGCTTGCAACCTGAATATTCCCGCCTCTAATATTCTCCGAAGCAAAAATTGCAATAAAAGGGATTACAAAGCCAAGGGAAAGGGAACTCGCGCTGTTAGTTGCAAAAAGAAACTTCATTACAGGGTTGAAAGGAATCGAAAAACGGCGCATTATTGCCTCCTTTCGGCATCGTACGCAAATAAAGGAACTAACAGCCATTTATACGTTAACGGATGTAATTTGTAAATGCTTGCTTGATACTAGGCCCGGCTTTTTCGCCTTTTTGATTTTGTGTTATACTGTAACTATGACCAAGATGTTGCTAGTTATAGTGATTATATTTTTGCTCTTTGCTTTTATGGCCCTTGCATTTTTGACGACTAGATATATTGATAAACTTAGAAAATGCCATCTCGGAGCAGAAGATATCCACTGTCATTGGGTATGGGAAGAGTTGCACATTCATTAGTCGGACGACCTGTAGACGTTTAACGTCTACAGGAAGGAGGTAAAAATGACAGTACTGAAGTTTTTTATGGTTCTTTTTAAAGCAATATTTTTTTTCGTGTCGGTTATTATATCTGCGTCGGTCGCAGGGCCGATTGCTTTGGTTATGTGGCTTGTGAATTCAAGGCCGGGATATAAGAGCTATTTTGAGGATACCTTCGTCAATGTTATGACCGTGATCTTTCCGGGATTCAGATTTAAGGGATAATTTTTAAAGCCAGATTATTCTGGCTTTTGTTTTTGTGTTTTATGGTTAGAGAGTTATACAAATGCAACACGGCCGTGTTGCATTTGTATAACTCTACTTTGCTCAAGTAGGACATTATCATTTTGTAGAGACAGGAGAGACAAGGAGAGACAGGAGAGACAGGAGAGACACTCTTGTTGTGTTTTTAGTAACCTTCGTGTTACTGTGATTAGCTGAAGTAAGTTCAGTTAATTTGATCTTTGAAAAACAAAAAGGAAAGGAGTTGCTTTATGAATTCCATCGGAAAAATTTCTAGGAATGTATTATGGTTTTTGCGTCCGGAAGATATTGGTAGGTTCGCGGTCTTCTACGTTGTATATGTAACTATCGGGACGCTTGCGCTTATGGCGCAAGGGGCGGGCATTTTTGCAGCTTTTGGGCTGACGTTCGCGATCGGCATTATCTTGACCGCCATGATAAGCGCTACGCGCCCTATGCAACGCTTTGAAAAGGAAGCGGGAAATGACAAGCCCTTGGCTTGGCGTTTGCTTTTTGGTCCGTTGCGGTTTAGCGGAGAGGATGATTCAGAGCCGCCTAAATCCGGCGATGGGCCCTCTTCTGGAGTTGAAAATGAAGAATTTAACAAAAGGATGCGAAAGAATCAAATTGAGTCCAGAAAGCGAGCCACGAAAAAGATGCACGACAAGGTTATACATACGAGCCTTATCGTGGCGATTTACTGTTTGCTTTACTGGTTTGCCTCGGATAGCATTTCCGGTTTCTTTTCTTCGTTATTCGGATCTGGCGGCCTTTCCGCGGGCTCTGGATTTGGCGCACCTGGCGATATTTCATTTGAAAACCCCAAAGAACTTTTTATTTTTGGATTGATAACGCTCGTTGTTTTTTGGTTTGTACTCATTGTTCATCTTCCAAGATGGCTGGTTTTTATTTTGCTTGTGGGCATGTCGGTTATGCGCATAGTCCTTTTAATGTTTGGAGCTATGTCTTCAATGTGGATTATGAACATTGTTATGCTGCCGATTTTCTACGGACTTATGATGGTTTTTATGTTCGGCAGTATTATATGGCCGTTTATCCAGCCGATAAAATTTTTTGCGCGGGGCGACGCCTCTTGGGCGACTCCAAAGGGCTCTATGCGCGGCCAGCCCGAAGCGCGGGCAATTGTTGAGACAGAGCTCGCTAAGTTCAGCGACTACGCAGAAGGAAAAAGCAAGCGGCGACCTACGCGAGGCATGGTTTTTGAAGGACCTCCGGGCACGGGAAAGACATTACTTGCCAAAGAGATAGGTACAGAGTACAACCTCGCTTTCATCATGGCAGATGGAGCCGCTTTGTCAGGCGCTCCGCTTGTTAATTTGATTGTGGAATACTGGCTTAAGCCGAAGGCGAATAAGTTCGCGGATGAGTATGGCGGCGCTGTATTTTTTATAGACGAAGGAGAGGTGTTGTTTGGAGTGCGGCAGGGTATGGGCGGCGGATTAACTCCCATGAGCGGGATCCGCGATGTGTGGGATGTTTTGCCTTACGACAGTATTGGATGTACTTCAAGTTGCGGAATTATGTATGACTCTAACCAGGCTCGAGAGCGTTTTTGGCAATTAAAATCTTCCCTTTCTCTCGGAAAGGACCCGGAAAGTTATACGCATAAATTTTTCTTGCCTATAGGAATGGGCGGATCTGGCGGGGCTATTTTTCCTTTCCTGACATGGCTTGACGGAGTTGGAAGTCCTCCATTTTCGGAAACCTTAAAGCGGCGGATCGTGAACGATTTTCTTGATGGATTGTTGGTTATTCCTCCGAATATTCCTTTTACTCAAATTCCTCTGCGTTTTTCTCCAGCCAAACCTAAATACCACAACATTTTGTTTATCATCGCGACCAATAGGGCCTTTATGCTTGACCCCGCCATTAGGCGGCCGGGGCGATTGGGCGTAAGCGCTCGATTTAAGACGCCTAACCTTGAATCAAGAAAAGATATTATAAGCTTATACATCGCTAAAGCGGACAAAGATGGTTTGGTGCACCCTGAATTGCTAAAAGAAGAAGCAATCGTGGAATTCGCTCGCGCCACAAGCGGCATGAGCCCCGCTGAAATCGAAGCAGCTATAAATACTGCCTATGATGTGCGCGCTACGCATGTAAATAATATGAAGCGTATAAAGGCGTTGGTTGATCTCGGAGTTTCTCTAGACAATCTTCTTGAGGCGGATCGCAAATATTGGCTTCGTTACGAAGAAGAGCTAAAAAATGAAACCTGGGACGATGATCGGGCCGACATGCGTTCTCTTCTGGAGGCACGCAACGCCCTTATCTATGGAAAGGCGGATCCGGGACTTACCACGGCCGAACACCGCGAGCAGACCGCGCTCCATGAATACTGGGGGCACTTAATTGTTTTGAAGGCGGCGCTTGGAGATGTAATGCGTCCATCTGTTATTTCAGTCATGCCGCGCGGAAACTCGCTCGGCATGGTGTCGCATATCCCCGTAGAAGAGCGCGATCCGAAGCCGCAACGTTTCTATGAAGGATTGATGAGAGTATCTGTGGGATCAACAGTCGCCGAAAGGTTTTTCCTTGGCGAAAATCAGCCCGGAGTATCAGGCGATCTTGAAAACGCCACGCGAATTGCGTGTTTTATGGCTGGCAAAGCAGGCATGAGTCCATATAAATGCGCCAAAGCCGATAAAAAGAGGTTTGTGGAAATCGGAGAATCCCTTATTTCGGTTTCCGATGGAACAGTAGCTTATATAAATCCATTCGCGAAAGATTTCGTTGAGAGAATCTTATCAAACGGACGTTCGCGAGAACGCGTAGCCACGATGCTCGGGCAGGCCTTTGTTGATGATTATCGGCTTATCCGCGCTAATGTTGGGGAAAATTACGAATTTCACAAAGAAGTTATCGCGGAACTCCTTAGAGTAGATGAACTGGGTGGCGCGAAACTTGAATCTATTTGGAATAAGCTGGGTGAAATACTGGTCGCTTGGGACACGTTCGAAGAAGAGCAGAGTTCTTTGTGGCCGGATAAAATAGAGAAGGTAGAAAATTACTTCTATAATCCCAAGAGAAAGAATGAAATAGAGGAGGTATTAGCGCAATGAAACGCCTCCTAAAAAACGGGGTCTATCTTGCCGCGATTGTTGCCATTATTGTTCTGGCATCGCGCATGTATGATACGGGAAGATCCGACGGGCAATGCCAGGAAAATATTAAAAACGCGAGCTTCCCGGGCACGAATCCAGACGAAAAAATAGCTTACCTTGCCGATTGCATCAATATTGTGTACGGCGAAAATATTTCTGTTTCGGGCAGATATGATCTCCAGGGGAATTTTGTTGAATATGGGATTCACTTGGATTTCACGCGGGCCATCGAGCCGGGTGAATTTATAATTTTAACGGAAATAGAAAAAAGAGGCATTGGAGAGCTCGCCATGACAACCGCGAAACTTCTTGTGCCGGTTGATATGGAGGGTACGGTATATGAGGGCGTAGGAATTAGCGGAATGGCAATAATTGTAAGCACTATAAACGTGGCGCGCAGAGACGAGGGGCGGGAAGGTCAACTTTATTATGAGCCAGCTCCCTACCTCCAAGATGGAACGATAAAAGAACTGCATGTTTTTGGAAGAGAAGACCTTGAAAAACTAGCTAAAGAAACGAATTCTCTGAACTGGGAGATATATCAGTCGCCTTCGAACTGGACTCCATATTTTCAAAACATAGGAACTATAAAAAAGTAAAAAAACAAGCCCTCCGACTATAGTTGGAGGGCCTTTTTATTTATTTCACTAAGAAGTCAATGCCTGTTTTTTCTTTGATTTTCTGAAATATAAAATCAATAGACAGGGCCGTGCCTTCAGTGCGGATTTCTTCAGGATACCAGATATCGTTGCCTAATATAATCCCGGCCAGAATAATTTTTCCATCTTGTTTTACGTATATAGGAGAACCTAGGTTTTGAGGGCTTGCAAAGCCATTGAAAGTAAAAATCTGTGATTCGGGAGAGGCATCTATAATAGCACCCGCGGAAACAAATTTGCTGCGCAGGAAAAATTCCTTTGAAATAAAGATGTCTTTTGAGAAAGATATCAAAATTTCTTGATTGGGTCCAAGTTTTTCCGAGGGCGCTATATCGGGGATGTCTGTCTGTTTGACATTAGAGGGGTCGGCAGAGGGAGACACGGGCCGCCTTAGAAGAGCGTAACCATTTTCTCTGTCTATTATGACTATTTTAAGCGTTTCAATTTCTGATTTATCTTCAGGTTCATCTCTATAAGCTAATTCAAGAGAAAATTCATCCGTAAGGTAAATACGCGCTTCAAGATTTCCATATTTATTGGAGGGAATTGTATTGGAAGTTACATCAGAGGTGTCTAGAATTTTTTGGGATCCAGATTCAACTATTCTTGTCGGAAAAAATGAAGCCAATGTAAGCACGTACTCATCAGAAAGAATTAAGGCCTCGCCGCTGGACGACTCAACTATTTTGCCGTCTTCGTCGTAGAAAAGTATAATGATCCGGCGTTCAAATTGAGACACGTTTTTAATATTTGGCCTAATAATGTCTGTCAGTAGTCCGGATTCGTCGGGACTGCCATCTTTTAGCAGAGATATAAGCTGATCTCTGTCCTTGCCTGCTTGCCCGAAGAAAGCTACAGAGAATTTTCCCCCTGTGACTAAAAGAGCCGGCGACCTGCAGGAGATTTTAAGATTTGCGCATTTGATTTCGGCTATTGCTTTCTGAACAAATTCTATTGTAAGAGCAGTGCCCAGAGTTTCATCCTTTGGATCATCTAATCTGTCATAAAAAATGCCCACAATCTCCAGTTCACCGTCGCGAATAGCAAAAAGCAAAGTGCTTCTATCTCCTTCTCCTTGCCCCATGCTTCCCTGAAAGTAAAAGCGGTCATCATAGCCGGGCAAAAATCCGATTACCGAAGCCGGGTCAACTGATTTTTGCAGGATAACAAATTCGCTGTTGAAACTAATATCAGAAGCTCCTATGCTATACAAAACATTGCCAATCTCAAGCTCGTCTGAATTACCCATATTAAATGGTATTCCGTCAGGGATAGGAAACTTGGTATTATCGGGCCTTTTGAATAAAGCGATTTTTTTTAAACTGTCAAAGCCGATTAGCTCAAGATTTTCGTATTTGCTTTCATCCGTATGTTCATTTATCATATCGTCGCCCCAAAAAAGACGGTAGGAGAATCGGGGCGAGGGATCATTTTGTATGAGCGGCTCAACAACTACAACATAATTATCCACGAGGAGCGCTCTGCCCGATGATATGACCCGGTTTTGTTCAAATTTATCTTCCGAAACTCGGAAGTTTTGAAGCTGTGGAGAAAATTCCTGTAATTTTTCGAAGTCAGGGTTTTTCAAGTCGGCCATGTCGTATGATAAATCGTATAGACCGTCAGATAAAGCGCTTATAAGGCGTTCTTTTAGGGCAAAATTTGGCTTTGGGCAGGGATCCGTATTTTTTTGCGCTGATATATCAATACTGGTATTTTCCATTATGAAATCAGCTACGCTTTGAGTTCCAAGCGCCCTGACAGACGCTTCAGTTTCTCTGCCGAGAAGCCCGTATGAAGTCCATACAAAACCGACTAATCTTTGCTTGCCGCAACGCAGGGAAAATACAGGGGCGTCATTATTTCCAACAGCTATTGTGCCGTTCATGGCTATAAGGCCGCGGTCGTAGTCAATTGAGGAAATAGACGCTCTCTTTAGATTTTTATTTCCATAAAAAACAAGGCGATCCGCTGGCGAGAGGTCTCGCAGGTCCGAAATCTCGATGTCAAAAGACGAAGGATATGGATATGTTGAATTTTTTGACATTTCAAAGATTTCAAGGCCAAGTATATCGTTTTTCGCAATGCTTTCCCCAAGTAATTCCTCGTGTCTCAAGCCGTCAGGGGTTTCAAGGAGTTTCACCATAATGCCAAGCCTAAGATTTTTTCCGCGAAGCGGAGGGGGAAGGTCGTTATCAGTAAGAACAGGAATATTTGATACCTCGCTCGAGGTTACAACAAATCGGCCAACAAGAAGAGCAAAGAATTTACGAGAGGAATCAATTTGAATAATATCATCTTCATCAATAAAAACAGCTCTGGTTGTGGGGAGGAATACGTCTTCCTCCAAGCCGTATATTTTTTTACGCAGATCAAGCTGAGTAAAGCTTTGATCTGCATTGCCATCGGCATAGGCAGACAGAATATCCGGGAGCACGGAAAAATTTTTCCGTGACGGCGCCTGTGTTTCAGTTTTTTGTTTAGGAGTCTGCGCTTGACACGCTACTAATAAGAGCATAGCGATTAACACTAATATTACTTTCATACATGCACCTCTATTTTATTTGATTGTTAAGGAACTATTTACCATAGCATTTTTTTGGTTTATAAGTAAATATTGATCTTTGAAAATTTAAGCCGTCGCCATTTATGCTATGGCGAAGCAAGCGAGGTGAACAATGCTGAAGTTGTTTTTTGCTGTTATTGGCGTTTTGTTTATAACCGGATGTGTGATCGCGCGAGACGAAGCAAAATGGGATCGTGTTTTCAACGCGCCGCAATGCCGAGCTAGGGGAGAAGCGCCTTTACTTGATAAAGCGCTTGAGCAAGCCGGTTTAGGCCGACAAGAGTTTAATTTCGACAGAAATGATCTTAGTGATTCGCCTTATTACAACGCGGGAGTTCTTCAGGACGAGTTTCTATTGCCGTGGTTTGAATGGTTGAGAGAAAATCCGGCTTACGCGGGTTGCTTTGAGGGAGAAACAGCCGGCGCTTTGGATTATTATCTGGATCAGCCGCATCCTGTTGCAAGCACTATCCGCCACGCGGCAGGCCTTCTTGGTTCTGCGCCCGACAGCGAAGATTCTTCCGTAGCCGCCATGTATATATCAAGTAATTTCACCAGTGCGATTAGCGCGCTTTGCGCAAGCGCGGGAGAGTGCAAAGATCCTGAAGGCGATATGCCGGAGGATTTAGGCGGGGCTTTGACGCCTATAATATTCGCGCTCATAGAAGGTATAGAGGCCCGCAAAAATATGGATAACGAAATCGGCAAGCCCCATGACGCGGATTGGTGGCAAAAGTATGGTGGCAACATACTTATTATATCGGATAGCGGTCATCCCGATATTTTAAATACCGAAGACAGAGCATATTTGCTCGGCAATGGTAGCCGGCAAGATTTATATAAAGCCTCGGCAAAAATTGCATTTGCCATAGAGCACGTTGACTGGTCGCCATTTGTTGGACGCGAAGGCATAAAATACGACTTATATACTAAAGCCGGCTGGATTAAAATACGAGACGGTTCGGATAATATATATGTGGAAGATGGCAAAGACGTTTTGTTTTTGCTGGACCTCGGCGGCAACGATGAGCATTTAGACGCCGTAGGTAGCAATAAATCCGGAGCTAATCCCGTAAGCGTGGCTATAGATCTGTCCGGCAGTGATAAGTATCACTACAAAACCCGTGAGACTCTCTATGATCGTGAAGGGTTGCTTCCCGCGGATATAGACGGAAGATATGGGGGAAATGAAGAATATGGAAATTTTAGCCCTTCTGATCAATGCAGGCAGGGGGCGGCCCGCAACGGCATCGCAATGCTTTTCGATTTTGGCGTAGAGGACGACTATTTTAGATCATTGAGATGCAGCCAGGGATACGCGCATCTTGGCGTGGGAGTATTATTCGTTGAGGGAGGCAACGATGCCTTTCTTTCCGAGAGCGCCTCGCAGGGATCCGCGCAATTTGGAATCGCCTTGCTTATAGTTGGCGGAGAAGGGAATAACATTTTCCGGTCTTTTACTTTTTCTCAAGGATTTGGCTATGTGCGAGGGGCTGGGTTTCTTTTGAACAACGGCGGAGACGATCAGTATATCTGCAATCACGGCGATCCGGAGCAAGGCGGCATTCCGCTTTACAAAAGTGCGCAGTTGCCCGGTAAAGGCAATGCCAGTTTTTGCCAGGGCGCGGGATTTGGCTTCCGCGGAGACGGTGAATTTAATAAGTTTCGAGAATACCAAAAAAGTCATCTTTCAGGCGGCATAGGAATTCTGCGCGATATATACGGCAATGATACTTATGAGGCCAGTGTCTTTGCGCAAGGCGCCGGATATTGGCAGGGAACAGGGATTTTATCCGATGGCGGCGGCAGTGATAAATACGACGCTTACTGGTACGTACAGGGGGGTTCTGCGCATTACGCAGTCGCGATTTTTGTCGATGCGGGCGAAGGCGATGATATATTCAACGGCGCTCGCAGAGCAATAAACGTGGCGCTTGGCACGGGACATGATTTCAGCATCGGCGTATTTATCAACGAGAGGGGCAACGATATATATTATATTCCTAATTTGAGCGCGGGAGCGTCTAATTGCAATGGCATAGGCCTTTTTGTGGATAACAACGGCGATGACAAATATATCGCTGTATCTGATTACGGCAGCGGCATGGGAAATGTCAGCGGCGAGTGCATAGAAACCCGGCCCAATGCCGTGAACATAGGCATAATGATTGACGCAGGCGGCAAAGACGAGTATAGCTACCCGGAAAGCAAATTCCCCATACCCGGTGATGGTAAAACTTGGGGCCATAAGGCGAATAATCTTAAATCAGAGTACGGAGCGGGCATTGATGGCGAAGGAGAAACGGGGGTGCATGCTGGAAGTGGAAGATAAAAAAACCCCAGGACATATAGGAATAATTTTGGACGGAAATGGCAGATGGGCGCAAGCGAGGGGATTGTCAAGATCGGAAGGCCACTTAGCCGGATATGAAAATCTAAAAAAGTTAGTGCCTTATATATTTGATCAGAGAGTCGAAGTAGTAACTGTATTTGCTTTCTCTACGGAGAACTGGAAAAGAGAAGAGAAAGAGCGTGAGCACATTTTCAATATTTTTGAGGTAGCAATAGAAGAAGCAATGCCCAAGCTTGTGGAAGAGGGTATTCGAATAAAAGTTATAGGCGATAGGTCGCGGCTCTGCGAGAGCTTGCAAAAAGGTATAAATAGCATAGAAGAAGAAAGCTTAAAAATAGACAAGAAAAATCTTCGCGGCACATTTGTTGTCGCCATAAACTATGGCGGCAGAGACGAATTAGTGAGCGCGGTAAAAGAAATAGTGGCGCGTAACGTGCACCTCTCCTGTATAAGCGAGAGATGCGTGTCCGGCTTCTTGGATACGGCAGGGCTTCCTGATCCGGATTTGATAATAAGGACAGGATGCGAGCCGGGTGAAATGAGATTATCTAATTTTCTAATCTGGCAAGCGGCGTATGCGGAGTATTATTGCAGTCGTAAATATTTGCCGGATTTTGGAAAAGAAGATTTCAAAAGAGCGTTGAGGGCATATGCGAAAAGAAAAAGATTACGGGGAGGAAACAGATCCTAGTAATTTAATACACAGGTTTGACCTGTGTGTTTTTTTTGAGAGTTATAATACTAACTCGACTTTTTTAGGAAAT
>Ga0114945_10002296_pt1 | contig 11320 bp, 11 predicted proteins | sample OV2TP3_FD_87194 | JGI IMG/M metagenome (GOLD analysis project Ga0114945, IMG submission 87194) | Hot spring microbial communities from Beatty, Nevada to study Microbial Dark Matter (Phase II) - OV2 TP3 | ecosystem: Environmental > Aquatic > Thermal springs > Hot (42-90C) | place: USA: Beatty... | reverse complement strand
TTCGGCTTTGAAATGGCCATTTTCACGCAGGATTTAGGTTGAATTCTCCTACAATAGAATCCTGAGGCCGGCAAGGGAGACTCTTTCGTCCTGCAGAGACGGTGAAGTTTGGTATGGCCTTAGCCGCCGATGGAACCACCCAGCGAATCCGGGCTCAACGAAAAAGAATCTCTTTTAGCTTGTCTCTCAGCTCCTTCGGAAGCTTAAAGAAGGCGTGGATGTGCCGCTCAAGCTCCTCTCCCGGTATGGGACCGATCCCAAGCTTCGACTTTTTCGCCTCGGCCAGAAGTTCCGGGTCCTCCATAGTTTTTGCAAACGCTCGGCGCACTATCTGCGCGCGGTCTTCGGGCGTTGCGGGAGGAAGCACATAGGACCGCTCGATGATGTTGCCTCCGTGAATCACCACGTCGATGAGCTGGCGACCCTCCTCATGTTTGGCAAAATTGATGGCCAGGGGTACCTTAGCGAGCTCGGGGTGGGGCTTTGCACCAACTTGAATGACAACGATACCCTCGCCTGACTGGATGGCCTTGCCCCAGGTTGCCCTAATTGAGTCCCAACCCCAGCACGACCCGTCAAGCTCTCCGCTCTCCATGGCCAGACGGATTGGTGCCGTCCCCTTATAACCCGATACGATATGAATCGGGAAATCAGTTGCGAATTTTAGCACCCTAAGCGCATTGTCGATTATAGTACCGGGCCCAACGCCGCCCATCTTGACCGGCTTCTTTGAGGCTAGCCATCGCTCCGCGCTTGTGATGCCGCTTGCCCGGGTGACGGCGCAAGACGTATGATCCGCCGTAGGCGCGCCAAGATACTCGAACTGGCGCATATCGAATTCCACGCCGGGCTGGCCGGAGACCTGATTGATGACCAGGTTACCGGTGAAATGCCCTATGGTAAGGCCATCAGGCTTGGCGATCTTGAAGACATGGTTGGCGGCGATCATCTGGCCGCCCCCGGGCATGTTTTCCACGATAAACGTGGGGTTGCCAGGGATGTGCTTGCCCATATGCCGGGCAATGAGGCGGGAGTAGGTATCATAGCCGCCTCCCGGAGCAGCGGCCACAGTGATCCGCATGGTTTTCCCCTTGTAAAACGTCTCCTGGCCAAGGGCGTATGGCGAGAGAGGTAAAGGGATAAAGAGACAAAGCGCTAAAAACCATTTTGGATTAATTTTAAATCGACAATCCAAAACCGAAAATCTGGGATGCATTAGGCCCTTTAACTTTGGATTCATAACGCGCCTCCTTGCGACCAGCTTTCGCTGGTAGAGCAGTCGAGTGTAATTGTGGTGTCCTCTGACATTAGCAACGTACTCCAACCTTACCCATCAGCCGTCGCTTCTGCAGAAGTACCTTTGCCTTGGAGAAAGAGAACCATACCATCTTTCCTGTAATACTGCTGGCCGAGTGCAATTCCAGCTCGGTGAAGAACTTTAAGAAAAACAGGCTTGCCTCACGGCGTGTCAGAAGTGATTGCGGGGCCAGTGCGAGGGGAGCAAAGCTTTTAGTAGACTCCAGTATTTCTCTGCTCGTTACAGGATCATAGCTCTCCCAGGTGCACGCAGCGAAAAGTTTGGGCTCAAGCGGGACTCCCGAGTTTAGCCATGCCCAATAGCTTCTCAACTTCGCCTCCTGTGGCACATGTCCACCTTCTCCATGCCCCAGCAGAAGGATACAGTTAAACGCCGTCTCTGGCTTCAGATGCTGAGCCAATGCTTCCGGGGCCTCAACCCGGACTGGTACGCTGCCGTGGACGAGCAGGCCACGGCGCCGCATGGCGGTAAAGAGTCGATCACAGAACTCAAACTCCCACCCCTCCAGATTACGCGATGCGTCTACCACTAGAATCGTTGGTTTACCTGCAATAGATACGGGACTCCAGAACATGGAAGGGCCTCATGGAGAGGATCTACTCATTTTGTCTCGCGTTGCTTTTGTAGCGCTGCCCTTAGCAGGTGAGCTTCGTTCTCGTCAAGGAAATACTCAAGCATTGTCACCATCCCCAGTTTTTTAAGGGTAATCAGTAGGCGAAGGCGACCGTCATCGGTTTTTTCAAGTTCTAGCGTCTTTGGTTCCCGAGAAGTTCGGAACAAAGTTTCCATGGTTCTACTCCATGAATCGCGTTTGGGGATTTCTATAAAGCGGCCCTATAGCACCGGTCTGAGTGTAGCAATCCAAGGTCAACCATAGCAAGCAGTCACTCGCTACACCGGTCAGGAACCCGGTAAAACTGCCAAGCCTCTACTCGGGTTTCATTTTACGGTGAGATGGGATTCAATTCTCCGTCAACCCCATGCTGTCGGTTTTAACTGTTGCGTCGTTGAATTCAATCTCGAGATGAAATAGGGTTTATTTTAGATCGTAAGTGCAAACTCGCTATGTAGGAGGCGACCTTTCGTAGTTGGGAATACGAATGAGTTGAGCGTCGTTACGGGAGCCTTCAGCTTTACAGGCAGATACATTGCGAAAAGACTCCTGACGGCAGGCGGTCGCGTCAAAACTCTAACCGGACATCCGAACCGGCCTAATCCATTCGGTGAAAAAGTAACGCCGGTTCCTTTCAACTTCGACAACAGTGGTGCTTTGGCAAGAAGTCTCAAGGGAGCATTTTGCCTCTACAACACCTACTGGGTGCGCTTTAATTACAAAGGGAGCACCTTCGACCAAGCGATTCAGAACACGCTTACCTTGTTCAGGGCGGCCAAGGCGGCGGGTGTCTCCAGGGTAGTTCATGTCAGTATTACCAATCCCAGCGAAGATTCGCCATTGCCTTACTTCAAAGGAAAAGCAATCCTAGAAAAGGCTTTGATAGAATCTGGTTTATCCTATGCCATAATCCGACCAACGGTTATCTTTGGCCGCGAAGACATTCTCATCAACAACATCGCTTGGTTTCTTAGAAAATTTCCTGTCTTCGCTGTACCTGGATCGGGTGAGTGTCGAATCCAACCTGTTTATGTCGAAGATGTGGCCGAACTTTGTGTCAACACTGGACGGGGAACCGAGGATGTCGTCCTCGACGCGGTAGGACCAGAAACCTACACCTATGAGGCTTTGGTTCGGCTTATTGCCGATACTGTTGGTAGCCGAGCCGGGATCATTCATATATCGCCGCGAACGGTATTGTTCTTTAGCCAGCTCCTTAGCTTCCTCGTTGGGGATGTCATCTTGACGCGCGAGGAGATCGAAGGCCTTATGGCAGGTCTTTTGGTCTCAAGCAGGCCTCCAACGGGGAAGACCCGCATCAGCGAGTGGCTTCGGCAAAACGCGAGTTCCTTGGGGGACCGATATTCTTCCGAGCTTGCACGTCATTATGTGTCTAGCTGACGTCGGTCCTGCAAGGGAATAAGCGGATCCATTTACTCTATGGACTGAACCGTGATCAGGTTGGTGGTGCCGGCTATATGGAGAGGCAGTCCGGCGGTGATGGCGACTAAGTCGCCTCTCTTGACGATCCTCCTGGATAAAGCGGTTTCCCGGGCCAATCGAAACATCGCGTCAGTGCTGCGGTAAGCGGGAATGAGAAAGGGGTAAACTCCCCAGGCCAAACAGAGGGTATTCACTGTCCTTGGGTGTGGGCTGATGGCGATGATAGGTTGCGAAGGTCGATAGCGGGCGATCATTCGTGCCGTCCTTCCAGAGGTGGTAGGGACAAGGAAGGCCTTGACCTGGAGGTCACGGGCCAGGGAGATGGCCGCGTGGCTGATGGCCTCCGGAACACTCTTTTTGACACCTTCCATTTGATACCTGGGTTCGAGCATTCGCTCGGTCTCCACCGCTACCTGCGCCATAGTCTTAACCGCTTCGATGGGGTAGCTTCCTGCTGCTGATTCTTCAGAGAGCATCAAGGCGTCGGTCCCGTCCAGAACAGCATTGGCGATATCTGCCACCTCCGCGCGAGTTGGGCGGGGGTTTTGGAGCATGGATCTGAGCATTTGAGTCGCTGTGATGACGGGTTTTCCCAGGCTGTTTGCTTTGCGGATAATCATTTTCTGAATCCCGGGAATGCTCTCAGGGGCTACTTCCAGTCCGAGATCCCCCCGCGCTACCATAACCCCGTCTATCGCTTCCAGGATCGAGTCGATGTGATCCAGCGCTTCATGCTTTTCGATCTTGGCGATGATCGGGATCTCGGCCCCCTTCCTTTTCATCTCTCGCCGAGCATCCAGAATGTCTTTTCCGTCGCGTACGAAAGAGAGGGCTACGAAATCAACCCCCTCAGCGATTCCGAAGGCAAGGTCGCGTTTGTCTTTGGAAGTCAACGAGGGCAGATCGAGACTTCCCTGCGGCAGGTGGATGCCTTTGCGCGAAGTCAGTATTCCCCCTACGGTGATCCTGCAGATGATCTCTTCCTGGTGCCTTTTAACCACCTCCAGTTCGATCTCTCCGTCGCCGAGCAGGATCGGATCGCCTTTTTTGACATATCGGGGAAAGTCCTTATAGCTGACTGAGACGATCCGTTGATCGCCGACCATCCTGCGGGTGGTCAGAACCAACGTGCGGCCGTTTTCTAACCTGACTTGATCTTGCTCAAGCCTGCCCACACGGATTTTGGGGCCGGGAAGATCCTGTAAAATAGCCACCGGTCGGTCGAGTTTTCGCGCTAACCGGCGGATGCCGCGAATGGTCAGTGTGTGGAAGGCATAATCCCCGTGGCTGAAGTTCAAGCGGGCCACATCCATCCCCGCTTGGATGAGTCCTGTTAAGACCCTTTCGGATTGGCTCGCAGGTCCGATAGTACAGACAATTTTGGTGCGCCGCATATTCACAATCTACATGAGCGCGGTCAGGAATCAATGCGGGGGGAAAGGAAACCGACGGGAGCCTCTGAATGCGGCTTGACATGTGTATGAGCACCAGATAGCATACACATTACTTAGACCGTTCAAGGGGGTTGCATGAAGCCAGAAGAGAGGGCGCGTAAGCAATTTATTTTGCCGGTGGCGAAGATAAGAAAAGCCAAGGAAATTTTATCCGCCAAGACGGAGACAGAGGCAGTGGAGCGGGCATTAGATCTCGTAATAGCGGATGAAGAGATCCGCAAAGCACTTCTCTCCATGAAGGGTTCCTGTAGCATCGAAGACGTGTATGGCCGTCTCGCCTGCTAAGGCGATCCTGGACACTTCTGTCTATCTCTCGTTTTTAAGAAAAGACGGGCAGATTCTCCATTTAGGGTTTTTGCTGCGGCCGACTCTGCTTTATATGAGCAGTGTCGTCTTTGCGGAACTTTACGCTGGCGCCAAAAATCGGCCCACGATTCGATTATTGGGGAGGCTCTACCGCACCTTTGACCGATTGGATCGGATAATCGCGCCAGACAAGCAGGTTTGGTTTGAGTCCGCCGAGGTTTTGAGACTACTCGGACTCCGGCAAGGTTTCGAGGCAACAGGGCTTGCGCGGTTGACCCACGATGTTCTTATTGCCCTAACGGCCCGAAAGATTGGCGCGGCGGTTTTTACCCGGAATCAAAGAGACTTCGAGCGTATCCGTGAGCTTCGGGACTTCCGGCTACGAGTCTATGAAGAACCGGAGCGCCAAGCGTAGCAGTAGAAGTTGAATAGAACTATCGACACCTATACGCGCGTTCCGGCCCGTTTGAGTCGCGGGTCAAAGAGATCTCTGAGCGCGTCACCGAGCAGGTTGATGCCCAGGACTGTAAGAAAGATGCACAGGCCGGGGAAGAGCGCCAGCCACCACGCCGTGCTGATGTAGATGCGGCCGTCGGCGAGCATCGTTCCCCAGGTCGGGATCTCAGGGGGCACGCCCAAGCCCAGGAAACTCAGGCTGGCCTCGGCGATAATAGCCGAGGCCATAGCAAAAGTTCCGATCACCAGCGAGATTTGAATCAGATTAGGGAAGATGTGGCGCCAGATGATCACGGCGTCGCTGGCGCCCAGGGCGCGCGTGGCGGTCACGAAGTCGCGCGTCCTCAGCGATAGCGCCTGGCCGCGCACAACGCGGCAGTACTGGATCCACCGCTGGGCAACTAGCGCCAAGATCAAGTTGAAGAGGCCTTGGCCAAGAAAGGCCAAGATGGTGATAGCCAGAAGGAGCGGAGGGAACGCCCACACGACTTCGACTAATTTCTGGATTGCGAAGTCGGTCTTCCCCCCAAAATAGCCTGAAACAGCCCCAAGGGTCACCCCAATAAAACCTGAGATGAACACTACGGCAAAGGCTATTAAAAGGGAGACTCGAGCTCCATAGACTACTCGGCTCAAGATATCACGACCCAAATTGTCAGTGCCTAGAAAGTGAGTCCCTCCGAACCACTCTGGGGCCCGCAGCATTGTTTCAAGGCCCTGTTTATTCGGATCATATGGCGCCACGAAGGGTCCAATGATACCCACCACGATGAGGCTTAAAACGATTACGCCACCGGCAATGGCCTTGGTCTGCATCCAAGGACGCAGCCAAGCTAGGTTGGCTTGCTGGCCAATCGCAAGCGTAGCAGCAGCCGGCCTAGTAGCGGATTCTGGGGTCAATGAGTCCATAGAGCGCGTCGATCAAAAGGTTGATGGTTACGAAGGCGATGGTGTACATTAATACCAGGCCCGTGACCAAGGGATAATCTCGAGCGGTGAGCCCGGTGATGAGGAGGCTCCCGACCCCCGGCCAGGCAAAGACAGTCTCCACAATAATGGAGCCACTCAGCAGGGTCCCAAGCTCCAATCCCACTACAGTGACAACCGGAATGAGAGCATTCCTTAACACATGTCGCCACAGCACCTTTTGTTCCGCTAGGCCCTTGGCCCGGGCTGTGACCACGTACTCTTCATTCATGACCTCGAGCACCGCCGAACGCGTCACACGCATCAGGATGCCAATCATGTTGGTGCCCAGGGCCAGAGCCGGCATGACAAGATGTGTGAAGGCATCCTTAAGGGCCGGCCAATTCCGCTGGAGGATGCTGTCCAGGAGATAGAAGCCTGTTTGCTGGGGACCGGCAATGCCATAAGTGCTCCGCCCGGCTGAGGGCAAGAGATGGAAAGTCCCCGCCAGAAGCAGGATCAGCATGATGCCCAGCCAAAAATTCGGCATGCTGATCCCAAACAGCCCGAAGGTGGTCCCGAAGTTGTCCACCCAGGAATTGGGCTTGGCCGCAGCCCATATGCCCAGCGGGATGGCGAACAGGGTGGCGATGAAAAGCGAAAAAATGGCAAGCTCAATGGTGGCGGGAAGGCGGGCGGCGATGACGTCGCTAACCGGCTCCGCAAAGCGGAAGGATTTGCCCAGGTCTCCTGTGACCGCCGCAGTAAAGAATTTCAGATACTGCATGTAAACGGGTTGGTCCAGTCCCCAGCGGCGTTTGGCTTCAGCAATATCGGCTGCTGTGGTGTCCTCCCCGAGCAACATCAGCGTGGGATCCCCAGGGGCAGCCTGAATCAAAAGGAACACCAGCAGACTAATGAAAAGAAGCACTGGAATGGTCCCCACCAGTCGTCGAATCAAATAGTTCGTCACCGATGTTCCCCTTGAATGTTCGCCACGATTTGGGGTCACCCGCTGGTGCGCCTATAGCTGCTGAATGGATCCTGACGCGCTCGGTGAACCTCCTTCATAGGCTGCTCAGAGGAGGGATGTCGGGTCTGAGTGAGCTACCTTCGCCGCTATCGGGCCACTTTCATGTGCAGGCCGTAAATGCGACCGTCTGGCAGGGGCTTGTAGTCCACCTTTTTGGCCAATCCCCAGAGAAGTTTGTGGCGCCACATGAAGCAAGCCGGTGCCTCCTCGGTAAGAAGACTCATAGCCTGCGAGAGGTATCTTTTTCGCTCTGCTGGATCGAAGGCCTGTTGCTCCTTGTCGAAAAGCTCGTCCAGCTTGGCATTGGAAAAACCGATCCGGGGAGAGCCTCCGGTCCGGAAATACTGGTGTAACGCCGCGCTGGGATCGAGCACCGAGCCTCTCCCCATGTAGTAAAAAGGAGTCAGGCCTTTTTGGACATTGGCCCACAAGGTCGGCCACTCGGGAGTAAGCAACTTGGTGCGAATGCCCGCCGCATTGAGCATCGGCACCGTGGCCTCGGTGATCTGCTTGTCGAGCGTGTAGCGTCCCACTGGAGTCTGGAGCTCCACGTCCACCCCGTTGGGATAGCCAGCCTGGGCCAGAAGCTTTCGGGCCTTTTCAGGACTGTATTCGTACTTTGGTTTTAGATTGGGATCATAGCCGTACTGTCCCCGGCCAATGGGTCCATCGAGTCGCGTCGCCCTTCCTTCCAGCAGCGTGTTGATGATTTTGTCCCTGTCGATGGCGTAGCAGACGGCCTGCCGAACCTCTTTCTTGTCGAACGGCGGCTTGGGCTGCATCGCCAGAAACATGATCTCAATGGATTCGACGCCGACCACTCTATGGTTCGGAGAACCTTCCACGCGCTTGTTGAGATGGGGCGGTATGAACTGGCCGATTTGGATTTCCTCGTTGAGGAGGGCCGTTACCCTCTGCTCTGGCTCCCGCATGACGCGATAGACAATCTCATCTGGCGCTCGAGGATTTTTCTTGGCCTCCATATGGTCGCGGTTTTTGGCGATCACAAGGCGCTGTCCCGGAATCAGTTCCTTGAGTCTGTAAGGACCAGCGCCCAACGTGTGTTGTTTATCTGCGACAGCGGCGCCGTACTTGTCGTAGATGGCTTTGCTTGTGACAATGAGACGGTCGCAAACGAAGCTCAACAGCGGGGCTGCAGGCTTCTTGGTGGTGAACTTAACCGTGTGCTGATCGACTACTTCCGCCTTGGCGATCGGGCCGGCAACCGAAGCCTTCTGTTTGCTCTGGGGATCGGTAAGAACCCGGTTCATGGAATGGACCACGTCGCTTGCCGTCACGGGAGAGCCGTCGTTGAACTTATAGTTCCTGTTGAGGTGGAAAATCCAGGTGGTCGGGTCCTTAACCTCCCACCGTTCTGCCAGACGCCCCTCAAACGCGCCTTTCTCGTAGTCGTAAGTACAGAAAGGGCCTGTCACCTCACTCCAGATTCCGTAGAGCAAGGAGACGCTGTCGCCATAGGGGTTATGGGTCTCCATGGTTTCAGTCACTCCGACAGAGACGCGGGTCTGCGCGTCAACCCATGGCGGTAGAGCAGCCACGATGAAGAAGACCAGGGCAATACGTTTCTTTGCTTTTCGTCGTGTCATAGGAGCCTCCTTTCGAATATTTCCTCCCTTGCTGCTTGAACCGTACACCTATTCCCATCACTCCGTTCAGTCAAGCTCAGTTCAGCCGAAGCCGTGCAAGACCGATTAGAATTCTTTTTTTTTCGAACCTGCTGTTTCCCGTTCGGGAAAACGCCTAACAAATACGGCCACCGTCCTACCGGCGCACCCTTATATCCAAACCCATGACGCGTTGATCCGGTCTTGGCTTGTAGTCGATATTCCCCGCTAGACCCCACAGAAGCTGGTGTCGCCACAGGAAATGGGCAGGTGCTTCTTCCGTAATTAGGCTCATGGCTTCACCGAGGATTTTTTTCCGCTTTTCCGGATCAAAGGTTTCTCGCTCCTTAGCAAGAAGCCTGTCGAGTTTAGGATTAGAGTAAGCGATCCGGGGCGAAGTCCCGGTCTCGAAATATTGGGCCAATGCCCTGCTCGGGTCGACTATCCCACCGCGACCCATATAATAGAAAGGGACAAGGCCTTTCTGGACATTAGCCCAGAGGGTGGGCCACTCGGGAGTAACCAGCTTGGTTCGAATGCCCACGGCATTCAGCATTGGAACCATCGCCTCCGTAATCTGCTTATCGAGGGTATAACGTCCTACAGGGGTCTGAAGCCCCACGTCCACCCCGTTGGGATAGCCCGCTTGGGCCAGCAGCTTTCGAGCCTTTTCGGGATTGTATTCGTATTTTAGCTTGAGATTGGGGTCATAGGCGTATTGGCCTGGACCGACAGGGCCATCAAGCCGGGTCGCTTGCCCCTCTAAAAGCGTATTGATGATCTTGTCCCGATCAATCGCATAAGAGACCGCCTGGCGGACTTCCTTTTTATCAAAAGGAGGTTTGGGCTGCATTGCAAGGAACATAATCTCCACAGAGTCTGCGGCAACCACCCTGGTATTGGGGGGATTGTCTGCTCGCTTGCGCAGATGTGGAGGTATGAACTGAGCAATTTGGATCTCACCGTTTAGGAAGGCAGTGACACGCTGCTCTGGCTCCCTCATGACACGAAAGATGATTTCATCAGGCGCCTGGGGGTTCTTCCTTGCATCCGGGTGATCCGGATTTTTAACAATAACAAACCGTTGGCCCGGGACTAACTCTTTGAATTTGTAGGGGCCGCTTCCGATGGGATACTTTTTATCGGCCACTTCTGGACCATACTTTTCGTAAATGGCCTTGCTGGTGATGATGAGGCGGTCGAAAAGGTAATCCACCAGCGGCGCAGTAGGCTTTTTGGTTATAAACTTGACCGTGTAATCGTTCACGATATCCGCACTGGCGATGGTGATGACGTTCTGTTTCTGTTTGGTTTGGGGGTCCTTCATCGTGCGGTTATACGAATGCACCACGTCGGCTGCGGTCACAGGCGAGCCGTCGTGCCACCGGGCATCTCGGCGCAGGAAAAAAAACCAGGTATTTGGGTCCTTAACTTCCCAACGCTCGGCCAGCATTCCTACATAATCGGCTTTGTTAAAATCGTAAGTGCCCAGGCAACCCATGACCTGGCACCAGATCCCGTATAGCAGGGCCACGCTGTCACCATAAGGGTTGTATGTTTCCATAGTCTCGGTAACGCCGATGGAGACGCGAGTTTGCGCCTCAACCGAGGCGGTGATGAGGACGCCGACCAAGAACACCATCGCTCCTGATAGTAAGACCTTACCTTTTCGCCGCTTCATGGGTGCCTCCTTTTGATTCCGAGATGGATATCGTGAATGGACGATTTCAAACGCAGCTCCGCTCAGGATCATATACTTCTATTCCCTTTGTCGGCTTTGTCAAGCCCTGGCCTTCTTGGGCCCGGCGACAAAAAATTTAGCGGCCGCTGATCGTTTTGCACGTACCCTTCCGGACCGATTGGGAGACACCCCTATCCAAGTATTGACAAGTCTTGCAATCTATTGCTGAGCCGGTGCGGCTGCCAGGCGTGGCACGGGAATTGCTGGTAATTTTGATGGATACCTCATGGCGTCTTTGTACGATCTGGGAGTGACAAAGCTGGCTATTCCTGCATGGCAGATAGCCCTTTACATCGGCGTGGTCAGCTTCTTCATGATCAGCCGGAAAACGAAATACTGCCTTCTGACCACTTACCTCTCTGCTCTGTACTGCGGGTACTATCTTTTTGGCCGAGAACTCCTCAATGCGGCCCGCGGCAACGGTG
>Ga0114945_10002291_pt1 | contig 11330 bp, 7 predicted proteins | sample OV2TP3_FD_87194 | JGI IMG/M metagenome (GOLD analysis project Ga0114945, IMG submission 87194) | Hot spring microbial communities from Beatty, Nevada to study Microbial Dark Matter (Phase II) - OV2 TP3 | ecosystem: Environmental > Aquatic > Thermal springs > Hot (42-90C) | place: USA: Beatty... | reverse complement strand
GGTCTGCATGAACTGATTGAACCGCGTGGCGCCCAGATAGACCTCATCGTCCCCTTGATCCAGCACGCCGGAGAACAGCGACCGCTTGAACTTTAAGAGCTCGAGGATCCCCTGCTCGATCCCACCTTCGGCGATGAAATGGATCACCCGGACCGCCCGCGGTTGTCCCATCCGATGCACGCGGCTGATGCGCTGCTCCAGGATGGCCGGGTTCCAGGGCAAATCCACGTTGAGGACCACCGCCGCCTGCTGCAGGTTGAGGCCGACCCCGCCCACTTCCGTGCAGAGCAGCACGCGGCAGGCCGGGTCGTCCTGAAAGATCTGCAGACACGCGCCTCGCCGATGCGAGGGGATCCCGCCATGGAGGAAGGCGTGCCTCCAGCCGTTGGCCTTCAGCCGCGCGATGATGAGCTCCATCATCCGCAGCCACTGGGAAAAGACCACGACTTTCACCTCCGGTTCCTCGAGGAGGTCACGCAGCTGTGCCTCGATCTCCTCCACTTTCCGGCCATGCTTGGTCGCCGGATCGAGCAGATACGTGCTGTCGCACACCATCCGCATGGCCTGGAGGGCCCGCATCAGGCGCTGCTTGTCTTCCTCGGTGAGGAAATGGTGCCGGCGCCATTTGTGCACCAGGCGGGCCACCGTTTCCTGATGGTCCGCGTGAATCGCGCGCTGGGCCTCGGTCAGGGGGACAAAGCAGTGCTTCTCCATGCGCGCCGGCAACTGCGGCAGGACCTCCTCCCGCTTGCGGCGGATCATAATCGTCCGCAGCGACTCGCCCAAACCCTGAAGGTTCTTGTAGCCCACCACCTTCCCGCCCTCATCGACGACTTGATGGCGATCCAAGAGGCGGAAGAGCGGCCCCAGGTGGTGCCGGTCGATGAACTCCACGATCGAATGGAGCTCCTCCAGGCGGTTTTCCAAGGGGGTGCCGGTCAGCACGAAGGCATAGGGTGAGGGCAGTTGTTTGACCGTGCGGGCAAGTTGGGTCCTCCAATTCTTGATGCGCTGGGCTTCATCCAGGATGATGAGATCGGGAGCCCAGGCGGTGATGGTCGACAGGTCACGGCGGACCACCTCGTAATTTGCGATCGTAAAGAAGTTCTTCTCCAGGTATTGGCGCTGACGCTGGGGCGAAGAGCCTTGGATCACCTGAACCGGGCGCGTGGTGAACTTTTCAATCTCCCGCTGCCATTGATGCTTCAAGCTGGCCGGGCAGAGAATGAGCACCTTCTCCACGCCCACGGCGTGCGCCAACATCTCGCTGGCCGCGATCGCCTGGATGGTCTTGCCCAGTCCCATGTCATCGGCGATCAGGCAGCGTCCGGCCGCGGCCGCAAACAACGCCCCCTCTTTTTGGTACGGATACAGCGTGGCGCGCAGCAGGGAGTGCCATCGCGCATCATGGCTGCCCTGTTGGAACATCCGCGTGAGCCGGCTCCGGCGCACCTCGGCATCCCGGACGTTCGCGATGAAGGCCATGGCATCCGGATGGTAATGGAGCTCATCGGGCAGCCGCTTGGCGCGTGTGATGAAGTCGTCAAACTGGCTGAACCCCCGTGGGATCAAGACGCCATCGGCGTCGAAAAACTCCGCGGCCAGCCGCCGTAGAGCCGGCGTCGCCTGGCTTCCCAGGGAAACGACGACTCGACGCTGGAGCCCATACCGCAGCGTCACCGAGGAATGGGCAGACTGCCAGCCGGCGCGCAGGGCCTCCTTGGCCCCCGGTTTCCTCTGGAGCCGTTGCAAGACTGACTCGACATGCTTGCATGTTCCCAGGGTGTTCACGGCAAAATCGGGGCAGGAGCAGTAATTCACCCCAAGCGCCTCCCCGCGAATGACTACGCGGTAGGTCTTGGTGGTTTGGGGGTTGGTGACCTCGAAGGTGGAAAAGATCGGATGGGGGCCGCCGTTCTTGATGTGGAAGCGCTGGTCGGCCGCGATCTGCCGCCTCAGCACGATCTGCCATGCTTCTAACGAGAGCCCTTCCGGCTTCTTCAGGTGAGACACCTGCTTGGACGGCTTGGACTGACGCTTCCCCTGCCTGGGTACGGAGATCGTCTGGACAGCCATTATCCGGCTCGCAATCTCGAACGTCTGACTAGCTGGCGCGTACCTCGCTTCATCGGAACCAATCGATAGCCGTGGGAGGACAGAACGCGGACGAGTCGATTGCGCTCTGTGGCAGGCGTGGACCTGGTCTGGTAGGAATGCTTGTCCCTGATGGCAGGGAGCTCGCTCATCATGGGATCGTTGGAACATGTTCTTTTCATCTGCCGCTCAGGACTCATGTGACGGATGGGAGATCCTGGCGCGCTGCTGCGAGGAATCTCGGGCCTGGCCGATCATCTCGGTCGCGTCGTCAGATTCCATGGCCTCCTCAACCTCGTAGTCCGCGGTGATGCGCTTCTCAAATGCGGCGAGGAGCCACGGTGGTATTTGGAATCCAACGCGCCGGTCTTGGTACAATGCTCACCGAAGGCTCCATGAACACCCCCACGCTTCTTGAACCGCGTCTCACCATCGGGCGGTTTTGAAGGCCTGCTCGCGTTTCGAGCCTGTCGAAATGAGGCTGATGGGCACGCCAAGGAGGGCCTCCAAGCGTTGCAAGTAGCGCTGCGCCTCCACGGGCAGCTCATCAAAACGCGAGGCCTCTGTGGTTTCCGTTCGCCATCCGGGCAGCGATTCATAGACGGGCCGGCAGCGGGAGAGCCGTTCGATCTCCGAGGGAAACTCGGTCAGCGTCTGCCGGCCATCACGATAGCCGACGCAAATTTGAATGGTGGGCATCTCATCGAGCACGTCGAGCTTGGTGACCGCGAGCGAGTGGCAGCCGTTGACGCGCACCGCGTGGCGAGCGACCACCGCGTCGAACCAGCCGCAACGACGAGGCCGGCCGGTCGTGGCGCCGAACTCGTTGCCGCGGGTGCGGATTCGCTGCATCAGCGCATCGCCAAACTCGGTCGGCAGCGGCCCTTCCCCCACGCGGGTCGTATACGCCTTCACGACGCCGAGGATCCGATCGATCGCGGTCGGCGGCACGCCCGATCCGGTGCACGCTCCGCCGGCCGTCGCGTTGGAGGACGTCACATAGGGATAGGTGCCGTGGTCGATGTCGAGCAACGTGCCTTGCGCCCCCTCGAAGAGCAGCCGCTTGCCGTGCGCGACGGCGTCCTGCAAGAAGGAGGCGCTGTTGACCACGTGCGGCTGCAGCCGGCGGGCATATGCCCGATACGATTCGAACAGGGCGTCGTAGGATTCGGGCGGAGCGTGGTAGAGGAGCTTGAAGAGGCGGTTTTTCTCAGTCACGTTCTGCTTGAGCTTGGCGGCAAAGACCTGTTCGGCGCACAAGTCGGCGACCCGGATGCCGCAGCGCGCGACTTTATCCACATAGCACGGCCCGATGCCCCGCCCCGTCGTCCCGATCCGCCCATCGGTGCGAGCGCCCTCTTCAAGGACATCCAGCCGTTTATGATACGGAAAGATCACATGGGCCTGATCGCTGAGTTTGACGGCGCGCTCGATGTCGATGCCGCGAGCCTTCAGCCGCTCCATTTCATTGAGGAGCGCTTCGGGATCCACCACGACCCCGTTGCCGATGAGGCCGATTTTGCCCGGATGGAGCAGGCCGGAGGGAATCAAATGAAAAATGAATTCCTCGCCATCCGCGATGACGGTATGGCCGGCGTTGTGCCCTCCTTGAAAGCGGATGAGGATGTCCGCGTCCTCGGTGAGGACGTCGATGACCTTGCCTTTTCCCTCATCGCCCCATTGCGCGCCCACAACGACGATATTCATCGCGGCTGATGAGACCACGCGCTCTTTGAACGCTGCCAAGCTCTTCGCGCGCCGCTCAGCAGATTTTTCTCCGCAGGGTGTCCCCATCGAGAAAAATCTGTCACTTCGCGGCATCGCGAAGCCTTGGCAGCCGCCACAGATTGCATGGATTCACAGCTTGATGAGTTTCGCATCGAGAACATGTTCAAGTTTCTTGACCCGATCCAGGACGGTGACGGGGACATGATTGTCGATGTTGACGACGGTGATCGCGGTGCCTCCGGGCCGGTCGCGGCCGTTGCTCATCCCGGCAATGTTGATCTGGGACTCGCCCAGCAGCGTGCCGAGCCGGCCGATGAGCCCAGGCTTATCTTCGTTTTTGAGAATCAGCATGTACCCTTGCGGGATCGCCTCGACGAAGTAGCGGTCGATCTTCACGATGCGCGGCTCGCGCCGGGCCGACAAGGTGCCCTGCAGCGACAGGATGCTGCCATTCGTGTGGACCTCGAGGGCCACGAGATTCGCGAATTCTTCGATGCGGCTTGACTTCGCCTCGACCACCTTGACCCCGCGCTCCGCCGCGATGAGCGAGGCGTTGACGTAGTTGACGTTTTCACCCACCATCGGCTCGAGGATCCCTTTCAGCACCGCCAGCGTAATGGAGGACGTGTCGTACGCCGTCACTTCCCCGACATAGGTCACCCGCACTTCGCCTACCCCTCCGCTGGCAAGCTGCGAGGCCAGCGAGCCCAGCCGCTCGCCCAGCGTGATGTAGGGCTGCAGCACTTTCAACGTCTTCGCATCCACCGAGGGCATGTTCACCGCGTTGCGAATGCCGCGGCCCAGCAGCGCGTCGGCGACTTGCTTGGCGACCTCGAGCGCCACGTTCAATTGCGCTTCCTGCGTGGAAGCTCCCAGATGCGGGGTCACCACGACCTGCTCGAGCTTGAGTAGCGGATGGTGTGTGGGCGGCTCCTGCTCGTAGACGTCGAGGGCCGCGCCCGCGACTTTGCCGCTCACGAGCCCTTGATAGAGCGCCTCCTCCTCGATGATGCCGCCGCGCGCGCAATTGATGAGCCGCACGCCGGGCTTCATCGCCGCGATTTCCGCAGCACCGATGAGGTGGCGCGTCTCGGCGCTGAGCGGCGTGTGGACCGTGATGATGTCCGCCTCGGCGTACACCTGCTCCAGCGTCGTCATCTGCACTTCCAGCTGCTGCGCGCGCTCCGTCGAGAGAAACGGATCATAGGCGATGATGCGCATGCCAAAGGCGTGCGCTCGCCGCGCGACCTCGGTCCCGATCTTGCCCATCCCGACGATGCCGAGCGTCTTGCCGAAGAGCTCGACCCCGACGAATTTGGCGCGTTCCCAGCCGCCTGCGCGCAGGTGCGCGTCCGCCTGCGGGATGCGCCGCGCCATCGCCAGCATGAGGCTCATCGTATGCTCGGCGGTGGACATGGTATTCCCCGCCGGCACGTTCATCACGATGATGCCGCGCTTGGTCGCCGCCTCCGCATCGACGTTGTCCAACCCGACGCCGGCGCGCCCGATGACCTTGAGACGATTCGCCTGCTCGATCACCTCCGCGGTCACCTTGGTGGAGCTGCGGACGATGAGCCCTTCATACGGGGCAATGATCTTGGCGAGTTCCTGGCTTGAGAGGCCGGTCTTCACATCGACCTGCAGCTCAGGCTCGCGCTTCAGCATCTCGATGCCGTCTTCGGAGAGATGATCCGCAATCAGGACCTTGATCGGTGTCATATGCTGCTTGAGGTTCTCGCGGGGGCCGGGACACGATACCCCAATTCGCCGAGGGCCTGCTCGAGCGCCCCAAACCCCGCCTTCACATCGTCCGGACCGATGTAGCCCATGTGGGCGAAGCGGAAAATCTTGCCGGCCATCTCGCCTTGGCCGCCGGCGACCATGACATGGGAGCGGTCGTACATGAGCTTCACGAGTTGTTTGCCGTCGACGCCGGAGGGCACGTTCACCGCCGTAACCCCATTGGAGGGCCGCGCGGCAAACAAGGTCAGCCCGAATGCGTCCACCCCGGCCCGCGTGGTCTGGGCAAGCGACGCGCACCGCTGCACCGTCTGGGCCACGCCGCGCTGGAGGATGAGCTTCAGCGCCTCATCCAAGGCGATCACGAGCGACACCGCCGAGGTAAACGGAGTGTCATCATCCGCGAGCGCTTTGCGCGCTAATCGCAGATCGGCATAGAACCGCGGCGTCTTCGCCTGATCGACCCGCGTCCACGCGCGCGCATTGAGGCTGAGGAAGGCGAGTCCGGGAGGCAGCATCAACCCTTTCTGCGAGCCGGTCACGATGACGTCGATGCCCCACGCGTCTGTCGCGCATTCATCCGCCATCAATCCGCTGATCGCATCGACGACGAGCAGCGCCGGACTCTCGCGCGTCACGGCCGCGACGGCCTTCAGATCATGCACGACGCCCGTGGAGGTTTCACACAGCGTCGAGAACACCGCCCTCGCCTCCGGATGCGCCTTGAGCGCCGCCGCCACGCGCGCCGGATCCACCGCCTCGCCGTACGCGACGGGAATCGGGATCACCGTGATGCCGTAGATTTGGCAGAGCTGCTGCCAGCGTTCGGCGAATTTTCCGCCGAGGATGACGATCGCTTCTTCGCCCGGCGAGAGGAGATTGACCACCGCCGCTTCCATCGCCCCGGTGCCGGAGCTCGTCAGGCAGATGACCGGCTGCGTCGTCTGCATCACCGTCTGCATCCCCTGCAGCACCCGCTTGAAAATGGCGCGATAGGCGCTGGTGCGATGGTGGATGATCGGCCGTCCCAATGCCTCGCGCACCTGCGGCGGCAGCGGCGTCGGTCCCGGCGTCAAGAGGATGTCCTGCATCATTTTTTCGCTTTGCTGTAGATGACCTCGTCGATGATCCCGTAGTCCTTCGCTTCCTCGGCGGACATGAAATAGTCGCGATCCGTGTCCTTCTGAACCTTCTCAACGGATTGGCCCGTGTGCTTGACCAGCAGCTCGTTGATCTTCTCGCGCAGGCGCAAGATCTCGCGCGCCTGAATCGAAATATCCGCGGCCGCGCCCTGCACCCCGCCCCACGGCTGATGGATCATGATGCGCGCATCCGGCAGCGCAAAGCGCTTGCCCTTCGCCCCGGCGCAGAGCAGCAAGGCGCCCATGCTCGCCGCTTGGCCCACGCAGTACGCCGCCACCGGCGGCTTCACGAACTGCATCGTATCGTAGATCGCCAGCCCCGCGGTCACCGAGCCGCCCGGCGTGTTGATGTAGACATTGATCTCTTTTTGCGGGTCCTCGTTTTGCAGGAACAAGAGCTGCGCGATGATGAGATTCGCGACCGTGTCATCCACCGGCGTGCCGATGAAGATGATGCGGTCGCGCAGCAACCGCGAATAGATGTCATAGGCGCGCTCCCCGCGCGGGGATTGCTCAATGACGATCGGGACGAGCACTTGCCCTTCGACGTTCATGAACTTCCTCCTTGTACTTGTGTCTCGGTGATGACGGCCTGGGCCATGAGCCACGCCATCGTCTTCTCTTGACGAATCGAGGAGACGACGGACGGCCACAGCCCCTGGGCATCGAACATCTTGCGGACCTCGACCGGGTCTTTCTTCCAGCGCTGCGCGACTTTCCAGAGCCGCCCGACGAGCTCGTCCTGCGTCACGGTGATCTGCTCCTGCTCCGCGATCCGCTCGACGATGAACGAGAGCTTCACCTGCCGCGCAGCACTGGTGCGCAGCTGCTCGGTAAATTGCTCGACTTCCGCTTTCACCTGCGCCTCCGGCTGGCCGGCGAGGAGCAAGCGCGCGGCGAATTCGCGCGTGAGCCGCTCGCTCTGATGGTTCACCAGCCGCGGGGGCACGTCAAACGTGTGGCGCGCGAGCAACGCGTCGCACAGCGCCGCCTCGAGCCGCTGGGCCTGCGTGGCGCGCTTCTGCTCGCTGAGCTTCGCCTTCACGTGCTCCTGCAATTTCTCCAGCGTCTCGAAGCCGAGGTCCTTCGCCAGCTCGTCGTCGACGGCCGGCAGTTGCCGCTCCTTGGGCTGCCCTTCGGCGGCGGGCACCAATTGCGCCATGGACTCCTGAAGCTTCGCGATCGCCTTGGCCATGTCCTCCGGCGTGACCTCGGAGGTCTCACGGGTCAGCGGGATGCCTTGATAGGCTCCCAAGAGAAACGTCGGCTCGACCTCCACGGCGGCTTCCAGCGTGAGGCCCTCCGTCTCGCCGACAGTGGCCGAGCGCAGCTCAAAGGGTCCGACGGGCTTCAGGTGGTGATCCTTGGTCACTTGTTCGAGGGCGCGCCGCGTCGCGCGCTGGAGGATTTCATCGTCGATGGCCTTGGCGTATTGGCGCTCTATGAGATGCGCGGGGGCCTTGCCGGGACGAAAACCGGGGAGCGTCGCTTGTTTTTGAAACTCAGCGAGCACTTCGGCGCGGATGGGCACCAGGCCCTCGCGTCCGAGCCGGACGCGCAGCGATTTGTGACAGGGAGCGGTCTCCGTGATGGTCGCCTTGGCCAGGGCGTCGCTGGACGGTGGTGCGGCGGGAGATGGTGGAGTCGCTTTGCGGAACACGTGGGCTCCTTACGAGGTTAGAGGCGGAATTTTTCACCCAGGTAGATTTCGCGGGCCCGGGGATCGGTGATGAGCTCGCGGGCGGTTCCGGCAATCAGGACGCGGCCCTCCGCCATGATGTAGGCCCGATCCGTGATCTCCAGCGTCTCGCGCACATTATGGTCGGTCAGGAGAATGCCCAGCCCCCGACGCCGCAACTCGCGGATGATCTCTTGCGCCTCGAAGACCGTGATCGGATCGATGCCGGAGAACGGCTCATCGAGGAGAATGAAATTCGGATTCGTCACGAGGGCGCGGGTGATTTCCAGGCGGCGCTTCTCGCCGCCGGAGAGCGTGAACGCCTTCTGGCGGGCGAGGTGGGTGATGCCCAGCTCGTTGAGCAGGATGTCCAAGCGCTGGCGGCGCACGGCGCGCGGCAGGTTCGCCGTCTCAAGGATCGCCATGATGTTCTGCTCCACCGTCAGCTTGCGGAAGATCGAGGGCTCCTGCGCGAGGTAGCCGATCCCGAGCCGGGCGCGCTGATACATGGGCATCCCGGTAATATCATTGCCGTCAAGCGTAATGCACCCGCCATCCGGGCGGACGTACCCGACCATCATGGCAAAGCTGGTCGTCTTTCCCGCCCCGTTGGGGCCCAGCAGCCCGACGATTTCTCCCCGCCCGACGCGCAGCTCCACGCCGTCCACGACGGGGCGCCCGTTGTAGCCCTTCACGAGCCGCTCAGCCCGCAACTCTTCCATCGCTAGGGCCGCTCCGTCGAAGCGGCCGCGAGACCCCCAACGCGCAGCGGCATCGCATGCTCCGGACCGTCGTGGGAGGGGTAGATCAACAACGACGGCCTGCCCACCAAGGTGATCTTTCCCACGGCCGGCTCATAGATCGCGCGCTCGCCGGCGGCCGTGTTTCCTTGCTGGTGAATCTTCACATGGCCGACCGCTTCCGCGTAGCGAATCGTCCGGGTCGCCTCCTCGAAGTATGCGATGAGGACATCGGAATACAAATCCCCGCTGGGATCCTGCACGTGCACGTTGCGCTCAAAGGTGGCGATGTTGTGCTGGTAGTCAAACGACAGCGGCCCATCGCACGTGATGGTCACCTGCCCGCCGGTTGACGGCGCATGGTCGTTGGGATTCAGGACCATTTCGATATCCTGCAGCAACGTCGCCTGCTTCAGCTTCGCGAAGCCGGTGGCGCCGCGGCCTCGCAAGAGCATATGATCGGTCTCAATGCGCACCGGCTGATCGGTCGCCATCTCATCCCGATCCGGCATCCAATGCAGCACGGGCGACGTCAGCCACAATCCATCGGAGGTATGGATTGTCACGTCGTGCTCGAGGCGGACGCGCCGCGTGACCTGATGCATCTGCGCAGCGCTCGCTGTCAGATAGGCCTGGCGGGCGGGGTCATACCCCACCGCGTTCGGCTGCAGGATCGTCACGACTTGATCCTCCACCGTCGCCCCGCGGCCGCGCAATTCCCACCGCTTATCCCCATCCGGCTCATAGCCCGTGAGCGTAAACTCGCTCATTTGCTCGGTCAGGTTCGATCCGGTCATCGGATTCGATACGGTCTGCTCGCTGGCCGGCTTCGATCCGCCGGACTTCGCGCACCCGATCATGCCAGTGAGCAGGAGGCTGCACGCGCTGAGCAGCACAAGCGGCAGCACCGGTTGCGCGTGCGCGGTCACCGACGCGGCAGCGGCAGAATGAGACGAGGAAGCGGAAGCCACGGGGACGGCGGACGCCGAGGGCTGCGTCTTCCAGCGGCGATGCATCCACACCCATTGCTCCGGATAGCGGCGAATATACGAAGCGAGGACGTCGCTCCATTGCTGCGTCATGAGATGGAGTGCCTGCGCGCGATCCGCCGTCCGCGGATGCGGAATCGGCGGCTCGAGACATAAGCGAAACCGCGCCCCCTCGCGGATCAGCGCGCAGGGAATGAGCGGGGCGCCGGTCATGAGCGACAGCGCGGCCGGTCCGATCGGCGTGTGCGCGGGATGCCCGAAGACCTCCACGAAGACTCCCTCGAGACTGTCGATGTCTTGATCCGGCAGCATGCCGATCACCTGATTGGCGCGCAGCACCCTCGCCACATCCCTGAGGGAGCCGCGCGCGAAGGTGGTCACGCCCAGCCGTTGGCGCATCGCGATCAAAAACGATTCATACTCGGGATGCCGCATGCGGCGCGCCAGAACCCCGCCCTCAAATCCCAAGCTCTTCACATACAGCGGGATGAGCTCCCAATTGCCGAAATGCCCGGCGATCAGGATGGCGCCGCGCCCCTGCGCCAACGCCTGGCGCAAATGCTCGATCCCATCGCACGTCACCAGTCGCTGCACGTCGCTCAATGAATAGCGGGACAGGCGCAGCCATTCCATGGCGTTCTGTCCGAGGTTGATGAAGACGTTGCGCGCGATGCGCTCGCGTTGCGATGGAGGAAGGTCGGTCAAGGCATAGGCTAAATGCCGGAGGGTCAAGTCGCGTTGAGCATGAAGAAGCGCGTAGGCGGCAGCCCCGAGGGCTCGGCCCATCCTGCGGGCAATGCCTAGCGGAAGGACCTGGGAAAACCCTCGTAACCCTTGGAAACCCAAATACATGAATCGACGACGAATGGGGTGTTTCATGGCAGGAGATCAATCATACGCCTTTCGCTAAGACGCGTCAAGCAAAGAGCTGGCAGGCTGAGGGCTGAAGGAGAGGGGAAAACCGAGGATTTACGTCGTGTGGCGATGCATTTGGGTCTCAAGCCATTCATCCAAGATATCTCGCTTGAAACGCCATTGGCCGCCGATCTTGGCCGCGGGGACGCGTCCTTCGCGGGTCAGCTTATAGACCGTCATGGCGTGCAGCCCCAAGTAGCGGGCCACCTCGCGCAGCGTCATAATTTGTTCCGGCCGACTCGCTCGATGCTTCTTCATGCGCGTCGCTTTCTTTGGCTTTCCTTGTATAAAGATCCGATATAGT
>Ga0114945_10002289_pt1 | contig 11335 bp, 8 predicted proteins | sample OV2TP3_FD_87194 | JGI IMG/M metagenome (GOLD analysis project Ga0114945, IMG submission 87194) | Hot spring microbial communities from Beatty, Nevada to study Microbial Dark Matter (Phase II) - OV2 TP3 | ecosystem: Environmental > Aquatic > Thermal springs > Hot (42-90C) | place: USA: Beatty... | reverse complement strand
TTCCCTCCCGTGAGGAACATCCCCTTCCGCTTGGTAATTGCTTGTTTCAATGATGCTCACATACTCGAACAAAGTTCGGCACCAACTTCGTTGGAATTGATGCTAACCTACATTTTGAACGGTGCCCTATTTCAGATTAATAATTTCGAATTGCTTCTGGATAGAGCTTGAGTATCCATAGCTAAGCTCAATATTTAAAGGTGTAGTATATGAGGTCTGTTGTTGGTCAGTTGGAAGGTTAAAGCTGCAAAATATGAACCCCTCATCATTAACCAAGTTTACATCCTTATCTAAACTAGGCTCGCATCTGTCCAGAGTGAGGCTTGGTATAGTAATAGAATTTACGTGAACCTTATTTATATCAAGTATATTAAGACCAAAAGGGCATTTTGTAGGATCAGTAACCACATCTGGTTTCATTACTTTCCCCTTCCCTACATTCTTCATAAATATTCTGAAAAATACTTTATTGTTTCCAATATCCTCTTCAACCTTTGTAATAGCTATTGGTGCTCCTTGTCCACCAGTTAAAGCAACATCTCTCACTTCACAAACCTTATCTTTTTTTACAACAGAGAACGGATCTAAATCTATGCACACTATAGGATTTGCCTGAGTTTTATAACTATAGCAGGACGTTACTAAAACATTAGCAACATATTTATCAGCACTAGATATTGGAACACTAGCTTTAGCTATAAAGCTCTTAATATCAATTGCACCTGTAGGACTTTCTTGGCTTTTCCCCCTAAACTGCCCATTTTGGGTCAGCTCTACACTAGTATCAGTGCCATCCTGCCAGTTACCTTGCAAAGCAACTTTTTCAAACCCTGAAATGAGCAATCTAGCAAACTCAGAATCATGAGCACCTTTATTCTCAACCTGAACATTTATCACTACATCTTGGTCTTGGAACGCTCTAGGAGGCGGTGAATTATGCTGGAAATTAAGAACTATGCCTTCTATCCCAACATGAAAATTAATATTTTTAGTTGTTAAAGTTCTAGTATCCCTTGGGGCACAATTAGATAGTACTACCAGAAATAATAATGAAGCCATAATAATGACGTTCCTCATTTTCAGTCTCTCTATTCTTCAACATTAAAAATCTTTTAAATCGTATATAAACATTTCTATTTGAGTTACTATACTTTATCATTGTTTATAGTCAACCAACAAAGTAATTAGGTATTATGTATTGTTTGTTGTTGACTATTTAGGAAGCCACAACTAACCTTATTTATTTTTGTGGGTTACTATAATTTCTTTCATACAGATTATGCAACTAATATCGTCATATTATTTAAGATAGTCTATCTCTTTGGTAGGGGCACTTTTATTAACACCTCTTTTGATATTGACTCAGTATAGCCATAGTTAGCCACTATTCTTAATTTTGAAACATAATTTCCAGCACTTTCTGGTATCACGCCGATATATCTGCAGACTATAGTAGCTGTTTTATCACTAAATCTTGCATAACCAAACAATTCTTCATCCTGAGAAGAAATCTCTTTAACTACATCTTCTTTCTTTGGAAGGCAATCTAACTCGATACCAGAGCCAGCAATATAAGCACCTACTCTTACAATATTAAAATTAGTTTGTGTACTACTAGTAGAACTACTAACCATTGTCTTTTGAGAGCAAACCTCTTTATAATTTCCATATCTTATTACTTCTCCTTTTCCAGAATTTTTTAATGTAATTGTGAGCTGTGGAGATATACCTTTACCACTTGGAAGCATTTGTACCTCAACTTTGTCAACTGAAACAGGTGCACCTTGGCCTTTGCTTCCGATAATATCCTGAACTTTGCAAGCCTTTGCTATTGGTTTTGTGTTATATATATCTGTGTCAATACAAACCTCAGGAGTAAATTCTGTTGAATAGTCGTAGCAAGCAGTTGCTATAATAGTACTCTTAAACTGCTCAGTTTGTGGGTTTAAAGGAGCTGGCTCAGCCATTACAGTAAAAACTCTTAAGTCTCCATTTGGATTCTCTACTCTTTTCCCTTTTAGATCTGACCCATCATTATTTGAGATCATAACCAAGTTTGAGCTGCTGTCGTAAATATTACTATCAATATTTTCAAGTACAAGCCGTTTATAACCATCTAAGTTAAAGGCAATCACCCCAAAAGCCTTCTCAGCACCATTATTTCTTATCTCTATGCCTATAGGAACCTGAGCCTTTTCGGTGTAGTATAACTCTTTAGGAGGCGAATTTTCTAAAAACTTTATTTCTATCCCGCCAATTCCAATCCTAAAATTAGGTATAGCCTTTATACTAGTATCTGACCTTTTGCAGCTGGTTATTAAAACAACAAGCATTAATAAAGTAACTATTACTATTGCTTTTTTCATAGTCTTTACCCTAACTTATTATAACACTATTTGCAAATAAGTCTGCACGTATGCCAACTACTCTCTCTACATATTCCTTATCTGGAGCTGTTGGACCCCAGCCATTGTAAGCTCTTATAGGCGCTTGTTCATAGTTATAGAAAACTGATTTACCTCCACCTGTAAATTCAAACATGCAAGCAGGTTTTTGGCATATAGCTCTGCATTCTTGCCCATTACAACAAGGTGTTCCACTGCAAGTTTTGAACTTATGCGTACAATCAGCATCAACTTCGCACAAAGCAGAAGATGATAAAAACAGATTATACTTCTCCTTCAATATCTTTACGCCGCAGGCAACATTAGCTGCAGCATCTTCTTTCCAGATAGGAAGGCACCCATCAGCACTACCTGTATTAACCTGCATGAGACCATAACTACTTAATCCACCAATTCTACCTTCTATACATTCAGATTCTTGTATCATTATTGCTAATACTAAAAGAGGATCTATATTCTCAGATGTAGCAGCAGTATAAATATAATTTGCATAATCAAGACACTTCTCTCCACAGTAACATTTCTTTTGAGGAGTGAATGTTCCAACATTATTTACTGACGCATATTTAATAGCTCGTTGTAAACTATCAAGACTTGTTATACCACCTAACCCAGCATCAGTAGGAGAACCGCTTGTAGTATATCCAGAAGGGAGTCTATTAACCATGACACTTATCTGCTCAGTAACCCTATACTTGTAATTTACTTTTGCTCTAAAATATTTAATTGCAACAGGAGTATCTCCTAACAATTCCTGAGTATTACCTATATTCAAAGTGCACAAAATGGTAGTAGGAGTTTTAGATTCTTCTACAGCACTAGCAGGAGAGCCTAATATTCTCTCTAATTTATAGGTGTTATAATTGTCATCTTTCTCAACTTCAGTGCTAAACTCTTTATTCCCTACTTGCCTAACGTTATACTTTGGACCGCAATCGTCAATTCCTTCTATAGACATTTGCTTAGGTATCTGTAAATAAATCTCTTTTATGCCAATTACCTCACCTTTCCAGTTATTGTCTAATGTTATCCCAAGTCTTGGTCTTACTGCAGGTTCACCACTAGTTTCAAGACCATAAGGATCGTATTCATCTAAATCTGTTTGACTAGTACTAGTATCTACACGAACTATCTCACTTGTAGTACCCATGCCTAGCATTACCGGACCATTTGTATAAACAGCTTGCGGTTTTTTATCAGTGATTCCAAACCTCTCAAGAGGATCTATTTCTTCTCTTAACAAATCTCTTAACCTTTGCCTATCCATAAAATAAGCTTTTACATACCCATAAGTAGGGAAATCCTCAAACTCAGCAGTCAACTTTATAGAATGAGTTCCTTCTTTTAAGTTTTTAAAACCACATTCCAAGTCAAACACATCAAAACTCTCTACAGAAAATATGCTACTTGTAGTAGAGCTAGGAATCTTGCTATCACCTTCCTCTTTATAACAATTATATTTAATCTTAATAGGCTTGTCAACATCCAAAGTTCTAGCCCTTAATAAACCATAGACAATTACATTATCTCCAACGTAATACTTAGGATCAGCAGCTTTAACCTTTTCTATGTATACTCCTAAAGACTCTTTGACATTTCTATCTACAGTTCCAGTATAATAATCTCCAGCAGCAATTAAATATTGCCTGTTTACACCCTCTTTAATAGATTGGTAGGTGTCTGTAGTAAACTTAACAGTATTCTTAGGAAGATTTAATATACCATTCCATAACTTCTGTAGTACATCAGCAGCTTGCTGGTACTGTTCACCAACGATTTGTCCACCAGGTATGGCTGCAAATAACTGAGCTTCGGTAATTATTGTAAAAAATGCAATAATGACTAAGATTAACCATATACGTTTAGCAAAACGCGTCATAAACGAATCTTTATAATTCTGGAATATTACAAAGTAAACCCAAATAGGAGCTAGAGGCGCAATGACAAAACCAGAAATTACTGTAGCAATTTGAGGACTTGGAATAAACTTAATTAAGCTAGAAAGTAAATTTGTAATAGGAGCAATAAGTATGGCAGCAACAAATGCTATAGCCACACCAAAGAAACTACTTAAAACTCTTTGAACCCAAGATCCAGAACCAAATATAAATATAGCTAATACAGCAGTTAAAAAATGCAATGGTATTCTTGCAGGTTCACCATTACTAAAACCAGTGCCTATATCAATAAAATGAACTAGTATTGCCCAGAAAAAGAAGAAGTCAACTAACATACTTTTTTCCTTAATTTTAGATCCTATATACCCTCCCATAGCGGCAGTACCAGTCATCAGCCCATAGCCAGCTTTTGCGGTTCCTCCTATAGCTTTGGCAGCACCCATGCCAGTGTACATCGCACCTCTACCAACAGCCCCAGCAACCTGAGCAGCCCTTGCCCTTCTTAACTCTCTTCTTGCTAGTTTTTGTTCTGCTTCTAAGTCCTTTTCAGTACCAGCAGATACTTCTTCTTCTCTCTTTCTTCTTGCATCTGCAGATCTTTTTTCAGCTTTTTCAGCTTTGTTACTGAAATAATCTCCTATCCACCTTTTTACATCTGCCATGTCTTTTTTACACAATAATTAAGAAAACAGCATTTAAACCTTACTATTTAGATTTAATTAGAAACTAAAATTAATGCATACACATGATATTTGATAGTAGTCCAGTGTGTTTTTGATATTATTAAATTTTGCAATGTTTTGGTTACCTTGTACCCATGCCCTAACATTTATTTTGTTTATTATTATACTTTGCAACTATTTACGTTACCTTGTATACCTGTCCGCTAGTGCACAATACTTAATGGATTAGCGGACTTTTGGCATAGGCACGTAGTTCGTGCCTCGTAATGCAAATTATATTATTATTGATATATATACTATATCCATACACCTTGTGACTAGTAAGCAAGTTATTATAGTTAAAATAACAAAACTAAACTTTCTTTATACTGACATTAAGCTCAACTATATTTAAATTAACTTTTGGGGTTATTTCTATAAAATTATTTCCTTGTTCCACAAACCCATTAATATTCCTAGTGAATACGGGTCTTGTTTGATCTAGCCTAAACCTATGGCCATTTACACTTACATCAGCAATTTTACGTTCTTCGTCATCAACAAAACGCATAGCCAAAATAATATCTTTCCTGTTATTTGTTACATTGATAAAGTCGCTCTGGTTTAGTTCAAAGAAATAGACAACAGACCTAGTCTCTTTCAGCTCTAAATTAAATTTTATTTGCTCAATACTATAACTTCCTTTTTCAGATCTAAATATTACTATATTGCTGCCACTATTTAGGTTATCACGGTTTATGTCTACAACAGTTGGGCTACCACAAACAGGCATAGAAGAATATATATTCCTATTATTTATCTGCACTTCTAAATTACCAATATCTTCTAATTCATTGCAGAAAGGCACGAACCTAAGTTGCATCCTTTCTATGTTTTGAATCTCTGCATTTGTAATAACAAAAGAATTTTGGCTTTTTTGTCTGCTTAAATCTGTAACATCTCCTATTATTTTTACATCTTCAAGATTGTATTCATTAGTTCTCCAAAAACGCCAGCCTACATCGCCTACAGAAAACTCTAATACATTCGAATCCTTAATTAAATTCTTATCAAGCTCGATAGGTTCTATATTTGATGTAGCAATTTCATATAGATAAATAACCTCTCCATTAAGCTTAACGATCAAATCTCCTTTAAACCTTCTTGCGACAAATGACAGAAAAATATTATCAGTGTTCTTCAATTCGTTAATAGTAAACTTTAAAGATTTATCCCTCTTATCAAAAACACCGTTTCTTATACTCAATGGAGAAAACCTGGTCAAAACCTTAGATTGAGTAGACGCAATCAGATTTATATTAGGTATGTCTATTGTCCTTTTATTCTCTTCCTGAAAAACCAAAGTTCCTGGGAATTCCTCTAGCAATGTTGATACATTACCTTTCTTAGAAACTCTAGTTGTGGTTGAAGACTCTTCATCTGTATCTTCAAGAAGTTCTCTTCTTTCAGCAGGTGGCAACAAAACAATGTAGAATATTATCAAAAGTAGAATAATTAGCACTAAAGTATGTGCCTGGCCTCTTTTATCCATTTTACATCAGTTTTTCAAACTTTAAAAAATGTATTCAGTTTTAGTAATATTTATTAACATAATCTTAAATCTAATTATACTAGTAAAAATTAATTGCTTCATATATAAATGTTATTGTTAGAGTATTTAACTATTTTAAGTACTCTATAAAATATAACCGACCACAAATAATAGATATACCATAATTATATACTCACTTTGTTCGTGAGGTCAATATAGTTGAAACCTTAGTTGGTTGTGTACACACTTATTAATTACAGTACAATTAATATATATTAATTCTCAACAAAGGTATATGCAAAAGATTTATTTTAACTTAAAGAGCGGAGAAGTTAAGATTAAGGTAACTAATTCAGATGATTTATGGTGCTTATCCCAAATAATAGAAGAAAGAGATTTAGTGAAGGGGCTTACTGTAAGAAAGATTAAGCTTAGAGACAGTGAAGAAAGGGGTTCTGAATCAATTAAAAAAACTATATTCTTGATGCTTAAAGTAGAAAAAATAGAATTTCATGATTATCAAAACTCTTTGCGCATCTCTGGCAAAGTAGTAGAGGCTCCAGAAGATATACCAAAAGGGCAATATCACACTTTTAATGTAGAACTTGGCACTATTATAACCATAATAAAAGAAAAGTGGCTTAAATATCAACTAGCAAGGTTAAATGAGTCAGTTGAAGAACATCCTAAAACTTTAATCTGTGTTTTTGATAGAGAAGAAGCATATTTTGCTCTTTTAAAGAAATACAAATACGAGCTTTTACTTAACCTTAAGGGAAATGTACAGAAAAAAGGGGATCCTATAAAGGTTACTTCAAACTTCTATTTAGAAATAATTTCACACTTAAAGAACTATAGCCAAAAATACAAAATAAGCAATATAATTCTAGCAAGCCCTTCTTTTTGGAAAGACTATATACTTAAAGAGCTTAAAGACGAATCTTTGAAGAATAAAATAACTTTTGCCACATGCTCGTCAGCAACAGTTAATGCCATTGAAGAAGTCATAAAAAGAAATGAAATAAGAGAAGTACTAAAAAAAGATAGGGTAGCAAAGGAGTTTAACTTAGTAGAAGAACTTTTTCGAGAAATTGCAAAATATAACTTAGCAGCATATGGCTTTAAAGAAGTTGAGCAAGCAATAGATTTAGGAGCAGTTAAAACATTATTAGTTACAGATTCTACTATATTGAAATATAGGCAGGAAGAAAAGTATGGCGGCTTAGAAAGAATAATGAAAAGAGCCGAGGAAACAGGAGCAGAAGTCATAATTATTAGCTCTGAGCATGAAGGAGGGAAAAGGCTTGAAGGTCTAGGGGGAATAGCAGCATTATTAAGATATAAATTACACTATAGCTAAAATATTATATAGTAAGCCACAAAAATAAATAAGTTTAGGAAATAAATAATTATACCTTGCAAACTTTTCGCATAGTGTCTACCATTAGTCCATTAATAGAAAGAGATATAATAAAATAATTTGCAAACGAGTCACTTTGTGTGTGACAAGGTCCGCTTTATCCTGAATGTAGTGATGGATTTAGGAACAAAGTTCCTATATCATGGCTGTAAAATACCATGTAGCGGACATGTTGAGGAACTAGTTCCGAGACATTTAGGAAGCCCTAGCTTCCTACAGGCAAGCATACAAGTTAAAAAATTGTTGCAAAGTATAGTAATAAACAAAAATATATTAATAATTATATTACCTATCACTTCTTTATCCTGCTAACTAAAACTGCCATAGCTTTTGCAGATTTTCTCACATCATTATAATCAGGGATATTATTCTCTTGAAGATACTTTACACTAGACTTAGTAAACTTTCCACCCATATAAGTGCATATTATAGATTTTGACGGGTATTTTTTATTAGCTTCTATTACAATTTTTGCATCCTCAATAGTATCTGTCATTGTTTGCAATGTCTGTATAACTATAATCCCAGAAATATATTCTTTTGATAGCAAAGTGTCTACCGCAATTCTGTATCTTTCAGGAAGTGCGTCTCCAATAATATCTAAGGGATTACTTCTAGAATAACTCGGATGCATAACCCCAGATTTGTTGAGTTCTTCTATTGTATTCTTATCAATTTCTGCAAGTTTTACACCAAACTCAGCACAATAATCAGCACATAATACACCTGCACCACCACCATTTGTTATAATAGCGATAGAATTCTTTTTTGGAATTGGTTGTGTAGATAATGCTTTTGCTAAATCAAACATTTCTTCAATACTTTCAGTAAGTATCACTCGAGCCTGTTTGAAAGCTGATTTATACACTTCGTAATCACCAGCTAGACTTCCTGTATGTGAGCTGACAGCTTTTGCTCCGTGCATAGTCCTTCCAGCCTTAACAACAATAATAGGCTTTTTCTTACCTATTCTACTTGAAACATTCAAAAATTTCTTTCCGTCCTTTAGTCCTTCCATATATACAGTAATCACTTTTGTTTCTTTATCTTTTCCAAAATATTCAATGAAATCAGAAGCATCCTTATCAGCAGAATTACCTAAGCTAACAATACTACTCAATCCGTATCTTTCTTCAATAGCCCAATCAATTATTGAATCAATTAGTGCTCCAGATTGGGAGATAAAAGCAATATCTCCTTTAGGTGGCATGCTAGGAGCAAAACTAGCATTAAGATGAGTACTAGTCCTAATTATACCTAAGCAATTAGGACCTATTAAAGTTATTTTCGCTTTTCTAAGCCTATTAACAATCTTATCTTGCAATCTCTTACCTCTCTCTCCAATTTCTGAAAATCCAGCAGAGACTATTATTACTCCATTAACCCCTTTCTTTATGCATAGATTTACTTGATTTTCCACAATAGCTACTGGAGTGGCTATTATAGCAATGTCAATTTTATCTTTAATATTTAGAATACTTTTCTCACACCTAATACCTAAGATTTCCTCTGCAAAAGGGTTTACAGCAAACACTTTGCCTATAAAAGGAGAGCAGTACTTGCACCTTAAAACACAACCCTTAACAAGATTTTTTAGTATACCATACCCAACACTTTTAGGATCTCTAGAAGCCCCAATAACAGATATACTTTTAGGATTGAAAATATGTTTAATACTCATAATAACAGCCTCACATCTACAATAAAGACACCATTTTCATTTACTATTACAGGATTTAAGTCAATCACTTTTACCATACTTTTTTCAATCATTTTTGAAACGCTCATGATAATACTGGCTAAGTTCTCAACACTTTTATCATTCAATTCAAGATTTGCAATCTCCTTAATCATATCTTTAGCAACCTTTCTATTAATAGGGCAAACTCTCATTGAAATAGCTCTTAAAATTTCTGTATAAATACCCCCCAGACCAAAAATAACAATATGCCCAAAAGTTTCATCATATTTTGCACCAATAATAAACTCATTTCCTCGTATCTCTTTTTGCACAACAATTTCAAACCTCTTTAAATTGCTATTCCTTGCAATTCTAGTTAACTTTTTATATGCCTCTAGTACATCATTTTCATTTAATATTCCTGTTTGAATTAAACCAGCTTTATTTTTGTGAACAACTTCTGTAGAGTAAACCTTAATCACAATTGGATAGCAATTTTTAGAGAATTCAAGAACCTCTTTATACGAGGTACAAACTTTAGATTGGACAATATTAATCTTGTATTTGCTCAGTAGCTTTATACTTTCTTTAAATTGCATCACCATCTTTCAATTTACCTCACTCTCTTAAAATAATTATTTTTATTCCTAAATAAATTTATGCATAGTAACATTTATATATAAGTAACTCTATTTTCATTATGACTAATTAGTGGGAACTAAAAGTTACAATCTTATAATGAAATTTGTAAAGGATTATAGGCAACCGCAACATATTAATAGTAGTTGTAGTTTGTTATCACACAATAATAAAAATATATTAAAAAAGAGGGGTGTGAAAAATGATAGTTAAAGAAGAATTTTTAAGCAAGCTGAGAAGATATTTTTCTTTAAATTTGTATGAGGTAAAGATTTGGACAGCGCTACTCTCAAGAGGAGTAAGTACAGCAGGAGAGCTATCTGATATAGCTAATGTTCCAAGGTCAAGGAGTTATGACGTTCTAGAAAGCCTTGAGAAAAAAGGCTTTGTAATAATGAAACTGGGCAAACCTATAAAATATATTGCTGTAGCTCCAACAGAAGTTGTTGAAAGAGTTAAGAAAAATATGACATCAGAGGCAGAAGAAAGAATCCAAAGGCTTGAGAAGCTAAAGGAAACAGATGTTCTAGGAGAACTTAATACTTTGCATAAGCAAGGGATAGAGCTGATAGAGCCAAGTGACTTATCTGGCTCATTAAGGGGAAGGCATAACTTGTATAATCACCTAGAATTAATAATAAGAAACGCAGAAGAGTCTGTAGTGATAATGACAACCTCTCAAGGATTAATGAGAAAAGTAGAAGGACTAAAGCCAGTTTTTGAAAAACTTAAGAAGAGAGGTGTCAGGATTAGAGTTGTAGCTCCTATAACTAAGGAAACATCATTAGCTGTAAAGGATGTTTTAGGTGTTGCAGAGGTAAGGCATAGTGCAAATAAGGCACGATTCACCATTGTAGATGGAAAGGAACTGCTATTTATGGTTCTTGATGACAAAGACGTCCATCCTACATATGATGTTGGCATATGGGTAAATACCCCATTTTTTGCAAAAGCTCTGAATGACTTATTTGAAATGGCTTGGAAAACAATGAAGCCTGCAGAGGATATTCTTAAGATAAAATAAGATATATAGATTTTTAGAATATTTGTAATTTATTAAAATTTACCATCTAATAGT
>Ga0114945_10002288_pt1 | contig 11336 bp, 8 predicted proteins | sample OV2TP3_FD_87194 | JGI IMG/M metagenome (GOLD analysis project Ga0114945, IMG submission 87194) | Hot spring microbial communities from Beatty, Nevada to study Microbial Dark Matter (Phase II) - OV2 TP3 | ecosystem: Environmental > Aquatic > Thermal springs > Hot (42-90C) | place: USA: Beatty... | reverse complement strand
ACTTGAGCACCTGCGCGATCCATGGAATCTGCTGAGCCGGGTACGCCGTCACATCAGCCCGGTCGGGCAGGTCGTGGCGTGCATCCCGAATGCGCAACACTGGAGTCTCCAGGCACGACTCGCCACGGGAACTCTCCGCTATGAACACCAGGGCCTGCTCGATCGGACCCATCTGCGATGGTTTACGCGCATTACCATGATCGAGCTATTTCAGTCCGCCGGCTTCAAGATTGTTCAAATGTTCCCCCGCCTATTCGACGAACAGGGGAGAGAACCTTTTCTTCGTGCGATACGGGCGCTGGCTGCGGCGGCATCGGGAGTTGATCCGGACATGGCTGTTCGCGATGCACTGGCGCTGCAGTACGTGATGAAGGCAGTGCCAACATGAGCGCCGTCTGCAGAGGTTCCCTCCCCCCGACGAGACGTCACGGCTTCAAGGTCACGGCTTCGCTGAGCCACTGCCGCCAGGCGAATCTGTAGATTTTCTCCAAGCGCCGCACGAATCCGGTTTCATCACACAAGGTGGAGCCGCGCATCTGATCGCGCAGACTTCGACGAACGGAATTCAGCAAATCGGGTTCTCCGGCGATTTCGATCGCCTTATCGACGTAAGCCCTTGCCGACCCCGTGATCCACTCGTGCCGCCCGATCTGATGAAGGACGCTTGCCGATAATCGTCCTGCCGGACGTCCTCCCGCAAGCGTAACGACCGGAACGCCCATCCACAGGGCATCGCACGTCGTGGCACCGCCCCCGTATGGCCACGTATCAAGCGCGATGTCGATTTCGCGGTACGTCTTCAGAAAATCGGGGCTGGCCTGCCGCAATTCGATCCGGCTCGGGCGGATACCGAAAGCGTCGAACATGCCCCGGATCCGGCCCACCGTCTGAGGGTCCACCAGGAGCTTGCTTTGCAACAGCAGCCTTGCCTGCGGCATCGCCCGCAGGATTTGCGCCCAGAGTTCCGCGACCACGGGGTTGATTTTCTGGACGTTATTGAGCGAGCCGAGCGTAACGGTCCCCCGCGACAAGCTCGGCAGCTCGTTCACATCAGGCGAATTCTCATGCGGCCGCCAGGCCATCATCCCGTCGGGAACGCGGAGCAGCTTTTCCGTATGCTGCGATTCGGTCAGCCCCGGCGGATCGACCCATTGGTCGGTGAGCCGATAATCCATTGCCGGCAGTCCGGTGGTGCACAGATATCCCAGCCACGACATCAGGATCGGCGCCGGTTTTCCCGCCAACGCCACCAGCCGGTTGCCGCGCGTGTGACCTGCGCACTCCACCAGGATGTCGATCCCGTCGCGTTCAATCTCCGCCGCCAGCGTCGCATCATCCCACTCATGGATCCATCTCCATCGATGGCCGTATTGCATCAGCCGTCGAGTGTGCTCATCCGCGTAAGAATTCTGCGCGTAGCAGATTATCTCGACCTCGCTCCTGTCGTGCCGGGCAAGCATTGGCTCGATGAACGCACGCATCGCATGCTCGCGAAAATCCGGGGACAGATACCCGATCCTGATCGCCCTGTCGGGATCGCGCGAGTTGTGCCATCGGCGACCCTCCGGCAACGGAAAGGAATTGCCCCACGTGCGGTGCTTTTGCGCAACCTCCGTGTCGCTGATTTCCGGAAGATAGAGTGGGTTGAAAAGCGATCCGCTGCCGAGGTTATGCCGTGCCTCCCGAAATGCCGGGTCCTTCGCCAGCGCCCTGTCATAACAGGATGACGCCTCGTCGAACCGTCGTTGCCCGTCCAGTGCAATCCCGAGGTTATTCCACGCCGCTCCAAAATCCGGATCGAGCGCAACGGCCTGGCGGCATGCGGCCTCGGCCTCGCTGAGGCGGCCCAATTCGCACAGCACATTTCCGAGGTTCGACCACGCGATCGCATAGTCGGCGCGAATCGAGATCGAATACCGGTACGACCCAATCGCCCGCAACGGGTCGAGATTTGCCAGCAGAGCGTTGCCCTGGTTGTTCGCCAGCCTGGCGAGTTCGCCCGCTAGCATCCCGGCACGCTCGACGTCCCGCGTTGCCAGGGCGTGCGCATGGGCGGCTTGCACTATGGCGATCAGGCTCTCCAGGGCGGGTAGGAATTGGGGATCCAGCTCGAGCGCCCTTCTGAGCGCTGCTTCCGCAAGCGGCAATTGCCCGAGCTGCCGCAATGCTTCTCCGTAGTTATGGTGATAAATCGTGTTCGATGGTTCCAGCGCACACGCCTTGGCCAGGTGCTTGGCCGCAGCGTCGTGGCGGCCCGTCTGGCCGACAACCACACCCAGGCCCGCCAGCGCCTCGGCGTGGTCGGGTTGGGATTCGAGCAATGCCCGGTAGCTTTGCTCCGCGGCGGCAAGATCGCCGGCAGCATGCCGAGTCATGGCATGCCGCAGAATCTGAGGGATCGATTCGTTCTGCACAGAATTTCCGGGCATGCGTAAGCCTAGGCGATTGGCAACCGCCGCTGCCGGCACCTTTCCGCGAGAGGACATGACCCGCAAGTCACGCCGTCATCTTTCATGAAGGCCGGCGGGCGCGGCGGAGAAGCTCCGCGAACCGCGGGCGCAGGTCGCTCTGGTCCAGCGCGCGTTCGAGTGCGGCGAGGGTCTTGCGAACCCGATTGAGATTGAGGTTGCGCTGGGCGGCCAGGATCGCGACCGCGTCTTCCTCGTCCTTGCCCCGTCCGGCGAGTACCTTCATTACGACCATGTCCTCCGGGCTGGCGACGGGAACGGGCACGCCCTCGATGACCCGGCGGCGCCGTCGCTTGAAGAAGAGCTCCTCCAGCCCCGGTCCCGCCAGCACGATGTCGATCGGCATGCCGGAGCGGGCGTGCACAAAGGGCAGAACGCGGGTCCTCGCCACGAAGTCGCCGACGTCGCGAACGCGCAGCCGGAAGCCCGCCTTCTCGAGCGCGCGCACCAGCTCGGCCGTTTGCCGACCGCCAAGCTGCACCGTGACATCGACATCGGCGGTAAGCCTCGCGGCACCATACAGGAGCGCCGCCTGCGCACCGAAGAGATACCAGGGTAGGCGACGCGTCCCAAGCGCCCGGGCGAGCGCCGCGAGCGCCTCAGCGAGCGGAGAACGCATGCGCCGCGCGATCGATTCGTCGCTTCAGCGCCAGGTGATGCGCGAAATCCTCGTCGCGGTCTCGCGCGGTCGGCCAGTCGGGTCGGATCTTGCGCACGTGCTCCCGCAGCGCCCGCGCGGCTTCGAGTCCCGATTTCCCACGGGACGCGCGGTAGCGCCTGGCGTGATGATCCCGCCTGAGCGCGGCGACGCGGTCGCGGTCCCGTGCGACGAAGGCCCGTATCGCGTCCCGATCGAGCGTTGCGGCGGCCGTCCCCGCCGCAATTACGGAGCGACGCATGCTCAGAACAGTGCAGGATCCAGATTCAGCGTCAGGCCGAACAGGCTCGCCGCGCGCCCGCCCTCCGGACCAAGGAACTGAATCTCGCCTCGAAGACCTACGACAACCGCTTCGCGCGCGCCGCCCCTCAGATAGGCCCCGGCTTTCATCGCAATCTCTTCACGCGTATTCCCCACGGAAAGGACTTCAACGCACAGATCGGGTGCCACCGGCAGCGGCGTCCTGCCTTTGAATTGCTTCCACTTCTCTTGAGGCATCCAGACGACATCGGGCACGCGAATGCCGCGGTCGGTCAGCACAGATACCTCTGCCACGGCCTCCGGACCCAACTGCTGTTCGATTGCTGCCACGACCGCCGCCACAATCCTCTGGTGATCGTTGCTGGGACGAGGGCTCATGATGAGTTCCCCGTACTCATTGATTTCGTAATGGTCGGGCGCGTCCGGATCCGCCGCCAGCTCGGTCCAGCGGCGCACCAGCGCTTCCGGTCCGACAGCGGTTTCGGCGAGCATGGGAAGGGCCTTGTTACCGATCGCGAGGACTTCGGGCGAGTATACAGGGGCTATGCGCCCGGTTCCAACAAGCTGAAGATCACGGGGATATCCACGACAAATTCCCTTCCGCGCAGCGCGGGCGGAATCGGGGCGGCGTGCTTCGCGCGTTCGATCATTTCGAGCGCCTGCTGATCGAGCACTGCGTGACCGGTGCTTTTGCGCACCTCCAGCGACGCGATGTCGCCGCTCGCTGCGACCGCGAGGCGCACCTCCACCCGGCCCTGCCAGTTGTTGTCGAGCGCGGCGCGCGGGTAGCGCTTGAACTGCCGCGCCGCACTCATGAGCGAGATCCGGTACTGCGCAACGATGCCGGCGTCCAGGGCTTCCGGCGGCGGCGGCGCCGAGGGAGCGGCACCGACTCTTGCCTGCAACGAAGCCGCCGGGCTCGGGGGCGGCTCGGGCGACGGCGCAACTGGCACGGCGGCGGGCGATTGCCGAACGGGCGCAGCGGGAGAAGGCAAGACTGGCGTGACGCTCGCGGGGAGCGGCCGTTCGGCGCTGGCCATCGGCACGGAATCCATTCTTACTCGCGGCGCCGGCTTCGACGAGGGAGTCTGAATTTCCTTTTTCTTTAATTCCCGTACCGCAGGCCCAGGCGCAGCCGAGGGACGTATGTTCAGCAGGCGCGCCAGGATCGGCTCGCGCGCCGCACTGAAATCGGGTGGCGAATCGCGCAGCCCCGGCAGCACGAAAAAAAGCAACGCGTGGAGCGCGAGCGAGGCGAGCACCGCAAGGCCGAGCGCGCGGTTTCCGTCCACGTAGGAGCGAAGCGGTCCGCTGTAGGCCCACATGCCGGAAAACTATAGCACCGCCATCACACGCCGGAAGCGCGCAGCGCGCGCCAGATTTTTTCTGCGGTGAGCGGCATTTCGAGGTGCGTGATGCCGCGCTCGGCGAGCGCATCCAGAACCGCGTGTACCGCCGCGGGCACGGCGCCGATGGTGCCGATTTCGCCGCAGCCCTTGACGCCGAGGAGATTGGTCTTGCACGGTAGGCTCTCGTCGAAGCCGTTCTTCATCGGCGGGAACTGGTCGGCGCGCGGCACGCAGTAGTCCATGAGCGAGCCGGTGAGGAGCTGGCCGCTTGCCGGGTCGTACACCGCCTGCTCCCAGAGCGCCTGGCCGAGCCCCTGCGCGATGCCGCCGTGCACCTGGCCCTCTACGATCATGTGGTTGATGATGCGGCCGAGGTCGTCCACACTGGTAATCGCCACGACCTCGACTTCGCCGGTTTCAGGATCGATCTCGACCTCGCACACCTGCGTGCCATTGGGCCAGGAGGGCGTCGAGGGCGTCTCGGTGGCCGAGACCCGGAGATAGTTCCGCGGTTCGCGCGCCGCGACTTCGGCGAGCGAAATCGCGCGGTCGGTGCCTGCGATCCGGAAGCTGCCGTCGCGGTATTCGAGGTCGCCTGCCGCGGTTTCGAGGGCGTCCGCCGCCAGTTCCTTCCCGCGAACGATCACCCTGCGCCCGGCGGCAACCGCCGCAGAGCCGCCAACGAATGCCGAGCGCGAGCCCACGCTCCCGACGCCAGTCACCGCGTCGGTGTCGCCCTGCACGACACGCACCGCGCGCGCAGGAATCTGCAGCACCTCCGTGACGAGTTGCGTGTAGGTCGTCTCCAAGCCCTGGCCCATCGCCTGCGTACCGGTATAAACGCGCACGGTGCCGTCGGCGTCGACCTGAATGTCCACCGTTTCGGTGCGCACCGGCGCACCGGTCCACTCGAGGTACACGGCGAGTCCGCGCCCGCGCAGGCGTCCTCTGCGGCGGGACTCCTCTCGCCGCGCGGCAAAGCCCTTCCAGTCGGCTTCCGCCAGGGCGCGCTCGAGCACGCGCGCGAACTCGCCGGCGTCGTACCAGTCGTCCACGTGCGTGCGATAGGGAAACTGCTCGGGGCGGATGAAGTTGCGCCGCCTGATCTCGGCCGGGTCCAGCTTCAATTCGCGCCCGGCCTGCTCGATCAGGCGTTCCATCAGGAAATTCGCCTCCGGGCGGCCGGCGCCGCGGTAGGCTCCGGTTGCCATCGTGTTGGTGAGCACTCCGCGAATCCGGTAATCCACTGCTGGAACGTGATACACGGTCGTCTGCACCTTGGGACCGAGAAGCATCGGGATGATCGCGCTCGAACCCACCGGTGTCGCCCCGAAATTCCCGAGCACGTTGATCCGCAGGGCAAGGATTTTTCCCTCGCGGTCGAGCGCTAGCTCGGCTTCGTCGTACTGGTCGCGGCCCATGTGCGCCGCAAGGAAGTCCTCGCCGCGATCCGCGAGCCACTTCACGGGCCGCGCGAGCTTGCGCGCCGCGTGGCAAACGAGCGCATCCTCGTTGGCGAGCCCGGTCTTCATGCCGAAGCCGCCGCCGATGTCGCCCACGACGATGCGGAACGCTTCCGGTTTTTGCGCGAACGCTTCGCCCAGGAGTTGCCGCGCGCCGGTCGGAGTCTGGTTCTGCGTGTAAAGGGTCCAGCGCTCGTTCTCGTAGACGCCGATCGAGCAGCGCGGCTCGAGCGCCATCGCGATCACGCGCTGGTTGTGGAGCGAAAGGCGCGTCACGTGCGGGGCGCGCGCGAACGCCTCTTCGACCGCGCGCCTGTCGCCGATGCGCGCTTCCGCCGAAACGTTGCCGGGTGCTTGCGGCCAGAGCTGCGGCGCATCCGGCTCGATCGCGCGGCGCACGTCGGTGACGCACGGCAATTCATCGTAGTCCACCAGGGCGAGATCGGCGGCGTCCTGTGCCTGCGCGCGGCTTTCCGCGACGATCGCGGCAACCGGCTGACCGACGTAGTACACGGTGCCCTCGGCGAGCGGCGTACGCGGCGGCGCCGCCATCGGCGAGCCGTCGGCGCGCTTGAAAAGAGGCGGAAACGGAATGTGGCCGACGCCGTCCCTGCGCAGATCCTGCATCGACCAGGCCGCGAGCACGCCCGGTGCTTCGCGCGCAGCCGAAAGATCCACGCCCTTCATCCGCGCGTGCGCGTACGGCGAGCGGACGAGCACGAGCCACGCCTGGCGCGGAAACGTGCGGTCGTCGCTGAATAGGCCCTTGCCGGTGAGGAGCCGCTCGTCCTCGACGCGCTTCTGCGAACGCGAGGCGCCGAAGCGCGCGGAATCGGGGTCGTACTGGGTTTGGGGGCCGCTCATGACAACAAAAACGCCCCGCATCCGGGGCGCGAAAAAAGGAGTCAGAGTAATCTTACTCTGACCCCATTTACTCCGACCCCATTTACTCTGACCCCAATCACGCGTCCCAGGGATTGGGGCGCGGTGAGTCGAGCCCGCGGCTGCGCAGATGCGCCGCGAGCACCGAGCGCTCGATCGCGTTTTCATCGGCAAGCGCGTGGAGCGCTGCCACCACGAAATGCTCGCGGTCGATCTCGAAAAAGCGCCGCAGCGCGGCCCGCGTGTCGCTCCTGCCAAAGCCGTCGGCACCGAGCGCAACATAGCGCCGCGGCACCCAGGCGCGGATGAGGTCGGCCACTGCCGAGACGTAGTCGCTCGCCGCGATCACGGGCCCGCTTGTTGGAGCAAGGCACTGCTCGACGTGACTCGTACGCCGCTCCGCGCCCGGATTGAGGCGGTTCCCGCGCGATGCTTCCATGCCGTTACGGCGCAGTTCGGTGAAACTGGTCACGCTCCAGACGTTCGCCGCGATGCCGTAGTCCTTTTCCAGCGCGTCCGCGGCGGCGAGCGCCTCGCGCAGGATCGGGCCGCTTCCGAGCAACTGCACTTTCGCATCTGCGCGCTCGCGCAGCATGTAAAGGCCGCGCCGGATGCCTTCCTCGGCGCCGGCGGGCATCGCCGCCTGCGTGTAGTTTTCATTGCTGACCGTGACGTAATAGAACACGTCCTCCTGCGCCTGGAGCATGCGCTGCATGCCGTCCTGCACGATGACGCAAAGCTCGTAGCCGAAGCACGGATCGTAGGCAACGCAGTTCGGGATGGTGGAGGCGACAAGGTGGCTCGATCCGTCCTGGTGCTGCAAGCCCTCGCCCGCGAGGGTCGTGCGGCCCGCGGTGCCGCCGATAAGGAACCCGCGCGCGCGCGAATCGCCCGCCTGCCAGGCGAGGTCGCCGACCCGCTGAAAACCGAACATCGAGTAAAAGACGTAGAAGGGCAGCATCGGCGTACCGTGCGCGCTGTAGCTCGTCGCCGCCGCGAGCCACGACGAGAGCGCGCCCGCCTCGGTGATGCCCTCCTCCAGGATCTGCCCGTCGCGCGCCTCGCGGTAGTAGAGCAGCTCGTCGTGATCCTCGGGCTCATAGAGCTGCCCGAGCGACGAGTAGATCCCCACCTGCCGGAACAACGACTGCATGCCGAAGGTGCGCGCTTCATCCGCGACGATCGGCACGATGCGCTTGCCGATTGCCGGATCGCGCAGCAGGTGCGAAAGGAGATTCACGAACACCGTGGTGGTGGACTGCTCGCGCCCCTGCGAGCGCTCGATCATGGCGAGCACCGCCTGGGGGCTCGGCACCCCGAGCGCGGGCGCCGCGGCCGAGCGGGCAGGCAGGTAACCGCCGAGCGCTTTCCTGCGCGCATGCAGATAGCGCATCTCGAGCGATTCGGGCGCCGGTTTGTGAAATTCGAGCCCGCTCACCTGCGCGTCCGTGAGCGGCAGTGCGAAGCGGTCGCGAAATTCCGTGAGCGCCTCGTCGTCGAGCTTTTTCTGCTGGTGCGTGGTCATGCGGCCCTGGCCCCAGTGGCCCATGCCGTAGCCCTTCTTGGTCTGCGCCAGGATCACGGTGGGCTGGCCGCGGTGCTCTGCGGCGGCGTGGTAGGCGGCGTAGATCTTCAGCGGGTCGTGCCCGCCGCGCCGCAGCCGGTCGATGTCGTCATCCGACAGGTGGGCGACGATCGCCTTCAGCTCGGGATATTTGTTGAAGAAGTGCTCGCGGTTGAAGCGGCCGTCGGTCGCGGCGTATTTCTGGAATTCGCCGTCCACCGTCTCGTGCAGGCGCTTGAGGATCACCGCGTCGTGGTCGCGCGCGAAGAGCGGGTCCCAGTCCGAGCCCCACAGCACCTTGATCACGTTCCATCCCGCGCCCGCGAACAGGCCCTCGAGTTCCTGGATGATCGAGCCGTTGCCGCGCACCGGGCCGTCCAGGCGCTGCAGATTGCAGTTCACGACGAAGATGAGGTTGTCCAGCGCCTCGCGCGCCGCGAGCGAAAGCCCGGCGAGCGATTCGGGCTCGTCCATCTCGCCGTCGCCGACGAACGCCCAGACCTTGCGTCCGGCCGTCGCAAGGATGCCGCGATTGTCGAGATAGCGCATGAAGCGCGCCTGGTAGACCGCGGTGATCGGGCCGAGGCCCATCGAGCCAGTGGGGAACTGCCAGAAATCGGGCATCAGGTACGGATGGCAATAGGACGTAAGCCCCCTGCCGCCGGTTTCCTGCCGGTAGTTGCCGAGTTGCTCTTCGCTCAATCGCTCTTCCAGTTACGCGCGCGCGTACACCCCGGGAGCCGAATGCGGCTGGAAATAGACCAGATCCCCGCCCTGCCCGCCACGGAAGAAATGGTTGAAGCCGACTTCGAAGAGATCAGCGGCCGAGGCATAGCTCGCGATGTGCCCGCCCAGTTCCGGGTGCGCGCGGTTTGCCCGCACCACCATCGCGAGCGCGTTCCAGCGCACGAGCGCCATGAGGCGCTGCTCTACATCCAGGTTCCCCGGATACTGCGGCTGCTCGGCAAGCGGAATCGTGTTGCAGTACGGCGTGTTGAACACGGGCGGGAGCTTCACGCGCTGGACGCGCGCCTCGTCCAAAAGCTTGCGCAGCAGAAACGTGGCGCGCTCGGCGCCTTCGTTCCGGATCGCCGACTGGAACGCTTCGAGCCATTCGCGCGTTTCCCCCGGGTCGGGATCGGCGGGAATGACGCGCCAGAAGGCGGAGGAGAAATCCGAGAGATCGGTCATGGCTGGACTCCCGAGCGGGGGCGACGCGCGCACTGCCCTGCGATGTTATCGCCGAACGAGCGGACCGTGCGCCGGGCGTCCCGGGCATCGATCGGCAGGGAATTTCTGCCGTTTTCCGCGGTCTGCGCTCTTGGTAATGGACGCAGCATTCAAACCAACGCTTCGAGCCGCCGCCCTCGTGGGGTTTGTCGCGTTGGCAGTGGCGGCGGAAAGCGTCCTTGCCCGCGACGGGCGGGCACGGTTGGGCTCCGGCGGACCGACGCGCCTTTCCGCGGGTGTTCCGGCTCACCCCGGCGCGGGGAGGCCGGCGCGCTCCTTCGGCGGAGCGCGCTGGCACCATCGCCACCCGCGGCACGGGCTCGATCCGGCGCTCGGCTTTTTCATCCTCGCCCCCCTCGTCTGGCACAGCTTCTACTACCCGCCTTCCTATTACTACGCGCCGCCGCGCGTATGGGCGCCCTCGGGGCCAGCGCAATACGTCGAGCGCCCGGACGCTCCGCCGGCATCCGCGCGGCCTTCGGGATACTGGTACTACTGTGCGGAGCCAAACGGCTACTACCCCTACGTCGCGCAATGCGCCGGGGACTGGCAGCTGGTCGCACCGCAGCCGCCCACCGAGTAAGCTGCGCGCTTCGTCCGGTTCACCGGCGGGCCTGAATTCGCGGGGAGGTCCATGGCGCTCAAACGTCCAAAAGGCGCGGCGGGCACGCTCGTCGTGCTCGAGCACGTATCGAAAGTCCTGAAAGGCAACCGGCTTGGCGACCCTCACGTGCGCAAGCTCGGGGTGTGGCTGCCGCCCCAGTACGACGAGGGCGCTTCGCCGGCGCGCAGTGGACGCGGCCGGCGCTTCCCGGTGCTCTTCGACCTGGTCGGCTTCACCGGCTCGGGCCTTGCACACACCAGCTGGAAGGCGTTCGGCGACAACGTGCCCGAGCGCGCGGCGCGTCTCATCCACGGGCAGAAGATGGGGCCGGCGATTCTCGTTTTCCCGGACTGCTTCACCGCGCTCGGCGGCAACCAGTACGTCAATTCCCCGGCGCTCGGCAATTACGCCGATTACCTGACGCGGGAACTCGTCCCGTTCGTCGACCGGGAATTTCGCACGCTCGCGAGCCGCGAGCATCGCGGCTGCTTCGGGAAATCCTCGGGCGGCTACGGCGCCATGATCCACGGCATGAAATACGCGAAGACCTGGGGCGCGATCGCCAACCATTCGGGGGATGCGTACTTCGACTTTGTCTATTGGCACGACTGGCCGAATACGCTCAATACGCTCGCGCCGTATCGCAAGAAAAAGCGCAAGCCCGGCGCGATCCACGTGCGTCGCGAAGCGAGCTACCGCGGGACGGCAGCCGGATTCGATGATGGCAGGATCAGGCGCTTCCTCGCGCGGGTGTGGAAAAAGGAAAAACTTTCGACCGCCGAAAGCCACTGCATCATGAACCTGTGCATGGCGGCAACGTACGATCCGGATCCGCGCGCGCCGCTCGGCTTTCGCGT
>Ga0114945_10002286_pt1 | contig 11338 bp, 8 predicted proteins | sample OV2TP3_FD_87194 | JGI IMG/M metagenome (GOLD analysis project Ga0114945, IMG submission 87194) | Hot spring microbial communities from Beatty, Nevada to study Microbial Dark Matter (Phase II) - OV2 TP3 | ecosystem: Environmental > Aquatic > Thermal springs > Hot (42-90C) | place: USA: Beatty... | reverse complement strand
TCCAACAGCTTCAGGCGCAACTGGCGGTGGCGCACGACGAAACCGTGCCGGACCCAGGCACCTCAACCGACCCCAACCTTTACGAAGCGCCGATGGGACTCGACGCCCCCACAGGGGCCGCGCTGCCGATCCCCCTGGGCACCGACACCGCCCAGACCAAGACCACGCGGCCCGGCGGCGGGGTGGGGGAGGTTTCCGAGCTCGTCTCATCGGAGGCGCCCCGCGCCCAACCCGAGGACGCCCAGCTCTCCGAGGTCCCGCTGGAAGAGCGCGCGGTTGGACGCCAGGCGATCCCTCCCGAATACCGCGACGTCTTTGACCGGTTGAACCGAGGCTCGCCATGACCGCGCCGTCGCTTGCCCCAGACGAGTTCGGCAAGATGGTCGCCGCCCTGCGCGATGAGCTGCACCGGGTGATCGTCGGGCAGGATGACGTGATCGAGCGGCTGCTGGTCGCCTTCTTCGCCGGCGGGCATGTGCTCCTGGAAGGGGTGCCGGGGCTGGGCAAGACGCTCCTGGCCAAGTCGTTCGCGCAGGCGCTGGGGCTGTCGTTCAACCGGATCCAATGCACCCCGGACCTCATGCCCGCCGATATCCTGGGGACCCAGCTCGTCGTGGACCGAGACGGGCGCAAGGTGTTCGAGTTTTCCAAAGGGCCGGTCTTCACCCACATCCTCCTCACCGATGAGATCAACCGCGCGACCCCCAAGACCCAATCGGCGCTGCTGGAGGCCATGGGGGAGCAGCAGGCGACCATCTCCGGTACCACCTTCCGGCTGGACGAGCCGTTCTTCGTGATCGCGACGCAGAACCCCATCGAGATGGAGGGGACGTTTCCGCTCCCGGAGGCCCAGCTGGACCGGTTTCTCTTCAAGATCTTCGTCGGGTACCCCTCGTCGGCGGAGCTCTCGCAGATCATCCGGCAGACGACATCCGTTGAGGTCTCATCGGTGAGACAGGTGTTGCCTCCGCGCGAGGCGCAGGCGTGGATCCTCCGCGCCCGCCGGCTCGTGCGGGAGGTGCTGGTGGCGACGCCGGTCGAGGAGTATATCGTCCGGCTGGTCAGCGCGACGCGGCCCAGCGAAGACGGCGCCGCCGAGAATCCGGCCAAGCGGTTCCTGCGCTACGGGGCATCGCCCAGGGGCGCGCAGGCGATGCTCCTGGGCGCGAAGGTGACGGCGCTGATGCACGGACGGGTCAACGTGAGCCTTGACGATGTGGACCGTGTCATGCTGCCCGCGCTCAGCCACCGCGTCATCCTCTCCTTCGAGGCGGAGGCGGACAAGCGGACCGCCCCCAACATCCTCACCGAACTCACCGAACCCCTTCGCCAGGACGCGCTCGGCTTGCAGCGCAAGGCCCCAGGCTGACGGCGGATCGCCGCTCGAGCGCCTCCTGCGGCAGGACGATGCCAACGACGACGTGGTTGAGCCCCGACCTCATCAATCGCCTGGAAACGCTCCAGCTGTCCGTGAGGTGGGTGCGCGCCGGCAACAAGCTGGGCGGCCGGTTTCCCGTCAACCGCCGCGGGTCCTCCGTGGAGTTCGCGGATTACGCCGCCTATTACCCCGGCGATGACATCCGCGCCATCGACTGGAACCTCTACGCGCGGCTCGATCGCTTGTACGTGAAGACCTACAAGGAGGAGATCGCCCTCTCGGTCGAGCTGATGGTTGACGCCACCGCCTCGATGGGCCTGCCGACCGCGGAGAAGTTCGAGCGGGCCAACCGGCTGGCGGTCAGCCTCGGCTACATCGGGCTGACCGGCCACCACCACGTGCGCCTGAGCTGGCTGAAGCCGGGGCGGATCACGGCCAGCCCCTGGTTCCACCAGCGCAGCGACCTCTTCCAGATGGCCGAGCTGGCCGCCTCGGCCAGGCTCGAAGGGCAGACCGCGCTGGCGGACTGGATGCATCGCGCCGCGATCACGCTGCACATCCGCGGCGGCCAGGCCATTCTGATCACCGATGGGATGGCGCGGCCGGCCGATTTTTTCCGCGCGCTGCACGTGTTGATGGTGCGCAACCTAGAGATCAAGGTGATCCAGGTCCTCACCCCCCAGGAGCTCCACCCGGCCACGCTCGTTCGCGGGGGCACGCTCATCGACGTCGAAACGGGCCTGACCCACCAGCTGGCCTACAGCCCGGCCCTGCTCGCCCGGGCGGTTGCTGAGCACAACGAGCTGCTGGCGAGATTCTGCAAGCGGCATGGCATTCCGTTCGCGCAGCACCGGCTGAGCGAGTCGCTCGAGGCGTTTGTCACCAAGACCCTGCCGGCCCACGGCTTTCTCGAATAACGGGGCGGGTCCTGGCACGGCATGCCCTCGCCGGATCTCGAGGCAGGTCCCACCGGGGCGTGCCGAGCTTGACCTGGCTGCCCGCTCATCCCGCCGTCGGCGGGACACCGTGGCCGCTCGCACCCAGGACGTCCGGCTCACCTATGCCGTGCCACCCGCCTGAGTTGTGCAGATGACGGAACCGCTTGTGGACGCCCTGCCGTTTCAGACGTTGGCTGGTGAGTGATGTCCTTCCTCGCGCCTTGGGCGCTCGTCTGGCTCGGGAGCATCCCCGTGCTGGTGTGGTTGTGGCGGCTGGCCTCAACCAAACGGCAGATTCAGGTTCCTAGCCTCATTCCCTTTGAGCATCTCTTGAGGCGCGCGCCGAAGCGGCGCACACGGCTCGTCGTCACCCTCCTGTTCTGGCTGCAGCTGGCAGCCCTCTTGGGCCTCGTGGGCGCGCTGGCGCGTCCGGTCCTGTTCCGGCCCCGCGCGAACACCGTGCTGGCCGTCCTCGATACCTCAGCCAGCATGGGAGCCGGCCTTCGGGGTCCGAGCGCCTTTGACCAGGCCAAGCGCGAGCTCCTGGCGCGGATTGCGCGCAAGGCCCCCTCCGACCAGTGGCTCATCATGGCGACCTCCCCGGCGGCTCCCCTGACGCCACACCCGACAGCCGATGCGGCGGTGCTTACCCGCGCGGTTGCGGCGCTGCGCGAGAGCCACCTGGGCGGCCACCTCTCGACGGCCGCGCACATCGGACGGATGCTGCTCGCCACCGACCCAGACGGGACGGTGGTGGTCACGGATGAGGCCCGCCCCGCTGAGCTGCCGGCGGGCCCGCTCCAGTGGGTGACGGTGGGCGCGCCGGCTCCGAACGTGGCGCTCGTCGGGCTCGATGTCCAGGGGCCGCTGTGCAGCGCAGCCGTCGCGAGTGTCGTGGCGACGGTGCAGAACTTCTCTGACGAGCCGGCGGGGGTGAGCGTCGCCGCCACGCACCGCGGCCGGCGGCTCGCTGAGACCCGGGCGCAACTTGGCCCACGCGAGCGGTGGTCGCTCTCGCTCACCTTGCCGGAGGGGACGGAAGGATGGGTGGGGATCTCACTCCTCGTCAGCCCAGACGCCCTTGACGTGGACAACCACGCCTGGGTCGACATTCGCCGGAGCGCCGCCGTGCCCATCGTCGTCCGTTCGGACACCACCGCGTTCACGGACACCCTGTCTAGGTGGCTGGGGGCCTGTGAGGCGCTGACCTGGACCATCGACACCCCCTCGGAGGATCCCGGCACCAGCGGGCCGGATGAGGTCCCCATCCTGGTCATGACGGACCAGGAGGACCATGTGTCCCCGGCGGCCGTCGCCTCCATGGTGTTCGACCCTCCGACGGCCGGTCGACCGGTGGCAAGCCACTGGGTCGTGTCCTCGGGCCATCCGATCGGATCGTATCTGGCCCCGGTCGGGGTCGTGGCCGCTTCGCTCAACCTCACACCGTGGTCGGGTCCGTCCGGGGTGCCGGTCGTCGCCGCGTTGGTCGACGGCCGGAAGGTGCCCGTCCTCGTGGCCAATGAGCGGGACGGTCGCCGGACCGTGGCCGTGCGGATGGACCCGGCGGCCAGCCCTGAATCGACCCCGGTGATCCTTGCGTTTTTGAACAGCCTGCGCTGGTTGATGGGGCACGCCGCGACCGAGGCGATCGGTGAGCCGTTGCTCGTCAGCGGATTCCAGCCAGGCCGGGTCCGGGTGCGGCGCCCCGACGGCTCGACGGAGAGCGTGGAGACCGATGGCGGCAGGGTGGTCTATGAGGCGGCGACGCTGGCCGGCCTCTACCAGTTCTCACAAGGCCCGTCGGAGTTCATGGTGGCGGTGAATTTCTTCAATCCGCTTGAGTCGAACCTCATCGAACGCGCCTCGACATGGCGCGTCTCCCACGGGCTGCCGGTGGGCCCACCTCCTCCATCCCCAGGAGGGCATGACGCCCTCGGCGCCCGACCTGACAGCCGCGATCGCCGGGACGGACGGGTGGCCTATCCCCTGTCCCAGCCCTTGATGGGCCTCATCCTGGTGGTGCTGCTCATCGAATGGTGGCGCTACAGCCGCAAGGGGTACGCCCGAGGGGACGCTTCTATTTTTCCGCTCGCCTCGCGTGGGAAAAATAGAAGTGTCCCCGGGAGAGTCGCCCCATGAACCTCGGGCAGGTTGTCCTGCTCATTGCCGGCCTGGCGCTCGTGATCGGGTGGGGCCGGCGCATCCCGCTGTCGGGATGGCGCAGGCGGCTGGCCATTGGGTGTCGGATGGCGGCAGTGGTGGCGCTGGTGGCGGCACTGTGGGGATCCCCGCATTACCGGACCGTGGAGATCCCGCGGCATCTCGTCTACCTCGCCGACGCGTCAGCCAGCATCGACGCGCTCCAGCGCGAATGGATGGCGCGTCGCATCGCGTCGCTCGAGGCGCTCCGCCCTCCAGAGGTGGAGCGCGCCCTCGTCGCGTTCGGCGCCGAGCCACACGCCGTCGTCCCGTTTGGGCGGGAGCGGCTGACCGACCCCGAGGCGATTCGGAACGCCCTGGCGCGCGCGGAGGTGAACCCGGAACAGACGAACGTGGAAGCGGCGCTTTTGTCGGTGTCGGGGTGGCTGTCGCCCCATCACGCCGCCCCCCGTGGCGGCCGGGGTCATCGCGGCAGCGTCGTGTTGCTCAGCGACGGGCGGGAGACGGCGGGCAACGTGACCGGCGTCCTGGGCGCCGTCAGGCGATTGGGGCTTGCGGTGTTCCCGGTGGCGCCGCCGCTCTTTGGTGAGGTCACGACGGTCTGGGAGGAGCTGGCGGTCCCGCCGGTGGTCCAGCAGGGCTCGCCGGTGCCCATCCAGTTGGTCGTGGTGAACGGCTCGCCGCGGGCCAAGCCGGCCCAGGTCACGGTTACCCTGCACGGGGTGCGCATCAAGCGTCAGCGGGTGATGGTGCGGCCGGGTTGGCAGGTGCTCAGCCTGGACGTGCCGACGATCGGGCGTGGGACGATGGCGTTGGGGGTCCAGCTCGCCATTCCTGAAGAGGGGCTGACGGAGCATCGCCGCGCCTACACGGAGGTGGAGGGAGCGCCGTACATCCTGGTGGTGAGCGATCGCACGGCGGCGATCCCCGCCCTCGCGACCGCCCTCACGCGGCGCGAGATGGAAATCTCCCTGGCGCGTCCCGCGGATCTTCCGGCAAAGACGCCTCCAGATCCCGATGAGCCGGCGGACGGCTCGAGCCCCGCCCTCGGCAACGACCCAGGCCCGGTTAACCAACTGCTGGACTACGACGCGATCCTGTTGTTCAATCTCCCCAAGTCCTCCCTGTCCGCCAGCCAGGTCGAGGCGCTGCGAACCTACGTCGAGCGGTTTGGCGGGGGGCTCGTCATGGTCGGATTGGGCGGCGATCTGGCGTACGAGGTCCAACATGCCTCGCCGCTCGATGCGCTCCTGCCGGTCCAGTTTGAACCCAAGGGGCTCCGGGAGGCGAAGCGGCGGGTCTGCATGATCCTCCTGATCGATCGCTCCGCCTCCATGCTGGGCCCGCGCATCGCGGCGACCAAGCGGGCGGCGGTCGAGATGGTCAATCAGCTCGCCCCCGAGGATCTCGTCGGCATCCTCGCCTTCGACACCAAGCCGTACGTGGTGGCGGAGGTCCAGCCGGCCGGACAGGTCAGGCCAACGCTCGTGGAGACCTTGGTCCGGCTCCGCTCAAGCGGGGGGACCGACGTGTACCCGGCGCTGACCGCGGCGGCCGACCGGCTGGGGCTGACCGGGGCGACCCTGAAGCACATCATCCTGCTCTCAGACGGCAACACCCCGTTCCATCGACAGGCCTACAATGCGCTCGCCGCATCCTTGCGGCTCGACGGGACCACGGTCAGCACCATCGGGATCGGCTCGGCGTTCATCAACACCGACTACCTGGAGTGGCTGGCCGCATCGACCGGTGGCACGTTCTATCACATGCGTCATCTGGACGAGCTGCCCGAGCTGATCGCCCGTGATACCCGACAAGAGCTGGACCGCCTGCCATTCGCCGAGGGCCGCTTCCGCCCCTCGAGCACGCCGACGACTGAGTGGTTCCCTGAGACGTCTGACTGGCCGACCCTGCGGGGTTACGTGACGAGCACGGCGAAACCCGCAAGCCGCCTGGAGCTGACCGTGGACGGCGGGGAGGGGGAAGAGCCGCTCCTGGCCCGGTGGATGGTGGGCCAGGGACGCGTCGTCTCGTTTACCTCTGATGCGGACACGCGCTGGTCGCCGGAATGGATCCGCTGGCCTGGCTTTGAGGGGATGTGGGCGCAGGTGGTCCGATGGGCGACGCGTCCCCGGATGATGGAAGAGCTGTTCGTCTGGGTGGATGAGAGTCAGCGGATTCCACAGTTGGTGGTCGAGGGCACGCTCCACGACCCGCGGGGGGAGCTCATCGACGAGGCAGGCGCTGTCGCGCTTGCGCTCCCGCTCGTGCAGACCGGCACGTGGCGGTGGCACGCGTCATTGGAGCAGGTCCCAAGCGGATGGTATCAGTTTGCGCTGGAGTCTCGACAGGCCGTGGGAGATCGCGCGACGGTGTTTGCCAAGCGGTGGGTCCAGGTCGGGACACCGCCCGCGTCCCACGAGCTGACCGGCCAGCCGCCTCGCGAATCGTTGCTGCGCCAGATCGCCCGCGCCACCGCCGGGGTCTATGGCGAGCCGGATCACGCGCTGCTGCCCCCAACGACCACGGCGACGGTGACCGAGCCGCGCTTCATGTGGTGGCTGCCGGTCGTCATCATCGCGCTCCTGCTGGATGTCGCGCTGCGCGGCAGCTCCATGCTATGAACAATTGGGGACGTTTCTATTTTTCCGGCCGCCCCTGGCCCGGCCTGCGCTCGCCGGGACGCTCGGTCCGCCCCACCGTGGCGGACCTTCGCTCGCGAATGTTCTCGCTCGTCCCGCCGGCGGCGGGACACCGTGGCCGCTCGAACATTCGGACGCCCGGCTCGTCGCAGGCCGGGCCAGCCCCAGGGACAGGAAAATGGGGACGTTTCTATTTTTGGCTGGCCTGCTCATCGGCGGCCCTCGTCACGTGGCTTGCGTGCCCCGTGCCCGCGCTGACGGAGCAGCGTCCCTCGCTCTTCCGCGGGGTCGTCGTCGCCGACAGCCCGTTCGGCGTACGGGTGATCAGCGTTGAGGAGGCGTCACAGGCGCACCTCGCCGATCTGCGCCCCGAGGATATCATCGTCCGGGTGCACGGCACCGACGTCCGCTCCATCGATGAGTTCGCGGCGCTCTCAACCGCGCTCAAGGATCGCGCCGTCTCTACGACGGTGCTCGTGTTTCGCAACGGGACCCCGCGGGAACTCGTGGTCCATCTCTATAGTTACCCGGTCCTGCGCGAGTGGGGCCTGGAGTTTGTCCCAGACCTTGACCTGCGATTTGCCCAAGCCGAGACGGGGCTCGAGTACTGGGTCCGGTTGGGGCGCGGGTTTGAGGAGGCCGGCAAGCCTGCGGAGGCGCTCAACGCCTACCTCAATGGGCTCCACAACGTGCCGACGGACACGCCCACGGCGCTCACGGTGAGTAGGCTGTTCTCACAGGTGAGCCAACGACATCTGGCTGCGGGTTCGCTCGTCGAGGGGATCGCGGATCTTCGTCGGGCGCTGCTGATGCTCGAGCGGCTCTTCGACCGTCCGCTCACCGACGAGCAGCTGGACGCGGTTCGACGCCAACTGCACGAAACGCTCCAGGCCCTCCGCGCGGCCACGGCCGCCCGGGGGGAGCAGCAAAAAGTACCAGGTACGTTGTGAGACTTGCATGGTAGACGGCCGTCTAGTACACTAGTGAGGTATCGGTGGGCTCATGGCGAAGCAGCTGACGAAGCGTCAACACGCGGTGCTCGAGACGATCCGCTCCTGGATCCGTGAGCGCGGGTATCCCCCCACCATCCGGGAGCTCGGCAAGCAGCTCGGCATCAAGAGCCTGCGGGGCGTGACGACCCACCTGGATGCCATCGCCAAGAAGGGATTTCTCAAGCGCGAACCGCGGGCGCGCAGCATCAGCCTCCTCGATGCGCTGGCTCCGTTTGAACAGGCCTTGCGCGTTCCCGTGGTGGGGCGCATCCGCGCAGGCTCGCCGGTGCTGGCGCATGAGGAAGTGGAAGGCCACGTCGTCGTGGACGGGGCATGGATCGGTGCCTCGTCCTCACCCGAGGCCCCTCAGCACTTCGCGCTCAAGGTCCGGGGTGACAGCATGATCAACGCCGGGATCCTGGACGGCGACTACGTCATCGTGCGGCAACAACCGACGGCAGAGCCCAACGACATCGTCGTGGCGCTGCTCGGGGACGAAGCGACCGTCAAGCGGCTCGTCAAAGACGGGAATCAGATCAGGCTCCACCCCGAACATCCCACCATGGAGCCCATCGTCGTCACGCCGGAGAAGGCGCCGGCCATCCTCGGGAAGGTGGTGGCGGTCTTCCGCAGCGTGTCATGAGGCCGCCCCCGCGTGTTGCCCTGGCGCTCCTGGTGATCGTGACAGGGTGTGCCGGGGCCTCGAGGTGGGTTGCGCCACCGGCGGATGAGCGCCAGGGGGCGTGGCACATCTCCCAGTGGCTTGCCCAGCACCCCTTGCCGCGCGACGAAGAGATCGCCGTCGCGGAGCTCGGGCGGACAGAGGCCTCCAGCCTCCATATCGTGCACATCCGCGGCCGAGAGGCGCTGCACGTCCACGAGCGCCACGACCTCGTCGCCCTGCTGCACCGGGGCCACGGGACGCTCCGGGTCGGCTCGACAACCCTGCACCTCAGAGAGGGAAGCGTCGTCGCCATCCCGCGCGGCGTGCCGCACGCATTTGTCAACGAGTCGCGTCGGCCTGCCGCAGCCGTCGTCGTGTTCTCCCCCCCGTTTGACGGGGCTGATACCATCCCCGCGACCGACTCGCCCTAAGTCCTGCCCCTTTTCACCCCCGGCCTGTTCAGCCACATTTCAGGCTTGACGCCCGGCCTTGAAGAAAATATCGCAACATGTGAAGCGGAAATTCCACTTCGGTCAAGGTAGCCAGGGGTTTCTTGAGGATGTCCATGATCAAGCGATCGACTGCTCTGTCGAAAAGCCACTGCTCATCGCCACGACCGTCACGGCTGTCCGATGACGGCCCGGCAAGCGGAAGCGGCCAGCAGGCCAAGGTAGGTGCCTGCGGCGTTGCCGGCGAGCGCCAACAGCAAACCGACCGGTGCCAGGGATGGATGGTACACCGCGCCGACGAGCGGGCCCGACACGACCCCGCCGATATTGGCCTGACTGGCGGTGGCGAGCACCCCGAGCGGGATCCGGAAGAGTCGGCCGGCCAGCAGCAGCAAGATCCCGTGCACCAGGATGACGAGCAGCCCGAAGGCGATCCAGACCGGCGCGGACCACAAAGCCTCCAGCCGGGCCTGTGATCCGGTCGCGGCGAGCACAACATAGAGACACGGATAGCCCACGATGCCCCCGCGTGCCCCCACGCGTCGGACCCAAGGCACAAGCGAGAGGCCAAGGGCTGCGCTCGTCACGAGGAGGACCGTCCACCCGGTTGAGGAGCTGATGAGGGAGGACGCCGGCAGGTGCTGAGCCGCGACCTGGGCGACGGACGCAAGACCCAACGCGGCTACCCCGGAGGCGATGAGCTCGTGCAGGCGATAGGATGTCGATGGACGTTCAGGACCATGCGGGCTCACCGGACCGATTGTTGCGCAAGCCCGCAGCCAGCGGTTGAGCGGATGCTGCAAGCCTGACGCCGCGATCAGGAGCGCCATCCAGCTATAGGCGGCCACGGCGTCCACGACGATCAGGGGGGCGAAGAGCGGGTCTGGGATCCCCAGGACCGAGCGCAGGGCGAGCAGGTTCATCGTGCCACCGGTCCACGTGCCGGCAAGCGCCCCGGCGCCTTTCCAGGCCTCACGCGGGAGGTGAGCCTGCAGGACCCAGATGCCGACGGCCGCACCGGTCACAATGCCCGTCGCACCGATCAGCGCGGCCGTCACTGCCCGCCCGCCCGCCCGCACGATCGCGGGAAGATCGACGCCCACCAGCAGCAGTCCCAGCGCGACGGGGAGCAGCCGATCCGTGAGGAGGCGATAGGCGGCCGGTTCGGCGGGAAGCCCGCCGAGCTCGACGGCGATGAGGGGCAGCGCATAACACCACAACGGGACCGGCAGCCACCGGAACACCGGCTGCCACGAGCGGCGACGGCTCACCCAGAGGATGACCGCGACGATCGCGACCAGCCCCCCGAGCGCCCATGCGGTCTTCACGGCAGATAGGCTCCGAAGAAGACGGTCTGGCCGTCGACGACGCTGCCGGGCGCCAGCCAGTCGGGCGACTGGCCGAATCGCTCAGCGATGGTGATGCGCCGCACGACCGTTCCGGTTCCCGGCCCCTCGATGACCTCGCTCCCGCCGGCGTACAGCAGGACGTGGACAATCCGCTTCGGGTTGCCACGCTCCGAGAGGAAGATCAGGTCGGCCGGTTGGAGCGCGTGCACCGGGTCGGCGCGCAAAAACTGCTCATGCGCGTCGCGCGGGATGTCGATCCCGGCGGTCCGATACGCCAGGTTGACCAGGCCCGAGCAATCCACGGCGGAGGGCGACCGCCCCCCCCAGTAGTACGGCTCGCCGACCAGCAGCTCGGCGCTGCGGAGCACGGCCCGGCGCTTCTCGGCCGGGGAGAGCGCGGCAAGCTCAGCCAGCTCGCGGGCGGACCGGTACGACATCCACACCACCGTGCCGTCGAGGAGCTCGACCCTCCAGACCTGTTCCCCCATCTCGACGGCCCTGAGGCGCGTGCCGAGCGGAAAGCGCCACGGCGATGGGACCCGGATGTACGCGTCCTGCCAGGTCGAGACCCATTTGTCCGTGACGACGATGTTCGGCTCCACGAGCGGGTCCGATGGAATCAGCGCAGAGGCCGGGACCCAGCCCGGGTAGCCCTGCCAGCGTCGCGCGTGGGTGAACTCGGGCTGTTCGGCCGCCTCCACCCGGGCCCAGCCATCCTGGTGCGTGAGCAGCCGGACCCGTTCCCCGTACAGCAACTGGGTTTCCT
>Ga0114945_10002285_pt1 | contig 11340 bp, 10 predicted proteins | sample OV2TP3_FD_87194 | JGI IMG/M metagenome (GOLD analysis project Ga0114945, IMG submission 87194) | Hot spring microbial communities from Beatty, Nevada to study Microbial Dark Matter (Phase II) - OV2 TP3 | ecosystem: Environmental > Aquatic > Thermal springs > Hot (42-90C) | place: USA: Beatty... | reverse complement strand
GAGCGACACGTCTGTGTCGTGCGAACCATTCACGTTCGTACCCAAGACGGGTGGCGTGTTGCGACCGGCTTACTGCGTGCTCGACTCCAACGCCCCCGTCTGACTCTGGCCTACGGCGATGAGGTGCTGCTGGAAGGCGCCTGGTCGTCGGTCCGCGGTCCCGGCAACCCCGGGCAGTTTGATTGGCGCGCGGCGCTGGCTCGGCAACGCATTCACGTCCTGCTGAGCGTTGAGCCGCATCACGGCGTCGTGCGCCTTCACACTGGGCACGGGAGGTGGTGGTTTCGCGCTCTCTACACCCTGCGCCATCGGCTGGAAGCCCTCATCACCGAACACTTCAGCGCCTACCACGCAGGGCTGCTGCGCTCGTTCCTGTTGGGTCAGCGGGTGGCGCTCGATGAGGATCTCAAACAGGCCTTCATTGAAACCGGCACGATGCACCTGGTGGTCATCAGCGGGTTTAATGTCGGTCTCATCGCCGGGGTGCTTGAGCTCATCTTGCGGATCGCAGGACTACCCTTGCGCCTGCGGTTGGTCACCTCTAGCCTGGCGTTGTTTGGCTACTGCCTCCTGACCGGGATGCAGGCCCCGGTGATGAGGGCGACGGTCATGGCCTGGGTCGTACTTGGCGCGATCTTCTTGGACCGCCTGATCAATTGGCCCAACACCCTTGCGGCAGCCGCTCTGGCGATCCTCTGTGTCAATCCGATGCAGCTCTTTGACCCGGGATTTCAACTGTCATTCGGAGCGGTGTTGAGCCTGTTGGTGTTCACGTCACGATTTCGAACAGGCCTTGCACCGCTTGTCCGGATTCACCCCGAGTGGCTTCAACGCTATGTGGCCATCAGCCTGGCCTCAACCGTCGCGATCTGGGTGGGCTTGTGGCCGTTACTTGCCTGGTACTTCTATCTCGTTTCCCCTGTCTCGGTCCTTGCGAATCTGGTGCTTGTGCCGTTGGTGAGCCTCTTGGTCACCAGCGGGACCATCCTGTTATCACTGGGCACAGTCGCAGCGTCGGTTGTGCAGTGGACATCTCCTGGGTTTGCCTGCCTGCTTGACGTGACCGTCGGCTGTGTCCGGTGGTTCCATCAGATTCCGTTTGGGTTCTGGCCGGTGGGCCATCCCGCATGGCTTCTGATCGCTGGGTACTACGGACTTGTGGTACTGACGCTCCTCCGCCACCGCCTGCGCCTGAGCCCCGGGTGGGTTGTGGTCTGTTGGCTCATCGGCCTGAACGTCTGGCTCTGGGGCCGGATCGGCCTGCAGGCGGCGAGATCCCGATGGCTTGAGGTCACGATCCTGGACGTCGGCCATGGGGACAGCCTCGTCATCCGGACTCCGAGTCAGCACACGCTCCTCGTCGATACCGGCACGCAAGACGCCGGTCAATACGTCGTGGTCCCGTTCCTTCGGTTCAACGGATTCCACACCCTCGATGCGCTGGTGATCACCCATCCCGACGAGGATCATCTCGGCGGGACTCTCCCCCTGTTGCGCCACGTGCGAATGACGCGTCTGTTGACGAACGGATCAGCCGCGTCGACCCAGACGGCCCGTGAGGTGTTTCGGCTCGTCGACGCGAGGCGTCTTCGCCCCAATCGCCTCGCCGCAGGCATGTGGTTGACTGGCGCCCCAGGACTCGACATGATCATCCTGCATCCTCCGCCACACTTTGTGCCAGGGACTGCGCCGTCGTCCAACGATAACTCGGTGGTGATCAAAATAACCATGGGGAAGGTGAATCTGTTATTGTGTGGAGATCTTGAGGAGCGCGGACTTCCCTGGCTCATGCGCTGGAACCAGGCGCTTCAGGCGCAGATCCTGAAAGTGCCTCACCATGGGAGCGCGCTGGGTCCGTGGGGTCGGTCGTTCGTTGAGCAGGTACATCCGGACGTCGCGGTCATCAGTGTGGGACGGGCCCACCATCTTCCCTCGACCGAAGTCCTCCACGACCTGGCTGAGGTCGGGGCTTGGGTCTTCCTGACCCGACGTGATGGCGCGATCACCTTGCGCACGGACGGCATCCGCCTTGAGATACGAGTCTTCAGGGGTTCCAGAAAATGGCAGCCGGTGAATTTTGGATTGTAGATTTTCGATTTTCGATTCAATCCGAAATCCGAAATCCAAAATCTCAAATCACCTGATGCTTTTTCGATTAGGGTTTGGACTGGGCCTGTTCGCCGGCTCGCTCTTGATTGGCTTCTGGCTTGGCCGTCAGGGGCTGTTCACAGAGCCGCAGGCCAAACGCCTGATCCGGTTCGTCGTGAAGTGGCTTTCGCCGATCGTCCTGTGCCTGTCGTTCTGGCGTCTTCAGGTCACGGATCCAGCGCCGTTGTTACTGCCCCTGATCGGGTGCCTGGTTTCACTCTTGGCGCTGCTTCCAGCCTGGGGCTACGTCCGCCTGGCCAAGCTCTCCGGGCCGCAGACGGGGAGCTTCCTGACCTGCGCGATGTTCTCGAACCTTGGATTTCTCGGAGCCTTTGTCGCGTTTGCGTTGTTCGGTGAGGTCGCGTATAGCCTGGCGATGCTGTATCTGCTGTATTTCAGTCCGTGCTTCTACCTCGTCGGCTTTACCATCGCGAAACGGTTCGGCCACGATGTGCGTGTTCCCTCATCAGGTCCTGCGCTGGCTGATGAGCTGCGCGCCTGGCCCTTTCTTGGCCTGTGTCTGGGTCTTGTGTTAAGCCTGGCCAAGGTCCCCCGGCCGGCCGCATTCGAACTCCTCAATCACGTGCTCATCCCGATCGACACAGCGCTCTACCTGGCGGCCATCGGTTCCCAGCTCACGTTTGAGCCGCTCGGTCGCTGGGTCATGCCGTGCATGGCGATGAGCGCGATCAAGTTTGGCTACAGTTCCCTCGTCGGCTGGCTCTTGGTCTGGTTCTTCCATGTGGAAGGTCTGTCGCGATTCGTGGTGTTGCTCCAGGCGTCCATGCCGGTGGCGATCTCCCCCCTGATGCTGGGCTTGTTGTTTGGCCTCGATCGAAAGCTCTCAAGCGCCCTCTGGATGTTCACCACCGCGCTCACGCTTCCGTGGCTGCTCCTCTACATCCCGCTCATTCACTGAGGACATCCTGCTTGAGGTCGCACCTTTGACTTTCGAGAACGGTTTTGGTATCGTGAGCTCGATGAACTGCCGCAGGATGTTCTGCCTGTTGTTCCTCACGGTGCTCGTGGGATTCCCCGTGCCACTTGAGGCGGCGTGGGTGTGGTCTCCGCAGACAGGATGGATCGGACCGGGTGGGGCGGTGAAAGACACACCGGAGGAACAGCTCGCGCATGCCATGAAGTTCTTTGAGAATTCAGAGTACGATCGGGCCCGGGTGGAGTTCAAGAAACTGCTCAAGGCTTACAAAGACTCCCGCGAAGCGGCCGAGGCGCAGTACTACATCGGCCGCTGCCATGAGGAGCAGGGCGACTACTACGAGGCGTTCCTGGCCTACCGAAAAACCATTCAAACCTATCCCTCGACGTCGCGGTTCGACGATTGCCTTTCGCGGATGTACCAGATCGGCAACCTGTTCTTGAGCGGAAAAAAGCGTAGGCTCCTGGGAACGGCGGCGCTTTTGCCAGCCAGGGACAAGGCGATTGAGATCTTCCAGGCGATCGTGGAGGACGGGCCGTTTAGTGAACACGGGGAGCTCGCCCAGTATAAGCTTGGGCTCGCGCACTTGGCTCTCGGCGAATACGAGCAAGCCGTCAGCGCCTTTGAGCAGCTCATCGAGCGCTACCCTCACTCGCCCCTGGTGGACGACGCGCGCTTTCAGCTGGCCCAGGCGAGCCTCAAGGGAACGTTTCGGCCTGGCTACGATCAGCACCCAACCGATCAGGCCATCGAGGAGCTGGAGACCTTCGCCGAGGAATACCCGTCAAGCGACCTCTCGCCTGGGGCGATCGAGCGGATCCAGACGCTCCGCGAGCGTCGCGCCCAGCACGAGTTCCAGGTGGCCCAGTTCTACGAGCGACGCAAGCAGTTCGCCTCCGCCCTCATCTACTACCAGGGGATCGTCTCCCGCTACGCCGAGACCTCGTGGGCTCCCAAGGCGCTTGCCCGGATCGAGTCCCTCCAGCCTCGTGCCCAATGAGGGGCAGAAGTCAGAAGTCAGAAGTCAGAAGTCAGAAACCTTTAATCTGTCTTCTGATTTCTGTCCTCTGTCTTCTGATCACTGGCTGTGGGTACACAACCCGACCGGGTTTGGCCACCCATCTCAGGACGGTCTACATCAAACCGTTCGTGAACAAGATCGACTTGACCCAGCTCACCACCGACTACCAGCGGTTTCCCATCTACCGGCACGGGATGGAGTCGGACCTGACCAGCGCGATCATCAACCGCTTCCAGTTCACCGGGCTGTTGCGCCCGGCCTCACCCGGCAACGCGGACAGCCGTCTTGAAGGGGAGCTTGTGGAGTTCCGACGGGACGCCTTACGCTATGACGCCTCGCAGCAGGTGGAGGAGTGGCGGCTCAACGTCGTGGTGAACCTGCGGTTCTACGACCTCCATGCCAATCCCGCTGGCGGCGGCACGCTGGTCTGGGAGGAAGAACGGCTGACCGGCGACACGACGTATTTCGCCCTCGGTCCGAACGCGGAGTCGGAGGCCAAAGCGCTCGATCGCGCCATCCAGGACCTCGCCCGCCGGGTCGTCGAGCGGACCGTTGAAAATTGGTAACGTCAATCGGTCTAGCCCGTCAATACCGTCTGTTCGTCCATTCCGTCAATTCCGTCGAGACGGTCAGACGGACTGACGGACAAGACGGTCTGACGGAATCGACGGACAGACGAAATCTGCAGGTCATCATGGCGCAAGGACAGGGTGGCATCTACCTCTTCACGGGGCCTGACCGGTACCGAAAGCGTGAGCGCGTGAACGTCTTTGCGCGGACGCGTGCGGTTGATCCCCTCGATCGGCATGAGACAAGCGCCCTGCAACTTTCCGCGTCTACGCTTATCACCCTGGTCCGTACGCAACCTGCAGCCAGCCTGATCCGGTTGATCGTCATCGACGAGGCGCACCGGCTCGATGGCGCCTGCCTGAAGGCCCTGGGGGAACAGGCCGAGCTCCTGAAACAGACCACCTGCCTCATCCTCCTTGTGGACGTGGACATCGATGCCAACCATCCACTCGCCTCGATCAAGCCACACGCCTCTGTCGAGCACTTTGCCTGGCTCTCCTCCCATGAGGTGAGCCGATGGGTCCAACGGGATGTAGCGGCGCACAAGAAACGCATCGCTGCATCCGCTATTCAGGATCTCCTTCAGGCGTACGGCGCTGATCTGGCGGGCATCAAGGCGTTCCTCAGTCAGGTGATCAGTTGGGTCGGATCGCGGCCGCAACTTTCCCAGGCCGATGTCCGGGTCTTCTTGCGGGTGCCTGTGACGAAGAGCCAGTTCGCATTGGTCGATGCGATTGCCAAGCGAGACGTCGCCACAGCCTTGCAGGCCGTTCAGGAACAACTTGCGGCAGGCAAAGAGGTCTTGGAGCTGTTGGGATTGCTCGTGTGGCAACTCCAGCGTTGGCTCACGGTCGGTCAGTGGATGGAGGCCGGGATCCCGCCTGATGGGATCGCACAGCGTTCAGGGCTTCGACCCTGGCAGCTTGAGCGCATGCAGCGCGAGCTCGCTGACCGACCTGTGGATTCTCTCCGGTGGGCCTTGCAGCGGTGCTGGGAGCTTGATGTGGCGGCTAAGAGCGGGCGGGTCCCGAGTCCGCGGGTGGCGCTGGAGCAGCTGATCGTGGCGCTGTGCCTGCCCCGCACCACGTGGTTAGGAGAAGCTTCGAGTGGCGAGATGATTCACTCAGGAGCTCAACGATGAGGACGGTCGCTACGCCGCGGACGTTGGTGCGGGGCCTCCCGGCGGCGGAATGGGTTGGCCGTGGTGAAGTGTTCGCATGAGCCGAGATTTGGCTCGGGCCGCGGTGTTTTTGTGAATGACCCCTTTCGCCGAGGCCTGATCGAACCGCTTCATCACCATCGGGAGCAACCGCAGCGCTTCCTCTCGCTTCTGCTGGGATAGCAGGGAAAGCCACTGCTTCTTGAGCGTCTTGAGGCTCGAACGGACCACCTGGTTGCGACGGACACGCCCCCGATCCTTCCGAAGCTGTTTCAGCGCCGCGTGTTTGATTGGCATGGAGGTCTCCTTAAGGAGACATATTCTATCAGGAAGTTGTGTAATGTTAAAGGTGTAATGTGAGTCGGATTGCCACGTCGACGGGCGTCATCTCCTTGGCGACCGCGGCAAGCCGGATCCTCGGGTTCGTGCGGGATCTCCTCATCGCCAGGCTGTTTGGCACCGGGGTGCAGGCCCAGGCGTTCGTGGTGGCGTTTCGGTTGCCGAACCTCTTGCGGGATCTCGTCGCCGAGGGGGCGGTCACCAGCGCGTTTGTCCCGGTCTTCAGCTCGTATCGCTCGACGAAATCCCCCCAGGAGTTCTGGAATCTCGCGCACGCCTTGGTCGTCAGGCTGACGCTCGTCGTCGCCGTGTTGGGAGGCCTTGGGGTCGTGATGGCGCCGTGGCTGGTCCAGGTCATCGCCCCTGGATTCACCAGCGACCACGACAAATTCGTCCTGACGGTCAGGTTGACTCGCCTGCTCTTTCCGTTTATCACCCTGGTCGGCTTGTGGGCGTTTTTCATGGGCTTGCTGAACAGCCTCCGCCACTTTGCGATGCCCGCCCTGGGGCCTGCGGTTTTGAACCTGGCTATGATTGGCGGCTGCGTCTGGCTTGCGCCACGAGTCGAGCCTCCGGTGCTGGGGCTGGCGTGGGGCGTCATGCTGGGCGGGTTTGTGCAGTGTGCGATGCAGGTTCCGGTAGCGGTGTCGCTCGGATTCCGCTGGCGCGTTGTCTGGCGCCATGATGGGTCGCGCGAGGTCATGCGGCTGCTTGTGCCTCGGCTCATCGGCTCTGCGGTGCATCAGGCGAGCGTTTTTTTCAACACGATCCTCGCCTCCCTGGCTGTGATCGCCGGGGAAGGGGCGGTCGCCGCGCTCTATTTTGCCAACCGGCTCGTGCAACTTCCCTTGGCCTTGTTCGGCGTCGCATCAGCCCAAGCGAGTTTGCCAGCGCTGTCTGAGCAGGCGGCGGCCCAGGACCTTGCGCGGTTTCGCTCGACGCTGCTCGCGGTCCTGCGCATGGTCGCGTTCGTGACGATCCCGGCGGCGTGCGGGCTTGCGGCGCTGGCCTTCCCTATCGTCCAGGTCTGCTTTGAGCGCGGGGCGTTCGATCGCTCCTCGACGGTGATGACTGCACAGGTCCTTGGCCTGTTTGCCATCGGCCTGTTGGCCTATGCGGCCAGCAAGGTGCTGACTGGCGCCTTCTATGCGCTGAAGGACACCCGAACGCCGGTTCGACTCGCCATCGAAGCCCTGGTGGTCAATGTGGTGCTGGCGGTGTGGTGCCTTCCGCCGCTTCGCGTCGGAGGGCTCGCCCTGGCCACCGCGCTCGCCAGCAGTCTCAACGCCTGGCGGTTGCTCCGTACGCTCGAACGACGGCTCGATGAGCCGCTTGCATCAGCCTTGGTGATGCCACTGGGGCGCATGGGTCTTGCAGCGCTCATCATGGGAATCGGATGCTGGATCGCGTGGGAGTGGATTGCAGAGATCCTGATGCCACTGGTTGGATTGCCCCTCGTCATCGTCGGTGGTATGATCGTCTATGGGCTTAGCTGCCACGTGATCCGCGTCGAAGAACTGTCGATCGCCCTTCGATGGCTCGCAAGACCGTCCAGGACTCAGCCCTCCCTCAGCGCCTAGCAACGCTGCCTGACCAGCCCGGCGTCTACCTCTTCAAGGATGCGCAAGGGCGTGTGCTGTACGTGGGCAAAGCCGCAAGCCTTCGCAAACGGGTCCCATCCTACTTTCACCACCCGAAGGGACTTTCCCCGCGCATCGTCCGGTTGATCGAGCAGATCCGGGACGTGGAAATCCACACCACCGCCTCGGAGGCCGAGGCCCTGCTCCTTGAGTCGCAGCTCATCAAGGAGCATCAACCGAAGTACAACGTGGCGTATCGGGATGACAAAAGTTTTCCCCTGTTGAAACTCACCAACGAGCCATTCCCCCGGTTGCTCCTTACGCGGGAGCGCAAATCCGACGGGGCGCGTTACTTTGGGCCGTATGCGGATGCCAGCGCCTTGCGCCAGGCCCTGCAGTTCATGCGTCGGGTGTTTCCTCTGCGGACCTGTCGCAAGTTCCCTGCGACGCCGTGCCTGGAATACCACCTCGGGCAGTGCCTGGCGCCCTGCGTGGGCTTCATCGACGAGGCGGCGTACGCCCGGATCGTGAAGGATCTGGTCGCATTCCTCGAGGGCAAGCGTGACGACCTGCTCCGGGAGCTCTCCCGACGGATGGACCAGGTCGCCCGGGCTCAGCGCTTCGAGGAAGCGGCCCGGCTGCGCGATCAGATCCAAGCGCTCACCTCGGTCGTCGTCGCGAAGGAAAAGTCCGCCCTGGCCGGGCCGCTTGAGCAGTTGCAACTGGCGTTGAAGCTGCCTGTCTTTCCCCATCGCATCGAGGCGTTTGACATCTCCAACATCTACGGAGCCTTCGCCGTGGGATCGATGGTGACGTTCGTCGAGGGAAAGCCATGCAAGGATTACTACCGCCGATTCAAGATTGAAACCGTGAAGGGCATCTCCGCCCACTCGTCCAAGGCTGGGAGCGGATCCGCCCCGCGCGCTGAACGCAGGGGCGGAGACGACTACCGGATGATGCGCGAGGTGATCCGGCGCCGCTACAGCGGAACGCTTTCCACAGAGCTGCCCAGCCCGGATCTGATCCTCGTGGACGGAGGCAAGGGACAGCTCAATGCCGCGCTCGAGGAACTCCGGGCGCTTGACCGCACCATCCCGATCCTCGGATTGGCCAAACAGCACGAGGACATCTTCATGCCGCACAAGCGAGACCCTATCGTACTGCTGCCCACCTCACCGGTCCTTCATCTCATCCAGCACATCCGCGACGAGGCACACCGGTTTGCCATCGCCTACCATCGTCGTCTGCGGGCTAAGCCGCTCAGCGCCTCGGCCCTCGATGAGCTGCCGGGCATCGGGCCGAAGCGCAAAGCCGCGCTCCTGGCCCATTTTGGCTCGATCAGCCGCCTGTGCCAGACCGATCCGAATGAAGTCGCCAAGGTTGCGCGAATCACCAAACAGCGGGCCACGGAACTCATTCAGCAGTTGGTGAAGGGCCCATCCGTTGCATGAGACGTCGCACATCCACTGAGTTTGAACAGCGAGTCTATGCCGTGGTCAGCCGGATCCCGAGGGGCAAGGTCCGTTCCTACCAGTGGGTCGCTCGCCAGCTGGGGAATGTGAATTTGGCCCGGGCGGTGGGACAGGCATTGAAACGCAATCCGCATCCGATCCGCATCCCGTGCCATCGCATCATCAGGTCCGACAGCTCCCTCGGTGGCTATGCGTTCGGCGTCGCCAAGAAGCGTCGGTTGCTTCGCAAAGAACGCATTGCTAGCCACACACGTCCGTGATAGACTACCGTCTGGGAGTTGGCATCGGATGAAAGAAGAGCTTCAGGGTCGTCTCGTCCAACTGCGCACACGCTGGGAAAACATCCGGAGGTATCTTTGACCTCGAGGAGGTCAAGGCCCGCATTGCTGAAATCGAGCGGGCGATGGCCGACAGCACCTTCTGGGCCGATCAGGCAAGCGCCCAAGCTTCTATCCAGCTCCTCAAGTCCCTCAAAGCCCGCCAGACGCCTATCGAAGCCTTTCAGCGGGCCCTCCACGACGTGGAGGAGCTGCTGTCCCTGGTTGATCCGCACGACACCGCCTCGCTTGACCAGCTCGCCTCCGACCTGACGACGCTTGAGCGACAGCTTGAACAGCTTGAGTTTCAGCGGCTGTTGGGTGACGAGCAGGACCCCAAGAATGCGATTGTGTCCATCCACGCAGGAGCAGGAGGAACCGAGTCGTGCGATTGGGCCCAGATGCTGCTTCGGATGTACCAGCGCTGGGCTGAAGCGAAAGATTTTGATGTCCAGCTCATCGACCTGTTGCCCGGCGAGGAAGCCGGGGTCAAGAACGCGACGGTGATCGTCAAGGGTTCCTACGCGTACGGGTATCTCAAAGCTGAGGAAGGGGTCCACCGCCTCGTCCGGATCTCTCCCTTTGATGCGAACAAGCGCCGGCACACCTCGTTCGCCTCGGTGGACGTCATCCCCGAGGTCGATGAGGAGATCGAGGTCGAGCTCAAGGAGCCCGACCTGCGCATCGATACCTACCGCTCAAGCGGTAAAGGTGGCCAGCACGTGAACGTGACCGATTCGGCGGTGCGCATCACCCACCTGCCGACCGGCCTCATGGTTCAGTGCCAGGATGAGCGCTCGCAGCACCAGAACAAAGCCAAGGCCCTGCGGGTGTTGCGCTCCCGGCTCTATGAGCTTGAGCGGAAGAAGCGCGAGGAGGCGCTCGAGCAGGAATACCAAAAGAAGCAGAAGATCGAATGGGGCTCCCAGATCCGCTCCTACGTCCTGCATCCTTACAACATGGTCAAGGACCACCGGACCGAGCATGAGACCGGAAACGCCCAGGCGGTGCTCGACGGCGAGCTCGATCCCTTTATTGAGGCCTATTTGAGGTGGAAAGCGCAACGGAAGATGCAAGCCTAAAGGAGGGGCAAACACAGTATCTACATATTGACATATATATGCTTATATGCTATTATGGAGCTGGAGGTGAGAAGGGATGAGGCGGACGATGATCTTCCTGCCTGACGAGGTGCACCAGGGGCTCAAGCGTCTTGCGGTGGAACAGGATCGCTCAATCGCCGAGCTCATCCGCGAGGCGGTCGCTCAAGTCTATCGGGAGGATTTAGAAGACCTCCGCGACGCAGAGGAAGAGCTCGCCAAGTACAGAAAAGGCATTGACTATGCGTCCTACCGAGCCAAACGGCTGAAGAGGTAAGCCCTGGCCTACCGCGTCACCTTAAGAGTCCCTAACATTATGGCGGCATGGCCGCGCTGGGCTCAAATGCGAGCCGCGCAAGGAGTGAGGAGGAAGGCGTACTGATGGACAGAGGTACGGCGACGACGAACGACGCCGCGCGGCGACGCATTTCAGCCCAGCCCTTTCCCTCGCTGTCGCTCGGGATCTCTCGGCGAGGGATCCCGAGGCTATCGCCGAGGGACGGGTTGCGGCGGCAGCGGGCCGGCGCCGGCGTTGCTCCTCCTCGGCGTATCGCTCCCTGCTGATACGCCGTCGTCGTCGTTCCTTGGCGACGGCGCGCTGGCGCTCGCAACGCGGCCATGTCGGTATGTCGTTAGGGGCTCTTAAGATGTGGATGGACCTCGCGATCAAATTGGGGGTCAGCGGCCTGGTGCTGTT
>Ga0114945_10002284_pt1 | contig 11344 bp, 12 predicted proteins | sample OV2TP3_FD_87194 | JGI IMG/M metagenome (GOLD analysis project Ga0114945, IMG submission 87194) | Hot spring microbial communities from Beatty, Nevada to study Microbial Dark Matter (Phase II) - OV2 TP3 | ecosystem: Environmental > Aquatic > Thermal springs > Hot (42-90C) | place: USA: Beatty... | reverse complement strand
AGGTAGCAATTTAATATTTATAAATCTATTGTAATTATCCTCAACTAAATTTCTATCTATGATTAAAAATGAATCAATAAGCATAAATATAACTAATTCTTTCATATAAAAATGGCGACTAAGCTTTGGGAGAAAGGTTATTTTGCTGAATCAATGAACTCAAGTGAAATGAAAGAAAAAATGAGAACTTTTCATATGAAGCATGACGAAGTAATGAATTTCAACTGTAAAAAATGTAATATAAAGATATCAGCGCATAACAACGACTGGCATGACAGCATGTGTGATGGTTGCTTTAATATGTCGGAAATATACCATTAGTCTATGACTAATGGACGTAAGTCCAATGTAGTTGCACAAGATGGTATATTTCCGAGCATGCTCAAAAACCACCGTCTATAAACGGTATGGCTAGCATGGCTTTCAGCCTTTCATGCCACCCGTCTGTGACGGGTGGTTTTTGACAAAAAACATTTTCCTGACACTAGTGAGTAGTTTCTATCTTCTACTTTTGAGTCCATAATTCTTGATATCATCATATAAAGGGCATATAACATCCCAAAAGTAAGAGCTAATAATAATTCTATGCCATATAACCCTATCATTTAATACTGTGAATATAGAAAATAATAAATATTAAGTAATAATCTAATATACAAAATTACTATATTAATATACAAAAACGTAACATTTATATAGAAGGGCTTTCATAGAAATACTTCCGCATGATAACGCGGAGATTACAGTAACAATAATCATGACGACAACTTAAAAAAAGAGGTGGATTATTATGGCTATGGATTTCATTGTTGATAATGCTCTTAAAGCAGACTTGGGGAGAAAGAATGAGATAGAGGTTGGGCAAGCTAACATAAAAGTGATAGGTGTAGGCGGGGCTGGCTGTAATATGGTCAGTTGGCTTTATAAGAAAGGTATTAGAGGTGCTGAGATTATTTCTTGTAATACTGACAAACAGCATCTTGATATAACAGAATCTGATAGAAAGTTTCTAATTGGAAGAAGTGTAACAAGAGGCTTAGGTGCAGGAGGCTTTCCTGAAAAAGGAGCACAAGCTGCACAAGAGTCACTAAACGAGATTAAAGACTCTCTTAAACTTACTGATATGGTATTTGTATGTGCAGGAATGGGCGGAGGCACTGGAACAGGTGCTGCTGCTGTTGTTGCTAGTGTAGCCAAAAGTACAGGAGCAATTGTTATAGGAACTGTTACAATGCCATTTAAGATTGAAAGGGCAAGGGTAGATAAAGCGGAATTTGGATTGCTACAGTTAAGAAAGGTAAGTGACACTGTGATTGTAATTGATAATAATAAACTGGTGCAGATAGCTGGTAACTTACCTATACAGCAAGCATTTGCAGTTGCTAATGAATTGATATCAACAATGATTAGAGGCATAGTAGAAACAATAGCAATACCTTCCCTTGTTAATTTGGATTATGCTGATGTGAAGGCTATAATGACAAATGGAGGGGTTGCTGCAATAGGTGTAGGTGTGTCAGATACTAATAATAGAGTGGAAGAGGCTGTAAAAGGAGCTTTGAGTAATCCCCTATTAGAGATAAGTTACAAAGGGGCAACAGGAGCCTTAATTCACGTTGAAGGAGGTCCAGATATGACACTTGATGAGGTTTCAAAGATTGGCGAGCTAGTAACTGAAAGCTTGGATGAAGATGCAAATGTAATATGGGGAGCTAGAGTGTCAGACTCAATGAAGAAAAAAATAGCAGTAATGACTATCATCACAGGTGTAAAAAGCCCATGGATACTTGGCAAATCACAAGTCAATAGTAGCCAGCATCATAGCGAGGCTGCAAGAAAGATGAGTGAGGAGCTTGGCATTAAGTTTGTTTAATTAGTTTTTTAGAAGAAATTACAGAGATTAATAAGAAAGAGAAAACAATAACAGAGGGAAAAAATGAAACAAGAGAAAATAGGCTAACTAGTGTACATTCATGATGGATAATATTCATATTAGATAAGTAAGTTGCAATAAGTAAGTTACACAAAAAATCTGCGAAGCAGATAGTAGCTGAAAATAGCAACTAAAAGTCTAACCTGAAACAATCTTGCCAACCACACCTTAAAAGTGTGGCTGATGCAGGATTTTCCATAAAATAATAATAATTATAGAATTTACATTTACGAGCCTAGTTAGCAAGTACAGAACTGCGGTTCTGTAAGTACCTGAGGCTGTGCGAGTAGTCCGCTTATCCTGAACGTAGTGATGGATTTAGGAACAAAGTTCCTATATCAAAATTTTAAATAAATAATTAGCATAGTGGTCGCTCAGCTGAAGCTAAGCTCCATGAGTACCATTAGTCGGCAAATCAGTGATGTAACATTAATGAAGCCGACAAGTAGACAAGATACACACAAAAATGTAAATTAAAAGTAAAATAAAATCAAAACAATCAAAAATAACAAATTTTCATGTTCCTGTTGGAAATAAGTTACATTCCTTACAAAAGTAAGTGCGTAGCCAAATCCAATAAGAAAAATCCTAGAAATAGGATTTAAAAATCCAAGTTGAAACTTGGATATAAACTAGCAATAAATCCATACTGTAAAAGGTATGGACAATAAGCTAGTTTTTTCTTTATTGTTTTAGAACATTTCGGAATTTATTTAAATCAGCTATTTTTCTTTGTAAAAATGCAGAAACAAGTGGAAAGAAAGCAAAAAGAGCAGAAGGAAAGTAAATTTAAGCTGATGTTTTCATCTCTTAAGTATAGAAATTTCAGGCTGTTATGGACAGGTGTAATAATATCAAATACAGGTGACTTTTTGGAGTTAGTGGCTCTTAATTGGTTAGTTTATGAGCTTACTGGTTCTGCCTTTTATTTAGGAATGTTTAACCTAGCAAGATCTTTGCCTATAGTTTTCTTTACTTTAATAGCTGGGGCTTTAGCAGATAAATATGAGAGAAGAAAACTCTTGATTTATTCTCAAGGAACAGCTATGATCCTTTCTGGTATACTTGCTATTTTAGCTTTTACAGGTAGGATTAATGTATATAACCTCATGTCTATAGGCATTCTTCAGGGTGTTGCAAATTCTTTTAATCTGCCCATTAGGCAATCTCTTATTCCAGAACTAGTTCCAAGAGATAAGATAGTTAATGCTGTAGCCTTAACTGGTATGTCCATAACCTCAACCCTAGTTTTAGGTCCTTCACTCGGTGGTTTAATTGTGGCAACATTAGGGATACCCTATGCTATGCTCACTAATGCTTTAAGTTTTATAGCAATTTTATGGGCACTGTATGCAATGGAAATTCCAAGGTCAGAGAAGAAGCATGAAAAATCTTTATTCCAGAGCTTAAAGGAAAGTACTGTTTATATAATTAATCACAAAGTTATTCTTACAGCAATATTTTTTTCAGTTCTTATGCTTACAATAGGTCTTCCTTATCAAACTATTCTCCCTGTATTTGCAAAAGATGTCTTCAAATTAGAAGCAAAAGGCTATGGGTTTTTATTTGCTGCTTCTGGATTTGGGGCTTTGCTTGGCACTATTCTCTCAGGATTAAGAGAAAAAGAGAAAATTAAAAATGCTATGAGACTTTCATTTTTTGGGGTAGGATTTTTTATGATAGCATTTGGTTTATCTGCCTTGTACTTCTCTCATTTTATTGTCTTATCTGTTTTATTGCTCATCTTTATAGGATTTTCAATGTCAACATATAATGTAACTAAAAACACAATACTGCAATTACTTGTTGAAGATCGCTATAGAGGCAGAGTAATAAGCACAATCTTTCTTGGGTTTGGATTGGGTTCATTAGGCAGTTTCATAATGGGAACACTTGCTCAATTCTTTGGTGCACCAGGAGCCTATCTAATAATTGGAAGCTTTCTAGTAGTTGCCAGTGGATTCTTAATATATTTCACCAGAAATAGTGTGATGCACGCTTGAATACCTCACACAGCCTTACGGTTGTCTAGGGTTATAAATCTTGAGATTTTCTCTCCTACAGAGCCTTGGATTCTAATATCTATTTAATATCTCAGCCAACTTAATAGTAAAAGCACTCCTAGGCATTACCTCGTCTATACCTGCATCCTTTGCTTTCTTTATTAAATTAGTTTGTACATGAGATAAATAAGCGATTATCTTTGCTTTAGAATTTTCTTTTATTAGTTTTGCAGTCTTTACTAAATTAAAGCCAGCATTTAAATCCCAGATTATTAATTTTGGATTCTCTTTTAGAGCTTCTATTAGAGAAGATTCAGCAGAAACAATTTTAATTTGTTTTCCTATTAATGCTGCTGTGGTTTCTATCTTTGTTTGGAAAAATAAGTCGTTGACTATTGCTAGGATTTGGGTCATTTTTACAAATTACTCTCAATAATCTTTCGTTCTTCTTTTGTAATTCCATATATTTGATAAATTAATTCATCAATCTCATTCTCTAGTTTTCTGATTTCCTCTCTAATTTGAGATTGGTCTGCTCCACCTTTTTTGACAATCTCCTTCAAGACTTCATCGGATTTTGGAACAGAAACGTTAAGAATCATATTTTTAACATCTTTGGCTTTAGATAACTTCTCGCTGTTTAAATTAAGGTAAATCTCAACAAAATCCCTAATCTTTTTGTCTTTAATCTCTATGAAGTCTTGAGAATTGATAAGAATTTTGCTGTCATTTACCTTGATTTTCTCAAATTTTGCACTATCACTTATGCTGAATGTTACTTTTGATGACTGATGTAATTTCTCAGTTTCTTCACCTTCAAAAACAGAATCAATATCAAAAATTCCTGATTTATTCAGTTCAATAATTCCATCAACTTTCTTAATTATCTGATTAGCAATTTTCTTTTCTTCTGGTGTTTCTGGGAGTTTGATTGGAAGATTGTCTAGATAAGTCCTTGTATAACTATAATATCTACCTTGTACAAATGGACTTGTGTTTTTTACTATGAAGAATAAAAGATTGGAATTAAGAACACCCAACAAATATTTTATATCAACATTTTTTGGTACGATTGCCACAGCAGAATCTGTAAGATAAAATTCCCCTTCAAAATCCAATACAAAACTATTATTTATAGCAATTCTGGGACTTAATATTTTTTGCTTAGTAAACACTTCTGGATTTCTTACTCTCCAAAAAGAAAACCATTGCTTTCCCCATTCTGTTATTTTCTTACCGTCCAAAATTCTTCTAGAAAGAGAATCGTGAAACTGCTTGACATATTCATAACCATTTGAAAATTCTTTTATATTTAATTCATTTCCTTTTGCGTCGTAAGGATAGAACAAATATCTATGATCCCATTCTAAATTCCATTTCCTAATGTCCCTCCCTTTTAGTACTTTTTTGTATAATTTTGATTCTATTCTAAATGATTTAATGGTTTTATTATCGATAACAAAAATATTATCCGCACCCTTACCTACGAAAGTAACTCCTTCCATTATTTCTTCTGTTAATTCTTTCAAATCCATTACATTTTTTAATCTTCTAATAATGGAATTGATAATAATTTGAGATGGTAACCATGCGTTTAAAGTTTTTAATTTTTCTTGGTTGATCTTAATAATTGACATATAATCTCTGGATTTGGGAGAATATGATTTAACATAATCTATAACCTCTTGGGAAGATAGTTCGTTCGCTTGTGGCTTGATTTCAATATAAACTAACTCGTTATACTTTACTGGTTTTCTTTCAAAGATTATTATAGCCGGGTAATTGGTCGCATCAGCAAAAACTTTAGTATCCCCAAAATCTACTATTTTGTCAATTTTTACATTTGCTAATAGAAATTCTCTGAGTTTTTTACCATAATCTACTCGCAAGAATCTATTTTGGACTATGAAACCAAACCTTCCATTTTCTTTTAACCAACTAACTCCCCTTTCGATAAAGAGAACGTAAATATCATATTTTCCAACAGCAGAAACATAATCTTGTTTTAATCTTTCTGCCAACATAGAACCTTTCTCTCTTTTCAAAATTCCCCCCCAAGGCGGATTCCCGACAACAAAATTAAATTTCTTATTCTTGATTGCATCTATTTCTTCCTGCTCTTCAAGGAATGCTGAATGTGTGTAGTCTATTATTTGTTTTTGCGTTGGCTTTTCCAATGAATCGGTTCTGTAGATATTGAATCTTTTTAGTTTGTAGTCTGGATGTTTTTCCCTCACCTTCTGGTATAAATCAATAACCTGGAATAGAAGATTCATCTCTGCAATGTGGCAGGCAAAAGGATTAATATCTAGTCCGTAAATATGCTCCTGAATTGCTTCAAGAATTATTTTTGCCTCACCTGGTGATAATCTGCTTACAATTTCCTTCCAGTTCTTTGGGTCTCTTAATTTTTTTTTATCTGTTTTCCTGAATTTCATCAAATATCTGCTTATCAGTCTTCTTGAAGCCCTGACTAAGAATCCGCCTGAACCACATGCAGGATCAAGAAGGTCTTTGATTTCAATGTCATAGCTGTATGTATACCCCACAGATGTTAGGATATAATCTATAACCTCTGTTGGTGTATAAAATTCTCCTAATCTTTTTCTCTCATTGCTAGGCAGGTATTTTTCGTATAGGTTGCCTAATATGTCTCTATGAACATGAGCGAAGTTAAACTGGTTTAAAATCCATAAAACCACATTCAATAATTCGTTTAATTCGCCATCTCCTGTCCTGAACCAGTCAAGAATACCTGTTTCATAAAAATGGGAATAAAGCCCCTTTGCACTTTCAAAAGCCAGTTTTAGTATTTCTTTGTTTAAAGTATCCTTTTCAAACCTCTTTTTTAAAACAGCTCTTAATTCTTCAATCCCACCGTTTGAAATATTTTTTTCAAGAAATCCTTTGTCTTCACATATTCTTAGGAATAGTAATTTGTTTAGAAATACATAAATTGTTTCCTTACAGAAAATTTCTTTAATCTCGTCATCTGGAACAGCTTCTTTTTCTGAGTATTCTTTCCAAAGATAATAACCAGAAAAAGTTTTGTATTTTTCATATTTCTCTTCTAACTTTTGCTTAAATTTTGCAATGTTATGGTTTAATTCATGGTTTCCTTTATTGTTCTTGGATTCTCTTTCAGCTTTGCTTAGTTCTGCTTGATATTTGCTATAACCCTCTTTATATTCACCAAATGCCCTGAGTGTATAACCTAAAAGCAGATTATTAGCTATGAAATTTAACCTATCAAGAAGTTTTCTAAATCCTGCGTCTTTCGTAATGTCTATTCTTGCATAAGTCTCATCAAATTTATCATATTTGCTTCTATCAAAAAGAGTTTCTTTGGCTAAATTGTTCAAAAACAAAATTTGGCCTTTTTCTTCAGAGGATAAATTTTCTATTGGTTTTCTTTGTTCCAAAATCTTAGAGAAATCGAGATTAAGCCTTAATCCACTTCCTGTTTTCTTGATTTCCCATAATTTGAACTGTAAGAAATTGGTTAATCCTATGAATCGTGTTGTCTCTTCTTCATATTTGAAAGCCTGTTCTTCATGGTTTTTTTCATCAATGCTTTCAGTTGGTCTTTTTGTCTCGATTTTAATTACAGCAAAATCATTTTCATCTATAACTGTCAAATCAGCTCTTTTCTTTTCCCATTGAATGTATTTTGGTTCGTAACCAAGAACTTCCTCAACAAAATATTTTACAAACCTATATCTTACATCATGTTCTGATGAGCCTTTTTCTATTTCATTTATAATACTTTTAAAAACCTTTATTACCTTCACTAGAAAGTCAGTATCTTGCATAGATAGCCCCCTTTTGCCATTAGCCCCTTTAAATAGTAATTTCTTAATAGTAATTTCTTTATAAATTTAACTTACATTCTAAGAAAATTAGGCTAAAGTATGTTAGAACTATCTCTTCTCTATCACAAAAGCAGTCCCTCCAAAGTCAACATAGGTTATTTCATCACCTTCAGATAAGCCATCAATAAGATCTTCATGATAATCTGCATCAAGTGTTTCATAAGAGAACATATCCATTATCTGGATTCTATCTTCTATCTTTGAAATAACTTGCCCATGCTTCCTTATTAGATTTATATCATCCACATGATCATGAGGAGGAAGGGTAAGGCTTTCATTTACACCTGAGAATAATCCATGTACAGATAATTTAACTTTAGAATGAGTGTGTGTTCCAGTAACTACAGTTTGAACCTCTTTTACAACATAAGGCTCTCCCTTATGCAATATGTAATTCCCCTTTTTGAGCTTTTTGACCTCTAGCATTAGGTTAAAGTACTTAGGTTAAAAAACCTATTATTAAATAATTTTGCATAAGAGTTTTGCACTACAAAACTGTGCCAAAGGTCCGCTTACCACGAATAGTGGTTCCGAAACGTTAGTTTCGATATCCTAAACGTAGTGATGGATTTAGGAACAAAGTTCCTATATCATGTCTGTAAAGTGCGCTAGCGGACAAAGATACACTATGTCGAGCGTTGCAAAGTAAAATTTTGGTATTAGTTGAGATTATAATCTTAAACTGTCATTAGTGCTCTTTTCTTAAGTCTCATATATGTATAGTCCCCTCTCTTCTCAATCTGTTTGTATATCAATGAATTACCATCTATTTTCAATATGTCAACTTTAGTAGATTTCTTATTCATCATAGCTACCCCCTCTATTCTAATCTTTCTTCCCCTTTATATTTAAGATTACTGTAAAATCTATTTCAAAAATCACTATAAAATCACTATAGCTTACCTTTCCCCTTAGATATATATTATATGTTATATATAAAAAGGTTACGAATTCATGGGTATTAAGCGAACAAGTGTAATAACTCCACTATTTAGGTTTTTAGTACAATCAATACTGTCTAAAAAACTGCACAAGTTTTAAATACGTCTCTTCTTGGCTCAAGTGAGGAGATAAAAAGATGGCTGAGAGATTTATAAAGCTAGGCAAATTAGTAAGAGCTATATATCGTGAAGGTCAGAGTATGGAACAGGCATATTCTCCTTATTCTGAACTATCAGAGTTTGACAAGGTAAAGATACAAAGAGCAGTATTAATATCAAAAGTGGCTAATGATATTGCTGATAGACTAGTTGAAATGAAAAAAACTCACCCTCCATATGGTCTTGTGAGACTAATTGAGAGAGATGTTCTGCCATTGGAAATAGACTTTGAACTATATTTTGAAACAGTAAATTTTGACAATAATCTTAGAGCTAGAGATCCAATGGAACAAGTCCACTCTACTTTTCAAGAAACTCTAGAACTTTGTAATGCGCTTTTAAGAGATACTATGTACTACATAATACTTAGTGAAGCTAAAGCTGGAAATCCTGTTATGCAGCTACCTTATTTAAAATCTCCAGTACAATTTATTCATAGAGGAATTGGAACAGCAGTTGATGTTATGAGCAATACATGTTCTACAATTTTAGCACAATATGAAATGCAATTTGGTAGGTTACCAATGTTTAAGGACTTCCGTTTAATTGCTGAAAGAAGCCTTCCTTACATTGTTCATCTGGCAACATATAATCTTGATAATGTACATGTAGTCAATAGTTTCCCTCAAGGATATGACAACTATACTGAACAATACTTAGTTAAATTAAACCCAGAAACGAGAAGATTAGAAATAGTCCAGCCAGCATATAGGCATAGGGTAAGGGAGCTTACAACTGGACATCCAACATTAATAACAACAGGCTGCCCAGCGTTACACTCTACTAAACAAGATCTACCATCTCCAATTGCAAAAATCTATCATCGCTTTCTAGATGTAGTAGCCTGATGATTTTATTGCTTTATAATAGAGATCATTAATTTCAAATATATTTTATCTTTTTTAGCTATTAACATTATTCTTTATTTTCTCTTCTTTCTCTATCTGTTTTATTTCATTCCATCTTCTAACAGCCTCTTTAGCTGTCTTTACAGTTTCATTGCCAAATACCCATGGCTTCCTTCTTTTTAGTTTTTCAGTTGCCTTCTCAAAAATATCTTTAATAGTAAAATTTCCCTTTTCTTCTTCAATGATTGCAATGAACAATGCATCCCAAATAACATCTCCTAACTCCTCTCTCAGTTCTTCTTTATGTCCACTTTTAACAGCTTCTTTTACCTCTGCAACTTCACTCTCTAGCTGTTCGATATGCCTTTCAGTAATTACCTCTCTAGCCCAAGGGCATTCTCTTCTTGACTTCCTTAATGCAGCAACTAATTCATCAAATTCTTTCATTATACATCATCCGCATTATTTGTTACCCATCCAGACTAGTTTCTTATTAAAAGAGCCTCTCTCCTCAGCCTTTGCCATCCTTCTATTTTCTAATTCTTCTCGAGTTATATTATTAATTTTAGCAATAGCATAAACAACCTCTAGAAGATCTACAAGTTCCTCTGTGTTCTTGTCAAATGAAAACTCTTTTGCTTCCTCTACTAACTTTTTTGTCAATAGCTCATAATACTCAGAATCATTAGCTTCTCTTACTATAGGATTTTCACCACTGTTTTTAATAATCTCAGGAATTCTATCTCTAACAAGCTTCATAATTAGAAGCTAAAATAGAGGTTTTTATAAATATTTGGTTATGCTCTATATCTATTCAGTACTCTTTACTCAATATTAACTAAAAAAAAAAAATAGAAAATTTATATATGTTTAAACATACACCTATGTTTATGGCAACTAAAACAATAACTATAACAGAAGAGGTTTATAAAGTTTTGGCTAGTGAGAAGAAAAAAGATTAGAGTTTTTCTAAAGTGATATTGAGGACGCACAAGAAAAAGGGCAGCTGGGAGGCGGTCAGCAAATTTATCGGTGCATGGGAACACGTTCCTGATGAAGTTATAGATAACATGAAGAAGGATATAGAGAAATTGAGTGAGAATTCTATGAAGTCTGTGGCAAGAAAGGTTAGAGGAATTTAAATGATATGCCTAGACAGCGATTTTATAGTAGATTTGCTTAAACGCAAGCAAAATGCAGTTATGAAATTTTAGTCGCTAAAGGGTGAGGAAATAGCATCAACTGAAGTCAATTATTTTGAAGTCTTATATGGTATTTTCATAAAGAAACAAATATCAAAGACGGAACTAGAAATAGCAGAACAATTTTTTGAATCCATTACCAGTATGGTTTTTGACCATTCTAGCGCGTATAATGCTGCTAAAATTTCGACTAGCTTGGAAAGAGAATGACTGACTATAGGATTCAACGATAGCTTAATAGCAGGAATATGCATTTCAAACAACTGCACCATACTTACAAAAAATGTAAAACATTTCTCGCGAATTAAAGGCTTAAAAGTTGAAACCTACTAGCATAAAATCAGCTCAGTAGAAATCCTAAAGGTAGTGCCAATATGCGAGGCTCT
>Ga0114945_10002283_pt1 | contig 11349 bp, 8 predicted proteins | sample OV2TP3_FD_87194 | JGI IMG/M metagenome (GOLD analysis project Ga0114945, IMG submission 87194) | Hot spring microbial communities from Beatty, Nevada to study Microbial Dark Matter (Phase II) - OV2 TP3 | ecosystem: Environmental > Aquatic > Thermal springs > Hot (42-90C) | place: USA: Beatty... | reverse complement strand
CTTGACCAAAATCTTTAGGGACCTCGACCGAGCAGTCGATGATCTGGTGCAATCAGCAAAGTTGGCAGCCTGAAATATTTCTTGACTCATTTGTAAAGATTATGCTCAAACAAGACAGCTAGTCATCATGCCGTAGTTTGATTTGCTTCATAACCTGTGGTACCAGATTTGCTGCCTACGACACCTCACATTTTTCCAGCTATACAAATTGCCATCAAGAAAGGGAGACAAACTATGGCGAGCACCACTGAGGCCCTGAGGATATTGACTCCTCTGTGCATAGCTATGTTTTTGTTTACTTCTTTTGCGTTGAATTTCTGATTGCTCTATCTCCTAGGGAAGTCGCCTTGACAGTATGTGATTGGATTGATAGAAACGACCGCTGGCTTGGCACTTTGCGGGACTGAAACCTCAAATGATCAACTGCCTGATTTCGCACCTCCGCGACGAACTCTAAAAGGCAAGGCCCGATCCGCAGCAATTGTGAGAAAGGTTTTTGTAGTTAATGATAACATCTCCCTTTACCCATAAGACCCATAAGAATCAAGTCAAAGCGGGCCATTTTCCCAGGCATAACAGTCGAAGCCTCACTTCATCAGCTGACAGCAAATTTCAGCGGCCCCGGGCACGCGGAAAATTTCTTTACGTCGGTAACGAAAAGTTTTTTATTAAAGGGACCACTTATGGAGCTTTTCCACCGAATAGTGAAGGTTATCAGTTTCCTGAATCCCCCGAGGTAGCAGAGGACTTCGCTCTAATGAAGGACGCTGGAATCAACACTATTCTAACGTATACGATACCGCCTCTTTCTCTGTTGGATCGTGCTCAAGAGCAGGGGATTAGAGTGGTCGTCACCATCCCATGGATGGAATACGCATGCTTCCTAGAGTCTCCCCAAACCCGACGAGAAATCAGACAAGAAATTAAGGACGGTGTGGCATCGTGCCGTCGTCATCCTGCGGCGATGATCTATTGCGTAGGTAAAGAGATCCCACCCGCCATCGTCCGTTGGCACGGAAAGAGGAAGGTAGAGACGTTTCTGCGAGAACTCTATAACATCGCCAAGGACGAGGACCCTGATAGCCTCGTGACCTACACCAACTTCCCAACGACGGAGTATTTAGAACTCCCCTTTGTCGACGTCTATACATTCAACGTTTACCTCCACCGTCGGCGTGACTTCTGCGCCTATCTCTCCAGGCTGCAGCATCTCGCCGGCGAGCTCCCCTTAGTTCTTACCGAGTTCGGCATGTGCAGCTTCCGCCACGGACGGAAAGGGCAGGCAAATTTCTTAGATTGGCAGATTGAGGAGATCCTGGATCATGGCCTTGCTGGAGCGGTCATCTTCGGTTGGACCGACCCTTTTTTCCAAGACGGATCCCTCATTGAAGAATGGGGTTTTGGGCTTGTTGATGCGGAGCGGAATCCAAAGCCGTCCTACGAGGTAGTCAGTCAGCGCTTCAAAACGAGCGTTCCGTTCTCCGCACAACGAAAGTGGCCGAAGATATCGGTTGTTGTGGCTACTTACAACGCCGCGCGAACTCTCGACGATTGCCTGAACTCGCTACTGGATCTTCGGTACCCGGACTACGAAGTGATTGTGGTTGACGACGGCTCCACAGATGACAGTGAGTCCATCATTCGGCGATATCCTTTCAGGACGATCACCACACGAAATCAGGGAGTGAGCGCTGCTCGAAACGAGGGAATCCGCGCAGCTAAAGGAGAGATCATCGCCTATATAGACTCTGATGCCCGACCTGATCCAGATTGGCTATCGTATCTGGCGAGTACTTATCTGGAATCAGACGTGGTCGGGGTGGGTGGTCCGAACTTGGTCCCGGGGGAAGATAATTGGGTAGCCAAGTGCGTGTACCGAGCCCCAGGTGGCCCCACCCAGGTGATGTTAGATGACCAATCGGCAGAGCACATCCCAGGCTGCAACATGTCCTTCCGCAAGTGGGCGTTGGAGAAGATCGGCGGGTTTGATCCGATATTTACAAAGGCGGCTGATGATGTCGACATTTGTTGGCGCTTGTTGGAAAGAGGCTACCGAATCGGCTTTAGTCCATCAGCGATCGTCTGGCACCACCGGCGGCCATCCATTAAGGCTTATTGGCGACAACAGGCGGGTTACGGCGAATCCGAGGCGCTTCTGGAGCGGAGGCACCCCAACAAGTTTAACCCCTGGGGCCATGCCTACTGGGCGGGACGGATTTACGCCCCCTACCCATTCTTTCGCCTTTTTGGCACCCCCCTAATCTACCATGGTCTTTGGGGTTCTGCTGGTTTTCAATCGATGTACGATCCGGGAGGAGGAGGGTATTTGAGTTTTCTCCCTCGGGCCATGGAATGGCACTTAGTTTTGATCGCCCTCGCGGTCTTGGGAATATTTATTCCCTGGCTGCTGGTGCTAGCAGGTATCGGCCTCGCGTATACTGCAACTTACTGTGCGGTCTGCGCCGCCAGTGCAAATTTAGACGTGTTGGTTTCGGGACACGGTCCGGCGACGTGGGCGCGTCGGCTTCGCTGGCGCGCCATGATCGCTTGGCTCCACTTTCTCGAGCCTCTTGCGCGAGACTGGGGCCGGATTAAAGGCGGCCTGACTCCATGGAGGAGTGTATCGCGTCAGGAGGCGCCGCGGTCCTACGCGAGTCGCTGGTGGCAACGGCTGCAGCCATTTCGGCGGACGATAGCGCGGTTCTACCGCGGCGACATGAGCCTAGAAAAGCATGCCTTTCTCGAACGCTTAACGAAAAAAATGGCTTCCAATGGATGTGCGGTAGGATGGAACGAAGCCTGGCATAATTGGGATCTAAAGATCAGACGAGGGGTGCTTGCGGAAGCTGAGCTTAGAATGGTAGTTGAACACCATGGCGGTCCTCGGCGCGTCGCGCGCCTTTCTGCCGTGATCAGAGCATCCAGGCCGATCTATTGGCTCAAAGGGATCCTGGGAGCCATGGCTTTGATACTTGGAGCGGTTGGCCTCCATCTTCCCGTCACTGTGCTCGGAGCCTTGATAGCCCTTTTATGGGCGGCATCCATCGTTCAGGCCAACTGGCTCGAGGCGATTGTTCTGACGGCTGCCCGCAACGTGGCCGCGGATCTAGATCCGGGCGCAGGTCAAGGGCGAGCATGATCGGCTGATCGCAGAAAAGGGGCTTTTCCCGAGATGTTCCGGACAGCTACAGACGAGTCTCACTGGACACCGCTTCCCCGGCTTCTCCGTTATGCCTGGCCCTACCGGACGCGAATCGGAATCCACCTGCTGCTATCCATTTTGATCGCTCTCCTTGAGCTCCTGCAACCCTGGCCAGTGAAAATTGTCATCGACAGCATCTTGGGCAATCATCCCCTTCCGCTAGGTCTCCTCCCGCCGCCTTATCTATCCGATAAGGTGTGGCTCCTGATCGCGGTGGTGGCGGCCGGGCTCGGGTTGAAGTTCATCATCACCGGCCTGACCGTCCTGGAAAGCTATGTCAACATAGACATGCGTCAGAGAATCCTTCTGGCTTTGAAGGGCGAACTCTTTCAACACCTTCAAAGACAGTCCTTCGCCTTCCACGAGCGCCGCCGACTCGGCGATTCCATCTACCGAGTCAGCAACGACGCCTACTGCGCGGAAGATATCGTGGCGAGCACTCTGAACCTCTTGATCTCCGCTGTTACCCTCATTGGGATGTTTTGGATCGCGTTCACGATTGACTGGCAGCTTGCACTCCTCTCCGCCGCCGTGATTCCCCTCCTCTATGCGTCCTTCGGCTTTTACTCCAGACAGATCACCCCCAAAGTCCAGAGGGTTCAGGAGATGGAAGCCGAATCTATGTCGATCGTGCAGGAGATCCTCTGCAACCTGCGCGTGGTCAAGGCATTTACCCGGGAGGATGACGAACTCCAGCGCTTCACCCGCCAGGGCCACCACACAATGCGTGAGCGAGTCGGGCTAACCGTTCAGCAGTCACTCTTTGCGGCTACCGTGGGTGTCCTTACCGCTGCCGGGACTGCCCTGGTGTTGGGGGTGGGCGCTTTCCATGTCCTGAGGGGCTCATTGACGCTGGGAGAGCTCATTGTCGTGCTTTCCTACCTCGCCTCCGTTTTCGGACCTTTGGAATCCTTGAGCGGGACCCTGATCTCGATCCAGGCCGACCTAGCCAAGGCTAAGCGGGTGTTCGAGATCTTGGATGCTGAGCCGGACGTCAAGGATCTCCCGGGGGCGGTGATCCTGAAGCGGCCGGCGGGCAGGGTAACTTTTGATCGCGTGAGCTTTGGCTACAGAGAAGGGGTGACGGTCCTCCGGGACATCGACCTCGATGTGCGTCCCGGCCAGGCGATCGGGATCGTCGGGCCGACGGGAGCGGGGAAGACCACGCTCGTGAGCCTCATCCCCCGCTTCTATGACGTCATCGCTGGGCGGTTGGTCATCGATGGGGTTGACGCCAGGGGCATCCAGTTGAAATCGCTGCGCCAGCAGATCAGCTTGGTTCCCCAGGAGCCCATCCTCTTCTCCGGGACAATCATGGAAAACATACGCTACGGCAATCCGGGCGCCACATTCGACCAGATCATCAGCGCGGCCAAAGCGGCCAATGCCCACGAGTTTATCACGCGCCTCCCTCTCAGTTATGAAGCCCACAGCGGCGAACGCGGCGTTCAACTTTCACAGGGAGAGAGACAGCGGATCTCCATCGCCCGGGCCTTCCTTAAGAATGCCCCGATCCTCATCCTGGATGAGCCGACCTCGTCTGTGGATTCGGAGACCGAGGCCCTCATCCTAGAGGCCCTGGAGCGACTCACAGTCGGCAGGACCACCTTCATGATCGCTCACCGGCTTTCGACGCTACGCCTCGCCGACCAGATCATTGTGCTTCAGGAAGGACGGATCGCGGAGCAAGGGAATCATCGTGACCTGGTTCAGAACGGAAAACTCTATGCAAGCCTCTACCATTTCCAGGCCCAGGGTTCCCTGTAGGAGAGCCGAGCGCTAGGTCAAAGCATGGCAAGAAAGCTGCGGATCGTGGTCTTGGGCATGATGGGGCGAATGCCCTTCGCAGGAATCGCCTGGCAGGTGTTGCACTATCTTGAGGGTTTCCGGCGCCTTGGTCATGATGTCTACTATGTCGAGGACACCGACAACTGGCCCTACGACCCCCAGCAGAACACGCTTACGGACGATTGCGGCTACGCTGTTCAATATATCGGACGGCTTATGGCCTGGTGCGATCTGGCCGAGGGCTGGGTCTTTCGTTTCCGCCCATCCAACCGGACTTTTGGTCTCTCGGACTCTCGGCTTACAGCCTTGTTTGAGAAAGCGGACATCCTGGTGAACCTTCACGGCGCCACCCTGTTCCTGGAGGAGCACCTGCGCGCACCCATAAGAGTCTATCTCGAGACCGATCCCGTGCGCGCTGAGATCGAGGTTGCCCAGGGAGACCCGGCCAGCATTGAGCAGCTAAGAGCTCACACGCATCATTTCACTTACGGAGAGAATATTGGAACCCCTAACTGCGCTATCCCAACCGGAGGCTTTAACTATCGGCCGACACGCCAACCGGTTATCCTTGACTGGTGGACAACGGATGCTGGCCCACCGCCGGATGGGTCTGCCTTCACTACTATCGGGAACTGGCGGCAAACGCGCAGGGATATTGAGTGGAAGGGAGCAACCTACACGTGGAGCAAGGACCGCGAGTTTCTGAAGTTCATAGATCTCCCGCGCCAGGCTCAACAGCCGTTTGAGCTGGCAACAAACCTGGCCGATCCTAAGACGATCCGCCACGGCCCCGGCGAAGTGGTCCGCGCTGAAGGGATGGCCGCTGAAGTGCGCCAGATGCTGGAATCCCACGGCTGGCGCATCGTCGACGCCATCAGCCTGTCCAAAGACATCTTGCCCTACAGGGATTATATCCTTGGTTCACGGGGCGAATTCACCGTGGCCAAGGACCTGAATATCCGCCTGCGCAGCGGATGGTTCAGCGACCGCAGCGCCTGCTACCTTGCCGCGGGTCGTCCGGTGATCACCCAGGACACAGGGTTCGGCAAAGTTCTTCCCACCGGCAAGGGGCTGTTCCCCTTCAACACGATGGAGGAAATTGTGGCCGCCCTCGATGCGATTAGCTTCGACTATGTGGGGCACTGCCAAGCTGCTCGGGAGATTGCCGAAGAATACTTCAGGGCAGAGGAGGTCTTGGCGAAGATGATAGCCGAATTGTAACCCGCCGGTGAAAGAAAGATGAGCAAGGCATCGGAATCTTCTAATGGTCTCTTAGCGCTCTTTGCCAAGCCTATTCAGGATGCAGGGAAACGAGTGCGGCGGTTCATTGAAGCCTCGGCGGGAAGAATCCGCCTAACTCTCGGAGTAGAGCCCCTCAGCTTCTTTTACGGTCACGACCGAGGGCTGCCTATTTGCCGCCATTATCTGGAACAGTTTCTCCAGGAGTTTGCCGGAGATATTCGCGGCCACTGCTTGGAATTTCAGAGCGACCTGTACGCCACCCGCTTTGGGGGCTCCGCGGTGACCCAGTTAGACATCCTCCACGTCGACCGTTCCAACCCCCTGGCTACTATCGTCGCCGACCTCACCAAATCAAATGACGTCCCTAGCGATCGCTTCGACTGCATCATCTGCACGTTCGTTCTCCATGTCATACCGGATCTCGATCGCGCGGTCGCTGACCTCCATCGAATCCTCAAGCCGGGTGGAGTCCTGCTGGTCTCGGTCCCGCACATCAGCATGTTTGCCCCACAGTACCACGAGCTGTGGCGCTTCACCCCTGAGGGGCTGCATCTGGCTCTGTCCAGGGCGTTTGGCGCTGAGAACGTGGCTGTCCGTGCCTATGGCAGCTCCTTGACGGCCGCCGGCCAGATCCGGGGACTGGTCCCCGAAGAATTCACTCAGGCCGAGTTGGATTACCAGGACGAACGCTTCGCGGTAACCGTGTGTGGCAGGGCCGTGAAAAGAAGCTGACATGCGCATCGCCCTCGTCTCCACTCAAAGAACCGCTGTGCCTCCCGAGAAATCGGGCTCGGTGGAGTTGATTGTCGGGCTGATGGCCAGGGAGCTTGTCCAGCGAGGGCACGAGGTCACGGTGTTCGCGCCGCAAGACTCTCGCACCCCTACTCGCTTGCTTTCGGTTTTACCGACTGGCTATGAGCATGATCCGACGGTCTGGGACTGGCGTCTAGCCGAGTTTATGCAGTTGGGCCTGGTCTATGAACATGCCTCCGAGTTCGACGTGATCAACAGCCACGTCTATTGCTACGCCTTGGCTTTCACCCGTCTGGTCCGAACCCCGACCGTACACACTTTCCATGTCTGTCCGACGCCGGACTTCGTGCGCTTTTGCCACGTGCACCCCGAAGGGTCCTACGTCCTAATCTCGGAGTTCCAGCGCACCTTCTTTGCCGGGGTGCCCGTCGCGGCAGTGATACCGAACGGTATCGACACCAGCTCCTACCCTTTCAGCTCCAAGCCCGGCAGCTATCTCGTTTATCTGGGGGACTTCCGCGCAGACAAGGGCCCGCTCGAGGCCATCCGGGTGGCCCGGGCAGCCGGCATACCGATCCGGCTCGCGGGTCCTTGCGGTTCGGAATACTTCAAGGACGTCATCAAGCCCGAGATTGACGGACGAAACGTGGACTATGTAGGCGAGGTCGACCACGACGCAAAGGCAGCGCTGCTGAGCGAGGCGCTCGCCCTGCTCTTTTTAGCCCGGGGCCTCGAGGCCTGTCCCCTTGTGCTCCTGGAGTCCATGGCCTGTGGCACGCCGGTCCTGGCCATCGGCCACGGCCCGGTGTCAGAGATTGTGAAGCAGGGCGTAGGCGGGATTTGCGTAGATAGCGTTGAGGCTGTGGTCACAGAGGCGAACCAGGTGGCTAACCTCGATAGAAGAGCTGTGCGGCGCTGGGCGGTAGAGCGCTTCGACGTTTCGCAGATGGTCGACGGCTACCTGCGCATCTTTGATCGCGTGGCGCAGCTCCCAGAAGACCCAAGATAAGGAACCAATGGACCTAGATCAACAACGGAACTACTACGACCGACGCTGGGCTGAGAGCTACCTTGAGGAACTGGACAGCGATCAGGTGGTGCGGCTCGAGCAGATTCTGCGCGCGCTGGCTATGATCGCTGATCGACCGAGGCCGTGGCGCATTCTCGAAGTCGGATGCGGCACGGGCTGGCTATCGGGGATACTGTTGCGCTACGGTAAAGTCACAGGGATCGACCTATCAAGGGTCGGGATTGACATTGCGCGGAAGCGCTACCCCCAGGTCGAGTTCATTGCGCGTGATATCTTCGCCGAGCCGTTGCCGCCCATCCACGATCTCGTTGTCGCGTCGGAGAGCATAGAGCATGTCATCGATCAAGGCCGATTTGTGGACCTTCTCGTAGACGCGGCTTGCCCCGGTGGCTACCTGCTACTCACCACACCCAACGGCCGTGTCGAGCGCCGTTGGAAGCGTCGCCCCGACTTCCACCCCCAACCCATCGAGCAGTGGCTGCACCTTCGCGCATTGCGCGTGTTGCTCTCGCGTCGCTGCGAGGTGCGCTGGCTGACGACATTCTTCTACGACTTCGATCGCGAGGGTCTCTATGGCCTAATCCATAACCCGTGGTATGAGGGTGCCATGAAACGGCTGGGTCTCTCCGATCTGGCCTCGCGCCTCTGGGGTCGCCTGGGCCTCGGTCTCTACGCCGTCGCACTCGCCCGACGGCGCTGATAAGGAGCTATGGGGGGCGAAGTTCCACAACCCTATGGACGGTGGATACGTGGCTAAACACACTCGTTGTCCCATGCTCGTAGTGGCTCCCGAGGGGGAGCTGCCGGCTGCGCGCCTCGTGTGGGGTACCGGTGACTGGCTCCCACCTGAAAAGCGCGAGGCGCTAGACTGGCTGACTCTCGCAAGACTATTGGGGTGGGGGGTCGAGGTGACGTACATGGGAAAATCGGCTTTGGGCGCGGAGGCTTGCACAGGGCGCCGCTGGATCATCCTGGCGTGCGAACCTGGGTGCCTTGGAGAGGAAGTGGTTGGCCTGCTCGCTAAGAGGCTAATGGAGGAGCCCATCTTGGTGGTGGCGCGTGCGGGAGCTGGCGGTCAAGCCATCGCGCGCCTGGCGGGCGCGGCGCGCAATCCCGAGCGGATCGCGGGTCGCTCTCTTGTCTGGATGGAACCCGGGCCGGGACACGGGTGGCGTTGCCGAAAATCAGTCGAGGCAAGTGCTCTGCGGTTATCCGAAGAGGCATCCGTCTGGGCAACCCTCGAAGATGCGCCGGTTGTTGTTGCGCGAAAAGTAGGGAGGGGCCTGATCGCCACTTTGGGCTTTCACCCCAGCCAGGCGCGAGACATAGACCGCGCAGTAACCGCCCTCCTTAGGCATTTGCTCATTTGGGGCTCGACCGCGCCTGTCGCCTGGCTTGACCTCGAGGGAACATTGGTCTTACGCATGGATGACCCTGGCGGCGCTACGAATGCCCACCTTCGAAGCTGGTCCTATTCGAAGCTCGGGGAAGCAGATTGGGCGGCAATCGGCGCCAGTCTGTGGCGGCGGAACGCACGTATGTCGATCGGATATGTCGCAGGTTGGGTAGATGATGGAGACACTGCACGGGGCGACTTGCGAGTGGCTGGGAGAGCGCCTCACCGCGTGCCAGGCAGAGTCTATCCCTCACCCTTGGTTAAGTACCGAGACCGCTCAGGCCATATGCCCGGAACGCTTCACGATTACGAGGCTGAGTTCCGCGGCATCCAGGCTTTACGTGCCGCAGGTTTGGGAGAGGTGGAGCTCCACGGCTACACCCACATTCACCCCGACAGTGTGTCCTGGGCAAAAGCGCCGGATCGCTATGAGGCGACGTCCTGGTTCCGCGAACTGGGCGGAAGGGCAGAGGCCTTGATCGCCTCCAGACCACCAGACGAGCACCCCTTGGCCTTGGGCGTCGCCGCGCTTCGACGATACTTTACGGTCCATCCGACAACGCTGATCTGCCCCGGAGACGAGTGGACAGACGGATCCCTGGAAAGGGCCTTGGAGTTGGGGCTGCAGATGGTAAGCAACAGTTACTTGGCGCTCCGCCATGAGGATCGGTTTTGCTGGACCACGCACGTCTGTGCAGCCTACCTGGAGCAGGCAGGCGCTAGCTGGTTCGATAGCGGACTGCCTGTTGTGGGTTACTTCCACGATCGCGACGCGGCGCTCGAGGGAATAAGCTGGATCAAAAGATGGCTCGACTCCTGGCAGGCTGCCGGGGCACGGAAGCTGATGGACTTGCGGGAGCTGGCTGCCGCAGTGGGGCGCAGACTGTACCTAGAAGAGCACGAGGGGAAACTACGCCTGGAGGTGACGAGCAGAGGTGCTCCTGCGTTGGTCCGGCCGCTTACGGTTATCCTCCGTCTGCCTGGAGATAGATTGCCTTCACGGTTGCCCGTGTCGCTGGACAACCGGGACGTATCACTGAGCGTCTATCCGCTAGCTGAAGGCCTCGGCCGAATAGTTTTGCCCCCCCTTGCAGAACCCAACTCCACGCAAGAGAGCGGACAAGCATCCAAAGACTGAGCTCTTTCGTCCCCTTTCATCATAGAATCCTCTTGACATGAACTCCATTGTGGTTCACGATAACCGCCGGCTGTTTGGTCGGTCCTAAAAATAAGTCCCGATCCGAAAAAAAGAACGGAGGCAAGATTAATGAACTCCCTGGAACTTTGCCAGGTTGTTTCGCGTTTCGCCAAGACCTCAATAGAGGCAGGGAAATTATGCCCAACTTCATCTTTACGGCGTCGGTTGAGAGGGTTAATTCTCGGCTGCAAAATTTCGGATCGGGGTAAGCTCTTCTGATCGTTGTCAACATAGCTCGAGAGACCTGGTGGATAGCGGATGCATCGATTAGCGGTGCGCATGAGCGGAGGAATAGGCTTTGACAAAGCGCCTGATGTCCATCCCAGTATTCTTTGTGGCGTTCTGTTTTCTGACAGGTGCAGGCTGGGCGGAAGAGCCCCAAAATACTCCTAGCATTTTGGATTCGTTCCCTTTCTCACAACCCGGTTTGGTGCCCCCATTCGCAGGTGGGGAGAGAATCGGAATTTCTCAACTCGGCCCCAGTAAGTCCGTGGTCCTGCTGAATCTAGGCCAAGGCCTCACACTAAAGACCCAGTACATTGAGAAGCAGTCAGGAGACGGGTTGAAAGGCCCCTCGATGCAAGACCACACGCGAGGGCAGTTAAAGGCCCTGGCTGCCTCCTCCCTCGTAGACCGCCTGTTAACCGCTGAAGGGGAATTGGGGTATGGCTCCTTTAACGCGAAGTCGTTAGAGGGCTTAGGAGAACAGCAGCATCGGCTTCTTAGGTTCGGAGTCAAGG
>Ga0114945_10002282_pt1 | contig 11350 bp, 6 predicted proteins | sample OV2TP3_FD_87194 | JGI IMG/M metagenome (GOLD analysis project Ga0114945, IMG submission 87194) | Hot spring microbial communities from Beatty, Nevada to study Microbial Dark Matter (Phase II) - OV2 TP3 | ecosystem: Environmental > Aquatic > Thermal springs > Hot (42-90C) | place: USA: Beatty... | reverse complement strand
TTGCCCGAGACGCTCTTCATCCCAAACGGTCAGTTCAACAGCATCCTGCCAGCGGAAGCCGAGCGCCAAGGCATTGCGGTCGGCCTTGATCCGCTCGGCGAATGAAGGTTCGGGAGTTCCGCCCCCCGCGGCGGCCTACTTGCTTTCCATGATCCACACTCCGGCCCAGTCCGCGGGCGGCGGGTTCTGGGCGAGGTGGGCGCAGCGCCCGCTGTAGAGCTTCGCCGCCTCGTCCGCCGGGTTGATCGCGAGCACCTTGCCGAACAGTTGGCTCGCGCCGGCGAAATCGCGCTTGCGGTATTTCGCGAGCGCGTCGCGGAAATACCCGGTCGCGTCGCTCAGGTTCGGGTAGCTCTGATCGGTGTGGTAATCGAGGATTTCGTAGATCGCGACCGGCTGCGTCTTTCCCTTCACCACGATCCGGTCGAGCTCGCGGCCGCGGTAGGTGCCGCGCAGCTTCTTCCAGGTGAATTCGCTCACCAGGATGTGGGCCCCGTACTGCTTGCAGGCCGACTCCAGGCGCGAGGCGAGGTTCACCCCGTCGCCGATCATGGTGTAGTCCATGCGCTTGCGCGAGCCGATGTTGCCGGACACGATCGTGTCGGTGTTGAGGCCGATTCCGATGTCGACCGGCGGCCGGCCCTCGGCGAGGCGTTCCTCGTTCCATTGCCGCAGTTCGCGCATCATGGCGGTCGCCGCGCGCACCGCGCGGTCGACGTCGTCCTCGCGCGGCACCGGGACACCGAACCCGGCCATGATCGCGTCGCCGATGAACTTGTCGAGCATGCCGCCTTCGCGCTGGATGCAATCCACCATCAGCGTGAAGTAGTCGTTCAGCAGTCCCACCGTACCCTGCGGGCCGAGCTGCTCGCTGATCGTGGTGAAGCTGCGGATGTCGGAGAAGAGCACCGTCGCCTCGGTGTTCTGGCCGCCGAGCGCCTCCGCGCCGCTCGCGAGCAGCTGGTCGGCGATGCCCGGGTCCATGTAGCGCGACATCGTCGACTTGAGGCGCTTTTCGTTGCTGATGTCCTCGAACAGCACCATCGAGCCGATGCGCTTCTTGTCCGTGTTCACGAGCGGCAGCACCGTGAGGTTGGTCGAGATGCGGCCGCCGTACACCGCCATTTCCATGTCCATGGTGACTTCCGCCTTGCCGGTGTCCTCGACGCGCTTGAGCTTTTCCAGCACCACGGCGTTTTCCCCGGCGAAGAAATCCGCCGCCATGCGGTTCACCACGCGGTCGCCGCGCATGCGCAGGATCCGCAGGCCCGGCATGTTGCAGGTGACGATCTTGCCGGATTCGTCCAGCGTGAGCACGCCGTTCGACATCGATTCGAGCACGGCATCGTTGTAGTTCTTCATGTTCTGCACGTCGGCGAAGAGCTTCGCGTTCTCCAGCGCGATCGAGATCTGCGCCGTGAACGCGCGCAGGCGCGACTCGTCCTCGGTGGTGAACGGGCCGCCGTGCTTGTTCAGCACCTGGGTCACGCCGATGGTCTTGCCGTTCTTGTTGACGATCGGCACGCACAGGATCGAGCGGGTGAAAAACCCGGTCTGCACGTCGAAGCTCGGGCTGAAGCGCAGGTCGGCGTAGGCGTGCGGGATGTTGATCGACTTGCCGCTGGTGAACACCGCGCCCGCGATGCCGACGTGGTTCGGCAGCCGGATCTGCATCGATTCCAGTCCCTCGCCCACCTCGGACCACAGCTCCCCGGTCTTCTCGTCGCTGAGGAACAGCGTCGAGCGCTCGGCGTTGAGCATGTGCGTCGCCTCGCCCATGACCCGCCTGAGGAGCACGCCCAGTTTGATCTCGGCGCTCACCTCGGACACCACGCGCACGAACTCCCGCTCCTGCTCGCGGATCTCCCGCATCCGCTCGATGAGCTGGGCGCTTCCCAGGGCGAGAACGCCCTGGCTGACCATCGCTTCGAGCACCTCGAGATCGCGCCGGGAGAAATTGCCCTTCTTCTTGTTGAGGACCTCCAGCACGCCGAGGACTTCGCCGTTCGCGGTCTTGACCGGGACGCAGGCGATGTTGCGCGTCGCATACCCCGTCTGCTCGTCGATGGCGCGGTTGAACCGCGGATCGGCGTAGGCGTCGTGCACGAGAAGAGGCGCACCGCTCGTGAACACGTGGCCGGCGATCCCGGCGTTGTTGAGCAGCCGGATTTCGCGCTTGATCCGCCCCTGCGCGACGCGCGCGTACAGCTCCCCGGTGCCTGCGTCGTTGAGGAAAAGCGACCCGCGCTCCGCGTCCAGCTCGTGCGCCGTGAGCTCGACCAGCGTATGCAGGACATCGTCCAGCGACTCGCAGATCGCCATCCGCCGCGTAACGCGCAGCAGCAGTTCGGCAATCCGCAGCCGGCGGCCTTCGTTGCCCTTGCGCTTGGACTCGCCCGCCCTGCCCTGGAACTCCGCAACATTGGCCTGCGACGGAACGCTCTCCGGCTTGCCCAGTTCCACGCTCATTCGGCACCTCGCGTCTCGGCGACACCGGTCCCCAGGCGGGCGCGCAGCTCGCGCGCGATCGCCTGCAACTGCGCGATCTCGGCACGATACTGCTTGTGCAGCGCCGTGACCGATTCCTCGTGCGTGATCCGCGCCCGTTCCAGCTCTTCGCGCAGCGCCGCGCTCGTGGTCCGCAGCTGCGCGACTTCCCGCCTGGACAGCGCCACGGCCTCCTGCACGCGCGGTTCCGCCTCGTTGCGCGCCTCCTCGAGCGCCGCGCGCAGCGCGTTCACCGTCGCCTTCAGCTGGCGCATCTCGTTTTGCGTCGCCGTTTCGGCGTCCACGACCGCTTCCTCGCGCAGCGCGCGTGCCTGTTCGAGTTCCTTTCGCAGTGCCGCTGCAGCATGCTTGAGCAGCGCAAGCTCCCCATGGACTGCGGCGAGCGCGTGCTCCCGCGCGAGCTCCAGGCCTTCGCGCGCGTGCTCCAGTTCGGTCCGCAGCGCCGCGATCGTGCTCTTGAGCTCGCGATTCTCGGACAAGGCCGCAAGCAGGGGGTCTGCGTCGCTCGGCATGGGATCGATGGCCGGCACGGTGGCCAAAGGCGCACGATGCACCAGGAACGGGCTCCCGCGCAAGCGCCCGCACGCGAAAGTCAGCAGCCGGCCATCAATGAGCGCGCAAAACCTGCCCGGTCCGACGAAATCAGGCGGGTGACGAGGATGGACACGCTGGCAAAAACGCCTTCCCGGACCACTTGGGCGACCGCGAGCGTACCGCCGGCGCCGCCCACCGTGCGCACGATCACCTCCATCGAGGATTCTCCCAGCAGGCGCTCCTCGGCGGAGATTCCGCCATAGCCCTTGGCGTTGCGGCCGATGCAGATTGCGGCCGAATACGGGGTTCGGGCGGTGCGAAACGCGAACCGCTCGCCCGGATCGACCGGGCGCTCCGGAGGTTGCGCGCATCCGGCGCCGGCAAGCGCCAGGATCCACGCGATCCGGCGCAGCCGTTGCGCGACGTTCTTGTGCATCGCTGCGAAGTATATAGGGACGAGGCGGCCGCCTTTGCGGGAAGGTCTACAATTGCGCCGCAAGATGACGCGCAACGGTTTCGTTTTTCGACTGCTGGCTGCGGCTGCCTTCAGTCTCGCGCTCGCCGCATGCGACCCGGTCTCGCTGACCGTGTTCGGCGTCGGCACGGCCGCCGGCGTGCAGCACACGCTTGGCGGGATCGCGTACCGGACGTTCTCGGCGCCGCTGCCCCGGGTCCGCACCGCGGTCAAAAAGGCGCTCGATCACATGGACATCAGGATCGGCTCGACCGAAAAGATCGAAAACGGAGAGCGGATCAAGGCGCGCGCGGCCGACCGGGACATCGAGATCGAGCTCGAGGCGTTGAGCTCCAAGACGACACGGATACGCTCGAGCGCGCGCAGCGGAGTTATCATGGATGCCGCGACCGGCACCGAGATCATTCTCCAGACGGAGAAGGCGCTGGGCGGAACTTGACGGAGGCGCATCATGAGCCGCTCCCTTTATAGAACCGCAACGATCCTGCTCTGCGCGGGCGCGCTCGTTGCGGCTTCCGCGGCCGCGCAGACCGGAGGCGACGCGCAGGCGCTCGACACGCAGACGCAGCAGATGGATTCGCTCGCGACGACGCGCGGTTCGGCCACGGTTTCCGGGCGGATCAGTTCCGATTTCAGCGCGTTCGCCGGTTCGACAGCGAATGCCGACTCGCTCGTGAGCGGCCTCCGGAGCGGCAGCGCGATCACGCTGACATCCACCGATGCGCAGGGCGCAACCACGTCGACCACGTTCACGCCGCCCACCGGACAAATGGGGTACGGCAACGTGTACACGTCGCTTGCGCTGGCGAAACAGCAGCTCGCCGCCCTGGGCGTGACCGACCCGACGGCGCAGCAGATCCAGGCGGCGCTGGTCGGCGGAACCGTGACCGGTGCCAACGGCCAGACGACGACGCTCACCGGTGTGCTCACGCTGCGCGCGCAAGGCATGGGGTGGGGACAGATCGCGCAGTCGATGGGAACCAAGCTCGGCCCGGTGGTGAGCGGCATGAAATCGGCCAACACGCGGATCGCCGCGCAACCGACAGGCGGCTCGACGGCGGGTACCCAGGCGGCGAGCGACGCGGGGCAAGGCAACGCCCATGGCCGGGGAGTGGTCACGGGCGCAGGTGCGCCTGCCGCACAGGGGCAAGGCCGCGCGTACGGAAGAGGCATCGTGACCGGAGCCGGAACCGCGGCCGGCGCGGGTCACGGCAACGCCTATGGACGAGGCGTCGTCAGCGGAGCGGGCACGCCGGCAGGCCAGGCGGGCGGCGCGCAGGGCAGATCGGCCGGCAAGGGAAATTGAGCGGGGCGGCGGATCCGCCGCCGCGTCGCGCGCGCCGGGTTGCGGTCAGCCGACCCAGACCCGGGCGTTACGGAAGATCCGCATCCACGGCGAATCCGCGGGCGCGCCCTCGGGCGTCCAGGACATCTGCACCGACCGGAACACGCGTTCCGGGTGCGGCATCACGATCGTGAATCGCCCGTCCGGCGTCGTGAGACCGGTGAGGCCTTTCGGCGAGCCGTTCGGATTGAGCGGATAGCGTTCGGCCGGCCGCCCGCGATGGTCCACGAAACGCATGCAGACGAGCGGCGCTGAGCGTTCGGCGTCCTCCGGACGGGCGAACTCCGCGCGCCCTTCGCCGTGCGCCGTGGCGATCGGCATCCGGCTTCCGGCCATGCCCGCGAAGAGGATCGAAGGATTGGGCGGGATTTCCACCAGCACGAAGCGCGCCTCGAACTGCTCCGAGCGGTTACGCACGAACACGGGCCAGTGCGCCGCACCCGGGATGATCTCCTTGAGCGCCGCCATCATCTGGCAGCCGTTGCAGGAGCCGAGCGCAAAGGTGTCGGGGCGCAGAAAGAAGCGCTCGAACTCGCCGCGCGCCCTGGCGTTGTACAGGATCGACTTCGCCCAGCCCTGCCCTCCGCCGAGCACGTCGCCGTAGGAAAAACCGCCGCATGCGGCGAGCCCCTTGAACGACGCGAGCGTGACGCGCGCGGCGAGAATGTCCGACATGTGCACGTCCACGGCTTCGAACCCGGCGCGATGGAACGCGGCAGCCATCTCGACCTGGCTGTTCACGCCCTGCTCGCGCAATACCGCGACGCGCGGGCGCGCGCCGGACGCAATGTAGGGCGCGGCGGCGTCCTCGGCGGCATCGTAGGTCAGGGCGAAGGAGAGTCCCGGGTCGCCCGCGTCGAGGATGCGGTCGAATTCCTCGCGCGCGCACTCCGGGTGGTCGCGCAGCGCCTGCATCCGCCAGGTGGTTTCGGACCAGGCACGCTGCAGATCGACGCGCATCTCGGCGAACACGGCTTTCGCGTTGCGCGTGATGCGGATCTCGTCGCGCGCGTTGAGAAAACCGACGACGTGGGCGCATTCGCCAAGGCCCGCGGCGCGCAGCGCGTCCATGACGCGGCCGCGGTCGGAAGCGCGGATCTGCAGCAGCGCCCCGAGCTCTTCGGCAAAAAGCGCCGCGAGCGCCAGGTCCTGCATGCGCCCGGCGAGCTGGTTTTCGCCGTCGCGCTTGAACGCGTCGACGTCGTCCGCGGCGGCGTCGAACGCGATCGGATCGAGGCTGAGCGTGAGGCCGCAGTGCCCCGCGAACGCCATCTCGCAGGCCGCGGCGAAAAGTCCACCGTCCGAGCGATCGTGGTAGGCAAGGAGCAGGCCCTCGCCTGCCAGCGCGTGGACGGCCTCAAAGAGCGCCCGCACCATGCGCGGATCGTCCGCGTCCGGACAGCGGTCGCCGAAACGGCCGTGGACCTGCGCGAGGATCGAGCCGCCGAGACGGTTCTTCCCGCACCCCAGGTCCACGAGGATCAGCTCGGTCTCGCCGCAGTCGGTCCGCAGGCGGGGCGTGAGCGTGCCGCGCGCGTCCTCGACCGGCGCAAACGCCGAGACGACGAGAGAAAGCGGTGCGACCACCTCCTTGCCGTCCCAGGCCGTGCGCATGGAAAGCGAATCCTTTCCCACCGGAATCGAAACGCCGAGCGCGGGGCAGAAGGAAAGCGCCACTGCTTCCACGGTCCGGTAAAGCGCCGCGTCTTCCCCCGGATAGCCTGCCGCCGCCATCCAGTTTGCCGAGAGCTTGACGCGCTCGAGCGAGCCGACGCGCGCCGCGGCGAGGTTCGTGAGGGCCTCCGCCACGGCCATGCGACCCGAGGCGGGCGCATCGATCAGCGCGAGCGGCGTACGCTCGCCGATCGCGAACGCCTCGCCCGCATACCCCTCGTAGTCGAGCAGGGTCACCGCGCAATCGGCGACCGGCGTCTGCCACGGCCCGACGAACGGATCGCGCGCGCACAGGCCGCCCACCGTGCGATCGCCGATCGCGACGAGGAATGTCTTGTCGGCGACCGCCGGATGCCGCAGCACGCGATAGGCCGCGTCCCGCAGTTCGATTCCGGCCAGCGTCAACGGCTCGGGCGCGCGCGCGACGCTTTTCACGTCGCGCAGCATGCGCGGCGGCTTGCCGAGGATGGTTTCGAGCGGAACCTCGATCGGCCGTTCCCGGAGCTCCGGATCCTCGACGCAAAGCCGGCCGTCCGCCGTGGCGCTGCCAAGCACTGCGAACGGGCAGCGTTCGCGTTCGCAGAGCGCGGCGAAGCGGTCGAGATCGCCGGGCGCGACCGCGAGCACGTAGCGCTCCTGGGCCTCGTTGCACCAGATCTCGCGCGGCGACATGCCGGAGTCTTCCGAGGGCGCCGCGCGCAGGTCCAGGCGCGCGCCGCGCCCCGCCGCATGCGCCAGCTCCGGCAGCGCATTCGACAAGCCGCCCGCGCCGACGTCGTGGATCGACAGGATCGGGTTGGCATCGCCCAGCTGCCAGCAGCGGTCGATGACTTCCTGCGCCCGGCGCTGCATCTCGGCGTTGCCGCGCTGGACCGAATCGAAATCCAGGTCTTCGATGTTCGCCCCGGCTCCCATCGAAGAGGCGGCGCCGCCGCCCATGCCGATCAGCATCCCCGGTCCGCCAAGCTGCAGCAGCAGCGTTCCCGGCGCAAGCGGCGCCTTGCCGACCTGGGGCGCAGAGATGTTTCCGATGCCCCCGGCGAGCATGATCGGCTTGTGGTAGCCGCGGGAGACTCCGCCGACGTGCTGCTCGAAGGTGCGGAAATATCCGGCGAGGTTCGGCCGGCCGAACTCGTTGTTGAACGATGCGGCGCCGATCGGTCCCTCGAGCATGATCGAAAGCGCGCTGACGATGCGCCCGGGCCGTCCCCCGTTGTCCTTTTCCCACGGCTGCTCTGCGCCGGGCAGCCGCAGGTGCGACACCGAGTACCCGACCAGCCCCGCCTTGGGTTTCGCGCCGCGGCCGGTTGCCCCCTCGTCGCGAATCTCGCCGCCGGCGCCGGTCGCGGCCCCCGGGAACGGCGAGATCGCGGTCGGATGGTTGTGGGTCTCGCATTTCATGACCGTATGGGTGAGCACGGCATGCGCCCGGTAGACGCCCTCGCCGTCCGGATGAAAGCGCTGCGCGACGCGTCCTTCCATCACCGCCGCGTTGTCCGAGTACGCGAGCACCGTGCCGCGCGGATTGCGCGCGTGCGTATGCCGGATCATGGCGAAAAGCGAGTGTTCCTTGCGCGCGCCGTCCACGACCCAATCGGCATTGAAGATCTTGTGCCGGCAGTGCTCGGAGTTCGCCTGCGCGAACATGGTCAGCTCGGCGTCGGTCGGGTCGCGTCCAAGGGCGAGAAACGCTTCGCGCAGGTACGCGATTTCGTCTTCGGTGAGCGCGAGGCCGAGCTCGCGGTTCGCTTGCTCGAGCCGGGCGACCGCCACGCGCGCAAGCCGGCGCGGCCCGACGTGACGGAACAACCGCTCCGCCTCGTCCAGGCTGTTCAATACCGACTCGGTCATCCGGTCGTGAAGCAGCGCGGCGATTCGCGGACGCGCATCGCCGGGGACATCGCCCGCAACGTTGAAGAGCGTGCCGCGCTCGACCCGGCGGATCTTCGCCAGGCCGCAGTTCCGCGCGATGTCGGTTGCCTTGGAAGACCAGGGAGAAATCGTTCCGATCCGCGGTACGACGAGGAACGCGCCGCCGGCACCGTCCTCGCGCGCGGGCGGCAAGCCGTACTGGAGGAGCCGGTGAAGGACCGCCTCCTCGTCGCGCGAAAGCGACGGTTCGGATTCGACGAAATGCCAGTATTCGGCGGCGATGCCGCGAATGCCGCGATGCACGGCCTGCAGCGAGGGGAGAAGCTTCGCGATGCGGAACTCCGACAGCGCGCGCGCGCCGCGGAGCTTCAGGATCGTGTACATCGGACCCGGCTGGTAAATGCGGATTTTACCAAACCGGCCCGCTCTACTTCCGCAACACGGGCTCCTGGATCCTGCCGCCGAGCGCGAGATTGCCGCGCAGCGTCTTCATGTCCACGCTGATCTGACCGCCCAGGGCGCCGTCCGCGGTGATATCTACGCTCGCCCCCGCGTTGAGGGCACCGGCGCTGATCATGACGTTGCGCAGTTGCACCGCGCCCTTGTCGTACACGCCGCGTCCGACGAGCTCTCCAAAAGGAGTCCTGCCGGCCGCCTGCCCGCCGGTCTGGACGGCGCGCCCGAGATCGAAACTGCCGAGCACGCCTTTCTCGATCTTGTAGCTGCCCTCGATGCGGGCGCTTTCGCCGAGCTTCTCGGGCGCCGACGCGCTCATGGAATAGCGGCCCTGCGCCTCGACGCGCCCTTCCGACACGAGCGCGGGCGCGAACACGCCGACGTTGACGCCGCGCGCCCGCAACTCGCCCTCGACCGTCCATGCGGCGCCCCAGCGGATGGTCGCGCTGCCGGAAATGGTCCCTTCATACAGGCGCCCGTCGAACTCCGTGATCGTGACCTGTTTCGGCGAGGCGCTGCCCTTCATCGAAAACTCCGAAAGCGAAAGGCCGGGAACGAACGGCACCGCGAGGCTTGTGCCACCCGCCTGGAACGAAATCTCGCCTCCCTTCGCTTCGAGCTGTCCCTGCAGCCGGTCCGGGCCGCTGATCCTGACGGCCTGCACCCTGCCATCCCCCGCAATGGAGACTTCGGCATCGAATAGCGGGAAGGCAACCGGTCCTTCCAGTTTCACCTGCTTCGCGCTGAGCGAACCGATCTTCAGCTCATCGCCGCTGACGCCGCCGAGCAGCGCCGCCCCCAGATCGCCCTGCCCGATCACCAGATTTTCCAGTTCGGCGCGGCCGAACGATTTCTGCACCCCGAATGCAGCGCCGACGCCGGTGTGCGCGCGCACTACGGCGATGCGCGCCGCCTCGCCGATCGTCACGCGCTCGAACCTGAGCTGCGGCCCGCTCACGAGCGAGAAACGTGCCGAGCCGATCTTGACCGGGCGCCCGATCGCCTGGGTGGCGGCCTTCTCGTACTCCGCGGTGGAAATCGGCATCACGTGGACCGCGCCCGCCGCGGCAGCGAGCAGCACGACCACCCCGATCGCTACCTTCTTGCCTAACCCACGCGACGCCGCCGGTGCCTCCTCAGCCACCGCGACTTCCTTGCGCTGCGCCTCGCGCTCGCGATCCCGCTCGCGCCGGCGCGCCTCGGCGAGCGCCTTCTCGTCGCGCTTGACGTCCTCCAGGTCGAGGTCTTCGTCCTTGACCTCGACCTCCGGCCTCGCCCCCGTTCCCGCTTTCTTCGCGGCCCATGCTTCGGACGCCCTGCGCTTGCTTTCAGCCGCTTCCCTCGCCTTGCGCTCTTCCTCCTCCCGGGCCTTGCGCTCCGCCTCTTCCTTGGCGAGCCGCTCCTGCTCCCTCGCGCGTTCTGCCTCCTCGCGGCGGCGGCGAATCTCCTCGGCCTTGCGCCGTTCCTCCTCCTCCTCGCGCTTGCGGCGTTCCTCCTGCTGCCGCTCGGCCTCTTCCTTGGCCTTGCGCTCGGCCGCTTCCTTCGCCTTGCGTTCGTCTTCCTCGCGCTGCGAAAACGCATTCAGCTCGGCAAAAAGCGAAGCGTCGATTTCGCTGGTCGGCGGGGTTGTCTTTTCCGCCTTGGCCGCCGCTTCGCCGGCTTCGATCTTTTTGCGCGCGCGCTCTTCGCGCTCGCGGCGCGCCTTTTCCTCCGCCTCGCGCTTCGCGCGATCGTCTTCTTCGGCCCGGCGCGCCGCTTCTTCCGCTTCGCGCCGGCGGCGGGCCTCGTCTTCGGCGCGCTTGCGCTCGTCTTCGGCGCGCCGGCGCTCTTCCTGGGCCGTCTGTTCGCGGCGCTCGGCCTCTTCGCGCGTCTTGCGCTCGGCTTCCTCCTTCGCCCGCCGTTCCGCTTCTTCCTTCGCCTTGCGCTCGGACTCTTCACGCGCCTTGCGCTCCTCTTCCAGCTGACGGCGCAGTTCTTCCGCCTCGCGCTGCGCCCGTTCCACGCGCTCGCGCTCGGCCGCGGCGCGCACCACGCGCTCGGCTTCTTCCTTCGCCTTGCGTTCAGCTTCTTCTCTTGCTCTGCGCTCGGCCTCCTCTTTCGCGCGCCGCTCGGCTTCCTCTTTAACCTTGCGGTCGGCTGCTTCGCGCTCCGCTTCCGCTTTTGCTTTGCGTTCGGCTTCCTCTTTCGCGCGCCGCTCGGTTTCCTCTTTCGCTTTGCGCTCGGCTTCCTCTCTCGCCTTGCGTTCGGCTTCTTCGCGCGCTTCGCGCTCGGCTTCCTCTCTCGTCTTGCGTTCGACTTCTTCGCGCGCTCTGCGCTCCGCTTCCTCTTTCGCGCGCCGCTCGGTTTCCTCTTTCGCTTTGCGTTCGGCTTCCTCTCTCGCCTTGCGTTCAGCTTCTTCTCTTGCCCTGCGCTCGGCTTCCTCCTTCGCCCGCCGTTCCGCTTCTTCCTTCGCCTTGCGCTCGGACTCTTCACGCGCCTTGCGTTCC